>WNGG01013808.1_pt1 | contig 10464 bp, 9 predicted proteins | sample 5400661 | NCBI WGS metagenome assembly WNGG01 (sample SAMN13153372, study PRJNA577476) | soil metagenome | isolation source: 100 cm soil or saprolite under Garry oak tree replicate 1 | place: USA:California | collected 2016-06-15
CGAATTTGAGGAATCCTTCGCGGCGGCGATCGGCGTCCGGCACGCGGTCGCGCTCTCGTCGTGCACGGCAGGACTGCACCTGGCCATGGTGGCGATGGGAATCGGGCCAGGCGACGAGGTCGTCGTCCCGTCGCTGTCCTTCATCGCCACGGCCAACGCGGCCAGGTACGTCGGCGCAGAGCCCGTTTTCGCCGATGTCGACGGCGCCACCCAGAACCTGACCCCGGCGACCGTCGAGCCGCACCTGACCAGCCAGACCCGCGCGGTAATCCTGGTGGACCAGGCAGGCGTCCCGGCCGACCTCGATGCCATCCGGGCGCTCTGCGAACCGCGCGGCATCGCGGTCATCGAGGACGCCGCCTGCGCGGCGGGCTCGGTCTACCGCGGCAGGCCCGCTGGCGCGGGCGCCTGGCTCGCGGCTTTCTCCTTCCACCCGCGCAAGCTCCTCACCACGGGCGAGGGAGGGATGCTGATAACGCCGGACGGCGAGCTGGCCGGCCGGCTGCGCCGCCTGCGGGAGCACGGCATGGACGTCAGCGCGGCGCAGCGGCACGCCAGCAGGCAGCCGGTGATCGAGCGCTACCTTGAGGTCGGCTTCAACTACCGGATGACCGATATGCAGGCCGCGATCGGGCTCGTCCAGCTCGGCAAGCTAGGCCGGCTGGTCACCGCCAGGCGCGCCATGGCGCGGCGCTACCAGGAGCTGCTGGCCGGCCTTCCTGGCCTGACGACGGCCCGTGACCCGGCGCATGGCCTGACCAACTACCAGTCGTTCTGGGTGCTGCTGCCCGCCGATTTCCGCACCCGCCGGGACGACCTGCTCCGGCTGCTCGCCGATGAGGGGATATCCGCCCGGCGCGGCATCATGGCGGCGCACGCCGAGCCGGCCTATGCCGGGCGGGCCCGCGCGCCGCTGCCGGTGACCGAACGGCTTTGCTCGTCGTCGCTGATCCTCCCGCTGTTCCACGAGCTGACCGACACCGAGCAGCAGCACATCGTGTCCGTGATCCGGGCCGCCGCCGGCCACCCGGCATAGGCACTGGCCGGCCGCGAAGAACTCCCTGGGCGCCGGCCAGTGACCGCGGGCAGCGCAGCCGGGACCATCCGCCGAGAGGACAACAGGTGAGCACGATCCCGCTTGTCGACCTGGCCGCGCAGCACGCCGCCGTGGCCGCCGAGGTGACCGAGGGCTGGCGCGATGTGCTCGCGCGGACCGCTTTCGTCAACGGCCCGCAGGTCACGGCGTTCGAGCAGGAGTATGCCGCCTTCGCGGCGGCGCGGCACTGCGTCGGCGTCGCGAATGGCACCGACGCGATCGAGATCGCGCTGCGTGCGCTTGGCGTGGGCCATGGGGACGAGTGCATCGTGCCGGCCAACACGTTCATTGCGACGGCCGGAGCGGTGTGGCGGGCTGGCGCCACGCCGGTGCTCGTCGACTGCGCCGATGATCAGACGTACCTGATCGACACCGACGCGGTGCAGGCCGCGGTGACTCCGCGCACCAGGGCGATCATCCCAGTGCACCTGTACGGCCAGGCGGCGCCGGTCGAGCGGCTGCTGCCGCTGGCCGCCCGGGCTGGCGCCTGGGTGGTGGAGGACGCGGCGCAGTCGCAGGGCGCTCGCCGGAACGGGATCAGCGCCGGGTCACTCGGGCATGCGGCCGCAACCAGCTTCTACCCCGGCAAGAACCTGGGGGCCTACGGCGACGCGGGGGCAATGCTCACTGATTCGGGTGACCTGGCCGCCCGGATGCGGCTGATCCGTGACCACGGCTCGCCGCGGAAGTACGAGCACGAGGTGCCCGGAGTCAACAGCAGGCTCGACACCCTGCAAGCCGTTGTGCTGTCCGCCAAGCTACGCCGCCTCCCCGGCTGGAACGCCGCCAGGCGACGGGCGAGCATGTCTGGCACCTTTACGTGGTCCGGGTGCCGGACCGCGACCGGGTACTCAAGGAACTCCACGCGGCCGGCATCGGGGCGGGCATCCACTACCCGGTGCCGGTGCACCTGACCCCGGCATTCGCCAGCCTTGGCTATCGCGGCGGTGCCTTTCCCGTCGCCGAGCGGAATGCCGCCGAACTGCTCAGCCTGCCGCTGTTCGCCGAGATCACCGCCGGGCAGCAGGAACGCGTCGCGTCCGTGCTCGCGGCGGCACTGCGGTAAGCGCTAGCGGCCCCGGGGCCGCTAAATCATTTCCTTCTTTCACGGATTGTCCTGGGCCTGTCTGGGTAGCACGATCCGGGCCTGCCAGCGCTGGTCATCAAGGTTTGCCTGCGCGGTGGCGCCGAGCGCGGAAGCTAGCTCGTCGAGTGCCGCCCTGGCCGCCGCCGGGTCGCCAGCCGGCCGCTCGCCAGCGCGGGCGCAGCTGAGCGTTAGCTCGATTCCGACCTCGGCTGCCCCGGTCCGGACAACGATCTGTGCCTGCATCGGTGGGTCGGCGGGCAGGACTGCGAGCAGCATCAACTCGGCGACGTCGACGATGACGGGGATGCCGGTCGCTGTCATGTCTGCCGCCCGGATTTCGGCGTGCACGGCAGCGGGCGCAGCGAGTAGCCATGCGGTTCGCTGCCGGAGTGCATCGGCCAGGCTGGTCTCGGGCTGCACGAATGGCCAGTTCCCGTCGACGAGCCAGCGCAGCGACCCGGCCGTCATTTCCAGTTGCTGCCGCGCCGCCTCGAATCGCGGCGCGGCCGGTGTCGCCCGGGCCGTCATCTGCAGGCCAAGGGCGACGGCGGTCAGTTCCTGGATGGGCCCGTCGTGCAGGAAATCGACCAGCTCACGGCGCTCCCTGGCGCGCAGCCTGCGGACAAGGCCGAGCAGCTGCCACGTCGAGGGCGCGACGGCCTGCCACTGGCGTCCGTTCGACCGGGCCGGCCATTGCGGATGAACGCCGTCGTCTGGCGCGAGGCTGGCTCCCGGGTCGGCCTGGCCTGCCGCCGGCCGATGGAGCGCCTGCACCGCGGCGAGCAGGTCTTCCAGCTTGAACGGCTTGGTCAGCCGCGCGACGCCGTCCGGGATCGCGTCCGTCGCCCCGCCAGTCAGCACCAGGCACCGGCTGGCCGCGGCCGGGTCCGCCGCCCGCAGCGCCTCCACCAGGTCGAGGCCCCGTTCGGGGCCGAGGCGAGCGTCGATGAGCACGGCGTCATACCCACGGGGATCCTGCTGGCGGGCCTCGGCGAGATTGGCCGCGACATCGACCTGATATCCATGCTCACTGAGGGCGCGGTGAATCAGGGTCCGCATGTCGTCCAGGTCATCGATGACGAGCACCCGCCGGCCCGCTGAGCTTCCTGTCACTGCCTCAGCCCTCTCCGTGCGGCTAGCTCCGTGCGGCTAGCCCGCCACCGCTAAGCCGGTGGGTCGGCGCCGGGACCTGAACTGACCACCGCAGGCGCGCCGCTCCAGGTGTCGATGACGGCGTCCCACTCGGCATCGCCGAGCGCCGAGCGCAGCGCCGCCGGGTCCGTGCGGTCGCCATGCAAGGCCAGCGCCCCGGCCGCGGACAGGCCGCTGACACCGCGGGTCAGCGTGTAACCATCAGTACGTTTTCGACTACGAAGAGTAGCATAGTACCGGACGGCTGGTTTCGGAGCGCGGGTTTGCTGCTGGTGAGCCCGCGGGGCGGAACTTCCACCGCCGTTCGCGGGGGCACGGCCAGGTGCGGAGGGATGCTCAGATGACGGAGAACGGCGACCGGAAGAACGGCGGCAACCATGCACGCGCTGAGGTCGGCGCGGGACAGGATCGGATCAGCGTGTTCCTGCTCGACGATCATGAGGTCGTGCGCCGCGGCGTCCGTGAACTGCTGACCGCCGAACCGGACATCGACGTGATCGGCGAGGCCGGGACCATGGCTTCGGCGCTGCAGCGGGTGCCGGCCCTGCGGCCGGACGTCGCCGTGCTCGACGTCCGGCTGCCGGACGGTGACGGCGTGTCAGTATGCCGTGAGATCCGTTCCACGCTGCCGGCGACCGCTTGCCTGATGCTTACCTCGTACGGTGATGACCAGGCGCTGCTCGGCGCGATCATGGCCGGCGCGGCGGGTTACGTGCTGAAGCAAACCTGCGGCTCGGACCTGGTCAGCGCGGTGCGTGCGGTCGCCGCCGGCCGGTCGACGCTTGATGCGCACGCGGCCCAGCGGGTGATGGCGCGGCTGCGCGAGCGGACGGCCAGCGTCGATCCGCTGTCCGCGCTGACCGATCAGGAAAAGAAGGTCCTGGACCTGATCGGCGAGGGCCTGACCAACCGGCAGATCGCCGAGCGCATGTTCCTGGCCGAGAAGACCGCCAAGAACTACGTCTCGTCGTTGCTCACGAAGCTGGGCATGCAGCGGCGCACGCAGGCCGCCGCCTTCGCCGCCCGGCAGGCACACCAGCCTGACTGATCGCGCCCGCCGTGCTGGCTGGCCGCCTCCGACGGTGACCGCCTGAGCAATGCCCGGTTAGCGCTGACCATCAGCAACAACACCATCTTCAACAGCCTCGGCCAGACCGACGCCATCAGCCTCAACGCGTCCTGCGCCGGCTGCCCGGTGGCGAACAAGACCGTCACCGGCAACCTCTGGACCGGCAACCGCTGGGACACCACCGGACTGACCGTCCCCGCCCCGTAACCACACAGCGGGACCGCCAGGCGCCCGCGCCAGCCACCCGTGCGGGCCGGTGACGCGGGCGTGCGCTTTGCCCGGCCGGGCGTCCCGCCAGGGTCGGATGGCCCGGGCTAATCGGCCCGGGTCTTATTAACCGGGCCGGAATACCCAGGACTAAAAGACGGGGACAATGCCCGTCCAGTACGGGCAATTCTCCTCTGAGCATTGCCTGGCTAATTAAAGAGAGTGGACATGACACAAACCAGTCAATGGAAAGCAGGGAATGTCATGTCCGCCAAGAACACCCACGCCAGCTCCGCCACCACGACCACCGCCACCACCCCCAGTCGGGCCAGGAAGGCTGTCGCCGCGGCCATCGCCAGCGTCGCCGGCGCCGCCACGGCGGCCATGGTCGCCAGCGCCGTCGCCCCGGCCGCCGCGATGGCCACCACTCTGCCGACGACGAACTGCTCAGCGACGCCCAGCAAGTGCGGGTTCCCGGATGCCACGAACTCCGGCGTGCGGGCCGGAGTGACGCTGAAGTCGGTCCCCGCCCAGGTGTCCTCCGGGCCAGGCTGGACCAGCAGCCCCGACGGGTCGGTAGAGGTCAGCGGCAACGGCGCGGTCCTGTCCGGCCTGTCGATCACCGGCAACCTGGACATCTCAGCGAGCAACGTCGTCATCAACGACGTCAAGGTCGTCACCGGCGGGACCTTCGGCGTCACCATGCGGCACACCACCGGTGTCACGATCGAGAACTCCACCATTAGCGGCAAGGACGCCACCTCGGGCCGGGTCAGCTATGCCGTCGACGACATCTACGGTGACTCCACCGGCATGACGGTCAAGAACAACAACATCGCGTACTACCGCACCGCCGTGGCGGTCTCCACCGGCCTGGTCACCGGCAACTACATTCATGACCCCGGCTACGTGGCCGGCGACCACACCAACGGCATCTTCGACGCCGGCACCACCCAGCCGCTGACCATCAGCAACAACACCATCTTCAACAGCCTCGGCCAGACCGACGCCATCAGCCTCAACGCGTCCTCGGCCGGCAGCCCGGTGGCGAACAAGACCGTCACCGGCAACCTGCTGGCCGGCGGCGGGTACGTCATCTACGGCGGCTCCAGCCTCGGCAACACCTCCACCAACATGGTCATCAAGAACAACGACTTCGGCCAGGCCTACTTCGCCAGGAGCGGCTACTACGGCCCCGCCGCCTACTTCAACTCCGCCGGCACCGGCAACCTCTGGACCGGCAACCGCTGGGACACCACCGGGCTGACCGTCCCCGCCCCGTAACCACGCAGCGGGACGCCGAGGGAAGGGAGCACGCGACAATACGGCCAACAACAAGGCAGCACACCGGCAGCGAGCGCCACCCGCCCCGCCACGGGGCAGGTGGCGCTCGCTGTATCAGCGCGTTGCCGCGACTCGCGGCTCGAAGATAACTACGCATGGTAGCGTCCTGATGACTTAATGAAGTTACCGCCGACGGTACTTGGCTGCCGCCTGCCGGGCGTCAGCTGCAGCGCCCGCGGGGATGTCGCGGCCCGCCGCTGGACAGAAGCGAGGCTCCCCGGATGCGCCTGCTCATCGCCGGACTGATTCTTGCCCTGGTCACCACCATCGGGTCCGTCCTTGTCTTTCGCCCGTCCCGGGCCCCTGCGTCGGTACCCGGGACGACGCCGATGCACGGCGGGTGCGCGATAGCTCCGAGCAGGTGCGGCTTCCCGGACGCGACCACTACCGGGGTGCGCGCCGGGAGGACCCTCAGGGCCGTCCCCGGCCAGCTATCCAGCGGCCCTGGCTGGCACAGCGCCCCGGACGGCTCGGTGCAGGTAACCGGCGACGGTACGGTGCTGTCTGGCCTGTCGATCAGCGGCAACCTGGATATCTCCGCCAGCAACGTGACGGTCCGCGACGTCCGGGTTGTCACCGGCGGGGCCTTCGCCGTCAGCATGCGGCACACCACCGGCGTCATCATCGAGGACTCCGTCATCAGCGGCCTGAACGCGGGCGCCGGCCGGGTCGGCGTAGCGGTCGACGACGTTTACGGCGATTCGACCGGGATGGTGATCGCGAAGGATGACATCAGCAACTTCAAGACCGGCGTGCAGGTAACGACCGGCCTGGTGACCGGGAACTATATCCATGGGTTCGGTTACGTTGCCGGGGATCACACGAACGGCATATTCGATGCCGGCACCACTCAGCCCCTGATGATCTACCACAACACGATCCTGAACAGCCATGGGCAGACCGACGCGATCAGCCTCGACGCAACGGTCGCCGGCAGTGCCGTGGCGAACAAGACCGTCGAAGACAACCTGCTGGCGGGCGGGGGTTACACCATCTACGGCGGCGGTAGCCGGAATAGCCCGATCTCCGGCATTCTCATCGAGGACAACAGGTTCAGCAAGGCCTTCTACGCCAACGGCGGCCAGTACGGTCCCGTCGCCTACCTCGGCCCGGGCACCGGGGCCGGCTGGTCTGGTAACACCTGGGACTCCACTGGCCAGGCCATCCCCGCGCCCTAGGCCCGGCAATGACAGAACAAAGCCGGGGCCCAGCGGCGCTGCTGATCCGCCCGCACCCCGACGTCGTCGCCCGGCGTGGCGGATTCGATGCCGTCACGTTGCTGACCTGCTATCTGGTCCTGCTGATGGCGATTCCCCCGTACCTCGTTGTCGGATCGTTCGGCGCCGCGGGCGGGCCGGCCGCTCTGTTCGCGGCCGGCCTGTTCTGCTGCTACCTGCCAGCCCGCCAGCATCCGGCCTTTGACCTGGACACCAGGCGGCAGCCGGTCCGGGTCGCCGCGATCATCTTCGGCTGCTCGATCGTCGCCGCCTACGTATCGGCGAATCGCGGCGCGCTGCCGGCGCCGCAGCAAAGTGGTGCCGACCGTGGTCTCATCGTGCTGGCCGGGTGGCTAGGCGTGCTGCTGCTGGCGGCGGATGGGATCGACCGGCCGGACCGGCTCGCCGCCATGCTCCGCCGGATTGTCCTGGGCGCCACCGCGATGGCCGTGCTGGGAATGACGGAGTTTTTCACCGGCCTGGAAATATCGAAATACATTTTTGTGCCGGGCCTGACTGTGCACGCGCAGGTGACGGACCTGGCAAGCCGCGCTGGCCTGGTCCGGGTCAGTGCGACGGCCGCGCATCCGCTGGAGTTCGCGGCCGTGCTGGGGATGAGCCTGCCCGTTGCCATCCATCGGGCCCGCTTCGCGCCGCGCGGGCCGCGGAAACGCCGCTGGCTGCAGGTCGCCGTCATCGCCGGAGCCATGCCGCTGACAGTGTCGCGCTCCGCCATCTTCGGCCTCGCCATTGTCGGCCTGGTGCTCATTCCCACCTGGCCGAAGCGTGACCGGCGCCGCGCCTATCTCGCCCTGCTTGGCGTACCAGCCCTGGTGTGGCTGGCCAGGCCGAGCATGCTCAGCGGTTTTGGCGCGCTCTTCGGTCAGCTCGGCACGGACCAGAGCAGTCTGTCCCGGACCGGGGCGTTCTCGGCGGCGGCACCGTTTGTCGCCGACCACCCCTGGTTCGGCCAGGGGTTCCGGACCTTCTTCCCGCAGACCTATTTCTTCGTCGACGACCAGTACCTCACTTCCCTCATCGAGACCGGGATCGCCGGGGCCGTTGCCCTGGTCGCGCTCTTCGCCACGGGCTGGTTCACCGCGCGCAGCGCGCGGCTCGCGACCGCCGATGCCGAGGCACGTGATCTCGGGCAGTGCCTGGCCGCCTCGGTGGCGGTCGGCGCGGCGTGCTTCGCGAGTTTCGACGCGCTGTCGTTCTCGATCGCGGCCGGCTTGTGCTTCCTGCTGCTCGGCTGCGTGGGGGCGGCATGGCGGCTGGCACGTGCGCGGCAGCGTGCGGGCTGCCGGGACCGCCCGCCGGCGGACGGCGCATGCTCCGGCTGGCCGACGACGGTGGATGGATGACCGGCAGGCCAGGGCCGGGATCGGTGCCTCAGCTTCGGAGGGTGTCGTAAGCCATGTCGTCGATGCGCTGCGGGCGGGAGTCCGGGCGCGCGGCGGCGGCCCGGATCCTGCGCCGGGCCAGGCGTCCATCCACGATCACCGGGACCCCGAGAACGAGCAGCAGGCCGGTCGCTATGACCAGGACCATCGGCCGTGCGGTCTGGCTGACGACCAGCGCTGCCTCCGGGGTGATGGAGATCGTCGCGGCCCGGATCCGGCCACGCGGGCGGACCTTGGCCTGAATCCGGGCCAGCTCGAGGCTGATCTCATGTGTCACGGCGTAGAGCTGGCGTTCCACCGATTGCGGGTTGGTGCCAGTGACCGCGACCAGCAGGACCGATCCGGTTGTCGCCGTGCTGGACGGCGCGAGCGTCACCGTATACGCATTGGTATAGCCGTTGGCGGCCAGCTCCGTGACCGTTCGCGGTGCCATCAGCTCTCCGCTGAGGACGTCGCCGGTCAGCGTCAGGGAGGTACTGAAGCTCATGTACGGGTTGCCGCCGGTCAGCTTGGCGGCGGATCGCGACGCAAGCAGTACCACCGATGAATCCGACTCGTAAGTCCGCGGCAGCCCGGTCAAAGTGGTCACCGTGCCAGCCAATGCCGCGATGAATAGCACAGCTGTAAGGATTGACCGGCGCCGCCAGATATGGAGCAGTTCGCCCAAATTCATGTACCCACCCTCAACGCTCGTTTGCAGGCCCGCAGTGCGGCGCTAGTTTCCCAGGAACTGCTTTCGTCGGGTCACTGGAAACGGGGCCCGGTGCTCTCGCCGGTGGCCAAGTCTACGATGCTGATTTCTGCCACGCCTCGTCTTGGGGATTATGGCCGCGGCATCGTATCGGACGGATAAGTTCGTAGCATGCCCACAGCGCGCGCAGGGTCAGTAAAGGCTCAGCGAGGCCCGGAGGCCGGCCGGTGAGCCGCGCAGGGTCAGTAAAGGCTCAGCGAGGCCCGGAGGCCGGCCGGTGAGCCGCGCAGGGAATCCGTGCCGAAGGCGTATTTGGCCGCGGCTGGCCGCGGCCGTCCTGGTGCTGTTCCTTGCTGCGGGCGTGAGTTACCAGATCGCGAGCAAGCCGCCGACGTATGCCGAGGCTGCGGCCGTGGTGTTTTCCCTGCCTAAATCCCAGACTGGTCCTAATGCATACCTTATGTTCGGGCCCTCCCTCATCGCGAGCAGCGAGGCTATGACCCAGATTCTGCTCAGCCCGCAGGCTCAGCAGCAGATTCGCGAAGCCGGCGGAACCGCGAGCGTTAGCCTCGCACTGGTCAACCTCTATGACGAGGAGTATCCGAACTACGGCGTGCCCCTCGCGCACCTGACGATTTCGTCAGAAAGCGCGGAAAGTGTCCATCCGACATTCGAGATCGCAGCGCGGCTGCTCTACCGGCTCCTTGCCGTCTGGCAGGCCAAAATGGGTGTGCGGCCGCACAATCGCATTTCGGCCCAGATCGTCGGGGATACCGGGCTGACCGTCCAGACGGGCTCAAGGAAGCGGGTGATTGCCGGGCTGGCCGTGCTGACCCTCATTGCTTATTCCGCGTGCTGTGGCTGGCTTGACCGCAGGGGCGCGAGCAAGCCCGTGTCCCGGCACGGAGACGGGCTCAGGCGGCCATTGCCGTCGCGTTCAGCCGGCCGCATACCGGAGCGGGGTTAGCGCCGCCGCGGCGGCGTCACCGATCAGCGACCTAACCGGCCCCGGCAATAGATGCCATGTCACTGACGTGACGCCCGTGGATGGATGAAACCTGGGGACGCCGGCGCTGCCGCGCGCCTGGCTGGGGTCCCCAGGTTTCGTTACCGGACTGCCGGGCTCGCGGGCCCCCGCATCCCGGCTGGCGGCGTTGCCGTCGTCGCGAGTAGCTCCGCTACGCGCTCCTCCGCCGCC
>WNGG01101704.1_pt1 | contig 10464 bp, 11 predicted proteins | sample 5400661 | NCBI WGS metagenome assembly WNGG01 (sample SAMN13153372, study PRJNA577476) | soil metagenome | isolation source: 100 cm soil or saprolite under Garry oak tree replicate 1 | place: USA:California | collected 2016-06-15
GCTGCTCAAGGGGCGCATCTATGAGCTCGGCGCTGATCCGCAGCAGGCGATGCGGCCGTTCGTGGAGCCTATCGACGCGTTTCACGCCAGGACGGCCCCGTCCGACTGGCTCGAAGGGCTGGTCAAGGCGTACGTGGGCGACGGGATCGCGGCAGACTTCTACCGGATCACCGCTCAGCTGCTCGATCAGTCGAACCAGTCACTCGTGCTGTCCGTCCTCGCCGACTCGGGGCAGTCGCAGTTCGCGATCACGCGGGTGCGCGAGGCGATCGAGGCTGACGCTGCCGTAGCGGGCCGGCTCGCGCTGTGGGCGCGACGGCTGATGGGGGAGGCGCTGAGCCAGGCGCAGCGGGTGGCCGCCGAGCGAGAGGCGCTGGCGCGGTTGCTGGCCGGCGGATCGCCCGCGCAGCTCGGCGAGATCGGCAGGATGTTCGCCGAGTTGACCGACGCGCACGCCCGGCGCATGGCGCAGCTAGGCCTCGCCGACTAGCGTCTCGCCGTGGTTCGCGGCCGCCGGGCTGAGGTGACTGCCGGGCTGAGTGACTGCCGGGCTGAGGTGACTGCCGGGCTGAGTGACTGGGTGAGTGCGGGCTTGGTGACTGCGGGCTTGGTGACTGCGGGCTTAGCGGTTGCCGAAGCCGATCCGGCGCGGCTCGGCTTGGTCAAGTTCGATGTAGGCGACCTTGTCCCCCGGCACGAGCACGGTGCCGCCGCGCTTGTCGGCGATCACGAAGAGCTTGCCATCCGAGAGCGCCGCGGTCAGCGCCTGCTTGATGTCCTCGGCCGATGACTCGGTCTCGACCACGAGCTCGCGCGGGGCCATTTGTATGCCGATCTTGACTTCCATCGCGATCCTCCGCTCCCCAGAGCCAGGGTTCCTGCGCCCGCTCGCTCGCTGCAACAAACCCGAGGCTAGCCGGGCGCGCAAGTTTTGGCTGCAACGCGACGTGCCGGCGTGCTACGCCGGGAGCGAAAGCGCCGCGGTGACGGGGAGCGCTGTGACCAGTGCTCGGCCCGTACCCGCCTTCGCGTGACCTGCGCTACTCGTGCGTGCCTTCGGCGAGCGGCCAGCCGCTGATGCCCCGCCAGGCGAGCCGTGCGAGCAGCGCCTCCGCGAGCTTCTTGTCAATGTCGGGCTCGGCGCTCAGCCAGTACCTGGCGCTCACCTGGGCCATGCCGACGAGCGCCATCCCCAGCAGGTCAGCTTCGTCATCGGAGACGCCGGCGTCCTCGCGGATGAACTCGCTGATCATTTCAGCGCACTCGTACACCGCACGGTCCAGGCGCGCCCTGACGGCTGGCTCGTTGCTGAGATCGGACTCGAAGACCAGCCGGAACGCCTGGCCGGCACCGCTGACGTAGTCGAAGAACGCGCGGAACGTCGCAGGCACCCGCTCTCTGTTGTCTGACGTAGAGGCGAGCGCGGCGGAGACAGCGCCGACGAGCTCGGCGACGCTCTCGTCGAGCAGCGCGAGGTACAGGTCGAGCTTGCCAGGGAAGTGCTGATAGAGCACCGGCTTGCTCACGCCGGCCCGCTCCGCGATTTCGTCCATGGCTGCCGCGTGGTAGCCCTGCGCGACGAAGACATCGCGCGCCGCCCCGAGAAGCTGCCTGCGCCTAGCCGGGCGCGGCAATCTGGTGCTGGCCGGTCGTGCGCTCTGCGGCCTCGCGATCACGAAAGTCTCCGATGTCTATCGGCGGCGGTAGGTGAGCTGCCAAACTGCCATCCTACTGCTGGGTAACGGCTTGCCTGGCTGACGTTGGCCCGTTCAGCCGTCATTGAGCGGCTTATCAGCCGGTTTTCCCCAGCGTTTCAGGTCACTGGCGCGCGACCTCATCGGCCGCGCCGGCCTGCTCAGCGGTAGTCGTCCTCGCCCAGCTCGACCTCGCGAGCCTGCTCGGCCGCGTCGGCGGGGTCCGCTTCCAGCGGCAAGACGTCGAGGATCTCCGCCTCTTCGTCCTCGTCGGCACGCGGCACGACTTCCTGGTGCTGCTCGACAACGTCGGGAACCGGGTCGTCAAGACCTCTGTCGGTCATGTCCACCTCCTTGGGAAGCCCTCCGCTGGTCAGCCACGTGACGCTATTGACACCCTCGAACATATTGCCGAATGGCTACAGTAGAGCAACGCTAGTTGTATAAGGGTCCGAACCGCCGGGGTAAGGAGAAGTCGTGCGCAGCATGTGGAAGGGCGGGATCTCCTTCGGGCTGGTCATGATTCCCGTGCGACTCTACGCCGCCACCGAACAGAAGGACATTGCCTTCCGCCAGGTGCACAGGGCAGATGGGGGCCGGATCCGGTTCCGCCGTTTCTGCTCTGTATGTGGCGAAGAAGTCGCCTATGAGGATGTGGTCAAGGGCTATGAGCTGCCGACCGGCGAGATGGTCGTGCTCGATGACGAGGATCTCGCCGATCTGCCGCTCCCGACCACCAAGTCTATCGAGGTCCTGCAGTTCGCTCCCGCGGAGCAACTGGACCCGATCTTGTTCAACCGCAGCTACTTCGTTGAGCCTGAGGCGGCCGGCGCCCGCGCTTACGTGCTGCTGCGGGACGCGCTCGAGCAGTCGGGCCGGATCGCGATCGCGCAGGTCGCGCTCCGCCAGCGCGAGTCGCTCGCGACCTTGCGCAGCCGCGACGGCATCTTGGTGCTCGAGACGCTGCTCTGGCCGGATGAGGTCCGCGAAGCGGCCGATGCGCTTCGCGCGAGCCTCGCCGCGGCGCAGCAGGCACCTGCCGTCGATGAGAAGAAGGACAAGGCCAAGGCGATCGGTGCTGGCTCGAAGGCAGGGTCTGCCAAGAGCCGGTCCACCAAGGCGGGCGCGGCCAAGGCCGATGACGCCAAAGCCGCCTCGGACGGCTCCGAGACCGAGCAGGAAACTCCGGCTAAGGGAGGATCTGGCAAGGGCAGGTCGAGTCGCGCCAAGTCGGGTGCGGCGCGACCGACGCGCAAAGCCAGCTGACGCACCTGGTCGGCCGGCTGTTGCGTGACTGGCGGGCGTCGCGTGAGCTTTGCCGCCGCGGGCCCCGGGTAGGACCGGGTTCCGCGGCGGAGTGGCTTGGCCGCGCCCGCTTTGGCAGGGGGGCCGGTGGGCCTGGCCACGGAGCGGGGACGTGGCGTCGGAGTCGGCGTGGCCGCAGAGTGAATGCGAGGCGAGATGGCATGGTGCAGGTGACGAACGAGCCGCCGGCACGAGACCCGGTTCCGCCAGGCGTGCCGCCGCCGGAGCCGATCCCGCACTGGCCTGGCCAGCTCGTCGACCTGCCGACCGGCCAGCTCTTCGTCCGCTGCGCCCCGGCGATCGAAGGCGCGGAGCCTGCCGTCTTCGTGCACGGGCTCGGCGGGTCGTCGACCAACTGGACCGACCTCATGGACCTGCTCGCCAGGCCGGTCCAGGGTCGTCCGGCCGCGCCCGTGCTGGCCTGCGCTGCGGTCGACCTGCCTGGATTCGGAGGTTCGCCGCCGCCGCTGACCGGTGACTACTCGGTCGACGCGCATGCGACCGCCGTGATCCAGTTCGTTCAGGAGCAGGGTCTTGGCCCCGTGCATCTGATCGGCAACTCGATGGGTGGCGCCGTGTGCACGCGAGTCGCCGCCCGGCGGCCCGATCTGGTCAGGACGCTGGCGCTGGTCTCACCCGCGCTGCCTGACCTGCGCCCGCGCCCGCTGCCGATGCGGCTGGCGCTCGCCGCCATCCCTGGCGTCGGTCCGGCGATCATGGACTGGCTGCGCCGACTCCCGGCCGAGGCGAGGACCGACCGGGTACTCAGGGACGTCTACACCGACCCCGGCGTGGTTCACCCGACCCGCCGAAGCGAAGAGATCGCCGAGGTACTCAGGCGCGACACGCTGATGTACGCCAATCACGCGGTGGTCATGTCGGCTCGCAGCCTGGTGACCGAGTACTTCAAGGTCGGCAAGTGGTCGCTGTGGCGGGACGCGGCCATGATCGAGGCCCCGGCGCTGATCTTGCACGGCAGTCACGACAGGCTGGTCAACCCCGTGATGGCAGGCAAGGCCGCGCGGGCGTTCCCCGCCGCCAGGGTGCTGGTCCTGGCCGGTGTCGGTCACGTGGCGATGATGGAGCGGCCCGAACTGGTGGCGGCCGAGGTCAGGGCGTTCCTCGACTGGGTGCAGGCGCCCGGCAGCCCCGCGGTCGCCGCCGAACAGATCGCCGAAGAAGCGGCCAGCAATCAGGCGCAAAGTTAGCTATATCGGGCGACACGGCACGAGCAGGATGCGAAGCTAACCAGGTGCTCATCGCGGCGTCTTCGATCGTGCCTGCCGCCGGTACGACCGACTACCTCGCGCCGGTCCTCACGCCCGGCTACCTGATCTGCGAAGGCGGGACGATCACGGAGGTCGGAGTCGGGCCGCCTCCCGGCCGGCCCGACGTCGAGCTCACGACCGGATTCCTGCTTCCCGGCCTGGTCGATCTGCAGGTCAACGGCTACTTCGGAGTCGAACTCGGCGATGCCGAGCCGGTCGGCTGGGCCGAAGTCGTGCGCCGGCTTCCGGAGACAGGCGCGACGGCATTTCTGCCGACCTTCATCACCAGCCCGGTCGATCAGCTGGTCGCCGCGCTGCGAGCGACCGCGGGGTTCGCGCCGGAACTGGCCGGGCCAGCCGCGGCAGGCCAGGCTGCGGCCGGCATCGCGCCGGCGCCGGTATCGGCTGGTGCGCGCGTGCTCGGCGTGCACCTGGAGGGCCCGTTCATCGCCGCCAGCCGCCGCGGCGCGCACAATCCCGCCTGGATCATCCCGCCGGATGAGAAGACCATCGGCGCGCTGCTCGCCGCTGGGTCTGGCCTGGTCAGGGTCGTGACGCTGGCGCCTGAGATCGACGGCGCGATGGCGGCGATCGAGCAGCTGACGACGGCCGGAGCACTCGTCAGCGTCGGCCACTCCGACGCGACCGCCCGGCAGGTCGCGGCGGCGGCCACCGCGGGGGCGGGCAGAATTTTCCTGGTCACCGACGCGGCCGCGAGCGCGGGGATGGCGGCCGGGCGTTACGTGCTCGGCGGCGAGCCGATCGACCTGGCGAACGGGGACGGCGCACCGCCGGTGCGCGCCGACGGCACGCTCGCGGGCTCGGCGCTGCGGATGGACGCGGCGGTCGCGAACATGGTCGCTGCCGGGATCGGCCTGCCTGAAGCGGTCGCGGCGGCCACCCGGATCCCCGCTGACCTGGTCGGCCGTCCCGACCTCGGCAGGATCGCCCCCGGTGCGGCCGCCGACCTGACGTGGCTCGCCGACGACCTCAGAACGGCCGCGACCTGGGTAGCTGGCCATCAGGTCTACGGCTGCCCGCTCGGCTAGTCTAGAAACCTGGACACAGAGCCCGTAAGATCCGTATTTCCTTTGCAATCGCTTAAAAAGGACGGGGTTTCGGGGTGGACTCGGCGGCCAGGCAGCAGTGCTCGACACATATGCGACGCGAGATCTTTGAGCAACCGGCCGCCTTGCGCGCCACGATCAGCGCGCTGCTGCCGCGGACCGCGGAGGTCGCGGCGCTCGCCCAGCAGACCCGTCAGGTGCTCTTCTTCGCGCGCGGCACCTCGGACAACGCCGCCGTCTACGGCACGTACCTGATCCAGACCAGGACCGGCAGGCTCGCGAGCCTGGGTTCGCCGTCGGTGGCGACGACCTACCGCAGCCGGATCGACCTGTCCGGTGTCATGGCGGTCGGATTGTCCCAGTCCGGCAGGACCGAGGAGATCATCGAGACGCTGCAGTGGGCCAGGGAGTGCGGCGCCAGCGTGGTCGGGATCACCAACGGCGCCGGATCGCCGCTGGCGGAACTGTCCGACGTCGCGCTCGTCACCGAGGCAGGCAAGGAGCGCGCGGTCCCGGCGACCAAGACGTTCACCTGCCAGCTCGCCGCGCTGGCCGTGCTCGCGATCGGTCTCGGCGCAGACCTGGACGCCGGTCAGCTGAAGCACCTGCCGCAGGTTATCGAGGACCTGCTCGCCGCCACGACAGCCGCGGAGTACGGCATGGAGCCGGTCGTCGCGGAGCTGGCCAGCGTCGACGGCCTCATGGTGTCGGCCAGGGGCCTGGCCTACTCGGCGGCGCTCGAGCTCGCGCTGAAGATCAAGGAAGCGTGCTACCTGCACGCGATGGGCATCTCGTGGGCCGACCTGCAGCACGGCCCGATCGCCGTGGTCGATGCGAAGACGCCAGCGATCATCATGGCGGCGGACTCCGGCCCGACGCTGGCCGCCGCCGTTGCCCTGGCAAGCCGTGTCACCGGTGCGGGCGCTCGCGCGTACGCGATCGGCGGCGGCGCCGGGCTGGCCGCCGTCAGCAGCCGCGCACTGGCCGGCCCGGTCCTGCCGGAATGGCTGGCGCCGATCGGGCTGATCGTGCCCGGACAGATCCTCACCGAGGAGCTGTCCCGGCGGCTCGGCATCGACCCGGACAACCCGCGTGGCCTCAGCAAGGTAACCCAGACTGCCTGAATGAGCTCCGGTTCGCAGCCGGTGCCCGTCACGAATAGAACCCCGATGGGCCATCGGGTGTCTTCTTAGAACCCCCATGGGCCACCGGGTGTCTTGGGTTCGGGGCGAGCCTGTCGCGGCTTCGCGGGGGCGAGTTGACCGAGGGTCAGGTGAAGCAATCCAGGAACCCTCAGGTCTGGCGGTAGACCTTGTGCTGGGCGGCCTGGGCGCGCGGCCGCAGCACCATCAGGTCCACGTTGAAATGCGCCGGCCGGGTGACGGCCCAGGTCACGGCGTCCGCGATGTCGTCGGCGGTGAGCGGCTCCGGAACGCCCGCGTAAACGGAGGCCGCCTTCTCCGCGTCGCCGCGGAATCTCGTCAGCGCGAACTCATCGGTCTTGACCATGCCGGGAGCGATCTCGATCACTCGCACCGGCTGGCCGCAGAGCTCCAGACGCAGCGTCGCGGCGATCGCGTGCGTCCCGTGCTTGGCCGCGACGTAGCCACCGCCGCCCTCGTAGGCGGCGAAACCCGCCGTCGAGCCCATGATCACGATGGTGCCATCGCCGCTGTCGATCAGCTTGGGCAGCAGTCCGGTCGGTCACGTCGAGCTCGCTGACCTGCGCGCTTCCGCCCGCGTCGGCGATCCTGGACGCCACCTCGTCGAGCCGGTCGCGCCGCCGCGCCGTCAGCACGACGTGGTAACCCTCGCCGGCGAGCCGCGTGGCGGACGCCGCTCCGATCCCGCTACTAGCGCCGGTGACAACCGCGGTCCGCTGCATATGGTGCATTCTGCCAGTACCTGGCGGTACCGCCGGCGCGGACCGCCAGCGGGCAGGGCCGTCGCCTAGCATCGGGTCCGTGGCCGAACCTTCCGCCGAGCTGCGCGCCGTGATCTTCGACTGGGGCGGGGTGATCACCAGCCCGATCATCGACACCGTAACCGCGTGGCTGGAGGCTGAGCGGATCGACAGGGACAGCTACATGGCCGCGATGCGGCCGTGGGTGCGGAGCGCCTATGGCCCGGAGGACTCCGAATCCCCGATCCACGGGCTCGAGCGCGGCGAGGTCAGCGACGAGCAGTTCGAGGCCACGCTCGCGTCCGCGCTCGTCCGCGTCGACGGCACGCCGGTGCAGTCGGCCGGGCTGCTGAGGCGGATGTTCGGCGCCTCGGTGATCCTCGATCAGATGCTCGAGCTGATCAAGGACCTGCGGGCGACTGAGATCAAGACCAGCCTGCTGTCGAACTCCTGGGGCGGCAGCCAGGACGGCTACCCTCGGCACCTGTTCGCCGAGCTCTTCGACGATGTGGTGATCTCAGGCGAGGTCGGGATGCGCAAGCCGGAAGAGCGGATCTTCCAGCTCGCGGCCACCCGGCTCGGCCTGTCGCCCGCCGAGTGCGTGTTCGTCGACGACGTCGAGGGCAACATCGTCGCGGCGCGGGCGCTCGGCTTCGCGACCGTGCACCACGAGAATCCCCTGCAGACGAGGGCTGCGCTGTCGGCGCTGCTCCGCAGGCACGGCAGTCCGGTCCTGTAGCGGAATTCCGCCGCGTCCATGCACGGCGCGATTGCGTCCCGGCCCCTGGGACTAGCCTGATGCGCTATGGGCGAGGATGTGGTGCCCGCCGGCGTGGCCGCCGATGTGCCGGGACCCGCGGACGAGCTGCCCGGCCAGGCAGCGCGGGCGTATCCGCATCCGGCCGATGCCGGGCGGTCGGCGAACATGCGCGCGAACCGGCGCACGGACACCAAGCCCGAGCTCGCCCTGCGGCGGGCGCTGCACGCGCTCGGGTACCGCTATCGCAAGGACTACCGGCTCGACCTGGCCGCCGGGGTCAGGGTCAGGCCGGACATCGTGTTCACCGCGAGGAAGGTGGCCGTGTTCGTGGACGGCTGCTTCTGGCACTGCTGTCCGGAGCACGGCAGTCAGCCAGCGGCGAATACCTGGTACTGGGAGCCCAAGCTGCGCCGCAACGTCGACCGGGACCGGGCCGCGGACGCCGCGCTTGACCAGGCCGGATGGACGGTGGTCCGGTTCTGGGAGCACGAATCCATCGACGTCGCTGTCGCTGTCGCCCATGTCGTCGACGTGCTGGCGAGGATGCCGGCCGGCCCGGACGGATATGGCTTGTGAGCCAGGTGTTGATTCTGGGGTCATCGCCCGCTTCGGGCTGGCAGACTCGGTAGGAATCCCCGCTGCGGCCGGTCAGGCAGGCGCGGGCGAGTAATCGCACTTGTGGCAATCCTGTTGGGGACCTCATGCGCGTCTACCTGCCAATGACGCTGGCGGAGCTGGGGTCTGCGCTGGTGGCGGGCCAGGTCGGCCCCGCGCCGGTGACGGGGTTCGCGGTGACGCCGGCGCTGCGCGAGTGGTACGCCAGCGGCGATCTCGAGGAACTCGAGTACATCGCGATGGTGCAGGCGGCCCGCGCCTCGCTGCGAATGCTGCACGCCGATACCAAGGCGCCCCGGCGCCGGGTCGTGCTCGCTGCCGAGTTGCCCGAGTCGGTCGTGAACAGCGTCAACGGGCCCGACAAGCCGGGCAAGGTGAGCGTCGCCCTGCCGGTCCTGCTCTCCGACGTCGTGTCAGGTCACGTGGACGCGGACGAGGCGGCTCAGGACATTGACGCCGCCGCGGCGGCGCTCCCTGCCGCGGACGCGGGCGACAGCGACGCGAAGTTCGTCGTCGACAGCGCCGAGGGTCACGAGCTGCTCTGGTTCGCCACCCAGGAGCTCATGTACCTGATCGGCTAGCCGGGCCACTAGGGCGTCTCGGCGGGAACGCGCGGTTCGTGCGACGATGAGGATCGACCAGACTGGAGCTGCTGCGGAGTTGCCACGTGGCCTCGAGCTGCACCGGCGTACGCCTTGTCGAGCTAGGGAGCCTTCCGTGTTCGATGCCATTACCGACGTCCCCGCTCCGGCCAACGAGCCGGTCAAGACCTACGCACCGGGCAGCCCCGAGCGCGCAGCCCTGGAAACCAAGATCAAAGAGCTGGCGGGAGAGCCGGTCGACCTGACCATGACGGTCGGCGGCGTCCAGCGGATGGGCGGCGGTGACTGGGCCAACGTCGTCCAGCCGCACAATCACGCGCAGGTGCTCGGGCGCTTCGGCGAGGCGACCGACGAGGACGTGGCTGCCGCGATCGATGCGGCGAGCCTGGCCGCACCCGGCTGGCGTGAGCTCTCGTTCGACGACAGGGCGGCCATCTTCCTGCGCGCTGCCGAACTGCTGGCGGGGACCTGGCGCTCGGTGATCAACGCGTCGACCATGCTCGGCCAGTCCAAGTCGGTCTACCAGGCCGAGATCGACGCGGCCTGCGAGCTGATCGACTTCTGGCGGTACAACGTGCACTACGCCAGGCGGCTGCTCGCCGAGCAGCCCACGTCGGCGCCCGGCTCGTGGAACCGGCTCGAGTACCGGCCGCTGGAAGGCTTCGTGCTCGCGATCACGCCGTTCAACTTCACCTCCATCGCCGGCAACCTGCCAACGGCGCCGGCCTTGCTCGGCAACGTGGTGATCTGGAAGCCGTCGCACACCCAGCAGTTCTCGGCGCACTTCCTGATGCGCCTGCTCGAGGCGGCGGGCCTGCCCCCCGGGGTGATCAACATGGTGACCGGTGGCGGCCGCACCCTGTCCAGGGTGGCGCTCCCGCACCGTGATCTGGCAGGCATCCACTTCACCGGCTCCACGGGTACGTTCCAGCACCTGTGGCGGACCGTGGGCGAGAACATCTCCGGCTACCGCAGCTATCCGCGACTGGTCGGCGAGACCGGCGGCAAGGACTTCGTGATCGCGCACCCGTCGGCCGATCCTGACGTCCTGCGCACGGCACTGGTCCGGGGTGCGTTCGAGTACCAGGGGCAGAAGTGCTCGGCCGCCTCCCGCGCGTATGTCCCGCGCACCCTCTGGCGCCGGATGCAGGACGACTTCGTCGCCACCGTCGAGGAACTGACCATGGGCGACGTCTCTGCTGACCTGTCGGCGTTCATGGGCGCCGTGATCGACGACAAGGCGTTCGCGA
>WNGG01009768.1_pt1 | contig 10463 bp, 9 predicted proteins | sample 5400661 | NCBI WGS metagenome assembly WNGG01 (sample SAMN13153372, study PRJNA577476) | soil metagenome | isolation source: 100 cm soil or saprolite under Garry oak tree replicate 1 | place: USA:California | collected 2016-06-15
AATTTTTCCGCAAAGGGCTCGGTCGCGCCGGTTGCAATCGCCCCTTGATTTGTGCGCCGGAAAACGCAACCACTGCCCCCGAACCGGGGCGACCGCATCGCTCAGGAGGGTTCCATGTCCCAACCGCTCGGGCGCGACAACGTGCACGATCTCACTGCGGAGGAGGTGGCCCGCGGCATGACCGAGGGCCGCATTCTGCTGGTCGATGTGCGCGAGCCGAACGAGACGGACGTCGAGCGCATCCCGGACTCCGTGCTGCTGCCCCTGTCGACGTTCGACCCGGGCGAAATTCCCGACCCGCAAGGCCGCCGAGTCGTGTTCTCCTGCCGCTCCGGCAACCGCTCGGTGACGGCGTCGCTCGCCGCCCAGGAGGCCGGGCTGCCCTACGACGCGCACCTCGCCGGCGGGATCAAGGCCTGGAGGGCGGCGGGCCTGCCGACCGAGCCCTTTGCGGAAAATTCCCTTCAAAAACTCGGCTCGTCGTAGACCGCTTTGCCGTCGATCAGGAGCCGCTTGATTGCCGCGCGGCCGGATGCGTTCACGGCCGCCACCACCGCCACCTTGCTCTGGTTGCGCGCCTGCTCGATGGCGCGGCCCTCCCCTTCGGGAACGAAATAGCGCTCGAGGCCGTAGGCCACGTTGAGGCTCGCGCAATAGTGATGACCCTCGTTGCCGCAATTGGTTCCGTTGGTGGCGCGGCCGCGGATCAGCACTTCGCCGGGCGCCAGCGGAACCGGTGCGACGTGCGCCGACACGGCGGCATGGAAGCCGTCCGGCTTGGGCGCAAGCTTGACGAAGATCGCGCTCCCGGCGGACGGCGCGCCGGCGAGTGCGCCCGCCGGCACCGTGGCGATATCGTAGCCGAGGACGACATAATCGCCGCGCAACAGGTCGCGCGGATCGACCGGTCGCGACTGCAACGTGACCTCGGTCCCGTTGCGCAAAATACTGGCGCGATCGACCACCATGGCGGCGATCAGCGCCACCTGGATGAGGCCCGCGAACGCGAACAATACCGGCCGCGGCACGCGATCGAGCCATTGGCGCAGGCGCGTCATCGCACCGCCTCCCGGGGCAGAAGGCGCCCGAGCACCAGCGCGAGCACGACCGCCGTGCCGCCGGCGATGGCGAGGAACAGCGATCGCGTCAGCATCGTGCCTTGGACCGTCCAGGTGATCGTGCCGATGACGAACGCCAGGCCGATCCAGCCGGCCACGAGCCGGGGACGCCGCTCATCCAGCGTGCCGGCGACGACGACGCACAGCGCGGCGGCCAGGGCGAGCGCGTAGATGAACCACGGCCCGTGCGAAAGGTCCTGCCGGCCCAATGCGGCGAGCAGGCTCAATATGATGGCGGCGCCGATGAGCGCGAGCCCATATCGTCGCGCCAGGGCCGCCGCCGCGACGGCGAGGATGGCCCCGAGAACGCCGACGCCGAGAACCCAATACGGCGCCGCCGGCTCGGGCCGGATGTGCAGCTCGACCAGGTTCAGGCCCAGCGCAAAGGCGAGCGCGAACCAGCCGTAGGTGACGATGGTCGCGCCGATGGCGCGGACCGGCTCCGGTCCGCGAAGCTCGGCGAGCGATCCGGCGCCCAGCGTGAGCGCGGCTCCGGCGGCGAAAATCAGCATGGGCTCGCCGACCACCCGCTGCTCGCTCATGGCGATGCCGGTCTCGGACCACCAGAACAGCGCGGCAAGAGAGATGAGGTGACGCGCGACCGGCGAGTTCCACAGCAGCGCAAGGCCGCCGCCGATCAGCCAGACGGCGACGAACGGCACATGCGGCGCGTCGCCGAACTGGAACGCCCGCATCCAGCTCCAGCTGCAGGCGGCAACGAGCGCGACCGCGAGCGCGCCGCGCGAACCGGTCAGCACGGCGGCGACCAGCGCGCCCGCCGCCCACAGCAGCATGCCGGCGGCGAAATCGCCGGCCAAATGATACATCTGGCCGACCAGCGCGATCGAGGCGCCGAACACGATGGCGCCCACGGCGACCGCGGTATCCGCCAGATGCGTGCGGCGCTGCTGCGCGAACAGCGCGCCGAGCCCGCACGCGCCGGCGATGCCGGCGAGCAGCATGGCGAAACGGCCGACGCGCGGGATCGCCGACCAGTTGGCGGCGATGAACGCTAGGAAGGCGGCGGCGATCAGCAAGCCGCCCACCATGCCCACCACGGTCGCGATGCCGATGCCGCCGCGCATCGGCCCGAGCGCCCGGCGGATCGCGTCGCCGGCCGCGCCATCGATCACGCCGTCGGCCTGCCAGCGCGCGAGATCGGCGGTAAGGCGGCGGCGATAATGAGGCTCGAACATGGGCGCAGTGTTCCGCAACCGCGCGCGCTTGTCCACGCCGGCTCCGGCTCCCGCAAAAAATGCCTTTAGATCGTCACCTGCGTGCCGACCTCGACCACGCGTCCGGTCGGAATCTGGAAATAGTCGGTGGCGTCGTTGGCGGCGCGGGCGAGCCAGATGAACAGGCGGTCCTGCCAGCGCGGCATGCCCGAATGGGCGGCAGGACGCAGCGCCCGGCGCGAGAGGAAGAACGACGTCGACATGATGTCGAACTGCCAGCCGAGCTTGCGCGCGATGGCGAGCGCCTTGGGCACGTTCGGGCTCTCCATGTAGCCGAAGCACAGGCGCACGCGCGTAAAAGTCGGGCTCACCCGCTCGATCCGCACCCGCTCGGCGGCGGGCACGCGCGGCGTATCAATCGTCTTGACGGTCAGGATCACGTTCTGCTCGTGCAGGACCTTGTAGTGCTTGAGGCTGTGCATGAGCGCCGTCGGCGCGCTCGCCGGATCGCTGGTGAAGAACACCGCCGTGCCCGCCACGCGCTGCGGCGGCTTGCGCTCGAGCATCGCCACCAGATCGGCGAGCGGGGTTTCCTGGCGCCGCGTCTTTTCGAACAGCAGCCGCGTGCCGCGGCGCCACGTGTACATCACGATCATCAACAGCGTGCCCAGCGCCAACGGCACCCAGCCCCCGTCCACGATCTTGAGCAGGTTCGCCGCGAGAAACGTGAGGTCGACCGCGAGGAACGGCCCGACCAGGGCGGCGGCCGCCGGCAGCGACCAGCGCCACCCCTTCCAGATCACCACGAACGCCATCATCGCGGTGACCACCATCGTGCCGGTCACGGCGATGCCGTAGGCCGACGCCAGCGCGCTCGAGGAGCGGAACGCGACGACGAGCAGCAGCACGCCGAGCAGCAGCAGCATGTTCACCCGCGGCATGTAGATCTGGCCGAATTGCGATTCCGAGGTATGGCGGATCTCGAAGCGCGGCAGCAGCCCGAGCTGGATCGCCTGCTGGGTGAGCGAGTAGGCGCCGGTGATCACCGCCTGGCTGGCGATGACGGTCGCGGCGGTCGCCAGCGCCACCATCGGCAGCAGCGCCCAGTCGGGATAGAGCAGGAAGAACGGGTTCTCGATCGCCTTCGGATCGGCGAGAACGAGCGCGCCCTGCCCCAGATAGTTCACGGCGAGCGACGGCAGCACGATGACCAGCCAGGCGGTTTGGATCGGCCGGCGGCCGAAATGGCCGAGATCGGCGTAAAGCGCCTCGGCTCCGGTCACCGCCAGGAAAACGGCGCCGAGCGTCAAGAGGCCGATCATGCCGTGCTCGATCAGGAACGCGATCCCGTAGATCGGATTGAACGCCAGGAGCACGCTCGGATTGACCGCGAGCTGATGAAATCCCGGAATCGCGATGGCGACGAACCAGGCAATGGTGATCGGCCCGAACAGCGCTCCCACCTTGCCGGTGCCGCGCGATTGCACGGCGAACAGCGCGACGAGAATGACGATGGTGAGCGGGACCACGTATGGCTCGAAGGCGGGCGTCGCGATCTTCAAGCCTTCGATGGCGGAGAGCACGGACAAGGCGGGCGTGATCAGCGCGTCGCCGTAGAACAGCGCGCCGCTGACGATGCCGAGCAGAACGATCGCGGAGCCGGACTTGCCGACGGCGCGCAGCGCCAGCGCCATCAGGGTGAGCGTGCCGCCCTCGCCGTTGTTGTCGGCACGCAGCAGGACCAGCACGTATTTCAGCGTGACGATGAAGATCAGCGCCCACAGGATCAGCGAGAGGACGCCCAGCACGACTTCGTGGGTGATCGGCCCGGCGGCGGACGCCGCCACCACGGCTTCGCGCAGCGCGTAGAGGGGGCTGGTGCCGATGTCGCCGTAGACGACGCCGAGGCTGCCGAGGGTCAGCGCCCAGAACCCGGCTTTGCGATGGGCCGTCCCGTTCGCGTCGGCCGCGACTTCGCTCCCGTGCGGAGCAGCTATAGCTCGGGCCATGGTGAGCGCCAGGACATGCCGGCCCCCGATGCTGCACTGCAACATCGCAGGGGCCGGCGCTTATATCACTGTGAACCGCGAAACGTCTGCCTCAGGGGGCCGCGTGCGGCGCAGGGTAGCCATGCACCTCTCGCATGTAGCGTCGTGCTGAGGCGCGGTCCTCTTGGGCCGTTTTCCCAGTTGCACCAAAGGCTTGGGCCTGTCGGGCGATCAGACGGTGACCTGCGTGCCGACCTCGACCACCCGGCCCGTGGGGATCTGGAAGAAGTCGGTCGCGTCGTTGGCGGACCGCGCGAGCGCGATGAACAGGCGGTCCTGCCAGCGCGGGATGCCGGAATGGGCCTGGGGCTTGAGCGCACGCCGCGACAGGAAGAACGACGTCGACATGATGTCGAAGTGCAGGCCGCGCTTGCGCGCAATGGCGAGCGCCTTGGGCACGTTCGGGGTCTCCATGAAGCCGAACCGGAGCGTGACCCGGGTGAAGCGCGGCGTGACCGGCTCGACCTGCACCCGGCCGTCCTCGGGCACCCGCGGCGTATCGGCGGTCTTGATCGTGAGGATCACGTTCTGCTCGTGCAGGACCTTGTTGTGCTTGAGATTGTGCAGCAGCGCGGTCGGCGCGAAGCCCGGATCGCTGGTGAGAAAGACCGCTGTGCCCGGCACGGCGTGCGGCGGCCGCTTCTCGAGATTGCGCAGCAGCACGTCGAGCGGCACCTCGATGCGGCGGGTCTTCTGGGCGAGGATGCGGGTGCCGCGGCGCCACGACAGGATCAAGATGACGATGGTCGAGCCGAACAGCAGCGGCACCCAGGCGCCCTCGAACAGCTTGAGCAGGTTGGCCGACAGGAAGGTGGCGTCGACGATCACCAGCGGCACCACCAGCAGGGCGGCGCTCCACCACTTCCATTGCCACAGCTTCCACACCACGACGAAACCCAGCACGCCGTCGACCACCATGGTGGTGGCGACGGCGATGCCGTAGGCGGACGCGAGCGCGCTCGACGTGCGGAACAGGCCGACCAGCAGCAGGACGCCGACCAGCAACGCGGTGTTGACGCGCGGAATGTAGATCTGCCCGGAATGCGCCTCGGACGTGTGGCGAATGGCAAGGCGCGGCAACAGGCCGAGCTGGATGGCCTGGCGCGTGAGCGAGTAGGCGCCGGTGATCACCGCCTGGCTGGCGATCACAGTGGCGGCGGTCGCCAGCACGATCATCGCGGGCAGCAGCGCGTCCGGCACCAAGCGGTAGAACGGGTTCTCGATCGCCGACGGATCGGCCAGCACCAGGGCGCCCTGGCCGAAGTAGTTGATGAGCAGGGCCGGCAGCACCAGGCCGAGCCATGCCGCCTGGATCGGGCGCCGGCCGAAATGGCCGAGGTCCGCGTAGAGCGCCTCGCCGCCGGTGACGGCGAGGAATACCAGGCCGAGCGCGACAAGGCCGATCTCGCCGTGCTGGTAGAGGAACCGGACCGCGTGCGTCGGGTCGAGCGCCGCCAGCACGCCGGGATTGTCGCTCACGTGCAGCAGGCCGGCGCCGGCGATGGCGAGGAACCAGGTCACCATGACCGGTCCGAACAGGCTGGCGACCCGCGCGGTGCCGCGCCGCTGCACCGCGAACAGCGCGATGAGGATCAGCACGGTGAGCGGCAGCACGTAATGCTCGAAGGCGGGATTGGCGAGCTTGAGGCCCTCGACCGCGGAGAGCACCGAGATGGCGGGCGTGATGACGGAATCGCCGTAGAACATGGCGGCCCCGACGATGCCGAGCATCAGCACCGGCAGGGTGCGCCGGCCGAGCACGCGCGAGGCGAGCGCGGTGAGCGACAGCGTCCCGCCCTCCCCGTTGTTGTCGGCGCGCAGCAGGATCAGCACGTATTTGAGCGTGACGACGACCACCAGCGCCCACAGGATGAGCGAGAGCACGCCGAGCACCAGCTCGCGGGTAATGGGTCCCGATCCGGCGGCCGCCACCGCGGCCTCGCGGAACGCGTAGAGCGGGCTCGTGCCGATGTCGCCGTAGACGACGCCGACGCTGCCCAGGGTGAGCGCCCAGAAGCTCGACGGCGCGGGCGCATGCTCGTCCGCGCTCTCTGTCGTCGCCGTGGCCATGAGGTCGCGCGCTACCATGGTCGGTCGCGTAGAATGCCGCTTGCCGCGCGGGCGCGGTCGCGGTTGTTTCTCTCAGGCGAGCGAGGCGGAGACTATACCGGGCGCCCTACGGCTTAAAGCCCGCCGGCAGCGGCGGCTCCTCGCGCATCACCGTGATGGTGACGCGGCGGTTGGCGGCGATATAGGGATCGTCGGGAAACAGCGGCTGGGTATCGGCCCGGCCGGCAATCATGAACACGTGCGCGGTCGGTATCCCCTCCTCCTCGAGGATCTGCCGCACCGCGTTGGCGCGGTCGGCGGAGAGCTCCCACGGCCCGTAGCCGGCGCGCGGCGGCTGGCGCGTCGCCGCGGTGTGGCCGGCAATGGAGAGGCGGTTGGGCAAGGCCTTGAGCGGGCCGGCGAGCTTGCGGATCAGCCGGCGCGTGCGCTCGTAGGGCTCCTTCGCGCCCTCGGCAAACATCGAGCGCCCGTCCTGGTCGACGATCTCGATGTTGAGGCCCTGCTTGGTCTCCTCGATCATGATGTGCTTGGAAATGTCGGCGAGCTCCGGCAGGTCCTGCAGCGCCTGGCGCAGCGAGGCGGCGGCAAGCGCGAAGGCCCGGTCCTCTTCGGGCTTGGAGCCGGCCTGGCGCTGGCGATCGCGCTGATCGGGGGTCGGCGTGTTCGAGGCGTCCTCCGGGCGGATGTGCTCGGCGTTCTTGAGCTTCGGCCTCGTCGGCAGGCCGTCGGTCTCGACCACCCCGGAATAGCGCACGTACTGCACGCCGAAGGCGTCGCGCATGGAGCCGGCGACGATCTGCAGCTTCTGCTGATCCTGGGTCGAGAAGGCGACCAGCATGATGAAGAAGCTGACCAGGAGGCCCATCAGGTCGGCGAACGTCACGTACCAGCCGTGACCGCCGACGTGCCCCGCTTCCTTGCGCCGCGCCATGGTCGTGATCCGGGCGCGGCCGTCAGGCCGGCACCGTCTCGGCCTCCTCGTGGCGATGCTTCTCCGGCAGATAGGCGAGCAGCATCTCGCGCACGAGCGTCGGGCTCTTGGCTTCGCGGATCATCAGGATGCCGTCGATGATCAGCGTGCGGTTGATCTCCTCGTCGACCAGCTTGAGGTGCAGCTTGTCGGCGATCGGCAGGCACAGCAGGTTGGCGACCGCGGCGCCGTAGAAGGTTGCGAGCAGCGCCACCGCCATGAACGGGCCGAGCTTGGACGGATCGCTCATGTTGGCGAACATCTGCACCATGCCGATCAGCGTGCCGATCATGCCGAAGGCCGGGGCGCAGTCGCCGACCGCGCGGTAGATCTTCTGGCCCTCGTCGAGATGGGTGAGGAAGTTGTCGCGGTCGCGCTCGAGATTGTCGCGGATGAAATCGCTGTCGTAGCCGTCGGCCACGAACCGTACCCCCTTGGCCAGGAACGGGTCCTCGATCTCCACCTTCTCGAGCCCGATCGGCCCCTGCTTGCGCGCGATCTCGGCGAGGCCGGCGATCTCGTCGACGAGGTCGCGCTGGCTCATGCGGCGCAAGGTGAAGGCGAACTTGGCGCCGAGCGGCAGGCCGTGGAAGATCGACGCCAGGGGAAACCGGATCAGGGTGGCGGCGAGCGACCCGCCGAAGATGACGATGGCCGCGTGGGTGTCGGCGAACATCCGCACATCGCCGCCCATCAGGATCAGGCTGGCGAGCACCACGGCGCCGGCGGCAAGACCGAGGCCGGTTGAGATGTCCATGACGAACTCCGACGCGAACCGGACCGGCGCGCCGCCCCGACGGCACGTCCCCGCGCGTCACCCTAGCCCGCGCGCGCTTAAGGGAGCGTAAAGGTCGCGCCTCGGCGGCTTCCCGCGCGCGGGCTAAAGCGCTATCAGAGCTACGAGAACCGACCCCGGAGCCGAACGGCTGACGGCCGGATTTGCAGGGAGGACGCGATGCGCGAGATCGGCCATTTCATCGGCGGCAAGGAGGTCAAAGGCGCCTCGGGGCGGTGGGGCGACGTGTTCAACCCCAATACCGGCGAGGTGCAGGCCAAGGTCGCCTTCGCCAACCGTGCGGACGCCGAGCACGCCATTGCGGCGGCGGAAGCCGCGCAGCCCGCCTGGGCGGCCATGAACCCGCAGCGCCGCGCCCGCGTGCTGTTCAAGTTCCTCGAGCTGGTGCACAACGAGTTCGATGCGCTCGCGGCGCTGCTCTCCTCCGAGCACGGCAAGACGCTGGCCGACGCCAAGGGCGACATCCAGCGCGGCCTGGAAGTGATCGAGTTCGCCTGCGGCATCCCGCACCTGCTCAAGGGCGAGTTCAGCGAGGCCGCCGGGCCGGGCATCGACCTCTACTCGATGCGCCAGCCGCTCGGGGTCGTCGCCGGCATCACGCCGTTCAACTTCCCGGCCATGATCCCGATGTGGAAGTTCGCCCCGGCGCTCGCCTGCGGCAACGCGTTCATCCTCAAGCCGTCCGAGCGCGATCCGTCGGTGCCGATGCGGCTCGCGCATTTGCTGATGGAAGCGGGCCTGCCGGCCGGCGTGCTCAACGTGGTCAACGGCGACAAGGAAGCGGTCGACGCGCTGCTCACCGACCCGCGCATCCGCGCGGTCGGGTTCGTCGGTTCCTCGGCGATCGCCGAGTACATCTATTCGACCGGCTGCGCCCACGGCAAGCGCGTGCAGTGCTTCGGCGGCGCCAAGAACCACATGATCGTGATGCCTGACGCCGACATGGACCAGGCGGTCGACGCGCTGATCGGCGCCGGCTACGGATCGGCGGGCGAGCGCTGCATGGCGGTGTCGGTGGCGGTGCCGGTCGGGCGCAAGACCGGCGACCTTCTGCTCGAGAAGCTGATCCCGCGCGTCGAGAGCCTCAAGATCGGGCCCTCGAGCGACCCGCAGGCGGATTACGGGCCGCTCGTCACGCGCGCGCAGCTCGACCGGGTGAAGACCTACGTCGATCTCGGGGTGAAGGAAGGCGCCAAGCTGCGCGTCGACGGCCGCGGCTTCAAGCTGCAGGGCTACGAGAACGGCTACTTCATGGGCGGCTGCCTGTTCGACGATGTCACCCCCTCGATGCGCATCTACAAGGAGGAGATTTTCGGGCCGGTCCTGTCGGTCGTGCGGGCGAAGGACTACGAGGAGGCGGTGCGGCTTCCCTCCGAGCACGACTACGGCAACGGCGTCGCCATCTTCACCCGCGACGGCGACACCGCGCGCGATTTCACCGCGCGCGTCAACGTCGGGATGGTGGGGGTGAATTTCGCTATCCCCGTGCCGCTCGCCTATCACACGTTCGGCGGCTGGAAGCGCTCGGGCTTCGGCGACCTCAACCAGCACGGCCCCGACTCGGTGCGCTTCTACACCAAGACCAAGACGGTGACGGCGCGCTGGCCGTCCGGCACCAAGGAAGGCGCCGAGTTCGTCATTCCGACCATGCGGTGAGGCCGATACGGCGATGACGGCCGGCCTTCCTTCGCGCGCGATGTTTTTGGCCGCGGCGCTTGCGGCGCTCGCGGGGTGCGGAGGCGTCTCCCTCCCTGGCCCGGTCGCCAGCGAGCCGCCGACCGCCCGCGCCGCCGCGCCAAGCGGTCGCGCCGCGCCGACGCCCCCGCCGATCGACATGGCCGGCCGCTGGCTCCTCGCCTCCACGGCGGGCGGCGCCTGCGCCGTGACCTTGGCGGGGACGCCCGGCAGCCCGGACGGCACCATCGCGCCGGAAGGCGGCTGCCCGGGCAACTTCTTCACCAGCCGGCGCTGGACCTTCGACCAGGGCGCGCTGGTGATCCGCAATCACACCGGCGAGCCGCTCGCGCGCCTCGCCTTCGCGCCGCCCGCGCGCTTCGAGGGCCAGGCGGCAAGCGGCGAGACGATCTCGCTGACGCGGTGATTTGTTTGTAGCCCGCATGAGCGGAATGCGGGATCCCGGATTACGCTCCGCTCCATCCGGGCTACATGGAGAATCCATCATGGCCGAATATCAGCTCCACTGCTTCGCCCAGTCGGGCAACTCGTACAAGGCGGCGCTGATGCTCAACCTCATCGGCGCCGACTGGACGCCGGCGTTCGTCGATT
>WNGG01009769.1_pt1 | contig 10462 bp, 8 predicted proteins | sample 5400661 | NCBI WGS metagenome assembly WNGG01 (sample SAMN13153372, study PRJNA577476) | soil metagenome | isolation source: 100 cm soil or saprolite under Garry oak tree replicate 1 | place: USA:California | collected 2016-06-15
GCGTCCATCGTCATGTCGGTGAAGGAGACCCCCGCGTCGGTCGAGAGGACGACGCCGCGTCCGTTGGAGATGCCGCCCGTCTCGCCGTACTGGTAGGAGCCGCCGACGTAGACCATGTCCGGGTAGCCGCGCGGCGTGGCGACGAAGTTGTCGTACCAGCACTGTCCTCCGCAGTAGTTGAAGGAGCCGTACCCCGGATCGGCGGGGTCGTTGCTCGTGAGGTCGGTGAACACGGGCGCGCCGGTGGCCACGTCGTCGCTGCGGAAGAGGCGGCTGTACTGAGGAGGATCCGCCGGGGTCGGCCGCGCACCGGTGTGGCCCTCGGCAACGTACATCCGCGTCTTGCCGTTGGGCAGCAGCGTGACCGCGATCTCGGGACGCGTGGTCGTGATGTCCTTGTTGAGCGATGCCTTGATCTGCGCCCACGTCGCGCCGCCGTCGTTCGAGCGCCAGACGCCCCGCGCGTAGGAGCCGGCGTAGACGATGTCCGGGTTCAGCGGATCGAGAGCCACCCGCCGCACGCCGCGCGGCGAGCAGGGCGTGCCGTTCCCGGCCTCGGTCGTGTCGCCCGTGCACACCGCGGTCGTGGCCGCGCCGTTGTGGATGAAGCTCCAGCTCGCGCCGCCGTCGGTGGACTTGTACAGGCCCCATTTCGGCGCGCCCGGGATCAGCGTGACCGCGCCGCCGCAGCACGACGAGGAGACTCCCCGGATCGCCCGGCCCGAGGCGGCGTAGATCGTGTTGGGATCGCCCGGCTTGACCACGATGGAGCCGACGCCGCGGCCGTTGAAGACGGCCTTGCCGATGGTGTCCGACCAGGTGTCGCCGCCGTCGGTGGACTTGTAGAGCCCGACGCCGGCCTCGCAGCCGCTGCCGCACGCGTTGGGCTCGCCGGTGCCGGCCCAGATCGTGTTCCCGCTCGGATCATTGGGATCCACGGCGATGGCGGCGACGGAGTTGATCTCGAAAGGTGATGACACGTAGGTCCAGTGCGGTTGTCCGGTGAGCGCGTTGTCGGCGCGCCAGATGCCGCCGCCCGCCGGGGCCGCGTACAGGCGGCAGTGCCCGGGGACGCAGTCGCCGGCCAGGGCGAGCGCGGTCGTTCGTCCGCCCGCGGCGTACTCGTTGGGCACGTACGAGGATGAATCGCGGAACGGGAAGAACGGATAAATCGCGTTGCTGGGACCGATCGCCACCCATACGCCGGTTCGCCCCTTGCCCGTCGGGAAACCTCTCCTGCTCAAGGAAGCCGCCGCGGCGCGGGCGCCACTGATCCTGGCCATCGGGATGTCGCTGTCCGGGAACGCGCGCTGTTGGAAGGCGGCCTCGGCGGCCGAGCCCGGGCCCTCGAGCGCCTCGCCGAAGTTTTCGGGAAGGGCCTTCAGCCGCTCGAGGTGGCGGGCGAGCGCGGCCGGCCGCCCCTCCTCGACCTGTCCGATCCGCCTATCGGCGCGCGGCCGGCCAGGAGGACGAACGACCACGGCCGGTACCGCCGCGCCTACGGCGAGCGCCGCTGCGAGGATCGACCACGAACCGCGAGCCGAGACCGAGAGCGACATGTCGCACCCCCTTCGTCTCCTACGAAACCTACGATTATGGCTGGTACTCGGAGGATGTTCCGCGGAACGAGACGGCGTCAAGGGGGGTCTTCACTTCGCTTCGGCGACGCCCACGTGCTTGTCGGCGCCGCCGTAATAGAAGAGCCACCGCCGGCCCTCGTGGACGAGGCCCTCGACGAAGACGACGTTCGGCACCTGGCCGGCCCGCTCCCAGTCCCGCTGCGGCTCGAACAGCGGCGTGTCCGAGCGCGCGATCACGCGGGTCGGGTCGTTGCGGTCGAAGAGCGCCCAGCCCGTGCGGTAGGCGAGGCGGTCGTCCGCGCCGTTGTACACCAGAAAGATCCCTTCGCGAAGCATGACGGGCGGGGGACCGGGCTCGACGACGCGCGAGTCGAACGCGCCCGGGCGGCGCCGCAGGACCGGCGCGTCGAGGGCCTCCGTCCAGCGGCGCAGGTCGGTCGAGTAGGCGACACCCATCTGGTCCGACGCCGCCGCCGCGTCGGCCATGTAGTACATCCAGTACCGCCCGCCCACGGGCGGGGTGAGGATTGCGCCCGACTTGGTCCACTTCACGTTCCAGCGGCCGACGTTGGCGGGCATGATCACGCCGCGCCGCGCCCAGCGGCGCAGGTCGGACGAAGTCGCCAGCGCGAGCTGCGCGTTCTTCCCGTCATAAGCCGTGTAGGTGAGGTAGAACGTCGCGCCGATCTTGACCAGCCGCGGGTCCTCGACGCCGCCGCCGCGCTCGTAGTCCGCCTCGGGCGCGAGCGCGGGCTCGCTCTCGCGCGTGAAGTGGATCCCGTCGCGGCCGGTCGCGATGCCCAACCGCGACGTGCCCTTGGCGTCCTGGGCGCGGTAGAGCATCACGTAGCGCTCACCGTCCTTGATCACTGCGGGGTTGAAGACTCCCGCCGCCTCGAAGCCGCTGCCCTGCGGGACCAGGATGGGCTCCCCGCCGTTCAGGCGCGTCCACGCGCCGAACGGCGGGACGAACGACGAGCGCGGCGACGGGACCGCAGCGATCGCGGCGGCGATCGCGGCCGCGGCCAGGGCCGTTCTCACGCCGCGATTATACGTACCGCGCGCTTGACCCTCGCTCGTCCAGCGCTTACCCTGAAAGCGTCCATAGAGTGGGTCGGGCGGTCGCCGCGGCCGACGTCGGCCGGGGAGGAAAGTCCGGACTTCACGGGCAGTGTGCTGGTTAACGGCCAGCGGGGGCGACCCCAGGGAAAGTGCCACAGAAAACACACCGCCGAACTCCCGCAAGGGGGTGGCAAGGGTGAAAAGGTGCGGTAAGAGCGCACCGCCGGCGTGGTGACACGACGGGCAGGGCAAACCCCACACGGAGCAAGGCCAAATAGGGGGGCGTTCGAGGCTGGCCCGGCTGAAGCCCCCGGGTAGGTCGCTGGACCCCGCGAGCAATCGCGGGGCTAGAGGAATGATCGCCGCCCGCCGCGAGGCGGGGACAGGATCCGGCTTACAGACCCGCTCTATGGACACCTGAACTGCCTACGATTCATATGAACATCCTGGTGACGGGTGGGGCGGGCTTCATCGGGTCGCACCTGGCCGAAGCGCTGGTGAAGCGCGGGCACCGCGTGCGGATCCTCGACGACTTCTACTCCGGGCACCGCGAGAACCTCGCGCCGGTCTACCGGGACGTGGAGATCGTTCGCGGCGATTGCGCGGACCCCGCCGACGCGCGGCGCTCGGTGAAGGGGATCGAGGTCGTCTACCACGAGAGCGCCATCCCCAGCGTGGCCCGCTCGGTGGCGGACCCTCTCCGCTCCCGCCGCGCCAACGGCACCGCGACGGTCACGATGCTCCTCGCCGCCCGCGACGCCGGCGTGCGCCGGTTCATCTACGCCAGCTCGTCGTCGGTGTACGGCGACACGCCCACGCTGCCCAAGCGCGAGACGATGACGCCGAACCCGCTCTCGCCCTATGCGGCGGAGAAGCTCTGCGGCGAGCACTACCTGCGCATGTTCCACCGGCTCTTCGGCCTCGAGACGCTGAGCCTGCGGTACTTCAACATCTTCGGCCCCCGGCAGGACCCCGGCTCGCCCTACAGCGGCGTCATCAGCCGCTTCGCGACCGCGCTCATCCGGGGCGAGACGCCGGTCATCTTCGGCGACGGCTTGCAGAGCCGTGATTTCACGTACGTGGGCAACGTGGTCGACGCGAATTTGCGCGCGCTCATCGCTCGCAAGCTCGAGGGCGAGGCGGTGAACATCGCCACCGGACGCCGGGTGACTCTGCGCATGCTCCTGGCGCGGATGGCGCGCGCCCTCGGGGGGTCGGGCAAGGCACGCCACGAGCCGGCCCGTGCCGGCGACGTGCGTCACAGCCTGGCCGACGTGACCAAGGCGCGGCGGCTGCTCGGCTACCGGCCTCGGATCGGGCTCGACGAAGGACTGGAGACGACGATGGCCTGGTACCGCGAGGTCTACGGCCCGCGGCCGGGCGCCGGGCGGGCGGCGGGACGAGTCGCGCCGCGCAAGTAGTCCTCCCAGCTCTTCTGGAACTCGGGATAGCTGAGGGCGATCGCCGTCGGCAGCGCTTCCTCCGAGGGCAGACGGTCGCCGAGGGCGGCCAGCAGGCGCACGACGCCGTCGGGGCCGCTGCGGCGGACGATGTGCGCGATCGCCGAGAGGCTCTCCGCATAGGCCGCGGTGATCTCCGCGGGCGCCAGCGTCTGGAACGGCGCCTCCAGCGTGAGCAGCGGCATCAGCTTCCCGTCCCGCGCCAGCGCCGAGACCGCGGCGTCCTCGCGGTTCGGGTCGCCTCCCTCGAGCCACTGCGAGATGCCCTCCTGCAGCCAGGTCGGGCAGTTGCCGCCCGTGCGCGCGGCGATGAAGGAGTGCGCCAGCTCGTGGCGCAGCACGGTGGTGAGGCGCGGGGTCAGCCGGTCGAGGCCGCGCAGCGGCACGCGGATCGTCCCGTCGTTGAGGCCGGCCGCCCACTCCGGCACGCCGCCTTCGGGGATGCCCGTGTCCATCATGAGCAGGACCACGACCGGGTCCTCGGGGCGGAAGCCGAGACGGTTGGCGTACTCCTCGTAGGCCTTGGTCAGCGCGTCGAGCACGGCGACGCCGAGCGGCTCGTTCACGCCGCCGTCGTAGCGGATGCGGAACTGCGCGCCCTGCGCGGGCCGCGCCGGCGCCGGCGCCACCTCTTCGAGCTTGCGCTGGACGGCGGGATCGCGCTGCAGCAGGAGGCTGCGCCGGTACTGCTCCTCCGCCCCCGCCCGGTCGCCCATCGCCGCGTACGCGTCGCCGAGCAGGGCGCGCGTGCGCGCGTTGCGGTCGTCGATCTGTACGGCGCGCTGCGCGGCGTCGCGGGCCGCCCGCGCGTCGCCGAGCGCGAGCAGGGCCTCGGCCAGCGTCTGCAGCGCTGGCAGCGACGCGGGATCGCGGCCGAGGACGACCCGCAGGAGCCGCGTCGCCTCGATGGGGTCCTGGGCGGCCAGCCGCTCGCGGGCCTTCAACACGTCGGGGTCGGACGACTGCGCCGGCGAGGTGTGGCTCTCCACGCGCGTGACGAGGCTCTTGGGCAGGCCGTAGATGCCACCGTCCTTCTGGTAGCGGACCTCGTTGCCCTCGAACCAGGCGCGGTCGGCCTCGATCACCCGCCCGTTGGTGAGGGTGATGGTGTCGGCGGCGGCGGCCACCGCGAAGAAGGTGGCCAGCAGCACCGGTGCGGCCGTCGCGCCCGGGCGCGGCAAGTCAGGGAACGATTTCGGAGGCGGGCATGACGCGCGGCGTGGCCCCGCCGCGCCGGAAGTAATCGGGCAGCGAGCGCGCGGCCGAAGCCGCCCGCGCCGCGTCCGGGTAGACGCCCCAGGCCATGCGGTAGCAGTCACGGCCCTTGTAGTTGACGGGCAGGATGAACAGCTCGGCGCTGCCCACCTCGCTCATCGCCTTCTGGACGGTGTCGGTCGAGCACGCGACGAGGAGCTGGATGGTCGCGGTCCCCGCGGGCGCGCGCCGGATGTGGGCGGCGAAGGCGCGGGCCGCCTGGTCGTAGTTGCCGCTGCGCAGGGCTGTGCGCGCCTGGTCGAGCAGGGTGGCGGCGGGAGCGGTGCCCGGTGGCGGCGTCGCCGGTGGCACCGGCGGGGGAGTGGCGGCCCGCGTGGGGACCGCTACGGGCGTCGGGACGGGGGCGAGCGTCGTCACAGGAGCGGCCGCCAGCGTCGTCGTGGGGGCCGGCACCGCCGTGGGAGCCACCGCGAGCGTCGTTGGAGCAACGGCGGCCATGGTGGTCGGGGGAGCGATCGCGGCCAGCGTCGTGCTCGGCGCCGCGTGCGAGCCGCGGCCGAAGGCGAACGCGTCGGGGTTCTCGCGGTAGTACCACAGCGCGGCCACTCCCAGCGCGAGGAGGCCGACCGCTCCCGCGCCGACGAGGACGCCCCGCGGCAGCCGCCGCGGCTCCGCGTCGTTGTCTTGCGGTCCCCAGGCGTCCTCCCGCGCGCCCGGCTCGAGCGGCGTGATCGGCCCCTGGTGCGACTGGGGATTGAGCAGCACGTCGAGGGCGGCCAGGTCGTCCTTGCTCGGCCGCGAGGGAGAAGGCTTGACGGGCTCGGGCCGCGGGCGGCTGGGGGCGTTCGGCGGATAGACGAGCGCGGGCCCCGCGGAGCGGGAGCGCGCGACCGCCGCCGGCTCGGCCACCGTCGGCTCCATCCTGACGGTCGGCTCGACCGGAGGCGGAGGGGCGGGCGCGCTCGGCGCCGGCGGCGGGACCAGAACGACGGTGGAGGCGGGCTCGGGCACGATCAGCGCCGGCGGCGGCGCGTGCGCGGCTCGCGCCGGCTCCGGCGGTGGAATCGGGGGCTCGGCCTCGGGTTCGGCGTCGCCGACGAAGAACGGCGCGTCCGCCGAGGAGGGCGCGTCGGCGGGCTCGGGCCCCGGGATCACGAGCGTGGGCGCGCTCTCTTCGACGGAAAACGCCGCGCTCGCGGTCGCTCCGAGGTCGAGCTCGGCGTTTCCGGCGGTCCGGAACGCCGGCTCGGCCGCGCCGCGTCCGGCCAGGCCGAGGAAGAGAAGAGCGCACGCCACCTTCGCCGCCTCGAAGTCGTCGAGCCGCGTGCGGCCGACGGCCTCCTTCAGCGTCCGGCGGCCGTCGAGCTGCTCCGCTAGACCGCCGGTCTCTTCCTGGACCTCGGCCAGGGCTTGGGCTTTGTCGGGCCGCGGGGACAGGACGACGTCGAGGTTGTCGAGATGGCGCAGGACGAACGCGCGATCGGTGATCCGCCGCACCGCCGCGAGCACCACCTTCTCGGTCGAGAGCTTGAGATCGATGGCGCCCTTGGGAAGCACGCCGTCCTCGAACTCGAAGCTGCCCGACGTGTACGCGACGACGTCGGAGAGGATCCGCTCGACCTTGGCCCGCGCCGCTTCCGACAGCTCCCGCTGGTTGACGAAGCCGGTGTCCGCGAGGACCTTCGCCAGCGGGTTGCCCGGTCCGACCTTAGCGTTGACGTCCTCGAGCTGCTCCGGCGTGATCTTGCCCGCCTCGATGAGGATCGCCCCGAGCTGGTCGCGCGGGTCGTTGGAGGAGCCGAAGAGGATCCGCCCCGCTCGGAAGTAGAGCGCCTTCTGGTAGGTCGGACCCTCCACCTTCAGGGAGCCCGTCGCCCCCTGCCGGTGCAGGTCCATGAGAAGGAAAGGAAAGGTCTTGGGATCGATGTTCCCGCTGATGGGCAGCGCGTCGGCCACCGACCCTCCCGGCGATTCTCTACACCCCGCTCAGGGGGGCATCGCCCTTAGCGGTCAACATATTAACACGGATGGTTTCGTTGACAGGTCTGACAACGGGCGACTAGACTCCGGGAGAGCTTCCCTATCCCGCGAAACAGGAGGTCCCGGTGGAAGACGATCGTCGTCGCGAGGACGAGTGGTTTCGCGAGAACGAGAAGCAGTTGCTCGAGGCCGCCCGCGTGGCGCGGGAACGACGCGAGCGGGAGCGGACGGAAAAGGAAGCGGCCTCGGAGCGCCAGAGGCTCCGCGAGCTTCACTACATGAAGTGTCCGAAATGCGGGCACGACCTGCAGGAGCAGGACCTCGGCGGGGTCAAGGTCGACCGCTGCACGCACTGCGAGGGCGTCTTCTTCGACGCGGGAGAGCTGGACCAGATCTTCGTGAAGAGGGCGGAGGAGCGCCGCGGCTTCTTCCGCCGGCTGGCCGGACTCTGAGCAGGGCGGCGTGCCGTACCTCATTGATGGGAACAACCTGCTGGGCTCGTGGGGCGGGCCCCAGGGCGACGACGACCGGCGGCACGAGGTCGTCCGCCGCGTGGCCGCATTCTGCCGCGGCCGGAACGCGAAGGCGACGGTGGTATTCGACGGCCATCCGCTGCGCGCCGACCTGGCCGCCCAGGAGCTCGGGCCCGTCTCGGTTCGCGTTCCCGAGGCCGGCGTCGACGCGGACACGCTGATCCGCGAGCTGGTCGAGCGCGCGCCGCGCGCGGCCGACCTGATCGTCGTCACCTCCGACAAGGCGCTCTACTCCTACGTGAAGACGCTCGGCGCCGCCGTCCTGCGCGCGCACGAGTGGAACGCGCTCGAGCGCCAGATCGAAGCGCGCCGGCCGCCGGAGCCGGGCGGCGAGAAGCCGGAGCGCGAGGACGACGTGGAGGGATGGCTCAAGAAGTTCGGCGGAGATCCGTAGGCCGCCGGTGTCCGCGCTGTCGCATCTCTCGCGCAAGGTGGTCGTGAAGGCCAGCCGCATCCACGGCCGCGGCCTCTTCGCCCGGGAACCGATCGCGAAGGGCGAGATCGTGTGCATCAAGGGCGGCCACGTGTTGGATCGGCGCCAGGTCGGCGAGCTGCCGGCCGGGCTCGGGCCGGCCGAGATCCAGGTCGCGGAGGACCTCTTCATCGGACCCGTGAGCGCGGACGAGCGCGAGGGCAGCATGATCTTCAGCAACCACTCCTGCGATCCCAACATCGGCGTGCAGGGGCAGATCGTGTTCGTCGCGATGAGGGACGTGGCGGCGGGGGAAGAGCTGACGCACGACTGGGCCATGACCGACGACGACAGCTACGAGATGCCCTGCGCCTGCGGCGCGGCCGCGTGCCGCGGCGTGATCACCGGACAGGACTGGCGCCGGCCGGAGCTGCAGCGCCGGTACGGCGACTACATGTCGTGGTACCTGCTCCAGAAGATCCGGAGCCAGCGCTCAGATTCCTAGACAGCGTCGTGGGCCCGCACGCGTCGAGGTCCCATGGAGCCACTCGTCCTTCCGGCCTGAATCCCCACATGGAGCAGCCCTGGAAATCATCGTACCGAGATCACACCGCGCGATGAGCATCTGTATCCACACCGAAAGCGCCGGCGTGCGTTCTGGCGAACCACAACCGTCTTTTTCGTGAGCTCGGCCGGGGTCGCCTCCCGTGGGCGGTGGTGGGCTGATTGGACTGATTGGGATAGGATCGCGCCCACATGCCTCCGGTCCTCGACGCGCAGAACCTGCGCAAGTGCTTCGGCGCGCTCACCGCCGTGTCCGACGTCTCGTTCACCGTCGGCGCTGGCGAGATGGTGGGACTGCTGGGCCCCAACGGCGCGGGCAAGAGCACGACCGTCGGAATGATCGCGGGCATCCTGCAGCCAGACGCGGGCGAGGTCCGCATCAACGGCAGCGCCCTGCGCGGCGACACGGACCCCGCGAAGTCGGCCATCGGCCTCGTACCGCAGGACCTGGCACTCTTCGAGGAGCTGCCGGCGCGGGAGAACCTGCGGTTCTTCGGCGCGCTCTACGGCCTGACGGGGGCGGCGCTCGAAGCGACCATCGCCTCGGGCCTCGAGTTCGTGGGCCTCGCTGACCGCGCGCGCGACAAGGTGAAGACGTTCAGCGGTGGGATGAAGCGGCGCCTCAACTTGACGGCAGGGCTGCTGCACGACCCGCAGCTCGTGCTGCTCGACGAGCCAACCGTCGGCATCGACCCCCAGAGCCGTAACGCCATCTTCGGCAACCTCGAGGCGCTGCGGGCGCGGGGGAAGTCGCTCGTGTACACCACGCACTACATGGAAGAGGCTGAGCGACTCTGCGACCGCATCGTGATCGTGGACCACGGCCGCGTGATCGCGAACGACACCGTGCGCGGCCTTTACGGCCTGCTGCCCGCGTCGCGGCGGCTGAGCGTCGAGCTGCGCGGCGAGGCGGACCCTGGCCTGGTCGATGCCGTGCGCGCGCTGCCGGCGGTGGAGTCGGCCCAGGTGGCGGAGGGAGTTCTCGCCGTCGCCCTCGGGGACCTCGCGGCCGGCGCCCCCGCGGTGCTCGGCCTGCTGCAACAGCGCGGGATCGTGTACGACCATGTGGTGAGCGAGCGCGGCGACCTGGAGACGGTATTCCTGACGCTCACCGGCCGCACCCTGAGGGACTGATGGCACACGCCCTGCGGGCGATGGTCCGCAAGGACTTGCTGCTGTTCTTCACCGATCGGCGCGCGGTGATCATGAGCTTCGCCGCGCCCATCGCGATTGCGTCGTTCTTCGGCTTCATCTTCTCGGGCAACCACGACTCCGAGGCGGCGCGGGTCCCCGTGCGGGTGGTGGACCACGACCAGAGCGTCATCTCGAAGGCGATCGTGCGGGGGCTCTCCGCGGACAAGGCGCTCGAGGTCAAGGGCGGCAGCGTGGACGAGTCGCGCGAGGCAGTGCGGCGTGGCAAGACCACGGTGGCGGTGGTAGTGCCCGCGGGGTTCGGGGACGCCGCGGGGCAGGCCCTCTTCGGCGTCGGCGAAAAGCCGCAGCTCGAGCTGCTCTACGACCCCTCGCACGGCGCCGAGCTCGCGATGGTACGCGGTATCCTCGCCGAGCATGTGATGAAGGCGGTGAGCGCCGAGATGTTCGTCGGCGACCAGGGCCGCCGGCGTACGCAGCAGTTGCTCGAACGGCTGGAGGCGT
>WNGG01014017.1_pt1 | contig 10461 bp, 9 predicted proteins | sample 5400661 | NCBI WGS metagenome assembly WNGG01 (sample SAMN13153372, study PRJNA577476) | soil metagenome | isolation source: 100 cm soil or saprolite under Garry oak tree replicate 1 | place: USA:California | collected 2016-06-15
TTCCCGAGCAGCCGCTCGGTCCGGGGGCGGCGACGCGGATTTTCACCGGGGCGCCCCTCCCGCCGGGGGCCGACAGCGTCATCCGCCAGGAAGACACGGAAGCGCTCGCCGAGGGACGCGTCGCCATCCTGGACGACCGCGATGCCCGCCACAACGTCCGCCGCCGCGGCGAAGACCTGCGCCGCGGAGACGTCGTGCTCACGACGGGGACCGCGCTCGGGCCCGCCCAGCTTGGCGTGCTGGCATCGATCGCCCACGGGACGCCTCTCGTGCACCGCCCGCCGCGCGTGGCCGTCCTCGCCTCGGGGGAGGAGTTCGTGGATCTCGACCAGGCGGACGAGATCCTCGCCGGCCGCAAGATCGCCACCTCGAACTCCTACACCCTCTTCGGCCTGATCCGCCGGGCCGGCGGCATCCCCGTCGAACTCGGGATTGCCCGCGACACCAAAGCGAGCCTGCGGGAGCACCTGGCCCCGGCGGCGGACGCCGACATGCTCGTGACGACTGGCGGGGTGAGCGTAGGTGAGCACGACCTGGTGCGCGACGTGTTGGCCGAGCTGGGATGCGACATGAAGCTATGGCGCATCCGCATGCGCCCTGGCGCCCCGCTCGGCTTCGGCACGCTCGCGGGCCGCCCCTGGCTGGGACTGCCCGGCAACCCCGTGAGCACGATGGTGACGTTCGAGCTGTTCGCCCGGCCGGCGCTCCGCCGCCTGCTCGGGCACGCCCTGCCGTTCCGCCGGACCGTGCCCGTATGCGTCGCCGAGCAGATTACGCTCGGGCCGCCGCTGCGGCACTTCCTGCGGGCGCTTGTCAAGCCCGAGCCCCCGGACGGCGCGCTCACCGCGCGCTTGACGGGCCCGCAGGGCTCCGGCATCCTGACGTCGATGGCGCGCGCCAACGCCCTGCTCATCGTGCCCGAAGACCGCCCGGCGGTGCCCGCGGGCACCACGCTGCACGCGCTGCTGTTCGACGACCCGGTGCACGTGGCCCCGCCCCCCTTCTGATGCGCCCCCCTGACAGGCTGCGCCGCGCCGCGCGGCTGCTCGGCGCCGTCCTCCTCGTCGGCCTCGTGTACTGGGTCAACGCGCAGTCACCGCCCGACGTGCGCCTGGGGATCCTGTATATCGTTCCCGTGCTGCTCGTGACGTGGCACGACGGGCTCGGCTGGGGGAGCGCGTTCGCCGTCGGCACCGCGGTGCTGCGTTACGTGATCGGGCTCGAGCAAATGCCACCGGACACCGGCGTGACCGTGCGGATCGCGAACGAGGCGGCCTACCTGACCGTGGTGGGCGTCGCGATGGCGGGGCTGGTGCAACTGCGGCGCACCCAGGCGCAGCTCGAGGGAATGGCGGCTCACGACCCGCTCACGGGGGTTCTCAACTCCCGCGCGTTCGCCGAGCGACTGAGCCAGGAGCTCGACCGCAACCGGCGCTACAGCCGGCCGCTGGCGCTCCTCTACCTCGACCTCGACGACTTCAAGACCGTGAATGACCGGCACGGCCACCAGACGGGCGACGCCGTGCTGCGGCTCGTCGCCGAAGCCACGCGGAGCGCGGTGCGCCAGTCGGACATCGTCGGCCGGCTGGGCGGCGACGAATTCGCGGTGCTGATGCCGGAGACTGAGGGGTCGGTCGCCCATGCCGCCGCCACCCGCCTCGCGGCCGGCATCCGGACCGTGTTCCGGGGCACGCCCTCCGTGACCGCAAGCATCGGCCTGGTGTCTTCGCTCGGCGCGGAGCGGGGGGTGGAGGAGCTGTTGCGGCGCGCCGACGAAGCGATGTACGAGGCGAAGCGCGCCGGGAAGGACCGGGTGGTGCAAGTCGCGCTGTGATCCCGCTCCTCAAGGAGCTGCTGCTCATCTTTACGTCGGTCCTCTTCATCGTGGACCCCTTCGCCGCCGTCCCGAGCTTCCTCGCCATGACCGCGCGCGACTCCCCCGCCCAGCGGCGCGCCATGGCGCGCCGCGGCGCGTGGACCTGCGCTGTCACGCTCACCGTGTTCGCGCTGGGCGGCTCCTTGATCTTCACGCTCTTTGGGATCACGCTGGGCGCGTTCAAGATCGCCGGCGGGGTGCTCATCGGCCTCAACGCGCTCGAAATGGTGCAGGCGCGCCGCAGCATGCAGCGCGAGACACCCGTCGAGCAGGCCGAGGGGACTCAGAAGGAGGACGTCGGGATCATTCCGCTCGGCGTGCCGATGCTCGCCGGGCCGGGCGCGATCTCCACCGTCATGGTGCTGGCCCTGGGCTCGCGCAGCACCGCCAGCACCGCCGCGCTGTACCTGTCCGTCGCGCTCACGGCCTACGGCTCGTACGTCGTCCTCGCGGCGGCGACAGCGGTGGAGCGTCGCCTCGGCCAGACCGGCATGCGCATCCTCACACGGCTCATGGGGCTCGTGCTCTGCGCCATCGCCGTCCAGTTCATCGTGGACGGCATCAAGATGACGGGACTCGCGGGAACGAGCTAAGCGAGGCCGACGCGATCGCCGCCCGCAGCCTTGGCTTCGTACAGCGCACGGTCCGCTGCCTGAAGCATCGCGTCGAGCGTGGCGCAAGTCGGGCCGTACGTCGCCACCCCCACGCTGACTGTGACCGCTAGCTTGCATCCCCCCGCCACCCGCTCCGCGAAATGTGACCGCGCGTCGGAGCGAATCCGCTCGGCCACGAGCTGGGCATGGCTCTGGTCCGTGTCCGGCAGCACGACGCCGAATTCGTCGCCGCCGTAGCGGCACGGGATATCGACCGCCCGCAGGTGCCGGCAGATCAACTCGCCCAGCGCCCGTAACACGGCGTCGCCCACCCCATGACCGAACCGGTCATTCGCCGCCTTGAAGTCGTCTAGGTCGAGCAGCACGAGCGACGATGTGACGCCATGGCGGCGGCAGCGCGCCACCTCCCGCTTCAGCGAGGATTCGAGGCAGCGACGGTTGAAGAGACCCGTGAGCGCATCGGTCAGCGCGTCGTGCTCCACCATCGCCAAGTCGGCGCTCTCGATGATGACCGGCTGCTGCAGCCGGGGGCTCACGTTGAGGAAGTAGTCGAGGATGGCCACTTCGTCGCCCACATCGCGCCCGAGGCGGTCCGTCAGGTTCCTGCGGTGCCGGGCGAACGCCTTCCCGTGCCGCTCCGCTTCGGCCTCAGAAAGCTCGATGCGCGTCAGTTGGCGCAGCCGGCTGCGGAACAGGGCGGAGAGCGCGGGGGCAGGCGCCGCTTGTGACAACGGCTGGGCGGCCCACTCCGGGATCACGCCACCACCCTGCCGGCTCGACATCCCCCGCCGCTCGCGGAGGGTGCGCCGGTCGAAACCAGTCCGTCGGTCGAGTGGCACAGCCTTGTCCATCTGGCGCCGCCGCCCCTTGCGTCGGTCCGTTGGCCCACGCCGCTCCGTAAGGGGCAGCCCGGGGTCCGTAGCCTGGAACTCTCCTGCCCGTCGGTCGCCGATCATGGCTCGCCTCCCCCTGAAAGGCACGACTTAAGGGCTCTTGCCGAAGGACGGCTGCATGAAGTGGACCGCCATGTGCCGGTGCGGGAGGGAGCCAGGTGGGCCTGAGAATGGTGCGTGCTCGCTACACCGCTCACATCCTCTTGTACTTCGGCCCGCTCCCCCCCTCTCTCGGCGTCCAGCGCGGCCCCAACACGTCCGTCGCCTTGCAGTCGATGCAATTGGGCGCGTTGACGCGCAGGGTCCCGTCGGTGCGCTCGTACACGCCAGCGGGGCAGACGTGGGAGTAGAAGTCCGCCAGCTCCGGGGTTACATCCCGGCCAACCACGAGGTGGCTCGGGATCGTATCACGCGTCGCGTTCCCTGACTTGAAGACCCCGTCCACCTTCGAGAAGGTGAGACGGCCGTCCGGGACGAACGGCCCCGGGGCTGCGTGCCCGGGTCTGACGCGCCGGGCTATCTTGGCGTCCGGCTCGGTCACGATCTTCCGACCCGGGAACCGCCCCCCCGTTAGCGTCATGAGGCTGGCCTTCACACCCCCGGCGTAGAAGCCGTCCTTGAATGCGAGTCGCATGTTCCGGGTGCGGTAGAGATCGTGCATGACGAACGAGCTGTTGACGAGCCGATCGTACTCCGCCAGCCGCGCGGCGTTGGGGCCGTCCCCCGATAGCGCCTGGAAGATCGCGCGTGCGGCAAAGATCCCGGATTGCATGGCGTAATGGATCCCCTTGAGGGAGGGGACGTCCACGAAGCCCGCGGAGTCACCGAGCAGGACGACGCCTTCGCCCGAGCGGCGCTCCGGCACTGAGTAATAGCCACCCTCGGGGATCGTCTTGGCGCCCCACTCGACGAGCTCTCCTTCCTCCAGGTAGCGCCGGAACAGCGGGTGCGTCTTCATACGCTGGAACAGCACGTGGACGTCGAGTGTGGCGTCCGAGTAGTCGAGTCCGACCACGAGCCCCAGCGCCACGAGGTTCGGCTCGAGCGGATACATAAAGCTCCCGCCGAACGCGGAACTCTCCAGCGGCCAACCGAGCGTATGCACGATCGTATCGAGCGGTCGCTTAGTCTCCCAGATCTCCTTGACGCCGAGGGCAAAGATCTGCGCATTCTCGGAGCCGACCCGCTGCCACTCGAGGTAGGCCTGGGCGAGCAAGCCGCGCGTCCCTTCCGCGAGGGCCGTCACCCGCGCGACGACATCGTTCGGCGCGACGTAGCTCGACTGCGGCTGACCCGCACGATCGAGCCCGGTGGCGGCGGTGCGCACACCTACCACGCGCGCTCCGTCAACGAGCAGGCTCGCCGCCGGAAAGCCGGTGAAGACGTTGACGCCCAGCCCTTCCGCGCGGGCGCCGAGCCAGCGCACGATCTCGCACAGCGACGCGACGTAATTGCCGCGGTTGTGCATCGTGGGAGGAACGGGAAGACGCAGCCGCCCTCGAGCGGTCAGCAGATACACCGCTTCTCTCCCGACCGGCGCGCGGAACGGGAACTCCCAGTCCTTCAACTCGGGGAAGAGCTCGCGAAACGGGCGGGGGTTCACGACGGCGCCCGAGAGCGAATGCTCGCCCAGGGCGCCCGCCTTCTCGAGTACCCCGATACTGAGGTCGCGGCCTCCGGCCCGCGCCACGCGCGCCAGCTCGATGGCGCAGGCGAGTCCGGCCGGGCCCGCCCCGACGATGAGCACATCGAGCTCCATCCGATCGCCCGCGCCGGGCGCGCCGGCTTGCAGGATCAGCCCCTCGAGGGGCAGCGGCGGCTGGTATTGGGCCGGAACTAGCACCCTTCCCTCGTCCCTCGTCCCCGGTCCCTAGGCATGCAGTTTCCTGATCTCCTCGGTAAGCCTCGGCACGATCTCGAACAGGTCTCCCACGATCCCGTAGTCCGCGACCTTGAAGATGGGCGCGTCCTTGTCGCGATTGATCGCGACGATGACCTTGGACGTGCGCATCCCCGCGAGGTGCTGGATCGCCCCCGAGATGCCGACCGCGACGTACAGGGTGGGGCTCACGGTCTTGCCTGTCTGGCCCACCTGATCCGCGTGTGGGCGCCAGCCCGCGTCCACCACGGCGCGCGAGGCCCCCACCGCCGCCTTGCCGCCGAACGCGCGCGCCAGCTCCTCCAGCAGCCTGAAGTTCGCGGGCTCCTTGAGCCCCCGCCCCCCCGACACGACGATCGGCGCTTCGGCCACGTCGAGTGCTCCAGCCGCCGCAGCCTTGATCTCGCGCACCACAACCCGCCCGCCGCGCTCCGGCACGTCCACTTTCGCGGTCTCCGCCGCGGCCGCGCGGGGACGCTCAACCGGGGTGAACACATTGGGCCGCAGCGACAGCAGTGCCGGCCGGGCGACGAACCTTACCTTGAGCAGCGCCTTGCCGGCATACACCGGCCGCGTGGCCCAGATCGCGCCCCCCTCGATCCCGAGGTCCGTGACGTCGGCCGCGAGCGGGACGCCGAGCCGGGCGGCGACCCGGGGCGCCAGGTCTCTCCCGGTCGCGCTCGCTGGGAACACGACCGCGTCGTACTGCCGCGCACGCACCCGTTCCACCACGACCCGCGTGTATCCCTCGGGGGTGTAGCGCCCGAGGGCCGCATGCGTGGCCGTGGTCACCCTGTCCGCCCCGAAGCGGCCGAGCTGGTCCGCGCCGCTCACCGTGACCCCGCCGAGGACCAGCGCCTCCACCGTCCCGCTCCCCGCGTCCGCGAGGCGTCGCGCTCCCGTGACTACCTCGTGCGAGACCTTGCGCAGGGCGCCTTCGCGCTGCTCGAGCACGGCGAGCACGGCGGTCACAGAACCTTTGCTTCCTCGCGCAGCAGGCGCAGCAGCTCGGGGATCGCCGCCACACCTTCACCGACGATGCGTCCATCTTTGCGATCGGGTGGTGGCGTCATCGCGAGCACCTCGAGCCCGCCCACGGCCAACGCCGTGGGCTTGATGTCCAACGGCTTCTTCTTGGCGGCCATGATGCCCTTGAGCGCCGGGTAGCGTGGCTCGTTGAGCCCCTTGTCTGTCGTCAGGACCGCCGGCAGGGGGAACTCGCACACCTCGATCCCACCCTCGACCTCGCGCTCGGCGACCCCCGTGTTCCCCTGGAGCTCGAGGTGCGCGATGGACGTGACGCACGGCAGGCCGAGCAGCTCGGCCACCATCGGGCCCACCTGATGGTTGTAGTCGTCGATCGCCATCTTGCCGCAGAGGATGAGGTCGTAGCCGCCATCCTTGAGCTCCGCCGCCAGCGCCTGCGCGACGACCAGGCCGTCGGCGGGGATGCGATCCACCTGGAGCAGGACGCCACGGTCCACTCCCATCGCGAGCGCGGCGCGGATCGTCTCCTGGGCCGCCGCCGGCCCGAGCGCCACGACGACGACCTCGCCGCTACCGGCCTGCTCCTTGCGCCGCAGGGCTTCTTCGACCGCGAACTCGTCGTAGGGGTTGAGGACGAACTTCACGCCGGCCTCGTCGAGCGCCTTCCCGTCCGCGGCGATCTTCACGCGGGTCTCACTGTCGGCGACGCGCTTGATGCAGACGGCGATCTTCATCGCGAGCAAACGCGGAACGCGGAATGCGGAACGCGGAATTTCAGTGAAGAGTCGTTCGCCTCAAGAAGCTTACACTTACATTCCGCATTCCGCACTCCGCACTCCGCATTCAGTTGAATGCGCTCAGCCCCGTGATCTCCTGCCCGAGGATGAGCGTGTGGATGTCGTGTGTCCCTTCGTAGGTGTACACGGACTCGAGGTTCGCGAGATGTCGCATCGCCTGATACTCGGCGAGGATGCCGCTGGCCCCGAGCAGGCGCCGGCTCTCGCGGGCGACATCGGTCGCCATGCTCACGTTGTTGCGCTTGGCGAGCGAGACCTGCTGCGGCGACATCTTCCCCTGGTCCTTGAGCCGGCCCAGCTGGAGGCACAGCAGCTGCGCCTTGGTGATCTCCGTCAGCATCTCCACGAGCCGGGCCTGCTGCAACTGGAAGCCACCGATGGGCCGGTCGAACACGACCCGCGCCTTGGCGTAACGCACCGCTTCGTCGTAGCATGCCATCGCGGATCCGACCGCCCCCCAGGCGATGCCGTAGCGCGCGGCCGTGAGACACATGAGGGGCGACTTGAGCCCGGCCGACTTCGGCAGCAGCGCCTCCTTGGGGACGCACACGTCCTGAAGCACGAGCTCGCTCGTGTCGCTCGCGCGCAAGGAGAGCTTCCCCTTCTGGTCCTTCGCCGCGAAGCCCTTGGCGTCGGTGGGGACGATGAACCCGCGGATCGAGCCCGGATCGTCCAACCGTCCCGTCTTGGCCCACACGATCGCGACGTCCGCGGTCGAGCCGTTCGTGATCCACATCTTGGCCCCGTTCAGCACCCACCCGTCCTTCGTCTCCTTCGCGACCGTGATCATCCCGCCCGGGTTCGAGCCGTAGTCGGGCTCCGTCAGCCCGAAGCAGCCGATGCGCCGCCCGCTCGCCAGCTCGGGCAGCCAGCGCCGCTTCTGCTCGTCGCTGCCGAATTCGTAGATGGGATACATCACGAGCGCTCCCTGCACCGATGCGAACGAGCGCACCCCGGAATCGCCGCGCTCCAGCTCCTGCATGATCAGCCCGTAGGCGACGTTATTGAGGCCCGCGCAGCCGAACTCCTCGGGGAGGTTCGCGCCGAACAGCCCCAGCTCGGCCATTTGGGGAACGAGGTGGGTGGGGAACTTGCCCGCGACGTAGTGCTCGCCGATCACCGGGATGACGTTGTCGTCCACCCAGGCGCGCACCGTGTCGCGGACGGCGCGCTCCTCTTCGGTTAGCAGGCCATCGGCGTCGTAGAAGTCGACGCCCTGGAATCTCAGTGCCATGTCAGTCTTCCCTTCCCCTCAGCCGACCGCCGCCGGCGCGGCGCGGCCCGTAGCCCGGGCGAACGCGAACGTGTCCGACGGCTGGAACCGCCCCCGCTCCCGGTCCCAGCGAAAGAACGTGATCTGCACGGCCGTCGGCTCAATCGTGACGAAATTGAAGCTCGCGGGCAGTCCCCCACGCGCGCGCGTGGACACCGTGCTGGCCGTCGAGATCACTACTCGGTCGCCCAACATCTCCGCACCCTCTTGGTGATCGTGCGCACACAGCACGACCTCGGCTCCCGAGGCCAGGATTGGGGAGGTGGCCCATCACCGCGAGGTCTCGCGGACGCCACGTCAGGGAAAGCCAGCCGATTCCGTTCGCCGTGAGCGCCCCGGCGATCACAGCGCCGGGGATGGTGAGCGTCGGGGTGAGCTCCTCACCGAAATAGCGGCGGTACTTGCGGTACAGCGCTCCGCGCCCGAATGGGAAAAACGGGCGCCACCACCAGGCTACGTCGTGGTTGCCGGGGAGGACGTAGACCGGCGCGCTCTTCGACGCGACGTTCACGAACGCCCGCGCCCGCTGGAACTCTCCGTGCCGGGCACGCTGGGTGAGATCGCCCGACAGGACGACGGCGTCGGGACGCAGGTCCGGGATCATTGCCTCGAGCGCCTCGACCTGTCCCACGTCGGCGAGGCCGCCGAAATGCGGGTCGGAGACGTGAAGCAGCTGGACCGTCACGATTCCACCTGGACCGTGTACGTGAGCGTCGCTTCGCCGCCCGCCGGCACGGACACGCGGAAGCGGACCTCGGTCGCGGACAGCTTCTCCGGCGGCAGGCTGCTCGTCGTCACCGTCCAGACACCGGCGCGCGCTTCCCGCACGTCGACCGTCACGGGCAGCGGCTTCGCATTCGCGATCGTCACGCGGTACGACGCTGTGACGCGCTGCCGCGCAGGCAAACCGCGACGCGGCGGCGGCAGCTGCTCCTGGTTGTAGTCGGTCTGCACGCGCTCGGCGGTGACATCGAAAGCCTCCCCCGCCTGCACCCGCAGGTCCCGTCCAGGCGCGGTGTGCCCACTCGTCGCCTCCCCGACGAGCTGTACCCGCCCCAGGGAGTCGGCCTGGTACACCTGCACGGTGCCGCCCGGCACGGGCCGGTCGCCGAACGGCGTGCCGCGCGGCCGCTTGAGCGTGTACCACACCTGCACCGGTACTCGGTTCGCCTCGGCGGGGCCGGGCGAGTTTGCCAGGTAGCCGCGCCACGGCACCACACCTGGCGCGATCAGCTCCTGGACGGCCGACACCACCACCCGCGGAAACAGCGCGGCCGTCACCGGCACGCCGGGCTCGAGCGTGATTCGCGTGGGGAGCGTGTACACGTGCGCCTCGCCAATCGCCTCCTCGCTCATCGCGGGCTCCGGCGCCGCCATCGCCATGTCGGCGCGCACGAAGCCCGCCATCGGCAGCGGACCGCCGGGCCGCGCCCGGAAGATCGTGCCCGCCACGAGCTGCGCCGCGGAGCTGTCCGCTCGGAACCGCTGCGACGTGACCGTGGCCGTCCCCGATACCGCCGCACCGCCTGCGCCCGTCAGCACCACCTGATAGACCGCGTGCCAGCTGACCCCTTCTGTGACGTACGCCAGCTCCGTGGCCGGGCGCGCGCGCCCGGCGTCGAGGACCAGGCTCAACTGCGACGTGGTCCGCACCAGCTCCGCGGGGAAGAGCGGCTCCCCGGGCTCCACGAGCAGGAAGCGTCCGTCCGGGAGACGGTACTGCGGCGGGCTCGCTCGCACGACGGTGGCCCGCACCGTGTCGCCCTTGGCGCGCACGAACGAGAGCGTCTGCCCGGCCGCGCTCTCGAGCGCCGCGCCGCGTCCCGTCGCGGGCCGCAGCACCGCCGCGGCCACTGTCACCGCCGTGTCGGGGGAAAACACCGTCGCGGGATCGACTCCGTCGAGCTCGAGCGTGAGGGCGTTCCGCCCCTTCGCCAGCGCTTGCGGGAGCGTCCGGCGCACGACCGCACGCCCGTCCGAATAGATGGATAGAGAGGTCTGACCGGCGAGCGGCGCCGCGAGTAGGAGGAGGAGCGCTGGGCTGAAAGCTGACCCCGTCATTTCAGCCATTCGATTCCGATCCGCTTCACGATGCGGTACGTCAGCAGGCACCACGCAACGACCGCCGCGGCCGCGATGGCG
>WNGG01020919.1_pt1 | contig 10461 bp, 6 predicted proteins | sample 5400661 | NCBI WGS metagenome assembly WNGG01 (sample SAMN13153372, study PRJNA577476) | soil metagenome | isolation source: 100 cm soil or saprolite under Garry oak tree replicate 1 | place: USA:California | collected 2016-06-15
CCTACCGACGAGGTTTGAGAACACACCAATCTATGAGGAAGCCCTCCAGGAGACGGGGAGGGACCTGATAGACATCGAGAGGACCAAGCAGCTGCTCATCCGGGTTTCCCAAGGAACTCCCAGGGTCGAGGTCTTCTACTCGAAGGAAAGGCCCTCGCCCATCGCCTACCACATCCTCTACAGGTACCTCGACGTCCCGGAGGCCGTCGCCCCGGATTCTCTGGCGAAGACCTCCTCCCAGAGGATGAAGGTAAGCATCTTCGGCACCTCCGTGCACCTCGTCTGCGTGAAGTGCGGGAGAGTTCACTCTCCGGCGAGGGTTGGTGAGGTCTCGGAGGAGCCTCTCTGCCAAGGTTGCGGCTCTTCCCTTCTCGCCCCCTGTTTCTGGAATCCCGGACAAGTCGAACTCCTCGTGAGAAAGAGGCTGGGGAACAACCAGCTGACAAAGGAGGAGAGGGATGAGCTCGCCAAGGCAAGGAGGGCGGCCGACCTCGTCCTGTCCTACGGAAAGAGAGCCATAATAGCCCTCTCGGTCTACGGCATAGGACCTCAGACGGCGGCGAGGATTCTGGCGAGGATGCACACGGACGAGGATGAATTCTACAGAGACGTCTTGGAAGCGAAGCTTCGATTCGTCACAACCCGCCCGTACTGGGACAGCAAGTAAGGTAGTGATCACCCCTGACGGAGACGAGCGTCTTCGAGCTATTCTCCCCTCCGCTCGTTCAGGCGCTGAAGGAGAGAGGGTTCTCTTCCCCCACCGACCCTCAGGTCAGGCTCGTCCCGATAGTGACGGAGGGTAAGAACGCCCTCCTGATGGCCCCGACGGGGACTGGGAAGACGGAGGCGGCAATCCTTCCCATAATCGACAGGCTGATCCGCGAAGGGGCGACCCGCCCAAGGGGGACGAAGCTGCTCTATGTGACCCCACTGCGTGCTCTCAACCGCGATATGCTGGAGAGGATGCAGTGGTGGTGTAAGCGCTTCGATATCCGCCTCGGAGTGCGTCACGGCGACAGCTCGCAGGCAGAGAGGACGAACCTCAGCCTCGCGCCGCCCGACATACTGATCACAACCCCGGAGACCCTGCAGATACTGCTGATAGGGCGAAGAATCAGGGAGAGCCTCGCCACGCTGAGATGGCTCGTCGTCGACGAGATACACGAGCTGGCGGAGGACAAAAGGGGAAGCCAGCTCACCGTCGGCCTTGAGCGACTCAGGAGGCTGGTGAAGGGAAACCTCCAGGTGATTGGATTGTCCGCCACGGTGGGTTCCCCCGAGCGCATAGCAGAATTCCTCGTCGGGCGCGGCAGAGAGTGCGAGATACTAAGGGTCCCGGTCGAGAAGGACCTCTCCTTGAAGGTGGAGGTGCCCAGGCCCACCGCCGCCGACACGCAGTTCGCAGAGACGATCTACTCATTCCCGGAGGTAGCGGCGAGGCTGAGGACGATAAGAGAGAACGTGGAGAGGTATCGCTCCGTCCTCATATTTACGAATACCCGGACCGAGGCCGAAGCCCTCGCGAACAGGTTCCGTGTGTGGGACCCCCGGTTCCCGATCGGCATACATCACAGCTCACTTTCGAAGGCGACGCGGGAGGCGGTCGAGAGAGACTTGAAGGAGGGAAAGCTTCTCGGGGTGATCTGCACGAGCAGCCTGGAGCTCGGCATCGACATCGGATTCCTCGAGTTTGTGATTCAGTACAACTCTCCGCGTCAGGTCACGCGACTGATTCAGCGAGTGGGGAGGAGCGGCCACAAGATAGGGAGGGTATCGAGAGGGATGATTATCACTCAGGACTCCGACGACACACTGGAGGCGATGGTCCTCTGCAGGAGGGCGACACTGGGGGAGCTGGAGCCGCTCGAACCCTTCGAGGAACCCTACGATTCTGCGGTGCACCAGATCGCGGGGCTGCTCATCGAGAGGGGGTCATGGAGCCTCGAGGAGATGTACTCCCTCTTCAGGGAGTCTTATCCATATTCGAAGCTCAGCGTCGAGACGCTCAAGAAGCTGGTGACTTATATGCGAGAGAGGTACCCGAGGCTAGCGTTCTACAGCGAGGCGGAGAATAGGGTCTCTCGGGCGAGGGACATCAAACCTCTCTTCGAATACTACTTCGACAACCTGTCGATGATTCCCGACGAGAAGCAGTACCTGGTGGTTGAGGGCGACAGGATGGTCGGCGCCCTCGACGAAGCGTTCGTCTCCGAGTACGGGGAGGTGGGAGTCAAGTTCGTAGAGGGGGGACGATGCTGGAAGATAGAGCAGATCTACAGCGACAAGATCTACGTCAGAGCGGAAGAAGACCCGACGGGGGCGGTTCCCAACTGGGTGGGGGACGAGATACCAGTCCCCCTGGAGGTGGCGCTGGAGGTCGGGGCGACGAGGCGCGGATACGCTGAGGCAGTCGCCGCCTCCTCCGAGGCGACTTTCATCAAAGAGCTGGTCAAGACCTATCCCGTAAGCGAGGAGACGCTAAGAGATGCCTTTAGGGAGGTCGCTGAACAGAGCTCGGCCGGGCTGCCGATCCCTTCGGACAGGCTAGTCACGGTCGAGAGGTGGGACAAGTATGCGATAATTCAGGCCTCTTTTGGGCACAAGGTGAACAGGCTGCTCGCGAGGGTAATCGGCCACCTGATCTCCGAGAAGATCGGGCAGTCGGTCGCGGTGCAACAGGACCCGTACAGGATCGTAATCGAGGCCGAAGTTTCGGCCAAGGTGGTCGAGTCTATCATGGAGGAGCTGCAGACGACGGACCTGAGAAAGGCGGCGGAGAAGGCCGTTGAGAGGTCCGGCATCTTCAAGCGGAGGTTGATCCACGTCGGAAAGAAGTGCGGCGCCATCTCGAAGGACGCGGACTATGGCAGCGTCTCGATATCCGGACTCGTCGAGGCCCTGAAGGAGACACCCGTCTACGAGGAGGCGATGAAGGTCATCTTTCACGACGACTTCGACGTCGATGGGGCGTCCAAGGTGGTGTCAAAGATGAAGAGTGGAGAGATTGTGGTGAAGCTCTTGGAGTACGAGGGACTCTCTCCGATAGCGAGGATAGGGGTGGAGGAGATTAGCAGGAGGGGGGAGATCGTCTCTCCCGAGAGGCTCCGCGCCCTACTGCGCCAATCTACCCGGGTCAGGATCCTAGATACCTTCCTCGTCGCCGTCTGCACTCACTGCTGGGAGTTCCTCGAGCTGAGGAGGGTGAGGGACCTTGAGACGCTGAAGAAGTGTCCCAGCTGCGGGAGGGAGGCGATCGGTCTCTCGACCGACTCGTACGAAAATGTCTTCTCGCTCGCAATGAAGGCGAGGAGCAGGTCGACGTTCCGCGGGAAGAGGCTCAAGCTGCTTACATCGCTGAAGAGGTCGGCCGAGCTGAGGAAGGAGTACGGGCACACTCTGGACATGCTGCTCGCGGGGAGAGGAATCAGACTTTCTGACGCCTCGAACCTCGCCTCTCGAATGAAGAAGGAGGGAGAGGCGGGGGGGGAGGTGATTGACCAGATAATCGAAGGTGAGAGGGAAGCCCTACGCCGTCGCTACTTCGCTTCCACGGGACAGTAGGAGGGTCATCAGAGTTCTCTCGTCGATCTCGGCGCGAGTCCTCCAACCGATTCGCAGAAGCGACTTCTCGTCCTGGTCGAGGTAACCCTTCTTGATGTACCTCTCGATCGAGTAGTCGACCCTCCACTTCGGGAACTTCTCCTTCAAGAACTGCTCCAGCTCTCTCCTCCCCGCTCTCCCCTGCCTCGAATTGATGTAAGCTATCGAGGAGGCGAGGACCGCGAGGTCGTCTATCCTTATCCCGGATGTCTCGGCCTCGGTCATGGTCGGGGGGTCCCTGAACCTGAGGAGAAAGCGTGAAGCGTCATCAGACCCGTCCACCCCCTTCACTTCGTGGACCTCCAGGCCGAGCGCCCTGACGTCGCCGGAGAGGACTTCCAGGATCTTTCTGTAGTCTCTTCCGAGGTGCCTCTTGAGCTCCCACCCCTTGACGCCGGGGTTGCGACTTCGCTGGAGCAGCAGGGTCTGGAAGGCCTTGCGGACCTTCCTCTCCAGGAGGGCCTTCTCCGCCTTCTCGGTGTCCTCCATCAAGTTCCCTCCGTCACCGAGATGGCGACCGACTTCGCTTCACCGGTTGCCCTGCGGGGGAGCGGCATTATCGAGATCTTGCCTGTCAGTGGGTCGGTCTTGACGAGCGCCATTCCATCGCTTATCAGGAAGGCGAGAATGTAGGCTCTCGTGATCTTCTTCTCTACCTCGCTGCTCTCGATGAATTCCCTGTAGTCGACCCAGTCTCCCTTGGAAGTCAGCGCGAGCTCGTCGTACACGACGTTCATCTTCGAGTCGAACTGCTCCTGGGTGAAGATTCCCAGGTCCACGAGGTCCTGATAGTCCACGACCCCCGGCCTGGCGCCGTAAGTGCCGAACTGGTCCTTGAATCGCTCGGAGAAGGGCCGCAGATCCCGCCAGTAGACGAACGCCTTCTCTAGTCCTTTGGGGGAAAGCTGGTCTAGCTGCGCGATGGGATGCCAGCTCTTCACGAACGATTCAGCCAAGGCTTGCCTGCTCAGCAGCTTCACCTTCAGCTGCACGAGGAGCGGGTCGATGTAGAGAGAAGATGCCTTTCCCTTCAGGTATTGGTCTTGCAATTTCACTATCTGGGCGAGCTCGTAGATGGCCTCGGAGTCGAGAAGGAGTTCGTCAAGGAACTCCCAGTCGGGCAGATGCTTCTTCAAGATCTGAAGTTTTTCGATGATATCCACTTCAAAGGGGTTGGCGCTAGAGGACTGGATCGAGGCGCACAATGAAATCACTCTCAAGATTTCTTCAAGTTTCTTGTCGCTCAAGTCGCCTCACCTGTTGCCCCTGCGCCTTCGAAGGCCCACGACCCGCTGGAGTGGCCAACGAGAGACTACAACCCCAATATTCTTTTCGCTCGTTCCACTGAACGCCTTCGTTGCTTTCTCTCCATCATCAAGTAATCTACGAATTGTCGTACTTGTTCCCTCCGTTGAGGTGTGCGAAAAGGACCTACCTCCCTAATAACTCTGGCGACCCCTTTCACGTCGCAGACTACCGCAATGTGGCAACGGGTACTATTGTTACGACGACTGATGGTGCACTTAACGCCCAACTCCTTCAGGCTGAGAGCTAACACCTCCTACGGTTCTCTTGATTTTTGGGTGATGATGATTTGTGAACCAAACCTCTTTTTTGGCTTGCATTCGATGTGCCCTTCCCCATCTATCCAGCCCCTAATCTCTTCTCTGGACATCAAACCCAGCTCTCTCTCCTGTAGCTCTGCCTTGCCCTGTGACTTTGGGTCCCCAATCGCCCGTGCTTCGACTATTCGAACGTGCGGACGCGGTTCGCGCGAATGCACGCGGTATGTCGCTTCGATCTTGCCGCCGAACCCTTTCATCGCAGTTACCCTTGTCCTGTCAGCGAAACCGACGGTGAACTCCTGCGGACGCTTGACTATGCGTATCGAACCCCTCTTGGTGTCATCGATGAGATTCGCCTCGAGCACGACGTTTCCAGAGTGTGCCTTGAGTCTGCAATTCCTTAGCTCGGCCTGCAGATTGTCGACTCTCAGGAAAACCTTGCCACCATCGCATATGAGGGCAGTACTCCACATTCCGGCAGGCTTTCTCTCGTTGAACTGTCTAGCGAAATCTGTCTTTCCAAAGCCCCGCAGCGACTTTATGCAGAATTCCTCCCCATTCGCTGGCCTCATTTGAGATATGCAGACGTGAGCCCGTTTGTACTGTACTCGAGTGTATAACAGGTATTCTTCGTCAGGTCTCGAGATCCTTGCAACCCTTGCTTCCAAGAGGTCGTTTTTCTTGTACTTCTCGACTATCGTGTGAGGGATTCGTAGGCCGAGCCCAAGGCCGTGCCCGAGCGCTACGCGGCCAAAGTATTGAGGCTTGGCCACCACAAGATCTGGATAGGCATCAGACTTCAGCGTGCGAAGAAGATACGCTTTTCTCGACCGCCAGTCGTCGTGAGTTCCTTCGGCAAGGCCGACCTTCACCTGGCTGGATCTCTCAAGTACGGCTTTCCATCGTGTTCCCTTTTTCGACCAAAGAAGGATCTCGCGTTGAGTATCCGTCAGCGGCACCTCGTTAATCGATTTGATGTGAACGTTGTAGATTTTCCCAGCTTCGACTCGGTCGCGGTATTCACTTGGTACATGGAGCCGGATAGAGGGCCGTGATGCTTGGTAGACTTCGAAACCATAGATACCTTCAACGCTGCCCCTGATGTGGTAGAGCTTGTCGCGCTCCATCCTCACACCCGTTCGTTCTTCAATGCGCGTTCTCAAGATTTCAAGCCGAACTATAGATGGGTAATCCAAATCCGCGTGGTATGCCTTGGCGCATATCGCACTTGTGGTATCAAGGGATTCCTTTCGGGCGAGTGACGCGTCGTCGTGAGACCCTGAGCCGTCCTTGGGGACATGCCCGTGCTGGAAAGCGTTCGCTTTCCCTAGTTCAACATGAAAATCGGCCGTCGCCTCCAAATCAGAGAGCTTCCTTGAGATGAGATTCTGCGCGCCCGCTTCGGCGATGGATAAGCGCGGCTCTGTCTCTTTGGGGGGACCACCTTCGGCTCCTTGTACCTTTGTTTCGGTCTCCTTACCCGCAGAACCTAATGCGGCACCACCGAACGCCCTTGAATCGCCTTCTGTAACTCGTGAATCGAGTGAGCCCGTCCGAACAGACGACTGTTGCGAGAGCTGGCTCTCGTCACCATGTCTGAGGACTACTCCGATTTCTGGAGGCTGCGGATTCACAGGAACGCCATCTTGTAGCAGTTCTTCCTCCATAGTTCGATTCACTCACCATGTCTGGTTGAGCTGCTGGGTTCTGCGTTGGGAGTGGGCGGTCCAGTTCGGCCTCTTGAACAGGAGGCTGTCCTTCTCGATCAACTTCCCCAAGAACAGGATTTGTTGGATTCTCCTCGGCCCTCTCGCCTCGACCTTTAAGTTCAGGATTCTGGGGCGCCTCCGATTCTCGGCTAAGCTGCTCAGTTAGCGCCTTCGGCTCCTCTCTCACGTCGTCCTGTGCGCGTTCTTCTACGGGTCCGTTTCCAGGGTTCCCCTTCTCTTGGTCAACTTCATGCTTTTCTTCATCGGCCTCGCTTTCATGTCTCTCCTTCACCCGCTCCCTGAGCCGTCCGAGCTCCTCGTCCCGTCCGCGTTCGTCTTTGGTTTCCAGCTGTCTGGCATCGCCCTCATTGATCTCATTCTTCACCTCAGGCTGCTCAGCGTGGTTCTCCGCCGCACGCTCGCTCGAGCCCTCAGCCGACTCAGGATGCGCTGAGTCTTTCCCGCCAGGCCGGTCCGCAGGATCACCTTCCTCCGTGGCCCTCGATCGACTTTCCGCGCCCTCTTTGCCTGCTTCCTCGCGCCGTGCCTTGATGTGGCCCCTTAGCTCCTCCAGTTCGTCCCGCTCGCCCTTGGGCCGCTCGTCGCGCTCTCCCTCACGAAACTCCTTTGTCATCCCTCATCGACCTCTCGACTGAGCGCATGAACACGTCAGGGAACTCGTTCTTCTCCTCGTCGAAGAAGAGGTAACGCTCCGCAGCCAGGGAAAGAATCCGTGAAGCGAACGGAAAGACATCTTCATCGCTCCTCGCCTTCTTCCTCGCCGACTGGATCAGCAGATTCGCGAGAGACTCCTTCGCTCCGGTCGCCAGCCAACGGAAATAGGCCGTCACGAATCCCGCCTTGAACCACCGCGACTCGACAATCAGCAGCAGGTCGGCGACCAAAGGACTCTGCGGCGCCCTCGGGAGGGGATTGCGGAGGTAGAATTCGGTCATGTGCCTCTTGACCTCATCGCCTCCAATTTCACCGATGGGAAGGCCAATCTTGTCTATCGTGTTCGGGACCAGAATCTTAATCGGGATGGGGTGCCTCTCGACGCTGATTATCGCCTCACCCGGCTGGAGTGCCGCGAAAGCGGGCGACTGCTCCCCTGTGACGTTCATCGCCCCCGCGAGGACCTCCCTATCGTCGGCCGCCGGCACCCTGTGCGCGATTTTCGTCGCAGTGTTCTTTATCGCGTCGGGGATAATCTTGGTGGGAATCTGCTCCACGATGGCGAGCCCCTCCCCGTAAGCGCGAACCTCCGCGAGCATGTTCGCGAACTGCTCGACCATCCTCCTCCTCGGGTCCGCGCTCTCGGGGTCGCCCTTCTGCGTCGACACATTGGGTAGGAGCCTGTGAGCCTCCTCCACGAGCGTGAGGTGCCGCAGCTGCTTCGACCTGCCCTTCGTCTCGATGTACTCCATGAGGTTCATCAGGATGAGGGCGGTCACGAACGCCTTCTCCTCGTTGTCCGGGATGTCCTGAAGCTCGATCACGGTGGGGCGCCTGAGGATTTCTTCTGCGGGGATGGAGGAAATCGTGTTGAAGAGCGCGCCCTTCCCGCCCAGCGTCAGGCTGAATATCCTAGCCTTGAGTGCGGCCTCGATATCCATCGTGACGTTCTTCTCATACCCCAGCGACCTGCTCACCTTCTCGGCCTGGAACTCGAAGTCATCGAAGGTGATGGGCCTCCCTCTCTTGTCCTTCGAGACGTCCCACCCGCACGCCTTGTATGTCTCCACGAGAACCTGCCTGACGACGTAGGGGAGCGGGGAATACATCACGAAGCTCGCATTCCAGGGGGCCTCGAGGTTGTCGAGGGGGGTGTGGACCTTCACCCCACGCGGGGGCTCGAAGATGTTGAGCCTGAAGGGAGCCGTCTTGTCATCCCCGAGGGTGAACACCTGGAGACTCGGGATGACGCTGAGGAGGGTGCGGTACTCTCTCTTCACTGGCTCTATCACCACGAACGGGACGCCCAGCCGGTAGAGCTGAAGGAGCAGGTTGAAGCAGGATGTCGTCTTCCCCGACCCCGTCATTCCGGTGATGAAGATGTGTTTCGTCAGTGCGTCCAGGAGGATCTTCACAAGGTGACCACCGGGGCCTGATTGGAGCATCACCTCTCCCAGCTCAATCTCGCCCTCAAATGCGGGCGGCAGCTCAAACTCGACGCCCGGCGCCACATTCATTCCGATGGCCATCTGTGGGACCCACAACAGGGGCGCCACCTCGGATGGCAGCACGAGAGTGGCCTTCCCGCGAGGCGTGAGGTCATCAAACTGTCCGTTGAGGGGCCGGACCTTGATTTCCTGGTTCCGCCTGTGGCTCGAAAGGGTCGAACGGACCACATCACCCGCCATTTTGGCAACCTGCTCTGCATCGCTCTTACTCTTACCGCGACCGGAGAGGTAGACCCAGACGCTGACGGCTTGAGATGAATCACGTCGTTCTACCTTCCTAACCGCCTCCTCCAGCCCAATCTGGACCAGGTGGTCCTGAACGGAGGTGGATGTCTGCTCCCCCGTGATCGAGGGGGATGTCTTCTGCCCAGCCGACTCCTCGGACAGCCTCCTCTGCTGTCTGCGAGCAAGAACCTTCGAAATCGGGTTGGGCCGGCGGCGCCGGAGCATGACCGCATAATCGCCTTCGAAATCGTTCTCAAGAAAGAACCTCGCGAGTGGTTCAAGCGGGTTCGCGGTCGTCTCTGGAGCACCGGAAAGAAGAATGGTGCTAGTGCATGGGACCGTGTTGGCCTGGTAGTCTACCAGAGCGGGCCTCGAGTCCGGAAGGTACGTCTTTGCAACGGAGAGGAGCCGCTGCCCAAGGTCTGAGACGTCACCTCGACTCTCGGCGAGGAGGAGGATTCTTCCCCTCCGCCCCCTGAAGCTGAGCTTGAATTCAGCGGTTCGAGCCACGGTGACGAGACTGCGTGCCAACCTCTGGAACCTGAGGACTTGCTCTTGCATCACCGACTGGTCCCACTTCTCTCGAACTTGTCGGACCGGAGTGAGTTGCATCTCGACCGCAACGATGCTTTTGCTGTCCTTGGAAGAGCGAAAGCCCGAGGGGAGTGAGAACGATATTTCCACAAGCTCCTCAACACCCCTCAGAAACGTCTCTCGTGATAGCAATCCCACCACCAGAAAGCCGCTCAGGCCCAGAACAGCGATTGCTCCGGCGGTTGAAGCGACGTCCACCCCCACCTCGACCGCAGATGCAGCACTCGCGCCCAAGTAGAGCAGAAGCGATGCACCAAAAGCGACCGACAGCCCTTTGGCAGACCTGACGACCACGTGCCTTACCCAGGCTCCAGCGTGACCGTACATCGCGAGGATGGCTGGAACGGTGAAGAAGACTGAAACGGACACTATGCAGGAGATTGCGAGCGCCTCGCCAAACAGAACAGAGTACGCCTCTGCTGCGGGATTCAGACCGATGAGACTAACGAGCAGACCGACCAAGCTTAGCATGGTCGAGATTAGCGCGTAGCTAACCAGAAGCACCGCCGAGAAAACGATGAGTTTGAGCAGCCCTCCCATGACAACTCACCTGTGAATCTTGGTCACTGCTCTTACACTGCACCC
>WNGG01009774.1_pt1 | contig 10460 bp, 13 predicted proteins | sample 5400661 | NCBI WGS metagenome assembly WNGG01 (sample SAMN13153372, study PRJNA577476) | soil metagenome | isolation source: 100 cm soil or saprolite under Garry oak tree replicate 1 | place: USA:California | collected 2016-06-15
GAGCGCCCTTTACCGACAACTGCTGTATGCGAGGAAGATCATCGAGAGTGATTCGTGGTGGGCCGTCCTAAACCTCTGCAGGCTCGTCTACAGTTTCGAGAACGGAAGGATCGTCGTCTCGAAGCTTGGGGCGGCGAGATGGGCCTTGAAGAGACTCCCATCGAAGTGGCGACCAGTCATCCGGTCAGCAATCAAAACCTATCACGGGACGGAAACTAGCGATTACCGTGCGGTTCTAAGAAGAGATGCGAGAAAGTTTCTCGGATTCGCATCGGTCAGGATAATCGCCTTCGACTCGACCTGGGACTCACGCCAGCCGCATATCGCACATCTTAGAAAGAGAGAGCGTAGGGCAGGAAGATAGTCTTGGTGCCGATAGGGGTCCTTGTCTCGGGGAGAGGCTCGAACCTCGAAGCCATCCTTGACGCTGTTGACAGAAAGTACATCACGAAAGGCGAAGTGAGAGTCGTCGTTAGTAACAAGCCAGGCGTGGGAGCACTAGAAATCGCCAAGAAACACAGGGTCCCGACAGCCGTACTCGATGACAAGGGCCTCCCGAAGATGGACCCCAAGTATGACGCGAAGACGATGGCGACCCTCGAGTCTCATGGGGTGAACTCGAGAGATGGACTCGTCGCCCTCGCAGGCTATTTCCGAATCCTAGGCACACAGTTCGTAGAGAAATACAAGAATAGGATCATGAACGTCCACCCTGCGCTCCTACCATCATTTCCCGGCCTGGAGCCGCAGAAGCGAGCCCTCGAACATGGAGTGAAAGTTTCAGGGGCAACAGTCCATTTTGCCGCCAAAGACGTCGACTCGGGACCCATAATCCTCCAAGCCCACGTCCCAGTCAGAGACGATGACACAGTCGACACGCTATCGGAGAGAATCCTGCGTCAAGAACACAGAATCTACCCTGAAGCAATACGCCTCTTCACCGAACGGAAGCTGAAGGTGGAAGGAAGGAGAGTCACCCTCGCAACTTGACCGGCATAATCCTTGATGGAAAACTGGTCGCCGCCGAACTCAAGAAACAAGTCGCAAAACAGGCAGAGCAACTAGGGAGACATGGGACCCGGCCGTTCCTCGCCACCGTACAGGTGGGCGACGACCCTGCAAGCACGAGCTATCTCAAAGCCAAACATAAAGCTGCAGAAGAGACCGGGATAGAGTCCGAACACCACCATCTCCCCGCCAGCACGTCTCAAGACAAGCTCGAAGCACTTCTAGGCCAGCTGAACACAAACCCGAAAGTGCACGGAATACTCGTCCAACTTCCTCTGCCTCAGGGATTTGATGAGGATTCGATAATCGAGAGAATTATTCCCTACAAGGACGTTGATGGGCTCCACCCTATCAATGCCGGAAGATTGTCGGCTGGGAAAGAAGTTCTCGTCCCGTGTACACCTAAGGGCATAGTCAAGCTATTGGCACACTACAAAGTCCCAGTGGCTGGCCGGCGAGCTGTAATCATCAATCGTACAACTCTAGTTGGGAGACCATTGGCGAATCTGTTTCTAAACCGAGATGCGACCGTGACGGTTTGCCATTCGAAGACCGCCAACCTCGCTGAGACTACGCGGACAGCGGATATTCTGGTCAGTGCTGTTGGAAGGGAAGAGTTTCAGATCTCTCCCGAGCATATCAAGCCTGGGGCAACTGTGGCGGATGTGGGGTTGGCCCGAGTCGGGGGAAAGTTGCGAGGCGACGTGGACTTTGACAAGGTTAGCAGGCTTGCCGGATTCATAACTCCCGTACCTGGAGGAGTCGGCCCGATGACAGTTGCATGTCTTCTCGAGAACACGGTCCAGGCAGCGCTAATCCAGACGAGAGGGGGATAGGAGGGAAGAATAGCATTGCCGCAATCAATCGTGAGAAATGTGAAGCCGGACGAACTTGGAGCATTGCCGAAGAACTTGCATGATTGGACCTCTGGCTTTATCGAAGCTACCGGAACGGCGATTGCTCTGACGTCTGACTCTTTTGACCCTACGGGTTGTTTTGTCGCTGAAGACAAGGGGTCGATTGTCGGCTGCGTGGCCGTCACAAGCCTCCCCCGGAAGAACTGGCTGGTCGTAAGATACCTCTCAGCCAAGCGCGCCCTGTCTCGAGTCTACGCTGTTGAGAAACTGCTCAGCAGAGCACTCCAGCATGTCGAGACAAAGAATCCTGAGTTCCTCAGAGCAACCACACCTTCGATGCAGCCGTACGTGGATGTCTACAAGAGCTTCGGGTTCAAACCCGTCCGAAGAGACTTCAGGATAACGTGGGATCTAGCAGGGACGTCCGAGAAGGAAAACAAGCAGGTCGAGATTAGGGAGGTCACCGAGAAGACGGCTCCAGAAATCTCCAAAGTCTTTGTCGAATCTATCCGTCCCTACTGGGACTGGCGGACGGAGGAGCAGGGAGGCGAAGAAGCTGTTGCGCAAAAATTCAAGGCGGGACTGAAGAAAGGCGAACGATGGCTTTCCGGATCCGTGGGAAAAAGTGTCGTCGGACTGACTGGACTGATCCCCGACTACTATGGGACTGGAGAGGCCCGGTTTCGGGGAACCTTTGTCGTTCCGGAATATCGAGGCAGAGGATACGGGCGGACCATGATGAGCCAAGCGTCGAGTTGGGCGAGGAAGCTGGGTCAGCATAAGATGACTGTGTACACGTTCTCGTATCTGGAGTGTCTAGCGCCGGGAGCATTACTGTACATGGGGTCGGGCGGGAAGATTGAGAGCGAGTATGTTCAGCTACAGCGGGCGTTATAAAATGCGAGACGATTCCTCGTCGATCGTGCGGCCTTCAAGAGACTGGTGCGCCATCATTGGGTGAGGCGCAAACTGCCGTAGAGAAGGAGAATCTGAGACGATACATTCTACGTCTCAGAGATCGACAGTCAATCGGCGAAGTCGAGCAGAAGAGCCAGGACATCATTGATCAGGTGTTGCACCTTCACGAGTACGTTCGTGCTAGAGGAATCGCATGCTATGTAAACAAGGACACGGAGGTGGATACCAGAGTCTTGATCCGGACCGCTCTGGGCCAGGGGAAACGCGTCCTCGTTCCTGTCGTCAAGAAGGGTGATGTCGAACTATTCTTCTCGGAAATTAAGGACCTAGGAAAGGAGCTAGCCCCTGGCACCTTTGGGATTCTCGAGCCCAAGCCGGAGTTTGTCCGTCCAGTCGGCTTGGACGAGGTGGACGTTATCCTTGTGCCGGGCATCGTCTGGGACCGGGAGGGGTATCGGCTCGGCTGGGGGAGAGGATACTTCGACCGGGCGATCAAGAAGCTGCCCCAGCACGTGCGGTCTGCCGGCTTGGCTTTCAACCTGCAGCTGATCAGTCGGGTTCCGCGAGATCAGTTTGATGTACCAGTAGACATGGTCGTGACAGAGTCTCGTGTGATACGGTGTCATAAGTGACCAAAAGCGTGAGCATCCTGATGGGGTCGGAGAGTGACCGGGAGATCGCCAAGAAGGCTGAGACTGTTCTCGACAAGCTTGGAGTCCCATACGAGACCCGGGTACTGTCCAGTCACAGGAACCATAGGGAGCTTGACAAATATGTCGAGAGTTCGAAGGCTGACGTGTTCATCACGATAGCAGGGCTATCTGCGGCTCTTCCCGGCTTCGTTGCGTCCCTGTCGACCAAGCCTGTCATTGGGGTGCCTGTTTCTGGCAAGTTGAATCTGGACTCGATCCTCGCAATGGTCCAGCTGCCCTCCGGGGTCCCTGTCGGAACCGTCGGGCTGGATAATGGGACGAACGCTGGACTCTTGGCAGCACAGATTCTAGCCTTATCGGATGCTGACGTCTCCAAGAAGCTCACTCAGTATCGGAGTGGACAGTTGTAAGATGCAAGAGTCGATGGAGAATCCCTCAATCCCGTTCAAGCGTGGAAAGGTCAAGGATGTCTATGACCTCGGACATGATCAGCTGCTGTTCATCTTCACAGACCGGGTCTCAGCCTATGATGTAGTGTTGCCGTCGACGATCCCGAGAAAGGGCGAAGTCTTGTGTAAGCTGGCGGCGTTCTGGTTTGACTATCTCAAGGTGCCGCATCACATGCTCCGGGTCGAGGATACGAACCGGATGGTCGTACGGAGGCTCAAGATGATCCCTGTCGAGGCTGTGGTCCGCGGCTATCTCTACGGTAGCCTCTATGAACGGCTGAAGAAGGGACAGATCTCATTGCCAGTCGAGCCTGTCCTGGCGGCGAGGCTTCCCGAGCCGTATTTCGACCCCACCACAAAGTCAGATGTGAAGGACGAGCCGGTCTCACCGGAACAGATAGAGGAGGAGGGCTGGCTCGATGCTGGTCAGCTGGGCGAGGTTAGGAGGAGGACTGTTGAGATTTACAAGAGGATGTTGGAGCGGGCGGAGAGTGCGGGTTTCATCCTCGCGGATCTGAAGCTGGAGTTTGGTTTTGACAAGCAGGAGAATATTGTCTTGGCTGATTCTATTGGACCGGACGAGTTCAGACTCTGGCCGAAGAGCGAGTATTCGGCGGGGAAGATGCAGGAGAGTTATGACAAGCAAGTGATCCGCGACTGGCTGGGCAAGGTGGGTTACAAGAGGACCCTTGATGAGGCGAGGAGAGAGGGGCGGCCTACCCCTCGGCCTCCTGATCTGCCATCGGAGCTCATCGAAGAGACGAGCAGACGGTATATCATTGCGTATGAGCGGTTGACTGGACTGAAGCTGTAGACTTGCCCCGGCCTCGGATGACCTATGCTAAGGCAGGGGTCGACTCGAGGCATGTCCGGGAAGCACATCGGGTTCTGGCGAGACGACTGGAGTCGACCTTCCAGACGAGGAGGGGGAGGGTTGGTTGGCCGCTCTTTCCGATAGGCCACTATGCCGGGCTTGTGGACCTGGGCGATGGCCGGGTGTTGTCTCTTCATACTGATAGCGTTGGGACGAAGGTTCTCGTCGCCCGGATGATGGGGAAGTATGATACGATCGGGATTGACTGTGTGGCGATGTGCGCCAATGATCTGGTCTGCACAGGCGCGGAGCCTATCAGCTTTCTCGACTACATGGCAATGAGTAAGCCGGACCGTTCGATTGTCGAGGAGGTGGCTGTTGGCCTAGTCAAGGGAGCCAGGGAGGCGGGAATGGCGATTGTGGGGGGAGAGACGGCGATCGTGCCAGAGTTGCTGGCGCAGGATGGAGAGTTTGATCTTGTCGGGTTTGCGGCTGGAGTCTGCAAGAAGAAGGAGATGATTTTGGGTGATCGAGTTGTGAACGGCGATTGTCTGGTTGGTGTTGCTAGTTCGGGGATTCATTCTAACGGGCTCAGCCTTGCGAGGAAGGTCCTGCTCAAGAAGTACAGGCTTCGAGACACTCCGTCGGGTCTGGAGAGGAGCGTGGGGGAGGAGCTCTTGGAGCCCACGAGAATCTATGTCAGGCCAGTAAGAGAGCTGATGGGCAGAGTGGAGATTCATGGGCTTGCTCACATTACGGGCGGGGGGGCTTTCTTGAAGCTGGAGAGGGTCCTAGGATTGGGCGGCGGGCTCGGCGCAGATCTGGATCAACTACCAGAGCTGCCTAGAATCTTCCGGCTGATCAGGAAAGAGGGACGAGTGTCGGAGCGCGAGATGTATCGGACGTTCAACATGGGAATAGGGCTAGTGGTGGTCTGCCCCGAAGGTCAGACCGATAGGATTGTTCGTGTTTTCAGAAAGCATCGACAGGAGGCGAGGCGAATTGGAACTGTGGAGGGGAGGGCTGGGATAAGGATCAATGGAGTGTCGTTGAACTGAGCGAGCTACACCATGGACTTGAGTCATTCTCGAAACACCCTTCGTCGGCCAAAAAGTGCGTCTGGTAACCTGGAATGCCCCCCGGGGGGAGGGGGGTCCGGGATGGGATTTTGTCATTCTGGGCTTAGTTTCTGATTTTGTGGCTGTTTTGAATCTAAAGGCGGCTTCTGGGAGGCGCTGGAAACGAGCAGGAACCGCAAGGATAACGAGCATTTTGGATTGCTATTCGTTTGGGGAGGGGTGATTCAGGGTTACCTTTCCCGTATTCTATTCAGATCCTATAGCTAATCGCGACACTCAATTTTCCTTTTGAGAATGTCCTAGCCTCGGCGGGGTTCGGAGATGAGAAACACGAGGGACCCGACAGGCATGCCTCCGGCCGGCGACCACCGTCGTGTGGCCAGAATGGGCAAACAAATTCGGCTAAGTGTGGGGTAGGAGAAGTAACGGTTTGCCTTGAGCGATGAACACTCGGAATCATCGTCCGATGATTCGAAGATCCTGAATATTGCAAGAGAGCTCTGTAACAGTCTCGGCATTGAAGCGACCAGTCTTGAGACCCTTTCTTGGCAGGAAGCTTATGGTAGCTTTCCGGAAAAGGATCGGCGGGGGAATTATCTCGGTCGCCCGGTCACCCCACACTTTCCCATCTTTTACAAGTCGAAGCTGATCATTTCTCCAGTGCTGAACGGAAGGCTTCAACCCGAAGAGTATCGCCCTCTTCTAGCCTCGTCTCTGTACTTTGAGAAGAAGTTGTCTAGGACTCGTAATCTAGGTATGCTCCTCAGATTTGCTCCGCTTCTAGCCGCGGCGAGTCTTCTCATCCCCGCCTTGTTCCTCAAATTCCCCATATTGCAGGACAACATAGTGCTCTTCGTATTCATTGGAATCTTTTTGGTCGCTGGCGCCGCGGGCGTCTACACAGCGATCCGACTGAGCAGAACTTTGGTCTTGGTTGCCGATGTCAAATCTTCAGAAACCACTGGTCGCCAGTCATTGATCAACGTCCTTGAGAAGCTAGAGTCACTTAGGCAGTTGGACGAGCGCTTCGACGAAGATTGGCCCGAGTATGGAGACCATCCCAGCATCGCTAGACGAATGGAGAACCTCAAACAAAGTACCTAGTAGCAGAGCTCCTGGCAAAAAATGGGTCCGGCCGACCCGTGAGAATCGTGTCTACATTCGGCGTGTGCTCTGCCAGAGGCCTACGATGTTTCCTTCAGTGTCCTTGAAGTAGGCTGTGAAGCCCATGTCGGCAACTGGCTGCTTCTTCTGGACCATCTTGCCGCCCAGCTTCTCAACGCTCTTCAACGTCGCCTCAATGTCGGGAACATCGATTGTAATGACAGTACTCTTGACCTCGTTGTTGCGCTTTGTCATTCCGCCATTGATGGCCCCAGGCTCCTTGGGCATCCGAGTCTTATCGTCAGTAGCCGTAGTGATTACCCCCTGGTATTCCATTCCGGGGTACTGGCTGATGTCCCATCCGAAGGCTTGCTTGTAGAAGGTCTTGGCGCGGTCCACGTTGTCGGCCGGAATCTCGAAGTGTACAACCCTACTGTGGTGCATATTTTCTTCACGTGTGAGGGCGGGCGCAAACCGGTCTAATAAACAATCGCTATACCTTTCTTCCCCCCACTTGTACCCAGTCGCTTTTTCTCGAGCCTAGAGGCCGGGATCGTTTTCGGAGGATCGCTACTGATTTGAGACCTTGTGGTGGCGCCTTTGTCTGATCAGCGTCCACGTGACCAGAGCTATCGCTCCTGCGACGGCTATCATTCCTGCTGGCAATAGCCATGGGTTACCTGGACCGCTGTTCATGGAAGGCGGAGTCACTGGATTTCCAGTCACCATTACCCAGCCATTCATGGCAGGTATTGTCGGGTGAACCTGGCATTGGTAGGGATAGTAGCCAGCCTGGTCGAATGTATAGCTGAAGCTTCGGCCGGGGGATAGTTGTCCGCTGTTGATGAGAGGGGTGCCTGCTTGCGTCTGATTGGTTCCGTACGGTGAAGTGACGGTGTGAATCTCATGTCCCGTGCTGACGTATGCCCAAGTCACTGTGGTTCCGGTTGTTATATTGATGTGAAGAGGTTCAAACGCGTCGTCGACAATACTAACTGCATACGTTGAGTCGCTTGCATTGGCTATTGGTGGAGAGAAATGAATGGTCTGGAGGATCACGAATCCTATGAGCAAGACAATGATTATTCCTGACTTGGGATTATTCTTCAAAAAATCGGGGTGCGCCCTCGCTCGAGGGCGATCTCTATGCTTTTGGCTTGCGTTTGAATGCAACGTACGCCACGAGTGCGACGGCTATTATGGAGACTATTAGGGCGCCGAGACTAAAGTACATCGCGTTGCTGGCGTTGCTCTGGAGTGGGTCGACGACGTTCACTGTTGTGGAGGCGTTGATTCCGGGGCTGAATTCCTGGTGAAAGTCGTTTACAAGATCTAGCCGGATTGTGTGGGACCCGGGGGTTAGGGTCAATGGAATTCCATCGACGCTCGCCCAGAGAGTAGTGTAGACGTTGTCGACGAATACGTGAATGTGGCCTTCATTGATACCACTGGTACCAGAGCCGATCGTTGTGTTGACGTCGCTAGTTTTTCCGGGCTGTACGAGTGTGATGTTGTGGACTAGGAAGGAGACAATGAACGACGGGTTCACATCAGTGTTCTTGTTCAGGACACCACCAGAACCCGGTGAGAGTATCGCGATCCCACAGCGATGTGCTGTTAAGCATGGCGTGGCCGCGCCGTAAACGCGGGGTGTCGTCGAGGGTAATCCGAGCGCAAATACAGCCAAAATGAGCGCTACAGTCACGAATAGTTTGCGACTTCGCATTTTCCTACGCGAAGCTCCGACTAGGATAGCTTGATTAGTCTTATTCAGGCGAGCGGTACGTGCCTCACGACCATCCTAGTCGAATGATGTGCTGTCCCCATGGTATGGATTTACAGCCTCGTTCAGGGCCGTTGGTGACGATGTAATTGAGAGGGGCCTACTGCCAATTGGATGCGAAGCTTGCGATGCACGTGTCAATGAGTCGTAGTGTCCGAACGAGATTTGGGCGAAGCCGAGGACCGCTCGGCTGGAAGTTTTGCGCCGTTGGCCGGTTGAGTTGCGGACTGACTTTAGGTGCAACGAAAAAAAAATGGAAGAGGAGGTTAGGTGGAGAATCCCTTGTTTGGCAGGACCGTGATGTACCCGATCATTCCACCCTTCTGGTGGTAGAAGCAGTGGAATTCATAGACGCCGGGAACCGTGACGACGCCTAGGTAGCCGATGGACCAGAGATCGCATGGCGGGGCACTTGAAGTGGGAGGATTCTCAAGGGTATTGTTGCAGGCCCCGCTAGGACCTGTGCCTCCATTTGCCGTGTCATCCATCTTTTGCGTGTTGCAGGCGACTGCACCGCCATTGTTGTCCGTACATCCGTCAGGCTTTCCTGTGAAATTAAGATTGTACCCAGGAGTTCCAGGCAGGATGAAGTCACCACTTGACAGGCCTGTCCAGCTGTTGTTCAGCTGGAAGAGGGTGCTGCTGGAAAACCCTCTTAGTCCCAAATTGAGGGTGAAGGTGTGAGCGTCTGTAGTGTCGTTGGTGATGAACATGATAGTCAGATTGTCACCTTGAATTACAGTGGCGTACTGCGGGTTGAATCTATCCTGACCGCTGTCGTCGAGAGTCCAATCGACCCTGATGGTCTTGTTCGCGCATGGCTGACTCGTGGAGCATGGTACATTTACAGTCACCGCGGATAGCTCGGATGGCAGTTGGCTGAGACCGAGGTATACAGCGTAGCCCAGGGCAGAGGCACCGATGATCAGTGCGACGACTCCTAATGCCAAAGCTGTGCGTCCTGTAGATGATGCTGTTTGGGATTGTGACATCTTCCTAGGCGAGACCGACCTCTCAGAGTATATAATAATAGTTCATGTTTAAGAGGTGAAAGCTTCGGCTAGTTCACTACCAGTCTGCCTTTCATGAACGTGTGGACGGTACAGAACACATTGCAGTAAATTGTGAAACTGCCGGAGTCTCTGGCGACAAACGAGACCTTGTAAGCTTCTCCCGGTCTCAAGGTTACGCCCGCGGCAAAGTAGTGATCGATGGCGAAGCCGTGCGACTGTACTGGGTCAAGGTTGCAGACCAAAATATTGACTGTCTCGTTTCGTTGGAGTTGGATGGTTGGCTCGCCTCTGTGGATGCTGTTGTTGAATCCATTGTCGTCCAGAATCATCAGAACGTAGCCTGGGGGTCTTTCACAGCTCTGTGCGATGGACACGTTGAAGGCTATGTTGGGCAAGTGTAGGTACGGTAATGTAATGAATCCGAAGAGTGCTGTGATTGAAATTGTGAGAATCGTCAGGGCCCTACCGGTCAGCATGCCTCGCCGGACCCTCAAGACTTCCATCCCGAAGTAGTATATGCACTCTACCACGCGATGCAAGATCGAAGCGGTCATAGTCTAATCACTTAATCGTTCGTACTAGCTCAGTGAGCAAGTCCCGGTTATCCCAGTAAGCTTATAACTCGACCGGGGCGGGGAGAGTATTCTTCTGAGGCGCGGTCTGCTGGCGATCTCAGCGCCCACGGCGGATACTTGGCAGTCTCTCTACAACCTGTACTGGGTACTGGCCGTCGCCGCGGGCGCAATAACGATAGGAGCGCTGGTTTTCTTCGCCACGAAGTA
>WNGG01014494.1_pt1 | contig 10460 bp, 11 predicted proteins | sample 5400661 | NCBI WGS metagenome assembly WNGG01 (sample SAMN13153372, study PRJNA577476) | soil metagenome | isolation source: 100 cm soil or saprolite under Garry oak tree replicate 1 | place: USA:California | collected 2016-06-15
CAACCTCGATGATGACGTGGATGCCCTGTTCAAGCTCCCATTGGCAGACTTCATTGGCGCACGCAATAATCTCGCCGCGCGGCTGAAGCGAGGCGGGCGTGCCGACGACGCGAACCTCGTAAAGGCATTGGCGAAGCCGTCGGTCTCAGCGTGGGCTGTCAACCAGCTCTACTGGAAGCATCGCGACGCATTCGATCGGCTGCTCGCAACGAGTCAGCGCTTTCGTCAGGCTCAGACTTCCGGTACCGCCGGGAGCATCGCGGACATGCGCGAGTCGCTCGACGCGAGACGCGAGGCGCTCTCCCACCTGTCGGATCTAGCGACTGTATTGCTGCGCGATGCAGGTCACAACCCGACGCCCGATACCATACACCGCATCACCACTACCCTCGAGGCCGTGTCTGCCCACCCGACTCCTTACGATGGTCCAACTCCCGGGCGCCTCACTCAGGATGTGGACCAAACGCGGCAAAGGGCATCACCAGCCGGCGACGTACAAAAGGTCCGTCGGACTGAAGAGACGCGTCGGGCTAGGATAGCTGCCGCGAAGGTTTCATTGCAGGAAGCCAATAGATCGCTGACTGAAGCGCGGTCTAGAGCACAGCGCTTGGTGGCGACGCAGAAGAAGGCGAATGCGGAGGCTAGGCAGGCTGAGAAGAAGTTGCGCGAAGCAGAAGAGCGTTTCAAGAAGGCAAGCATCGCTTCGCAAGTTGCCGCTAACCGCGCGCAACGCGTCGCAGCAGAGTCAGAAGAGGCTGCAACGGTTGTGGAAGAAGCCGAGCGCACCATCGAAAAGGCATCCAAAGAGCTCGAGTCATTGTTTGAAGAAACAACAGTCGGATAGCGGCACAGCCCGTTCCCAACCTTATCGTATTGCCATCTCAAGATTTCCCTGAGTAGCTCAAATAACTATTGTCTTTTATGCAGGAACCGAAACGATTGAGCGTCTCAAGTGTTGGCCTGTTTGCAGCCGGAGACGCAAACCTGGGCGCACGGATTTACCTTGGAACTCGCCTCGGCGCAAACAGCGCCACGAGCAACGCAGCACAAATGAGCGCTGCGATCAAGACAACCCACAACCACAAAGGCATCAAACCCATCGCGCCGACGGAAGCCCAGGCGAGGAATCCCAGAACGATCAAGAGAAACAGCCATTTCTTTGGCAGACGCGGCCGGCTTTCTGGTAATCCTTCGGCTTGTTTCATCGCGGTTCCCTCGAGTTGCCTGTCATCCTCTGACACATCCTCGCACTATAAAGACCGCCGCTCATCCGGGAGTTTGGGCGTCGGGACTATATCCGGTCGCGGCATCTCTGGCGGCTCCGGTTCTGGTGGCGGCTCGGGGTGCGGAGGAGGCGGTGGCTCGGGCCTCGGTTGCTTGCAAAATAGTGAACCTCGATTGTTTTCCATGCACTGGCCTCGTTGGAATAAATCAGTGATGATTTCCTGGCAAGCGCTCCGCCGATTGCTAAGCGTCCTGTGAATAGTATATAGCATCTCCGCCGTGAATCGAAACTGCACGGCGTCACGGTTGAACAATACTTCTCAACGTAATAACCTACCTCTCTCCCTCACGGATGAAAGGAGGAAGATGCAATGCCAATCAACAAAGTCACAGTGCTCGGATGCGGATTGATGGGTTCAGGCATCGCTCAGGTGTGCGCCCAAGCGGGGCGCGACGTGACTGTAATCGAAGTCTCCGAAGCTTATTTGAATGGAGGTCTCGGCAACATCGCAAAACAGCTTGCTAAGATGGTTGAAAAGGACAAGATTACTGCAGACGAGAGGGACCGGATAATCGAGCGGCTTCGCGGATCAATCAAACTGGAAGACGCAGCCGCCGCAGACATCGTCATCGAAGCAATCATAGAGAACATCGAGGAGAAGAATAAAACCTACGCTCGACTTGATAAAATCTGCGCGCCGCAAACGATCTTCGCGTCGAATACCTCGAGCCTGTCGATAACTCAAATGATGACTGCGACCAGTCCCGAGCGTCAGCGTCGTTTCATCGGCATGCACTTCTTCAATCCCGTGCCTGTGATGAAACTGGTCGAGGTGGTCCGAACCATCCTGACCGATCCCGATGTATTCGACGCCGCGACCTAGTGAACCGGTTGCTTGTACCTTATATGCTCGACGCGATCCGAGCGCTGGAAGAAGGCGTGGCATCGATCGTGGACATCGACAACGCGATGAAGCTCGGTTGCGGTTACCCGATGGGGCCGTTCACGCTTGGCGATTTCGTCGGACTCGATACGACCTACTACATCGCAAACATCATGTTTGATGAATTCAAAGAGCAGCGGTTCGCCCCGCCTCCGCTGTTGAAGCGAATGGTGATGGCAGGGTTACACGGCAGGAAGAGCGGCTGCGGCTTCTATGATTACAGCGACCCTGCGAATCCAACGCCGATGAAGCTTCTGTAGGTCATGCACGATTACCGGCGCATTTTTGGTTACATCCTTCCTTATTGGCGCAAGCTCGCGCTCGTGCTGGCGCTAAGCCTGGTATCGACGCTGGTCGGTCTCGCCCAACCCTACATAACCAAGCTGCTGATCGATGAAGCTTTGCTGCGGCGAAATGGCCGGGCATTGGTTACGGTGGCCGCGTTGATGGTTGTGGTGACCATTGTTGGTTTTGCGCTGAACGCATTGAGCAGTTATCGCTATGTCGCCACTTCGGCAGCGGTGCTCTTCGATATGCGCCTGGCAGTGTACCGACATCTGCAAAAGCTATCGCCTCGCTTTTACACGCGAACTAAACTGGGTGAGATAGTGTCGAGGCTGAACAATGACATCAGCGAGGTTCAACGAGTTGCCGCCGATACATTGCTCGCCGCTGTGAGCAACATCATCTTTCTCGCCGGCAGCGTAGCCATAATGCTGTGGCTCAACTGGAAGCTCTTTTTGTTGAGCATCGTCCTGATTCCGGTGTCCGTACTGGCGTTGAAACATTATCGCCGGAAACTTACGGAACGGATTCGTGGAATGCGCGAGCGCAGCGCGGACATTGGCAGTTTTCTGATCGAGAGTCTGATGGGCATGCGTTTGGTTGTAACATCCAACACGCAAGACTCCGAAGTCGAGCGCTTTCGCGAGAAGAACCGAAGCTTCGTCGACGTGCTCCTTTCGATGCAGTTGACCTCCTATCTGGCCGGCGCGTTTCCAGGGACTATGCTCACGCTGAGCACCGCTCTCGTATTCCTCTATGGAGGCAAGCTCGCCATCGAGGGCAAGATGACCATTGGCGCGCTGGTGGCTTTCATGGCGTATCACATGCGATTGCTTGCGCCGATTCAGAACTTGATGGGCCTTTACACCAGCGTCGCCACTGCGCGAGTCTCGTTGAGCCGCGTGTTCGAAGTCTTAGATGCGCCAGTCGAAGTAATTGAATCTCCCGACGCCGTCGAGCTTCGACAGGTGAAGGGCGAGATTGAATTTGACCGCGTAACCTTGAGACACGATCGCGAGAACGTCGTGCTCGATTCAGTGAGCTTTCACCTGCCGGCAGGCTGTCAGTGCGCAATCGCCGGGGCAAGCGGCGTCGGCAAGTCAACGATCGCTGATCTGCTACTTCGCTTCTACGACCCGCAGTCTGGCGCCGTGCGCCTCGACGGCCATGATCTGCGAGAGATTCGTCTCGTTGATCTTCGCGAACACGTGGTGCTGGTCGAGCAGAGTCCGTTTTTGTTTAACGCTACGATAGCCGATAACATCCGCTACGGCAGGCCTGAAGCGAGCCGCGAAGAGATAATTCGAGCTGCTCAGGGTGCCGCAATAGATTCATTCATTCGATCTCTGCCTGAAGGCTACGACACGCAGGCAGGCGAGCGCGGGCAGGCATTGTCGGCGGGCGAGCGCCAGCGCATCGCGCTCGCGCGAGCGCTATTGCGCGATCCGGCGGTGCTGATTCTGGACGAGCCAACGGCGTCGGTCGACCCGATCGCAGAGCAGAACATCGCCGATCAGCTTGCGTCTCGAATGGGAGGTCGCACAACGGTTGTCATCTCTCATCGCCTGTCGCTGATCGAACGAGCGGACTGGGTCATCGTGATCGACGGCGGAAGAGTAATCGAGATGGGCACTCCTGGTGAGTTGCTCGCCGGCAGAAAAGCGCTGGCCGCGCTCTTTGCATTTGAGTAGACTACGGGCTGCCGATAATCGGTCTGATCGGATTGATGCAAGAACGCGCCGCACTCGAAGTTCCGTATGGCGCGTAGGTGCGCCCAACTGGGCGCGATGTTCGGCGTGTTGTTGCGGGCCGCACCCCAGCGGGGTGCAATGTTTGTAGGTCGCGAGTTGTTGTGCGGTCGCACCCCAGCGGGGTGCAATGATCGCCTGGAACAAGGCTAAAGTAAGATCCCCGATCGCAGTACATTGCACCCCGCTGGGGTGCGACCGTGTGAGCCGACGCTTTCTACAAACATACAACCACTACGTGGTTGGCGAGAATCTCGGAGGTAGAACATGTTAAGAACAAATGTCTTGTTTACTATTGTGGCTATATTGATTGGCTGCATAGTCACGGCACCTGTTCCGGCGCAGACCAAGAACCTGCTTGAAGGTACTTGGAAAGCGAACATATCCAAATCGCAGCGCGACCCCAAGCATTTGTTCGAGAGCGTGACTCTTACGTTTCAAGTCTCCGAGGATGTGGTCTCGCTGACCTTCACCGGAGTCAACATGTCCGGCGAGCAAGAGTCGGGCACAAGAAAGTTTCACGCGGACGGAAAAGAATATCCTATCGTCGAGGCTCCGGGCATGGTTGAGGTTTCAAAATGGATGGGCTCAAACGTCATGGAAACAGTCGCCAAGAAAGACGGGAAAGTAGTCGGTCAAAGCACATACGAAGTCTCCAGCGACGGCAAAACGCTTACGGCAAAGATCAAGGGGATCGACGAAAGCGGAAGCACGTTTGAGCAAGTCATCGTCTTCGATCGCCAGTGAGCTGGATTCCCGTTCAAACGCCTGGAAGAGAGTTGGAAGAAAGTTTGCGGGGCGTGAGGGATTTGAAATGAGAACAGCGGCAATGAATCGAACCAGCGCAGCGCGGAGACTGAATCCTCGGCGTTATGCGCGCCTGCTTTCGCAGCAGCTTCCAACCGTCATACGTACGGAAAAAGAAAACGAAGAGATGTTGGCGGCCATCTGGGAATTGATGAAAAAGGGAGAAGACAATCTCTCAGCGGAAGAATTGGCTTTACTCGAACTGATGTCGGTCCTGGTCGAGCGATTTGAAGAGGAGCACTATCCGATACCGGACTCGCCGCCACATAAGATTCTGCAGCACTTGATGGAAAGCCGGAACAGAAAACAGGCCGACTTGGTGCCGATTCTTGGCGGGCGCGGTCGCGTCTCCGAGTTGGTGAATGGCAAACGCGCCATCAGCAAAGCGCAGGCAAAGGTGTTGGCGGAATTCTTTCACGTCTCGGCGGAGGTGTTCCTGTAATAGCTGGCCGATGACATCAAAACGAATTCCTCCATTTCCGATCGATGGCAAGGTGTCTCTCATAATCGCGGCCATCGGACGAGCGTTTGATTCGATATGAGTATCGTCGCTATGCTTCTTCCCATCGTCGATTCTTATCGCGACGATTTCTCTTAGTGCGGATCTGATCAAGTGCAGTGCCCAGAAGCTCTTGGTATTCGCGTGTCCAGGGGCACAAGCGGGGCGGTTTACGTCTCACCTCAGCAAGCAGGGTGCGCAAGTGATGATAACTGAAATCTAAGAGCCAGTGGAACGACCGGATAGATGCCGCAGAGATACGCCGACAACGAAAGAAATGCCACGCATATTGAGGTTCGTTTAAGGGGAAGCCGTCGTTCGTACCTCCGTGTGCGCAGTCGTGACTCGACCGCAGCAGCGAACAAGAGCACGATCACCGCAAAAGCGGCGAGTGTTCTGATGTTCTTCATAGCAAGGTTCCTCTCTGAAGCGGCAGTTAAATCGCAAACTTGATTTCCCCGCTCTTGGCCATTTGAATTATGTGGTCCGCGGCGCGATAGGCGAGCGCTTGAATTGTCAACGTCGGTTGGCCGCGGCCCGAAGTCACAAAACTGCTTCCGTCACAAATGAACAGATTCGGCACGTCGTGTGCTCGATGATGTTTGTCTACAACGGAGCTGTTCTTGTCGTCGCCCATCCGGCAGGTCCCAAGCAGATGAAATCCGAACGTCTGCTCGCGCACGGGCCGGCTCCATTGCTTGCGAGCTCCCGCTGCATCCAGTAGTTCCTTGCAGCGCTCATGGAAAAACTGCATCGTCTTCATGTCTTCAGCGTGGTCTTTGTAGGTAACTCGCACAACCGGCAAACCCCAAGCATCCTTTACGCGCGGATCGAGAGAAATGCTATTCGCTTCTACCGGCAAAGAGGTCGTGTGGCCGACCGCATTGACCGAGTGCGTGTACTGCTCACGAAGCGCGGCTTTATACTCGCGACCCCATCTTGGCGCGCCTTGCGGGAGGTTTCGAAGCCCAAAGCCAATCGGATATTGAATGAAACGCATGTCCATGCCGCCGCCGCCGTAAAAGCCGCGCTTCAAGTCGCTGTCATAGAAATCGTGAATGACTCTGCTGACCGGCACGCTCTTGAATTCATTCAGCGGGTGCTCGAACAAACCGGTCGACGAAGCGTGACCGTTGAACATCAGATACTTTCCGACTTTGCCGCTCGAGTTTGCCAAGCCGTGCGGGAACAGCGATGACTCTGATAAGAACAGTAATCGAGGCGTCTCGGCCCCGTTCGCGCACAACACGACGGCTTTCGCCTTTTGAAATTGCTCGCGGCCGCTCTCATCAAGATACGTGACACCAGTTACAACTCCGGCTCTGTTGGTTTCAATCTTCCGGACGTAGCTGTTCGGCCGAATCTCGCACAGTCCGGTCTTCTCGGCATCGCGAATGACGGTCGCCAGCGTGGATGACTTAGCTTTTGCTTCGCAGCCGAAGTACTCGCAGAACCCGCAGTGAAGGCAGGCGCTGCGGCCTCGATACGGCTGAGAGATGATCGCCATCGGCGAGGGAACTGCGTGCCAACCCAGCTTGCGCGCACCGCGCTCGGCAAGAACGCCGGAGGACTTGATCGGAAGCGGCGGAAGCGGATAAGGCTTCGACCGAGGAGGATCGAACGGACCGGCGACACCTGACACGCCCAGGTCCCACTCGGCCTTGGTGTAATAGGGCTCGAGCTCGGCATAAGTGATGGGCCAGTCCGCGAACCCAGTCCCGGCGATTGGTCCCCACTTGCTTCGCTCGACGAAATCGATTTCATGAAACCGCCAGAAGTTGGCGGTGAAGTGTACCGTACCTCCGCCCACCTGCCGACCGTAGATTATCGCGGGCTGTAATTTGGCTTTCTCTTTTTCGGTCTTGCGGAACGTGTTTGGTTGCCGCTTGTAGTCGTTGGAAATCGCCCGGAGTTGCATGTACTTTAACTCGTCGTGCTCGAAGTCTGGTTCCTTCATATAGGGCCCTTGTTCGAGGACGACGACGCGAAAGCCGGCCGTGGACAGTTCTTTGGCGATGATGCCGCCCGCCGCGCCCGCTCCAACGATTACGAAGTCAACGTCTGTCTTTGCTTCAAACCTCGTTTGTTCGTTTGTCATGATTGGGAGACTTCGAGGTGTAGCACTCTTTAAGGATCATTTCAAGGTCAGGAGGGAAAACGCACCTAGGATTTGTGCCGGATTTCTAAACCAATCAGACTAAGTCTGCGGCCTATCAAGGGCTTACGCTCGCTCCGAATCCTGCCTGCAATGGCGCGCCGTTTTGATCCCAACCGAGGGTGGTACACGCTACTCGGCCTCGCCAATCTGTTTCAGATCGTCCTGACATTTCAACGCTGATCGTAAAGGTGAGCGCGCCGGTCGCTCCAAGCCGGTGGGCGAATGGAATCGCTTCAGAGCGGCTTACGCCGCTGGCCGACTTGGTGGTAATCAACACTCGCTGCCACTGGGCCCAATGCCCCGCTCGTTCTTGCATGTTGAAGGTCAGGTCATAGCGATAACCGAGAGGCGTCCTTCGTCCTTGTAGACTAACGAGCCTCGAATCAAATCCAGGTGAAGCCGCGCGCGGCAAATCGGGCGGAAAAGGACTTGATGCGGTGGCCTTCGTTGGAGCAGCAGGCGTTCGTGGTGGCGCTTGCACGACCGTCGTCTTTGACGTCTCGTGACGCGCCGATGACGATGCGCCTCGCTCAGTCTTTTGAGTAGCCGGAGGAATGCGAGATGCCTGCTCTTCACTGCGATCCCAAGCCATCTGAGAACTGTGAGACGGCTGCTCTTCGGCATAATTCTGTGCGGCCAGAGGTGTCTCAATGAACGGGACCGGCTCAGCTTCCGAATGAGTTGCAACCTGCGCGACCCGCGCCGGCCGCCGCGACAAATGTGAAATGAAGGCATACAAACCTACAACTCCAACAAGCGCGAGCCCGACCACGGTTGCAATAGCCGCACGCCGAAAAGCCGGACGTTCCAGGCCCGACTGCTGCGGTTCAGATAAAGCTTCGGGAGCCTCCAACAGGCGGACGCTTGCGGGCCGCGAAACTGCATCTTCGATGTCCGCACTTGGGTCGACCTCAGTCTTTTTGGTTATGATGTCTTTAGTGAGCCTCACATAATGAACAGGACAGTGGGTGAAGGTCAGCGGGTATTCCGCGGCGCAAGTCGGGCAATGCAACACAACCGCGCCGTTGACTTCATTATCTTGTTCGCAACCGGCCGTCGGCCCTTTCATCGCCGGAGCGTCCGCGAGACTCCCCAGGCTCGACCCGTCCTCGGGGCAAAACGAGTAAGAATCTTCCACTTCTGTGGCGCATGCCGGGCAGGTTTTCATCTCTCCCTCGAGCCAACGTCAATTCATTGAACAACTGGAACTTCTCCGGTGCAGATGCGTTTGCCCTCGACAGGCGTTGCCCGTTCACAAAACGCTGGTAACTGGCCGGTGTTGTCGGTTATCCTTTAAGATGATGCGGACGTTAGTAAACCTGTCGAGCCGGCCCTTCACAAATCACCGGATCTTCTGGATTGTGCTGTTCGTGATCTACTTGACTGGCGTGTGGTTGTTTCTCTGGATGGCTGCCGAGAAGAACCGGGTGATCGCCAGGGCTGACAATGTTAAACAGCGGATCGAAGGTCAAAAGAAGCTTGCAGAGGATGCAAAGGTCGAGCAGGAGCGGCGCAAGAAGGAAGCCCAAAAGATCATAATCACCGAGCAGCAAACGACGGAGCTCGCCGCCGCACGCCAGTTGATCCAGAGAAAGGTCTTTTCGTGGAATAAGATGATCGGCGACATCGAGGGATATGTGCCCAAGAACACCCGCATAATGAGCATCAAAGTCGACGAGATTATCAACACCTCGGAAGATGCAGTGGCCCGCGTTCAGGTTAAAGCAATTGGCACCACACCAGCCGAGTTGACCGAGATGATGGCCAACCTGGAAAAATCCGGGGGGCTATTCACCGTGCGTGAGCCGGGACAAGAGGCGACGACCGAGAACGGCGAAACGCCATTCACTATCAATCTGATTTACAGGCCTTCGAGAGGTGGCGCGCAGTGAGTACACAGGTTCGAGAAATATCAAGTTTGCAAGCGCGCCCGGTCAGCGTGACGAGGCTGCGATTCGGGTTGAGTGCCGCCGAGCTAGTTGCGGCTGCTATCGGCGTTGTCTTGATTGTGTGGGTGATAGTGTATTACTTCTCTTCGGTCAGGCCCCAGCAAGATCAATTACGCTCCCTCGAGCAGCAGCTTGCCGAGCAGCAAAAAAACATAATGTCAGTGACGACTCCGCCAGACAAGGAGTCCAGCAGCGCCGAGGACATGAAAAAGGACGCGCTGGAGAGTCTTGAGAGCTTCACGCACAATCACCTGAAACCTTTCTCATCTGGCCGAATAGATCTCATAAGGGAGATCAACGCGCTTGCGAAAAAGAACAACGTAATTCTGACCAGCGGCATAGACATGGGCGCAAACGCCGGCGAGTCGAATGCCGAGGACAAAACCGGCGAGAAGAAGACCGATAAAAAGAGCAGTTCGCGAAGCAAAAAACCTGAAGATATCTTCAACGTGTACCCGAGCGTCAACTTTCGGTTCACTGTTTTCGGTCAATACTCAAACCTGCGAACGTTCATCAACGAGCTGGAGCACGAGAAGCAGTTTCTGGTGATCAACTCGATCGGCCTCACGAACCAGGAGGCAAAGACCAGCGGCAGGCGCGCGGCGCGTGGCGAGGGAGGAATGGCGGGCATCATGCTTTCGATCGAGATGTCCGCGTATTTTAAGCCGGCAGCATAGTGGGAAGATAAGTGGCTAGCCAAGGTTCATCATCTGAAAAGGTCAAGCGAACCCTCTTGATTGGGCTAGGCGTGGTCTTTGTAGGCCTGCTGGTTTACCAGTTGTTCTTAAAGGGTCCTGCGCCACGGACTAAGCTCACCGCTCAACCGAACGCTCCGTCCGCCGCCGC
>WNGG01024674.1_pt1 | contig 10460 bp, 9 predicted proteins | sample 5400661 | NCBI WGS metagenome assembly WNGG01 (sample SAMN13153372, study PRJNA577476) | soil metagenome | isolation source: 100 cm soil or saprolite under Garry oak tree replicate 1 | place: USA:California | collected 2016-06-15
GTCGCCATGAAGCTGCCCTGATGGTCCAGCCACTTTGCGTCCCCCATTTCGGGAACCCCATAGCTGATGAACGTCGGTCGCGGTGCGCACAGCGCAATCAGTTCGTTCGAGTCCACTGGCAAGTTGCTGGCATTCTTGCTTCCGAACGAAGCCTGGGCCGCGCCGTACTTCAAAAAATTACCTGCCATCCAGTGATACCCGCCGGACCCCGTGAGATTCTCCACCTCTTCTCCGAAATTGCGTCTGTGCGGTTTGACGCCACCTTCCCCTGAGGAGCCCACCAGCACGGCAGCAAAGCGAGTATCGAACGCCATGGTCACGAGCGCGGCCTTTCCATAACGAGAGACACCTTCGATGCCAACGCGCTTCGCATCAACGCTCTTGTCCGTCTGCAGATAGTCAAGACCGCGCGAGGCACCCCAGCCCCACGCCCGCAATGCGCCCCAGTCCTCCGGCTTTCGAGCCTGACCCTTATTTGTAAGGCCAATGATCCCCTTCGTCAGACCTGAGCCGTTGTCCGCTTGTATGCTACTGGTGTCGAGAAGCGCGTAACCCCACCCGCCGCCAATAAGTTGCTCCGTCGAGGGCGGATCACTCCCCATCATCCTCTTAAATTCCGGGTGGCTTGAGATGAACTCGCGGATGGCCGCACTGCTGAACATAATCATCACGGGTACGGAACCTTTCGCATTCCGGGGCGTGACCAGCGTCATCTCGACATCTACGCTAATCGACGGGTATGCGGAGTTGTCCACGTGTCCGACCAACTGCTTCTCAACGACAGGGAAAACACCGGCCTTCGAATCGGTTGTACTCTTCACGGCCCAGGTCACTTTAGGCGCATTGGGCGGGATGCGGCCGACGACCTCTCGCTCGAAGTCTTCGACAATCTCTGGGCGTCGCCGATTCCACCACTGTTCCGCTGACGTGACCTTTTGCCCGCTCTTCAACGTGAGCGCATCGGGTAGATCACCATATGGATTCGCCTTCGCCTCATCGTAGTTGGCGTGATTGGAGTCCTTTTCATTCCCGCTCGGCCCAGCACGGAGCGCTTTGATCCCCAGCTGATCCATCATGTTTTGATGGTCCTGTTCTGCCGTCCAATTCGTCGGCGGCGATTGCTGTCCCGTGGTCATCTGACAAACGAGGACGGCTAAAGCGGTGAATGCGGCAACCCTCGACAGTGCCTGCTTCGAGTGCGTGGCAAAAATCATGTTTGACGCTCGAACAGAGATGTTATCAGACCACGATCGGGGACGCTGGTCCGTCGCTATAGCCGATCCGACGTATTCAACGAGCGAGACGCAATGAATTTTCTCACCACTTCGATTTAGCGCCTGATTCGTGGCGCTCCGACAAATGGGGGCAACGATCGGAATGTGACTGACGCGCAAGTGGCCGGACGATGATGAATTATGTCACCTGAATGTCGCCTGCCAGTCCGCACGCCCGATCCGGCGCTGATCGCACTCGAATGACGGGGGATGCAGAAGTAACCCAATTACTTCCGGCTTGCGGATAAGGAAGGAGCGTGAGGGGACGACCGGCTAAGTTAGATGGACATCAAGTAGCGCCACCCAGGATTGATTGTTCGTCCGAGCTCGCATCGACAAAAAATATTTTGGCCTGGTGGCCTTCTTTGACCCTCGAATCCGCTCGCGAATTCATCGCAGTGATTCGCACTGACATTACCACGCGAAAGCCTTGACTGAACCTGATTGCTTCAGCATTCCTTGTTCTGCAGGCGACTCCAAGGCCGTTGTCTTTCCGTCTTGCGCCGAAGAAGCCAGTGTGTGGTTTCGGCGCGCACCTTTTTGCTTCAGCGGCAACGCTCCGAAGTTGCCCCCGCTCCTGTGCTCAGAGAAAAATCGGGAGGGAAATATGTTTGTGGTTCGCATTTCCCGCCCGCCGAAGCGCGTTTCGCGACGTGCTCACACCGCGTGAACGCTCTCAAGAAATGCTCCCGGCTTGGCCGTCGCCTGGAACTGCGGGATGGCTTCCAGTTCCTTGAAGGCCGAAGTGAACGCGTTCGACAGGCTCCACATGGTCCGCGGCGCGAATTCCTCATGTTGGGGATTGAAGTAGCGATGATGCACGACGCGGGCCAAGTGTCTGGGTACTTCAAGTTCTCCTGCAATGAAGGCGCGATAGATGATGAGCTTCGCGGCTTCGTCAGAAAGCTGGCTTCTGCGCCAGGCTTCAACCTGCCGGCGCATCGGGTCGAAGTTGCGCTGCATACGGTCGACGCCGATGGAGAGACTGTCCTGAAGCGAGAACTTTTTGCTGTGTTTTGCTAAGACGGGTGTGAAAACGCCCCTAAGAGCCATATCCACAGCTCCTAAGGCGCACGGAAAATCCCTTAGCGTTCGAACGTCAATCAGGCTGGATAGATACAACGGTAGACCGTTGCAACTATTTCCAGGGATTCGAACCCTCAAAACGGTTTGGCAAATTGCCCGATTCCACCGCCTGATGTTCGGAATCAGTTAGGTGCATTCGGTTGAGAGGTCCTTTTGGGAAAGCAAGATTGCCCAGTTCGGTAGTAGTTTGTGCAACTATTGTGGAACTCCTGGACCCATGATCGTCGGGCAACAACACTGAACATCTACGCTCACATTCTGGCTGAGCACACGGAGCAATTCGAGCGTCAGCGCGCCAAAATTTTGGGCACTTAACGGGCACTTGGAAAGCGCAGAAGAGCGCCAAGTCGCGCAATATCAACGCGCGGCGTGGAGCAGCTTTAGTAGCTCGTCGGGCAATTATAACGACAGCCCTGCAAACGGGCATTTGCAGAAAAATCTAAGTTGTGTGTTATGATGCTTCTGCGGGGTGGAGCAGCCTGGTAGCTCGTCGGGCTCATAACCCGAAGGTCGTCAGTTCAAATCTGACCCCCGCAACCAACCGCAAGTCATCTGCATTCACTACATGCGTGTACACGTCGAGGGTAAGCCGGGGATCGCTGTGCCCGAGCCGCTCCTGACGCACCTTAAGGGGCACACCCAAACGGTCCATGAGCGTGCTGTTCATGTGCCGGAAGGCGTGTAGCCCGCCCCGCTCGATACCAAGAGAATCGAGCAAGGGATAGAGCTTGCGTTTGACCAAGAGATTCGCGTCCCACGGTGTCCCGTTGCGCGTAGCAAAAAGCAATCTCCGCTCATTCGGGTGCCAGCGCCGAAGGAACTCAACGATCTGCGCCAACAGTTGCGGAGAAAGAGCGAAAGCCCGCACCGCATTTTCGCTCTTAGGAGATTGGAACTTGCCACGCCACACGCTCTGCCGAATGGAAACGATGCCACGCTCCAAGTCGAAATCATCCGTCAGAAGCCCGCACAACTCGCCCGCACGCATTCCGGTTTCCGCTGCGAGCCAGTAGAACGTATAATACGGCTCGCACACGGCAGCAAGAATGCGCTGGACTTCCTCCATCGTGAAAAACCGTCGCCGCGCCTTGCGTTGCATTGGCAGAACCGCGTCTGAGACGGCATCGTGTGCGACGTAACCCCAGGCACGCGCCGACTTCCAAAGCATCTGTAGCGTAGCGAAAAGGTTCTTCACGGTTTTAGGACTGCGCTTGATACCGGAAAGAAACCGTTGTATTTCTTCCGGTCCAATCTCGCGCAGTTTCCAGCTTCCGAAAAACGGAATAAGGTACTTGCGAATCTGACTCCGAATCGTCGCTTGGGTTGAGGGTTTGTGTTGAGAGAGCACCATGCTCTGCCAACGTGAAGCGAACTCCTGAAACGTCGACGTAGGTCTTGCTCGATAACGCAAGTCGTTGACTGTCGAGAGTCGCTCATACAACTCCCTCTTGGCAAGGCGTTGCGTGGGAAAGTCTTTCAGAGTACCGATAACCTCTGAACGATAGACCCGTTTCAACTGCCCCGCTTCGATCACGTCCTCGCGCCATCGCGCAATCCATTTTTTTCCTTCCTTACCACGGAGAAACAAACTGCCATTCTGAAAGCGTCTGCGAGCCAATTTCTTGCCTTCCCGCTCGCAAAACGGTTGCCCTTCGCAAGCGAGAGTATCTTGAGAAGCAGCACGGGGCAATCAGTCTTTCGTGCCAGTACCCGGCTGCATTTCGGAACGCTCGATTGGCCGTAAAATAGTGACGCGGAATCCCCCGGCAGAGCCTTTGAAAAGCTCGTAGCGTCCAGTCGGAATTGAGGAGAGAATTTCGCCCATTTCATTTCAACAAAACATCCACTCCAAGCAAGCCTTTGTCGCTCAACATCTCGGCGCGTTCCGCCTCAGACATTCCTAGAAAGTTCTCAATGTCCATGTGGACATGGAGAGCGAAAATCCATCGTGACTTGCACAACGGACACCGGAACCATTTGGGGCAGGTATCCTCCGATGCAAGTTGCTCAACCCGCCTTTGACAATGCGAACAGCCGCGCTTCCAAATACAAACGGCTTTGCGTTCAGTGTTGGGAGAGTTTGCGAGATTGTTGGGATTCATCGTTTTCTTCCACGGTTGAAAGTCAGCCGGTAAAAATCTCGTGGCAAGTCAACGGAAGGACTCACGACTCCATGAGTGTTACTTCCTGCACTGCTTACGTTGAGGGCGTCTCTCCATTCCCTTCTTCCATCCGGCGCGTGGGCGAATTGGTGGAGAAGTTTTCCGTCGAGAGTGCCCCCGAAGTGAATGAAGCCGAGTTGTTTGGCTGCGTACTTCGCTGCGTAGAACGCCGCTGCCTGCTCTCGGTCAAACGGTCTAATTTCGCTGCGTCCGAATCTTCGGAATGCTTCTTTCCACCAGAACTTTCTGGTTTGATTCACCACTCCCGTTACCAAGAGATGGCAGTGATAGCGGCCACCGATGCGTCCAAACTCTTCCGCGAGAGCCCAACCGATTTGTTTTCCGCCCACGGCCCCCTGAATATCAGCAAGCCATTCTCCGATTCGAGCGACCGCGAGATCACGCACGTTAATCTCTTTGAACGTAATCGTGACAAACCAATCCCACTCCGCAAGGGTTGAGATGAACTCTCCGTACGCTTCGGGCAGCATCACTGTTTGCTGCCTTCTTCTCGCCCACTCTTCCTGACGCATTCGATGATCTGCAAGAGCCATGACTTGGTTCGCTACCGCTCGCTGCGCTCGCGGAAAACCCTCCTCGTCTGGACACACTCGTGGCTACAAGGATGGTATGAGGCACGCACGCTTCGTCCGGGCAAACTGCGCCCGGCCTCCGCGTGCTTACATCGCGCCCTCACGCCGGAAAAGCGCGTTTACCGCCTAAGGGTTGCATGGCCGCTGCCAAAGAAGCAGGCCGGTGAGTCAGCAACCCTTGAGGCCGCAGGTCGCTCGCCAGCGTTGCCCGCTGTTCGCGGCACTGACTCACCGGCCATCCCGTAGAAACCCTGCTAATGAGCGGCTTGCCGCCCGTAGCCGCTTGGCCGAGAACAAGCCGCTCTCGACCACCATCATTTTTGGAACGGCCTGTATTCAGCCGCTGAGAACGGAATTCCGCATTGTCCGCCTGGGGAGAGACAAACAAGCGAGCATCAGAAAACCTGGAGATTTTGAGTGTTTCACAATTCGGGCTTGCTTTTTTGGCGGATTGGCGTATGCTCTGCATCGTTCTTTCTTTTTTCTTGCCCGGCAGTTACCGCGATCAAACGGCTGTCGGGCATTTTTCTTTTTGCGCTGCCTTTACCACTCGTCTTCGTCTTGCTCGGCCCCCTCTTCCTGCGTCTCTTCAGCGTCTTCTTCCGAGCAGCCGAGCTTCCGCCGAAGTTCTGATATCTCTTGCTCTAGCCGCTCGCGTTTTTTCTTGTCCGGCCACCAAGAGTCTTCTAGTTCGGAGTGCAACTCTTCTTTGGCTTGGATGAGCCGCGCAACTAGCTCAGAGACTTCGTTCCCCACAATCGCGGCAAGCGCATCCTTCTGCCCTCGAACAACACGGCGAGGCAGGTCGCTCAATCCCAGTTCCAGGCCATAGAGTCGCTGAACTTTGGGATCGTCCCAGGGGCAAGGCTTATCGTCCAAGTTCTTGTCTGCCTCGGCTTCGGCGGCCGTCTCCTGGCTTACTCGGTTAGCAGAAATAGAAATGCCGTGCTGCTTCGCAAGTTTGACTACGCTGGAAACGAAAGCTGCAATCGGCTCCACGGATTCTTCACGAAGAGAAACGGCGGGAGTTTGATTTACCGATGCCGCGCTGGATTCGAGCTTCCGCAATTCTTCCGCGCCTTTCTCCGTCAACGTGTACCGCTTAGGCGCGCTGTTATCGGATTCAACTAGACCAGCATCCGCGTACTTGCGAAAGGCCGTCTCTACAGCGTTGACCGTGGCCGCTTTCACGCGAGATTGACTTTCGGCGGTCCTCGCTCGCGGGTTGTCCCGAAGGTCTCGAAGGTAATCAATTCTTGCGGGCATGAGTTGTTCCCCCCTTACATGGAGGGAATCTAAACCCCGGTTTTATGAGATCGCTTTAGACAGTCTTCAAGAAGGGTTAAGATGCGGAAAACTAGGAAGATAAAACCACAATGCCGCGCCGCGCCGCGCCCGCGCCGTTAGAGATATTCCTCTTTCAGCCTTGAAATTGCTTTCGTAAAAGTGCCGGGCTTTTTGTTGTACTCCTCCAATGGATCGCGGCCACGCAATCCGGTAAAACCCTCATCGCTAAGAGCTTCCGCGAGAGCCTTGCCGCCAAGATGAGCATTAGACTTAAGAATTTTTACGTCTTCTGGCTTGAGCCTCTTTTTCCCGATGGCGATATCATCCGTGTTGCAACTCATATCGGCCAGATGGCGTATGAATTCCGCTCTGTCGTCTTCGTCGAGACTGGCAAAATTCTCACCGAGCTTTTCAATCTCCTGCATGTCGTCAAGGTTCGGCCATCTCCAGTCCCATTCGCCTTGCCGGAAGTAGTCTAGAAAAGCTGCCACGCGATAGAGAGAGAGCTTCCTTGCGTTCTTTTCCAAAGGCCAATCGTCCTCCCATGCAAAGCCAGCAAGCGGTTGTTTGAACGGGGTAGGTAATGTTCCCCATTCTCCTTTGTTGTCTTCCCTACGGTCGAACCACTCTTTGCAGGACTCTTCGGGGCGTAGTTCTTCAAGAATCTCTGCTAGTTGAACACACTCCGAATCAGGTTGTCCGTTCACAGGTTGTCTGTTCACAGGTTGTCTGTTCACAGGTTGTCTGTTCGGTTGTCTGTTTTCCTTGCGGCACCGTTCCATGATCTCTCGTACTGTTTCACGCTCCGGGCGCACTCTAAACTCAGTGATGCCCGTTTTAAATTCATCATAGACAGACTTTCCAATTTCAGGACCGCCCGGCGCAGAATTGTGAAAGAGTTTTCGCAAAGAGATTTTCATGGGGCCCTCAACCGATAGAAAGCACTGAGAAGACTCGCCAAAACTCAACTTGGCCTTACGTCACGCATTGTCCGCAAGAGCTTGCATTTATTCGCTCACGCGATAGACGTGCCCCGGCACCGCTCCCTCGGCTTGCTTGTCCTTACGCACAAGCGTGGGGCGTATCCACATCAGATGGTGCTCTGATCGGGCCGGGCCGCACACTTGATTGCGCCAGTGCCCCCTGCGCCAGTGCGGGGACAACTCTTTGCCTGCAAAACCTGTGCCATATTCGCGTTCAAGCGATTCACCGCAGAAATTGATTTCCGTATAGCCTTCTTGTTGCAACCGGCGTCTTTCGCGCTTTCCGAGCGCGGCTGACGCGGACTGCGCAAGCGTTTCAATTGCTGACTGTGGGTATCTGCGGATTACCTCACATGATGGGGAGGACAGATAGCACAACCCGTTGATGAGCAGCCTGAGGACTTGCTTGAATACCGGCAGATCGGCAACACGTTCCTCAACGGTTCTTGCTTGCGCGGTTTCTTCGGGCGATTTCTGGAAAAGAGTGATCCCGTGCTCATCCGCAAAGCGCGCAGTTTCGGGGTCAATTTGCGGCGGCTGAAAACCGCGCTGAAAATCAGCGTCCGTTCCAATAGTCCGAGCAAGCGTCGTGCCCACAGTCTCGTTAGCATCGGTAAACTGAAACGGGATGTAGTAGTAAAAATCGCGGTGAATAGCGAAGCTCGGCGGCTGCGAGTATTCAACCTCAGGCTCAACTGTTGTAACGAAAATCTGGATGCCGCCGCCATTCGGGACGGCGGAGACATACGCACCATCGGCACAGTACTGCCCGTTTCCAAAGTGCCATTCCTGTTGAGGGCCGAACCAAACATAAAAAGCCGTGTAAGGGAGCCGGATGCTGTTCCACACTACGTCATCTACGTCCGTGATTCGCAACAGGGCCGTGAGTGCCGGAGAAAGATGGAAAATATTGCGCCCACAGAACGTGAATTGCGCAACGTGCGCGAACATGGACTGTTCACCCGTGACCAACTGTGTCGGATTGTCGGGGCGCTCCTCAACTGGAAACCGCATAAGTTCCGGGTTCCAGTATTCAAAAGTCAGCTTTTCAAAAATCCGTATGAACGCGGAGTCTGGTAGCATCCCGCTCGCATCGGCGGATTGACGAAACACGTTGAACAACGGGCGGAAAAACGGACGGCTCCGCGTGTATCGATTCGGGTGATATTTCAGCAATTCGCTTGAGTCGCGCATTCAGCGGCATTCTACATCCACTCCAGGTTTTCGCAACGCACAGTGTTGCGGAAATTAGTAGAAGCTGTTGCATAACCCGCGACAAGCCCCTGAAATGACGATGGTTGTGATTGGCAGAATGCACCTGCCCCAAAGTACAGTTAACTCGGCTGGAACCCGCCAGATGCCATGCGAGTGACAAAAGAGTGAGTCTGGACAGATCATAGCTGAGAGGAGAGACAAATGAGAAAAGCTGTTGAAGGAGCTTTGTGTATTTGCTTGCTGTCGGTCGCGCCGTTCGGTCACCGGTTTCTTCCGCCCCCACATCGGCAGTCGAAGTTTTGCCCAACTCGGTTTTCATTTCACCGATGAACGGCTTTGAAAACTACCTCGCGGCTGCATTCGAGAAGAAGAAAGTTCCGCTGACCGTTGTGGCCGACCAAGCGCGAGCAGCCTATGTAATTACAGGTACGTCGGAGGAAAAGAAGCCGGGAGTAGCGAAGATGCTTGTCTTTGGTCAAATTCATGCGGATAACGCGGCCAGCGTGCAAATGATTGATCAGAAAACCGGAGCCGTCGTTTTTGCTTACGCCGTCAACAAAAAGAATACCTTGCATGGGGATCAGACTACGGCTGAGGCATGTGCGAAGCACCTCAAAGACAAGTTGGAGAAAAAGTAGGCAACTCCAATTGCACCCAAATTTGCACCGTTTTAGTGCAGCCCTCCGGGAAACGTCGGGTAAAACTTGGGTGCAACTTGGGTGCAGAACCGGGGTCAAGCAGAGGGGGAAACCCGGTTGCGGGGAAAAGGGCAACTCATTCTACGAGCTTTAAATGTACCTTCGGTTGACCGCATCAAACTCATAACCCGAAGGTCGTCAGTTCAAATCTGACCCCCCCCCAACCAAATTTTCGATTCGAAGCCGGACCATGGGTCCGGCCTTTCCTTTTGTCGCATTGGAACTGCCACGATCTTTCCCCACGAAGCCCCCGTGCCGCACAGAAACTCCAAAGATAACGACAGTCCGATTCTTTCGGGCTCGTGACGCCACATATTCGCCCCGTGCCGATTTCCCTTCCGCGCCTCGGTTCATCCAATCAAGGCAGGTGAACGATTTCTTTAGCAATACTCAACGCTTGAAAACGTGCGTCTCGCATTACAATTGAATCCAATGAGTCGCGGGTGCTCCCCGCATCGGAGGAGAATTGAATCTAAGCGGGAGGTGGTTCCATACTGCGCTCCAACGTTTCATCACTGGACTCGTAAATATGATCGATGAAGTTGCCTTGGTGTTTTTACTCCACAATCTCAGCGGCAGAAAAATCTGAGGAGCACTTCATGGGTTACCCTTTTCTCGATCTCAAAAATAAAACGGCGGTGGTGATCGGCGGAACCAGCGGCATCGGGCTCGCCCTCACTCGGGGCCTCGCCCAGGCCGGAGCGAATGTCGTGCCGACGGGTCGCCGGGCAGAACAGGTTCGAAACGCAGTCGCGGAAGTTGTCGCGCTCGGGCGCCGATCGTTCCAGCAGACTTGTGATGTCACTGACAACGCCAGCATCGAGGGGCTCTTGCAAGCGGTGTGCGCTGAATTCGGCAGCGTCCAGATCCTCGTGAATTGTGCCGGCCGCACCAAGAAAATGCCTACGCTGGAATTTCCCGAATCGGAGTGGGACGCCATCCTCGAAACAAATTTGAAGGGAACTTTGCGCGCTTGCCGCGTGTTTGGCCGCCACATGATCGAAAAGCGCTATGGCCGCATCATCAATATTGGTTCGCTTTCCTCGTTTGTGGGGCTCTATGAAGTTGCCGCGTATGGCGCCAGTAAAGCGGGCGTTGCTTCCCTCACGAAAACGCTGGCGATCGAATGGGCCACATCAGGCGTTTGTGTCAACGCGCTCGT
>WNGG01009778.1_pt1 | contig 10459 bp, 9 predicted proteins | sample 5400661 | NCBI WGS metagenome assembly WNGG01 (sample SAMN13153372, study PRJNA577476) | soil metagenome | isolation source: 100 cm soil or saprolite under Garry oak tree replicate 1 | place: USA:California | collected 2016-06-15
ACATGGTAACCATGCCATAGCGCGCCTTGCGACGCTGGAGTTCGCGCACAATCGTGGCGGTGAGCTTCGCTCCGGTGCAGCCGAGCGGATGGCCAAGAGCGATGGCGCCACCATTCGGGTTGACGCGCGCGGGATCCAGACCCGCGAGGCGAATCACGGAAAGCGACTGCGCGGCGAAGGCCTCGTTCAGCTCGATAACGTCGATCTGATCGAGCTTCAAACCGGCCAGGCGCAGCGCCTTGGGAATGGCAAACACCGGTCCCACGCCCATCTCTTCCGGGGCGCAGCCGGCTGTGGCGAAGGAGACGAACCGAGCCAGAGGCTTCACGCCGAGGGCGCGGGCGCGGTCTGCGCTCATGACCACGGAGATCGCGGCGCCATCGCTCATCTGCGAGCTATTTCCGGCAGTGACGGTTCCGTGCGCATGAAATGCAGGCTTGAGCCGCGCGAGCGCATCGAGCGACGTATCGGCGCGTGGTCCCTCGTCGGTGTCGAAGACCTTGGTGGCCGTTTTGGCGCGGCCACCGCGGCCGTCTCCATTAGCGACGATTGTGCTGCGGACTTCGACGGGCACGATTTCATCCTTGAATTTTCCCGCAGCGATTGCGGCGAGGGCCTTTTGGTGGCTGCAATAGGAAAACTCGTCGGCTTTCTCGCGCGTGATTTGATACTTGCGGGCCAGATTTTCCGCGGTGAGCCCCATGCCCAAATAGGTGTCCGGATAATGATCCATCAACCAGGGATTCGGGGACGTTTTATTGCCGCCCATGGGCACCATGCTCATTGACTCCGCGCCGCCGGCGATCACCACTTCGGCATTGCCGAGCATGATGCGTTCCGCAGCCATGGCGATGGCTTGCAAGCCCGAAGAACAGAAGCGATTTACGGTAATGGCGGAACACTCCACGGGCAGACCGGCGCGCAAGGAGGCGATACGCGCGATATTCATGCCCTGTTCGCCCTCGGGCATGGCGCAACCCAGAACAACGTCTTCAATTTCCTTGGGGTCGAGCCCAGGGACACGCCCGATCGCATTGGTGATAGCTAGCGCGGCCAGGTCGTCGGGGCGGGTGGCGTGGAGCGTGCCCTTATAGGCTTTACCGACGGCGGTACGTACGGAACTCGCGATCACAGCTTCTTTCATGGTTTAGACTCCCGACAACTGAGTGCTTAGATGCGCTTCAGTGGGCTGGGTACCCCCCTCCCCTGTTTTAGATAAGTGCGCATTCTAAAGGGGTTTAAGCGGCGCCATTTCAACATTTTTGCAAATGTTGAAAACAGAGAGCTTGGAACGTAACCATAATTCCGGGGCCGTATCCGCATCTCCAAGTTCCATTCGTTCCTCTCTGAATCCCTCTTGAAGTCGCCGACCTGACGGGAGACGAGCAAAGCGGCACCTCCTCGCCAGGACCTTCGGCTCCTGAAGGCCCAGCTGCTGTTCGCGAGACGCCGGACGTAAAGGTCCCGCGCCCATACGCGCCACGACTACCCACAGCAGTGACCGTTGCTAGCAGCGTCGCCCTCTATTTTAGCACCGGGTGCAAAGGGGCAGGGCTGGAAGACGAGTGACGCGTGTTCTATGATCTTCTCTTCTGATTGACGGAGGGAGGCACAATGGCGGAACCATCGTATGAAGAGCTCCGGGCGCGCGTGGCGGAACTGGAAAAGCAAAAAACGGGACGCCGGGGAGGACAACTTGAATTCCGGGTCGGGGAGAAAGGCGGCGTGAGCGTTTACGGGCTGGGGCGCTTCCCGGTGACACTTTACTACGAACAATGGGTTCGCCTGCTCGACGCCGCCGGCGATTTGCGGAAGTTTCTAGAAGAGAACAAGGCAGAGGGCAAGCTCAAGCTCAAAGAGAAATAGACCGAGTTGGCAGGGTCGACTGTAGCCCGATCGTCAATTGCGCAGCGGTTTGCCGGTTTTCAGGGTGTGGGCGATGCGTTCCTGAGTTTTGCGTTCGCCGCACAGACTGACGAAAGTTTCGCGCTCAAGGTCCAGCAGATATTGTTCGCTGACGACCTGAGATTCGGTTAACGGCCCACCAGCAAGAACATTCGCGAGCTTGCGCGCCACGTGGGCGTCATATTCGGAGATGTATTCGCCGCGCAGCATCATGTGAATGGCAAGCTTTGCGCCCGCGAGTAATTCTTCGCCCAAGACGCGGATAGAGGGCTCGTTGGGCGGCGGGAGACTCGGGCGGTAATCCTCGCGAACGAGGGCGAGCGCCGTGGCCTTGGCATCGGCGACGAGGCGATCGCCATTCATGGAGATGAAATCGGCGGGACGAAGAAATCCCAAGCCGCGGGCATCTTCGGCGCTCGTGGAAACTTTGGCCATGGCCAGTGTTTCGAAGACGGGCTTGAAAGCGTGGAACAGATCGAGGGATTCGGCCCCTGCGGCGTGTTCACTGGCGCGGATCATCATTTCTTTGGAGCCGCCGCCCGCGGGAATCAGGCCGACGCCGGTCTCGACGAGGCCCATATAGGCTTCGGCTGAAGCTTGAATGCGAGCCCCATGCAGGCAAATCTCGCAGCCGCCGCCCAGGGCCATTCCCTGCGGAGCGATGACGACGGGCTTCGGGGCGTGCTTCAGGGCCAGATTGGCGTTCTGGAAACGGCGCACGGCATCGTGGATGTCGTCCCATTCCTGTTCCTGCGCGGCGACGAGGAGAAGCATTAAATTGGCGCCCACCGAGAAATTGGACGCCTGATTGGCCACGACCAGCGCATCGAAATCGGTGTTCAAGCGCTTCAAACCCGTATGCACCATGGCGGTGATGTCGTCGCCGATGGCGTTCATTTTGGAATGAAATTCGCAGCACAAGACTCCCTGGCCAAGATCCATCAGGCTGGCGCCGGAATTGCTGGCGATTTCTTTCGAACGTTCCTTGAGCGATTTGAGAAGGATGATGCCTGGCGGTTCGGGAACTTTGACGGAGGTTCCGGCACCCGGATCGAATACGGAGAGTTCGCCGTCGGACGATTCGTAGAATGATTTGCGGCCGGAGGAGAGCAGGCGCGTGAACCAGGGAGGCAAGTCGCGGCCGTCGGCGGTCCAGCGGCGCGTCAGGGCCTCGATGCCGAGCGCATCGCATATTTCGAATGGGCCGAGGTCCCAGCCGAAGCCCCAGCGCATGGCACGGTCAATGTCGACCATGGAATCGGCGATTTCGGGGACACGGCGGGCCGCGTAAACCGACGTCTCCGAGATGAGCCCCCAAAGGAATTGCTGCGCTTTATCGCCCGGCTGGCCGGCGATTACGGGAGCGAGAATGGCCTGAAGGCGTGCGCGCGAATCTTCGATGGTGCGCGCCATTTCGAGCGAGCCGAAGCGTGCTTTCTGCCGGGGACGATATTCCATGGTGCGGGGATCGAGAGCCAGGATTTCACTATCTCCACCTTTATCGGGGCCCTTTTTGACGCGCTGGTAGAAGCCGCGGCCGGATTTTTCGCCGAGCCAGCCGCGGCGCGTCATTTCTTCGACGAGCGGCGGAACACGGTAAAGCTCGCGCGATTCGTCTTCTGGCGCGTTCTCATAGATATTGCGAACGACGTTGGTAAGGACGTCCAGGCCCACGATATCGGCGGTGCGGAAAGTGGCGGATTTGGGCCAGCCGATGGCCGGGCCGGTGCAGGCGTCGACTTCCTCGATGCTCATAGCGAAACGGGCCATGAGAGACAGCGAAGTGAGCATGGAAAACGTGCCGATGCGATTGGCGATGAAATTGGGGGTGTCTTTGGCGCGGACTACACCTTTGCCCAGACGCCGATCGCAGAAATTGGCGAGCGCGTCGAGGACTTCCGGGGAAGTTTTGGGGCCGGGGATGAGCTCGACGAGCTTCATGTAACGCGGGGGATTGAAGAAATGCGTGCCGGCCCAGTGGCGCTGGAAATCGTCATCGAAGCCCTGGGCGATCTGGTGGATCGGAAGGCCGGAGGTGTTCGTGGTTACGATCGTGCCAGGCCGGCGATGCGGTGCGAGCTTTTGCAGCAGGCTCCGCTTGATGGCGAGGTTTTCGGCCACGGCCTCGATGATCCAATCGGCTTGGGCACACCAGGCGAGATTGTCTTCGAAATTGCCGATGGTGATGCGATTAGCCGCTGCCGGGGTAAAAAACGCGGCCGGCCGTGCCTTTTGTGCGGCTTCCAGGCCGGCGCGGACGACGCGGTTGCGGACGCGAGGATCCGTTAGCATCAGACCGCGCGCTTTTTCCTCCGGGGCGAGCTCGGACGGCGCGACGTCAAGCAGAAAGCAATGCACGCCGGCGTTGGCCAGATGAGCGGCGATGCGGGCGCCCATGGTTCCGGCGCCGAGTACAGCGGCGGTATTGATCTGAGGGCCGGGTTTCATAGGGTTGCGCGTAACTCCTTTAGACTCAGTGTCAGGCACCCTGAGCCAGGCTAGCGTTGTGAGTGTTACAGAACAGACAAAGGCGGTCAACCCGTAGGAGGACTGCATCCCAAAGTCGTTTTATGCTGTCTAATAGGATGGGAGCCGATAGGAGAGAAACCCTAATGGGATGGGTGCAGGCGGCACTCGGACGCGTACGTGAATTTGCGTACGCAGAACGCCCGGCGCGGCAGCCGAAGGATCCGGTGCGCCCAAAATTGGGACTAGCGCTAGGCGGCGGCTTCGCCCGAGGGATCGCACACGCCGGGGTGCTGCGTACTCTGGAGCAGAACGGTATCCCCATCGACTACATTGCGGGCACCAGCGCAGGGGCCTTGGCGGGAATGGCGTATGCGAGCGGACTGCCCTTCGAGGAAGTGGTAAATCGCGCGGCTGCGCTGCGCTTTGGCAATTTCGGGCAGTGGAGATTCTCCTGGCTGGGCCTGGCCTCGAATCAACGGCTGGAGTTTTACCCCAAGCGATATCTGAACGTCAGCACGTTTGAAGAGCTGCGGATTCCGCTCACCATCGCTGCCACGGATTTGATCACCGGCGAGCCCGTCTATTTTGATCACGGTCCGCTGGGGCCGCCGCTGCGCGCCTCATGCGCGTATCCGGGTCTTTTTCAGCCGGTCCAATATGAGGGACGAACATTAGTGGATGGATTTGTCGGAGCGACCGTGCCGGTGGAAGCTGTGGCCCGAATGGGCGCCGATGTGATCATCGCGGTTTTCCTGGATGCGGAGGCGATGGTCAAGCCAACGAACTTCACCGATGTGATCGGGCGCTCGTTCACCATTATTCAGCGCCATGCCGATTTGGCGTGGCGGGCCAAGGCCGACGTGGTCATCGAGCCGCGCGTGCGGGATTTTGCGTGGGATGACTTCGCGAAGACGCCGCAGTTGATCGCTGCGGGCCAAGAGGCCACGCTGGCGGCTATGCCGCGAGTGCAAGCCGCACTCGAAGCGGCAAGAAAGCGCGTAGGTGCGGAAGAGCCGCGTGCTATGGCAGGATCTAGGTGAGGAAATCGCTAGGCCGGACGGATTTGGACGCGCACCGGCTGGCCTAGGCCCTTGCCACGCTGGGTGAACCAGGCGCTCATGGCTTCCGCCAGGCGCTCGGGCTGGACGCGAAAACCGGTTTCCAGGAGGCCTTCGGCAAGAGGCAGTGTGTCATCAAACTCGGCTTCTCCGGTGAAGTTGCGCATACAAAAATTGTCAAGCCATTCGAGGGGACAAGGACGGCACTCGGCGCCTATAACGATTTCGACGCACAGCTTCTGAGCGTACACGAAAACAGTATAGCGTGCCGGCCGCGGTGAATGCGTGTCCGACACCAAATTCCTTGCTGCTACCGAATCCGGGAACTAGAATTGATCTCTAGCGCCGCGAAGCTCTCGTGGCGACACGTTCGTGGCGAAGAAGGCGGTGCAATGGCCTGGCAGCCGCAGTCGGAGCCCTGCCGCTTGTAATCGTCGTCTCAGATTCCGATAAGATCCGGACCGGGAGAAAAACTTGGGTACACCGCTCGAGGAGTGGGTGGAAGATGCCGCTCGAAGGACGCGGCCAAAGCAGGTCGTCTGGTGCGACGGATCGGAAGCCGAAGCGCGGCAGATGGTGGAAACACTGGTTGCTGAGGGACGGACGGTTCGCCTGAACGAACGGACCTATCCTAACTGCATCCTGCATCGGAGCGATCCGAGCGACGTGGCGCGAACGGAGCAAGTGACGTTCATCTGCTCGCGGCGCAAAGAGGACGCCGGGCCGACGAACAACTGGATGGCGCCGGAGGAGGCCAAGCAGAAGGTCGGCGCGCTGTTTGATGGCGCGATGGCCGGCCGGACGATGTACGTGGTGCCCTACCTGATGGGTCCCGCGGACTCGTCCATGACTCGTGTGGGCGTGGAGGTGACCGACAGCCCCTACGTGGTCGTGAGCATGCATATCATGGCGCGTATCGGAAAGGCCGCGCTCGAGCGGATCGGCAAAACGAGTGACTTCGTGCCGGGGCTGCATTCGCTCGGCGATTTGAATCCGAAGCGGCGATTCGTTCTGCATTTTCCGGAAGAAAAGCTGATCTGGAGCATCGGCTCCGGCTATGGCGGCAATGCACTGCTGGGGAAGAAATGCTTCGCGCTGCGCATTGCGAGCTGGTTGGCGCGCGAGCAGGGCTGGATGGCGGAACACATGCTGATCCTGGGCCTCGAAGATCCTTCCGGCAAAGTCACCTATATGGCGGCGGCGTTTCCGAGCGCCTGCGGCAAGACGAATATGGCGATGATGGTCTCCACGCTGGAGGATTCCGGCTACCGCGTGTGGACCGTGGGCGACGACATCGCCTGGATGCAAGCGGGAGCGGACGGCTATCTGCATGCGATCAATCCAGAGGCGGGATTTTTTGGTGTTGCGCCGGGAACAAATGAGTTGACGAATCCGAATGTTATGGCCGCGGTGAAACGAAACACGATCTTCACCAACGTAGGCATGACGGCTTCACGCGAACCTTGGTGGGAAGGGATGACGCCGCAGCCACCGCCCGACCTGCTGGACTGGCAGGGCCGCGACGTCTCCGCCGGCGCCCAAGGCCCCGCGGCGCATCCGAACTCACGCTATACGGTTCCGGCGCGGCAGGCGCCGCGCATATCGCCGCATTGGGAAGATCCGGCCGGGGTTCCCATTTCGGCGATCATCTTCGGAGGAAGGCGCGCCCGCGTGGCGCCGCTGGTTTACGAATCCTTGAGCTGGCAGCATGGAGTCTTCGTGGGCGCGGGCATGGCTTCGGAAACGACCGCGGCGATCACCGGGGAAGTGGGAGTGCGAAGGCGCGATCCGATGGCCATGCTGCCCTTCTGCGGTTATCACATGGGCGACTATTTTCGCCATTGGCTGGAGATGGGCCGGGGCATTCCGCACCCGCCGAAGATTTTCCACGTGAACTGGTTTCGCAAGGGCCCGAACGGGAAATTTTTGTGGCCCGGTTATGGCGAAAACGTGCGGGTGCTCAAGTGGATTCTCGAGCGCGTGAACGGCAAGGGTCAAGCGGAGGAAACGCCCATTGGATTTGTTCCCACTCCTCAAGCTTTGACGCTGGATGGTCTTGCGATCTCAGCGGCGGATCTGAAAGAAGTGCTTCGCGTGGATGCCGCAGATTGGCAGAAGGAAGCGGAGGAGATTGGCACGTTCTTCAATATATTGGGGGACCGTCTGCCGCCGGAACTGCGGGCGGAGCAGGCCCATCTGACTGAACGGCTCAATCTGGTAAGCAGCGCAAAGGGGTGAGGGCCGGGCTCAAGCGTTCCGTTCACAATTCACCTGAAATTGAAGCGAGTGATTATTTTGTAAGCCGCTGGAGCCGCGTCTCCAACGGGGTTAACTGGGGCGACAAAAGGCTTCCCGAAGCCTTTACGGACTCCCCGCGTTTCAAGTATGCTCCCCAAGAAATTTTCTACTTCAGAGAGGCTAGCCCAGCCGCTGTGAGCGAAATCTTAGCTACGCGAATCACGCGAATTTTCATTCCACAAAGAGAGTCGAAACCCGCCGAGTTATGCACTCCGATACGGCCGGAGCGCAGGCGCACGCCGCGCCGTCCTCTTCCGATCCCGCTCTTCGTGTATGGCCACACGCCCGAAGGCCACCCATTTTATGAGGAGACCTTCACGAATGCGGTGAATGTCCATGGGGGATCGATGCGCATGGAGAGGAATGTACAGCTTGGACAGCGCCTGCTGGTGGTTAATCAGAGAAATGAGTGCGCGCAGCCCTGCATCGTCGTGTTTCTGGGCGTACGGCTGGGCGGCGGGATCGATGTGGCATTCTCGTTCACCGCCGCCATGCCGTACTTCTGGCACAATCTGGGCGCAGGTAAGTTCAGCGCCGAGGAAGGGGAATTGGATTAGGCGGCCGCGGAGCCATCGCAATAGGTCTAGAGAATGGATTCGATTTCGGCATCCAGGGCGACGTGCGATTGCGGAAAGCCGTTGATGCGATAGGTCTGCACGGAGCGCGGTGCAACGGCGGGTTGTAAAGAGAAATGGAGAAAACGGCTGATGTGGTAATCCTCGTCAAAGATGCCGAAGACGCGCGCGGTCTCTTCGGGCGATAGCCCAAAAGCGGCCAGGGCCAGCGGGCGCCCAAAGCCGCCCGCGAGCTGCCGGTATTTTTCGACCACGTCACGCAAGCTCATGGATTGACGTGGCGCGATGCTCATATCCGGCTGCTCATATCCACAGATTTTTATATCCAGACTTCTCTATATCCAAACATAGGCGCCCGAATCGCCGTAGGGCACGTTGACGTAAAACAAATTGGCCTCCGGGGCGCGCGCGAAGCTCTCGAGCAATTTTCGAGGTCCATGGCAGGAGCAAAGCGTCTCGGCACGGGCCATGGCGATGCGGGCGACGTCATCCAGGCTGGGCACTTCGTCACGCGAAAACCACAGCCAGGTCGCGGGGCGATCGCAGGATGCACAGTCATCCATGGCTTGATCCAACCGGCGGCTCATTGCGGCGGCTACTTCCGGTTGCAGACCCGCGGCGGAAAATTCGTCGCTGCCGACAAAGAAATATTGACTGAATTCAGCGCCATCGGGCTCAAAGGCAATGACGCGGCCCGGGAAGCGCTGCAGTTCCTTTTCCATTTGCTGTTTTAGGCAAGCCAGACAGAGCGAGACTTCGGGACGCACGGGGCGCCGGCGGTGGGAAGCCTTGCCACGCAAATAGAGAGTGTCGGGGATAAATGTGGCCATCCAGGCGCCGTCATTCTCGAGGTGCTCGCATTCGGCAGGCATGCGCGTGAGGCGTGCCCACCAATTGCGGGAGCGCCAGCGAAAACGAATTTCGGGATAGGCCTGCTCGAGACGCATGCTTTCCGTGATAGTAACAAACTGGAAGCAAAAGTCTAAAGGTTGGAGGCGGCAGAGAGGTCAGATAAGATGATGGACGCCGCTCGATGCGAACCGCTCGCCGGAGCGGATTAGCCGAAACATCTCATTCATCGGGAGGAATTATGGCCATTGCGGTGGGACAGCCGGCGCCGGATTTCACGTTGAAGGACCAGAACCAAAAAGACGTAAAGCTTTCTGAGTATCGCGGAAAAAATGTGGTGATCGTGTTTTATCCGCTGGATTGGAGTCCGGTGTGCACGAACGAGCATGCCTGCTTCGTAAACGATTTGAAGCAGTTCGAGAAATTGAATGCGCAGGTGCTGGGGCTGAGCGTGGATAGCGTCTGGTCGCATAAAGCGTTTGCCGAAAAGATGGGCATTCGCTATCCGCTGCTGGCCGATTTCCAACCGCGCGGCGCGGTGGCGGAGAAATTCGGCGTCTATCTGGCCGATAAAGGGATCACTGGCCGGGCGATTGCGATCGTGGACAAGGCCGGCAAGATTGCCTGGCTGAAGAATTATGATATTCCCACGGTGCCGGACATGAAGGAAGTCTCGCAGGCGCTCTCGAAGGTCCAGTGAGGGCTGGGGGCCTGAATGCGCTCGGGAGGTTGCGGCTTTAGCGTACGCTATGCGGCTTGAGAATTGCCGCGGAAGATCAGGAAGATCAGCAAGGCATTCAGCGCGATGATGACAGCCGCGGTGAACCAGGCGAGCGCCGCGACCCACCAGGAATTGGCGAACTCGCCCATGCGGCGCTTGTCGCCCGTGAACTGCACCAGCGGAACGAGTGCGAACGGCAACTGAAAGCTGAGAATGACCTGGCTGAGGATGAGCAGGCCCATGGCCCTGGTTTCACCGGCAATACCGATCACCAGCGCCGCGGGGATGATGGCCGCAGAACGCGTGATCAAGCGCCGCAACCAGGGCTTGATCTGCAGGCTTAGAAATCCCTCCATCACCACCTGGCCGGCGAGAGTGCCTGTAAGCGTGGAGTTCTGCCCGGAACAGAGCAGGGCCGCGGCGAAAAGAGTGCTGGCCAGGCCCGCGCCCAAAACGGGAGTCAGCAGTTTGTAGGCCTGGCTGATATCGGCAACGGCGGTGAGCCCGCGATGGTGGAAGGCCGCGGCCCCGAGAATCAGGATCGCGGCATTCACAAAAAGCGAAAATCCGAGCGCAATGGTCGA
>WNGG01009779.1_pt1 | contig 10458 bp, 7 predicted proteins | sample 5400661 | NCBI WGS metagenome assembly WNGG01 (sample SAMN13153372, study PRJNA577476) | soil metagenome | isolation source: 100 cm soil or saprolite under Garry oak tree replicate 1 | place: USA:California | collected 2016-06-15
CCCGACGCGACCGTCCACGCCCGCGCCTGCCCTCTGTTCGTGCCGCTCGCCGAAGAAGGCTGGTTCGATCACGCCGCGACCGAGCTCATCGCGCACGAGTATCTCGACCCCCTGCACGACGTGGGTGTGGACGTGCTGGTGCTCGGGTGCACGCACTACCCGCTGCTCAAGCCACTGCTCGCCCGGGTGCTGGGCCCGACGGTGCGCCTCATCGATAGCGCAGCGGAGACGGCGAAAGCCGTGGAGCGGGAGATCGAGCAGCGCGGCCTCGGCGCGCCCCCGGCCCAGGATCCCACGCATCGCTTCGTCGTTTCGGACGACGAGCCGCACTTCCGGAAGGTCGGGGCGATGTTTCTCGGAGACCGTCTGCGGAACGTCGAGGTCGTGCCCCTTGGCTAATCCAATGCGGAATGCGGAATGCGGAATGCGGAATTGCAAGGAAGGGTCGTTCGCGGCACGACGCTTACACTGACATTCCGCATTCCGCATTCCACATTCCGCATTCGCCCTACCCCAGCGGGACCACCTCCACCGTCTTCAGCTTCTCCCCGAGGAACCGCGCCCCGACCTTCCGGAAGTGCGGCTCGTCGTCCGAAACGACGAAGCGATGCGTGGGATCCTGAGCACGGGGCGCGCCGAGGCCGCGCTGCTCGATCTCCCGCTCCACGGCTCTGGCCGTCTCCTCTGCGCTATCGATGAGGCGCACGGTCGGGCCCAGCACCCGGGCGAGCAGTGGTTTGAGCAGCGGGTAGTGCGTGCACCCGAGCACCAGCACGTCCACACCCACGTCGTGCAGGGGGTCGAGATACTCGTGCGCGATGAGCTCGGTCGCGGCGTGATCGAACCAGCCCTCTTCGACGAGCGGCACGAGCAGAGGGCAGGCGCGGGCGTGGACGGCGGCGTCGGGGCGGATCGCCTTGATCGCCCGCTCGTAGGCCCGGCTGGCGATCGTGCCGGCCGTCCCGATCACGCCGATCCTTCCGGTCTCGGTCGCCTGCGCCGCCGCGCGGGCGCCGGGCTCGATCACGCCGACCAGCGGCACGGGGGAGCGCCCCCGGAGATAGTCGAGCGCCTGCGCGGTGATCGTGTTGCACGCGACGACCAGCGCCTTCACGCCGCGCTGCACGAGGTACGCGAGGATCTCCGCACTGTAGCGCCGCACGGTCTCGGGAGACTTCGGGCCGTAGGGAACGCGCGCCGTGTCGCCGAAGTAGATCACCGACTCGTGCGGCAACCGCTCGAACAGCGCGCGCGCGACGGTGAGCCCCCCGATCCCGGAGTCGAACACCCCGAGCGGCGCCGGATTCACGGCCGCGGGGCCGGCACGCTGACGCGGATGCCCCCGGGGACGGCCTGCACCTTCAGCTCGCGGGGAAAATCCTGCAGGTGAGCGGAAACGTACGCCTCGGCGCCCGAGAACAGGTGGTTGAAGATCCACAGCACCAGCCAGTCCTGAACTTCCTGGCGTTTCGCGCTCAGGTTCTTCGAGCCCGATTCCTTGAGGTAGTGCGTCTCCGCCTGCGCCTTCAGGGTCATCATGGCGGTGACCCCCTCCCAGGTCACGAACACCGCACCCGTGACCGATCGCCCCGTTGCGGCCTGACCCCAGCCCGGTAGAACCAGCGAGCGCCAGAACGCGGCCAGGGGACGGATGCGGTGGGTCGAGTCCGCGGCGACGGGAGCCCGGGCGGTGTCTGGGACTTGGGCGGACAGAGGGACGGGCGGACGGGCGGACAGGAGGACGAGGGCGGACAGGGCGACCAGCCGAATGAGGGACAGGAAGACCACCCGTTTCATCATCACCCTCCCCTCCACAGTCCCGCCCGAGTGCGCGAGTGAACTCGCGACTCGGCCTCCGGCCGGTAAACCGGCCTGACCCGTCGCAGCGCGATGCCCCGCTTCAGCGGGGAGAGGCCGAGTCGCGGCTTGAGCCGCGCACAACGACGTCGGCCGGCCTGGCCGCCGCACCCACTCACGACGGGTCGCCTCCAACCGACACCACCTACCCGCGGAGCGGGATGTAGCCGCGGGCGACCAGCAGTTCGGCATTGAGAATCGCCGCTCCCGCCGCTCCCCGGATCGTGTTGTGGCTCAGGGCCACGAACCGGTGGCCGAGCACCCCGTCCCGCGCGATGCGGCCCACGGTGACGCTCATGCCGCGGCCCGCGTCGCGGTCGAGGCGGGGTTGCGGGCGGTCCGGCTCGTCGCGCACGACGACAGGGCGCGCGGGGGCCGTCGGGAGCCGCAGCTGCTGCGGCAGCGCCGTGAACGCCGCGAAGGCCTCGCGCAGCTCCGGGACGTCGGCGTCGCGCTGCAACCTGACGCGCACCGCGGCCATGTGGCCGTCCACGACGTTCACGCGATGGCACTGGGCGCTGACCACGAACGGGGCCGGCTCGACCCTGCCGCCGTCCAGCCGGCCGAGGATTTTTCGCGTCTCGCGCTCGATCTTCTCTTCTTCGTTCGCGATGAACGGCACCACGTTGTCCGTGATGTCGAGCGAGGCGACGCCCGGGTAGCCCGCGCCGGAGATGGCTTGTAGCGTCGTCACCGCGACCGCCTCGATGCCGAAGCGCGCCGCGAGCGGCGCGAGGGCGAGCGCGATCATGACCGTCGAGCAGTTGGGGTTGGTCACGATGAAGCCCCGCCCCGCGCCCCGGCACGCGTCGAGCAGCGCGAGATGATCGGGGTTCACCTCCGGGATGAGGAGCGGCACCGCGTCGTCCATGCGATGCGACGAGGAGTTGCTGATCACCGCGTAGCCCGCGCGGGCGAAGCCCGCCTCGACCTCCCCGGCCACGTCGGCCGGGAGGCTCGAGAACACCACGTCGCACTCGAGCGGCGGCTCCGGCGCCCGGACGACCAGTGCGGCGACGCCCGGGGGCATGTCGCCCGGCAAGCGCCACGCGCACGCCTCGCCGTAGGGCTTCCCCTGCGAGCGGTCCGAGGCCGCCACCGCAGTCACGACGAAGTGAGGGTGGTTCGCGAGCAGCGCCAGGAACCGCTGGCCCACGGTCCCGGTCGCGCCCAGGATCCCCACCCGGATTCTCGCCATCGCACCCTCCATTTCCGCGGGGGCGCCGGGGGGGGGTCGCGGCTTGACGCTCCCCCGGCTTCACGGTAAGTATGAACATATAACCGAAAGCCGCCGTGGTGATTTGCCGCGTATTGCCGCCACGTTAAACAAGGTGCTAAAAAGCGACCGCCCGCGGCGTTCGCCCGGGCGTTTCTCTTTTCCGCCACTCCCGAGGCCGGTATGCGAGCGAGCGTGACGGTGCGGGTGCCGGGCTCGACGTCGAACCTGGGCGCCGGTTTCGACTGCGTGGGTGTGGCGGTGGCGCGCTGGCTTCGGGTCACGGCCCGAGCGGCGCCACCAACCACCGGGTCCACCGGGTCCGGCCGGCACCGGGGGGAGCCAGGGAAACAGGTTACGATCGAGCGGCGCGGTACCCTGACCGCCTTATCGATGGCGCCCGAGCATGACCTCGTCTACCGCGGGTTCGTGGCGGCGTGCTCGGCGGCGCAGCGCGAGGCGCCACCGGCCCTTTTCCTCACCGCGGAGTCGGATATTCCGGTGGCCCGTGGGCTCGGCTCCTCGGCCGCCGCAGTGGTGGCGGGTGCGGTGGCGGCCACGGCGCTGCTCGAGCTCGACCTCGGCAAGGACGCGCTCGCCGCGCTCTGCGCAGAGCTCGAGGGGCACCCCGACAACGTGGCGCCGGCGATCTACGGCGGGGCGAATCTGGTGCTCCGCGAACCGGAGGGGAGGCTCAGCGTGACGCCGCTCACCATACACGAGTCGCTTGCCCTGGTCTTCGCGGTGCCGACCTTCGTCCTCGAGACGCAGCGGGCGCGCGCCGTGCTCCCGCGGACGGTGCTGCACGCGCGGGCGGTCGAGGCGGCGGCGCGGAGCGCGGCACTGGTGCACGGGCTCGCGCACGCGGACCCGCGGCTGCTCGCAGCAGGACTCGACGACGTGCTCCACGTGCCGTACCGGCGGTCGCTCGTGCCCGGGTACGACGCCGTCGTGAGCGCGGCGCGAGCCGCGGGCGCGTTCGGGGCGACCCTGTCCGGCTCCGGTCCGACGATCCTGGCCGTGGCGACGTCAGAGCGCGCGGCGGAGATCGGGGCGGCGATGGCCGGCGCCTGGAAGGACGTCGGGATGGAGGCCGAGACCTTCCACGTCAGGCGCCCGGCCGGCGGATACGAGGCCGCCTAGGACCGGCGCTCATGCCCCGCGCGTCCCGTCCCCTGCAGATCCACAAGTTCGGGGGCGCCTCGCTCGCGAATGGGGCGGCGATCGCGCACGCCATGTCCATCGTGCAGTCGCAGCGCCCGGCGCCGCTCGTCGTGGTCGTATCGGCCATGGCGGGCGTCACCGACGCGCTGCTCGAGATCGCCTCCCGCGCCGTGCACGGGAAGACGGAGCACACGCACGGCGCAGTCGAGGCGCTGCGGGCGAAGCACGCGGAGGCCGCGCGGGCCCTGCTCCCCGCCGGTGCGCGGCTCGATGAGACGCTGGGGTCGATCGACGGGTCGTTCGCGGAGCTCGAACAGCTCGCGGCCGGGCTCGCGATCCTGCGCGAGCTGACCCCGCGCACGACCGATTATCTCCTCGCCCGGGGCGAGCGGCTCAGCGCGCGCCTCGTCGCCGCGGCGCTCGAGGCGGCGAGCTGCCCGTGCGCCTACGTGGACGCCGTGGACGTCGTGAAGACCGACGGCATCTTCGGCAACGCGTCCCCCAACGTGACGCTGACCCAGCGGAGCGCGCGCAAGGCGCTCGGACCGCTCGTCGCCCGCGGTGTGGTCGCGATCGTGCCGGGATTCCTCGGCGCGGCGCCCGACGGGCAGGTGGCCACGCTCGGCCGTGGCGGCTCGGACCTCACCGCGACCCTCCTCGCCCGAGTGCTCGGCGCCGGGGAGGTGTCGCTCTGGAAGGACGTCCCGGGGCTGCTCACCGCGGACCCGCGGATCGTACCCGACGCGCGGGTGGTCCCCCAGGTGCACGCGCGTGAGGCCGCGGAGCTCGCCTACTACGGCGCGCGGGTGCTCCATCCGCGGGCGTTGGTCCCGGTGATGCGCAAGAATATCGCCGTGCGCATCCGGCCGTTCGCCGACCCCGCGTCCCTGGGCACCGAGATCTCGCGCCGCCGCACCCTCAGCGCCTACCCCGTGAAGGCGCTCTCGGCCATCCCCAAGCAGGCGCTCCTCACCGTGACGGGGAGCGGGATGCTGGGCGTCCCCGGGATCGCGGCGCGCACGTTCGCCGCGGTGCACCACGAGGGGATCTCCGTCTCGCTCATCAGCCAGGCCTCGTCGGAGCACTCGATCTGTTTCAGCGTCCCCGAGGAGCACGCGCAGCGGGCACGGGCGAGCTTGCTCGAGACCTTCCGGCACGAGATCGCCCGTCAAGAGATCGACGGGGTCGAGCTCCGCACGGGCGCGGCCACGCTCGTGGTCGTGGGGATAGGGATGGCCGGCACGCCGGGGGTCGCCGCGCGGGTCTTCTCCTCCCTGGCGGACGCCGGGATCAACATCATCGCCATCGCGCAGGGATCGTCCGAGCTCAACCTCTCGCTCGTGGTGGACGGAAAGGACGCGGGCCCCGCCCAGCGCGTGGTCCACGCCGCCTTCCAGCTGTCGAAGATCGGCGGCGGGATGGTGGGGCATCCGGAACGGACGGACGTGGTGCTGCTGGGCTTCGGACAGATCGGCCGGACGCTCGCGCCGCTCCTGGCGAAGGCCAAGCAGGACTCGGTGCGGCTCCGTGTCGTGGGCGTGATCGACCGCAGCGGTTTCGTGTTCGACGCGCGGGGCCTGCCGCCGCAGCGGCTCGCCGCGCTCGGCGCCGCCAAGGCGAAGGGCGTGCCGCTCGCCAAGCAGCCGGGTGGCGAGCGCGGGACCGCGGCGGACGCGGTCACGTTCATTGCCCGCCACGCGATCGCGAACCCGATCCTGGTGGACGTCACCGCGGACGACACGGCCGAGACGCTCGCGGCCGCATTCGCGGCCGGGATGCACGTCGTGCTCGCCAACAAGCGGCCGATCACGGGCGAGCGGAGCAAGTACGAGGCGCTCAAAGCCGCGGCCCAGGCGCGCGGCCGCCACCTGCTGCACGAGGCGACCGTCGGCGCCGGACTGCCGATCATCGACACGTACTACAAGCTCGTGGACTCAGGGGACCGGGTGAACAAGATCGAAGGCTGTCCCTCGGGCACGCTGGGGTATCTGTTCGGCGAGTTGGGCCGCGGCCGCCGCTTCTCCGAGGCGCTGCGGGGCGCCATCAAGAAGGGCTACCCCGAGCCCGACCCCCGCGACGACCTCTCCGGCATGGACGTAGCCCGCAAGGCGCTGATCCTCGGCCGGCTGCTCGGCTTCCCGGGGGAGCTCGGGGACATCGCGGTCGAGTCCCTGGTGCCGAAGGGGGCCGAGCGGCTCGCCGTCGGTGAGTTCCTGGCGCGGCTCGACGAGTACGACGCCGCGTGGGCGCGACGCGTGGAGGCGGCGCGGGCGCGCGGCCGGGTGTTGCGCTACCGGGCGATCGTGACGCGGCGGCGCATCCGCGTCGGCCTGGTGGTGGTCGACGCATCGAGCCCGATGGCGTCGCTCAACGGCACCGACAACCAGTTTATCTTCACGACGATGCGCTACAAGAAAAACCCGCTCGTCATCACCGGGCCCGGCGCCGGACCGGCCGTGACGGCGGGCGGAATCCTCAACGACGTGCTGAAGCTCGCCAGCGCATGAGCGCGAGCTGGCAGCACTGCGCCAGCTGCGCGCAGGAGATCCCCGAGACCGACACGCACGCCCGCTGCCCCCGCTGCCAGGGGCTGCTCGAGGTGCGGCATCCCGCGCCCGCCACGACGGGCGCCGCATTGCGGGCGCTGTTCGACGACCGGCGGGGCGGGGCCAACCACCGCGGGCCCTACAGCTCCGGCGTGTGGCGCTTCTGCGAGCTGGTGCTCCCCACGGCGGCGGATTGCATCCTCACTTATCCCGAAGGGAACACGCCGCTCCTCGCCCGGCCCGCCGTTTCCGCCTGGGCGGGAGCGCGCGAGCTGCTGCTCAAGCACGAGGGACATAACCCGACCGGCTCCTTCAAGGACCGCGGGATGACGGTCGGGGTGACCCAGGCACGGCGCATCGGGGCGACGGCCGTCGCCTGCGCGTCGACCGGCAACACGGGCGCGTCGCTGGCGGCGTACGCGGCGCTCGCCGGGCTCCCCGCCCTCGTGATCGTGCCCAAGGGGAAGGTCGCGGTCGGTAAGCTCGCCCAGGCCCTCGCCTACGGGGCGCGCACCCTCGTGATGCGCGGCAACTTCGACCGCTGCCTCGAGCTCGTCGACGCGGCGAGCGAACGGCTGGGCGTCTATCTCTTGAACTCCATCAACCCGTTTCGGCTCGAGGGGCAGAAGACGATCGTGCTCGAGCTGCTGCAGCAGCTCGACTGGGAGCCGCCCGACTGGATCGTCGTGCCGGCGGGGAACCTCGGCAACACGGCGGCGTTCGGCAAAGCCTTGGGCGAGGCCCGCGCGCTGGAGCTGATCTCACGCCTGCCGCGGCTCGCGGCGGTGCAGGCCGCGGGCGCCGCGCCGTTCGCGGCCAGCTTTCGCGAGGGGTTCGCGCGCCGTCACCGGGTCGAGCCGCACACGGTGGCCACCGCGATCAACATCGGCAACCCCGCGTCCTATGACCGCGCCGTCCGGGCGATTCGCGAGACGGACGGCGTGGTCACGGCGGTCTCCGACGACGAGATTCTGGAGGCGAAGGCCGTGGTGGACGCGGCGGGCATCGGCTGCGAGCCGGCGAGCGCCGCGAGCGTGGCCGGCGTCCGGCAGTTGATCCGGGACGGCACGATCGGCACGACCGACCGGGTCGTCGCGGTGCTCACCGGCCACATCCTCAAGGACCCGATGACCGTGACCTTCTACCATCAGGAGCGCGAGCCCCCTCCGCCGCGCGCCAACCGGCCGGTCGAGATCGAGCCCACGCTGTCCGAGATCGAAAGAGAACTCCGAGCATGCCTGACAACCTGAGGAGCCGCACCATCACGGAGGGCGTGGAGCGCACGCCCAACCGCGCGATGCTGCGGGCGGTCGGCTTCGGCGACCAGGACTTCGCGAAGCCGATCGTCGCCATCGCGAACGCCCACAGCACCATCACGCCCTGCAACGCGAGGCTCAACGATCTCGCCCTCCGAGCCGAGGCGGCGATCCGGCAGGCCGGCGGGATGCCGCAGACGTTCGGCACCATCACCGTGAGCGACGGGATCTCGATGGGCACGGAGGGGATGAAGTATTCGCTCGTGTCGCGGGAGATCATCGCCGACTCGATCGAAGCGGTGTGCAGCGCCCAGTCCGTGGACGGCGTGCTCGCCGTGGGCGGGTGCGACAAGAACATGCCCGGCGCGATGATCGCGATCGCCCGGATGAACATCCCCGCCGTGTTCGTGTACGGCGGCACCATCAAGCCGGGCCATTATCGGGGTGAGGCCCTGACCGTTGTCAGCGCCTTCGAGGCGGTGGGGCAATACAGCGCGCACAGGCTGAGCGAAGCAGACCTCCTGGAGGTGGAGCGCCGGGCGTGTCCCGGCGCCGGAGCGTGCGGCGGGATGTTCACGGCGAACACCATGTCTTCGGCGATCGAGGCGATGGGCATGAGTCTCCCCTACTCCTCCACCATGGCCGCCGAGGACGCCGAGAAGGCCGAGAGCGCGGCGCGCTCGGGCGAAGCGCTCGTGGACGCGGTGCGCCGGCAGCGCCTGCCGCGGCACATCCTCACCCGCAAGGCGTTCGAGAACGCCATCGCCGTGGTCATGGCGCTCGGCGGCTCGACCAACGCGGTGCTGCACCTGCTCGCGATCGCCCGGGCGGCGGGCGTGGCCCTGGCGCTCGACGACTTCGAGACGATCCGCCGCAAGGTGCCGGTGCTGTGCGATCTGAAGCCGTCCGGCCGGTTCGTCACGACCGACCTGCACGCGGCCGGCGGCGTGCCGCAGGTGATGAAGCTGCTGCTGGCGCAGGGCGCCCTCCACGGGGACGCCCTCACCGTAACGGGCGAAACGATCGACGAGGTCCTGCGGGACGTCCGCGACGAGCCGCGTGGCGACCAGGAAGTGATCCGGCCGTGGAGCCGCCCGCTGTACCCACAGGGCCACCTCACGATCCTGCGCGGCAACCTTGCCACCGAAGGGGCGGTCGCGAAGATCACGGGCATCAAGCACCTGAAGATCACCGGACCGGCCCGCGTGTTCGACTGCGAGGAGGACTGCCTCGGCGCCGTCCTGGCCGGCAGGATCGAGCCGGGCGACGTCGTCGTCATCCGCTACGAAGGTCCGAAAGGCGGGCCGGGGATGCGCGAGATGCTCTCGCCGACCTCGGCGATCATCGGCGCCGGCCTCGGCGACTCGGTGGGACTCATCACCGACGGCCGTTTCTCCGGCGGAACATACGGCCTGGTGGTGGGACACGTGGCGCCGGAGGCGGCGGTGGGCGGAACGCTCGCGCTGGTCGGAGACGGCGACTCGATCACGATCGACGCGGAGCGGCGCCTGCTGCAGCTCAACGTGCCGGACGCCGAGATCGAGCGGCGCCGCAAGGCCTGGAGGCCGCCGGCACCCAGGTACACGAGCGGCGTGCTGGCGAAGTACGCAAGGCTGGTGTCGAGTGCGAGCCTGGGAGCGGTGACGGATCTCTAGAGGAGAACCAGAAGGCAGAAACAGAACGGCACACGCACGGGGGAAAACGGTGCGCGCGGGAGGGTAGTGCGCGGCTCAAGCCGCGACTCGGCCTCTCCCCGCTGAAGCGGGGCATGGCGCTGAAAGCGATGAGGCCGGTTTACCGGCCCGAGGCCGAGCCGCGAGTTCACTCGCGCACCGGCGGGCGCGCGGAGTGACACCGCATGGCGGCGCCGGGTGGGTCAACTCCGCGGCGATGCCCCGGGGCTCAGCGTGGCCGGTTGCCGCGCCGCCGGGCGCTGCACCAATTCGGCGATGCGCTCTCCCATCTCACGGGTCCCGAGCCCATGCACGCCTGGAAGCGCGATATCCCGCGTCCGGCACCCCTCGGCGAGCGCGCCGCGGATGGCGTCGTCCACCGCGTCTGCCGCCTCGGCGAGCCCGAGCCCGTGGCGCAGCAGCAGCGCGGCCGCGCCGATGGCGCCGATCGGGTTTGCGACGTTCCGTCCCGCGAGCGCTGGGGCCGAGCCGTGGATCGGCTCGAACAGACCCGGCCCCGCACCGAGGGATGCGGACGGCAACAGCCCCAGGGAGCCGACCAGGACCGCCGCTTCGTCGCTCAGAATGTCGCCGAACATGTTCTCGGTGAGGAGCACGTCGATCGACGCCGGCTCACTCACGAGCCGCATTGCGGCGTAGTCCACGTAGCAGTGCTCGAGCGTCACGTCGGGATACTCGGCGGCGAGCCGCGTCACGGTGTCCCGCCAGAGCTGGGACGTCTCGAG
>WNGG01009780.1_pt1 | contig 10456 bp, 9 predicted proteins | sample 5400661 | NCBI WGS metagenome assembly WNGG01 (sample SAMN13153372, study PRJNA577476) | soil metagenome | isolation source: 100 cm soil or saprolite under Garry oak tree replicate 1 | place: USA:California | collected 2016-06-15
CGCGCGCTCGATCAAACTCGAGTTGCCAAAGTTCACCTTGGTTGGCGCAACGACGCGGCAGGGATTGATCACCGCGCCGCTACGTGGCCGTTTCGGAATTAATTTTCATTTGGACTTTTATCCTCCAGAGGATTTGGAAACTATCTGCAAACGATCCGCGAACATTCTTGGCGTTGAGATTGACGATGGTGGTTCGCACGAGATCGCTCGCCGATCGCGCGGCACTCCGCGTATCGTGAATCGGTTGTTGCGGCGCGTGCGCGATTACGCAGAAGTCGATTACGACGGACGAATAACGCACGAAGTCGCGAATGATGCGCTCAATCGGATGGAGGTTGATACATATGGCCTCGATGAAATGGACCGAAAATTATTGACAACGATTATTGAAAAGTTTGAAGGTGGGCCGGTTGGTGTGGGGACTCTGTCCGCTGCGATTCACGAAGAGAAGGATTCAATCGAAGAAATCATCGAGCCATACTTAATTCAAATCGGCTTCCTGAATCGCACGCCACGCGGACGCATGGCAACCCAACTCGCCTATCAACACTTTGGACTGAGAACAGGCCAGCAAAGGCCGAGCTTGTTTGATTCTGCGTGATTGAACTTTGTTCTTTGAACTTTGTACTTTGATCTCTTGCAGTCAAGCTCTCCATTGCGAATGCTCAAAGCACGAAGAACAAAGCACAAAGAACAGTCTTTATGAAACGCATTTCTCGTCATTCATTTGGAGTAAAGAATCGCCTGCCGTGGCGACGAATGATTTCGCACGCGGTTCACCAATTCCACGAGAATGATCTATTCACCTCGGCCGCCGCGATGAGTTACTTCGGCCTGATGACCTTGTTCCCGGCGCTCCTGTTGTTGCTCGCCTTGAGCAATCGAATCACCGCCGGCAATCAGATGATTCAGCACATCGTTGATATCTATCCGGGCTCGAGCAAGTTTTTGCACGAAACAATTCGATCGCTTGCGAATGTCAGCACGGGCGTGATTATAACCTGCGGCATAATTGTGCTGTGGGCCGGCTCGTGGGTCTTTGCCGTTGTTGAGCGCGCGCTTAATCGCGTCTGGGGAACGACGCATCGGACTTTTCTGCATGGACGACTGTTAACGTTGGCGATGATTGGCGGCATCGGTCTTCTTCTTATTGCGTCAGTCCTCGGCACGTCTGTTTTGGTTTACTTGCAAGAAATCGCCGACCGCATGTCGCCGCGGCAGTTGGAGCATTATCGTCTGCTTTCATCGGTTGGCAGTTTGTTTTGGCAGATTGTTTTCGCGCTCGTCAGCTTGCTCGTGACCTTCGCTTTGTTCGTGATTGTCTATCGCTTCATGCCGAATGCCTACGTAACCTTTCGCGATACTCTGCCCGGCGCGTTGATTGGAAGCTTGTTGTGGGAAGCAGCGAAGTACGTCTTCGCGTGGAGCCTGAATTACTTTAATTACGAACAGATTTATGGCTCAGTCGGCGCGGTCGTCGCGGTGCTGACGTGGGGCTATGTCTCAAGCCTCGTGCTGTTATTCGGAGCGCAACTGACCGGCGTCTTTCATCGCGAACATATGGAGCAACCAATCCCCGCTCCCGGAATCAACGTTCCCTCCGCCTCGTATTCCTAGAGATTCACTGAAGGTTTTGGCCTGAAGCCTTTGCTGCTCGCTATGCAGATTTCGGATTTCGATTACCAGCTTCCGGAAGAACTGATCGCGCAACATCCGCTGACTGAGCGCGACGCGTCGCGCATGCTGATACTCGATCGTGGAACGCAAAGCTGGCGTGATTCGGAATTCAAAGCTCTACCGGATCATTTACGCGAAGGTGATGTCGTTGTCATTAACAACACCCGCGTCTTCCCCGCCCGATTGCGTGGCAAGCGAGTACCATCGGGCGGCGCAGTCGAACTGTTGCTCTTGCGGGAAGTCGAAACGAATGTTTGGGAATCGTTAACGCGACCCGCGCGACGTTTGCAAACTGGAGCGAAGATCGATTTCGCAGAGTCTGCGCTTCACGCGGAAGTAATTGATGAGCTGGCGAACGGCGTCAGACTGATCAAATTCGATTTGGACGAACCTCTCGAAAATGTAATCGACAGAATCGGTGAAACGCCGCTGCCGCCTTATATCGACCGTAAAGCAGGCGCATCAAGCGAAGATCGCACTCGCTATCAAACTGTTTACGCGAAGGATCGCGGCGCCATTGCGGCGGCGACTGCGGGTTTGCATTTCACGTCTGCGCTTCTTGAGCGTCTCTTACGCCGCGGCGTTGAGATCGTCGAAATAACTTTACACGTTGGACACGGAACGTTCGAGCCAGTTCGAGTTACTGACGTGGCTGAACACAAAGTCGCCCCTGAGCGGTTTTCGATAACTGATAACGCCGCACGGACAATCAACGAAGCACGCGCATGCGGTTCTCGCATCGTCGCAATCGGCACGACCACCACGCGAGCACTTGAGTCTGCGGTCGCACCGGTCGGAGAGGTCAAGGCTGGCTCTGGCTTTGCGCATCTTACGATCGTGCCGGGCTATGAATTTCGCATTGTTGACGCGCTATTGACGAACTTTCACCTGCCGCAATCTTCCCTGCTGATGCTTGTGTGCGCGTTTGCCGGCCGCGAATTCATGCTGGCCGCCTATCGCCATGCGGTGAAAGAGCGTTATCGTTTCTACAGTTATGGCGACTGCACGTTGATAGTGTGATTTCTGGTCGGCGCACTTGTAAGCAACCATGGTTGACAGGCTATAATCTGCGCCACGCGCTTTTAGGTTCCCGCTAACGAGCATTGGGGTATGGCCGTTCTCAAAAAGTTTCGACCGCGATGGTGGCTTAGCAGCCGGCAATTGTCCGAGCCTGAACTGCGCCCGAACATCGCGCTGGTGCCGCCCGTTAACGCACGTTATGACGTGCGGCCGCTGAGCGTTTCGCAAATCGATGAATGCTGGCGCTTGGATCAGCGCTGCTTTGTGGATGGTGAAGCGTACAGCCGAGACACTTTCGATTATCTATTGACGGCGCCTGAATCGGTTTCCTATCGCGTGGTTATGCAGAACGGCGCCATGGCGGGTTTCGTGATCGGCTTGCTCGAACCTGATCACACCGGCCACATCACAACCATAGGTATCGCTCCCGAGCATCGGCGACGACGACTCGCAAGTTGCTTGATGGAAAAAATCGAAGCGGGTTTTCGTCGCCGTGATGTGAGAATCGTGCGGCTGGAAGTTCGGTCGAGCAACGTCTCAGCTCAAAAACTTTATTTGAACCTCGGCTATTCCGTCACGCAACGCCTGCCAAAATATTATTCAAACGGTGGAGACGGCTTGTTGATGGTCAAGTCGCTCGAGGTTTAGCTTTTCCGCAGTTCGGTCAGCACCTGCTTCGCTACCGCTTTCAAAGTATCGAAAACTCCTGCGCCAGTAGAAGCCACGGCTTCAACCACCGGTTCATCTTTGCGTTGCAGCTCGGCGACTAGTTCATTCGGCGGAATAGCGCTCGGCAGATCGCGCTTGTTTAGCTGTAGCACATAAGGCAATTTCATCAGTTCGTAGCTATACGCGCGCAGATTTTCCTCAAGGTTATAAAGCGATTCGATGTTTGCATCCATTCGCTCTTCCTGCGAATCAGCAACAAAGACGACGCCATCGACGCCTTTGAGAATCAGTTTGCGCGAAGCTTCGTAGAACACTTGCCCGGGAACGGTGTAGAGATGAAAGCGAGTCTTGAACCCGCGCACAGTTCCCAACTCCAACGGCATGAAATCGAAAAAGAGCGTGCGATCAGTTTCGGTCGCGAGACTAATCAACTTGCCCTTCGCCTGCGCCGCTGTTGAGTCATAGATGAATTGCAAGTTCGTCGTCTTGCCGCAAAGGCCGGGACCGTAATAGACAATCTTGCAATTGATTTCCCGGGACGCGTAATTGATGAAAGTCATAATTGCGGAATTGAAGGAAAAAGCGGTTCACTGATAAGAGAAAAGGCTGTCGATTTCTTCGTCCGTTATTTCAGAAAATGGAAGCGAGACGCCGGCAGCGGCAGACTCTTGTTCGATCTCAGCAAACGTCGCCGCAAGTTCGTGCGAGATTTGCTTCGATCGAAGTTTCACCAGGCCCAAACTCGATCGATCATCGAACACAACCACCAAGAGCACGCGGCCAATCACACTGATATGTATGCTCTCTTTCTCACCTTCGTGTGAGAGCGTGGGAAATTCCCTCTCGCCGATCAACCTTGCCATGCCGCCCGTGGCCGCAACGTTTCCCGCAGCTAATGAAGCCAAGCTGGTCGTATCAAGTTCGCCTAGCTCGCCGTGAACCGCAATTTGATGCCCGTCCTTGTCCACGAGCACGACGAGACGCGCTGAGGCGTCCAGCCGCAAGCGCGCCAGGACCGCTTTGATCTGATGGTAGCGCGTCTCGCGCATCACGATTGAGCTACTGGTCATGTCTGGACGAAGCCTAAGGAGGGCAGGTGAAATAGAGCGCGACGAGCGATGGTGGCCAAAAATGTTTTGCAGTTCAAGGGCCTCGGACGGGTCAAGAAGTCGTGGCCAAAGCTCACGAGTCACATTAACACGGCCATTTCGACAGCTTCAAGTGTTTTTCTATCAATGCTGATGGTTGACATCGTTGAACCGCAACTTACGATACGACCGCAAACCCTACTCTTTCGTTGATTTAGCCAGAAAGCTATGCTACTCTCTCCCGTCATTTTTCACCCGATTTCGTTGGTAAATAAATAGAGGCGAGGCCGTTGTCATGAGCAGTCCGGTTGCTAAGAGCGTAAAGAAACTTTCGACGCGCACATCGTCTCGACGTTCGACGGCAGCGGCTCGAAAACGAGCGGTAGCAAAATCAACACGCTTGAAGCCGGCCACCAAACGTTCACCTGCGGGCAAGGCACGCGCCCGGAAGGCCACAAAGCTCAGCAAGGCAAAAGCCAAAACCAAAACCGCCGCAAGAAGAGTTGCGAAGCGAACCGTTCCGGCGCGTAGAAAGGCTGTGACAGCGTCGCGCAAAGCCGTTAAGCGCGCACCGGTGAAGAGCAAGGCAGTTCGCACGAAAGCGCCACTCGTCCTCAAACGACCAGCGCCTCCGCAGCCGCCGCCGCAACTCACTTATGACGAAGCCGCTGCGCTTCAGGCATTTGAAGCGGCGCACAAGGAATTCTCGCGTGGACACTTTGCGGAAGCGCGTAGCCTGTTTCGATCTCTGGTTGAAAAGTATTCTACCGTCTCGGAGGTTACTGCGCGCGCCCGAACCTATCTGGCAGTCGCTGAGTCGCGGTTGCGAACCGACTACGCCCTGCCGCGCGATGCCGACTCACTTTACGATCGTGGTGTGATTGAATTGAATCGTGGGGAGTATGTCGCGGCTCAGGAGTTGTTTGAGCGCGCGTTACGCCGTGAGCCCGAAGCTGCACACATTCATTACGGTCTGGCCGCCACGCGAGCACGTTTAGGTGCAATTGATACCGCGCTAAAGTCTCTCGAGCGCGCTTTTGATCTACAACCCAGCCTTCGCATTCGAGCGCAGCGCGATCAGGATCTGAATCCGCTTCGCAGCGATCCTGAGTTTGAAGAACTTCTGTTCGCCCCTCGCGAATAGCTACCACCCAATCTCGCTGAATCCCGAGTCGTATTCCAAACCGCTGATCTTTCGCGTATTATTCTGAACGCACATCGCTGATTGACCCGGAGCAAATACTTGCAGGACGCAAACGCCAACGGCAGCCTTAAGCTAGTAGCCATCGGTGGCGGCACCGGACTGTCAACTTTGCTAGCGGGTTTGAAACGTTTCGTCGGTGAGAAGGGCGAAGAAGTTTGGATCGATTCCCTTTCGGCGATTGTCACTGTTTCAGACGATGGCGGGAGCTCAGGACGTTTACGCGAAGAATTGCAAATGCTTCCGCCAGGCGACATTCGCAATTGCATGATCGCCTTGTCCGAGGACTCAACGTTGCTTGCTCGATTGTTTCGTTACCGCTTCGGAGGATCGGGTGACTTGGCGGGACACAGCTTCGGCAACCTATTTCTCGCGGCCTTGACTGATGTCACCGGGGATTTCGTTGAGGCTGTTCGCCTGTCATCCGAAGTTCTCGCGAGCAAGGGTCACATTTTTCCCGCGACAATCAATGATGTTCGTTTAGTTGCAGAATTGGAAGACGGACGCGAAGTCCACGGCGAGACGCAAATCACGGCGGCGCGCGCGCGCATCAGACGGCTGCGCCTCGTCCCTGAGCATTGTCTGCCGTTGCCCGAAGCACTCGCTGCTATTCATGCCGCAGACGTGATTACGATTGGGCCGGGCTCACTTTACACGAGTATCATCCCGAACTTGCTGGTTGGCAGCGTCGCGGATGCGATCGGCGCCGCACGCGCGACAAAACTCTTTATCGCGAATCTGATGACCCAGCCAGGTGAAACTGACGGCTATGACTTTCGCGAACACTTAGACACGGTGCGAAGGTATGCGCCGCAAATTGATTTTGACTACGCGATTGTCAACAACCGCGCGATCAGCGCTGAACAGACCGATCGCTATCAGGCTGACGGCGCGAAGCAAATCATGTTGGATAGAGCCACAGACGCGAATCTGTCTCACGAAGGAATAGAAATCGTCCGCGCCGATTTGTTGGATGAAGGGAAGATGGTGCGTCACGATTCAGCGCGGCTGGCGCGCGTCGTGATCGCTTGTGCGGCAAATGCTCGCTCGCAAAATCTGGTCCCCGCGGAACTGCTGAGCGCAAACTGAAAACTCTCGATGCCACAAGATTCGTCTAAGACTAACAATTCATCTTTCGATATTCTCATCCTCGCTGCGGGGCTCGGCACGCGCATGAAGTCCGGGTTGGCAAAAGTTCTTCACAAATTAGATGGTCGTCCTTTGATCGCGCATGTTTGCCGCACCGCTGCCGCGCTCGGCCCGCGAACGATTCATGTCGTTGTTGGTCACCAGGCCGAACAAGTGCGAGCCGCCGTTGATCAAGAACTCGGGCCGGGAAAAGCAGCCTTCATTCATCAAGCCGAGCAGCGCGGCACCGGTGATGCAGTGCTCGCAGCCAGGGATGCGCTCGCCGATGCGAACTCAACCGTATTAATTCTGTCTGGCGACGTTCCGCTGGTGCGAGCCGAATCGCTCCAAGCATTCATCAAGGAACATGTGGCTTCAAAAGCTTCGTGCACAATCCTGACGATTCGGCTTGAGAATCCGACCGATTACGGTCGCATCGTTCGTGACGATGCTGACAGCTTCCTTAAAATCGCAGAGCAGAAAGATGCGAATGACGAAGAACGACAGATTCGCGAAGTTAATTCGGGAATTTACTGTTTCGATAGTTCGAAGCTATTCAGAGCAATTCAGCAAATTCAACCGACAAACAGTCAGCACGAATATTATTTGACCGACGTACCGGGAATCCTAAAAGGTGACGGCGAGCAGGTTTCGCTTTATCAACAATCCGATGCGCGCGAGGTTTCGGGCATCAACACACGCGCCGAGCTCGCCGAGTTTGAAAATCTTCTGCGACGACGAACGATTCGGGGCCTGATGCTGGACGCAGGCGTGACATTCATCGATCCTTCGCATTCCTACATCAGTAGTGATGCTAAGATCGGCCGTGACTGCATTATCCATCCTGACGTTCACATCGAAGGCGAGTCAGTTCTCGGCGAAGCGTGCGAAATTCAGCAAGGCTCGCGCGTCGTAAGTTCGCGTCTGGGGAATCGCGTCAACATCAAAGACCACTGCCTGATCATTGATTCATCGATCGCCGACGACTGTGCAGTCGGTCCGTTCGCGCACTTGCGCATGAACGCGGAGATGGAAGAGCGCGCGGTGGTTGGAAATTTCGTAGAGGTAAAGAAATCCAAAATCGGGCGCGGCACTAAATCGATGCATCTGACTTATCTCGGCGACGCAACGATCGGAGAAAATACAAACATTGGCGCGGGCACCGTGACGTGCAATTACGACGGCAAAAACAAGAATCCGACATTCATCGAAGACAACGTGCGGATTGGATCGGACACGATGCTGGTCGCGCCGGTTCGTGTCGGCAAAGGATCAGTGACGGCCGCGGGTTCCGTTGTCACCGAAGACGTCCCGCCGAACACGCTGGTCGCGGGCGTACCGGCAAAGGTCAAGAAAAAACTGGACGACTGAGAATAAAGTTCATGATGCTTTTTGCTGCCTACTGCCTACTGCCTTTACCCCGTGAGATACGCCTGGCAGTCCTGGCGGATCTGCCGAAATAATATCTAACGGGGTGAACTGACTACTGATTTTATGTGTGGAATAGTCGGATACGTTGGAAACAAACAGGTCGTGCCGCTGATCATCGATGGTCTGCGGAAGCTTGAATATCGCGGCTATGATTCTGCCGGCATCGCAGTCGTCGACAAACACCGCAAGCTGAAGATCGAACGGGCCGAAGGCAAGCTTCGCAATCTTGAAGAAGCCTTGCGAGAGAAGCCTCTCGACGGAACTTACGGCGTCGGACACACGCGTTGGGCCACCCACGGACGACCGACGGAAGAGAACGCACACCCGCATCGCGATTGCACCGGTCGCGTCGTCGTCGTCCACAACGGCATCATTGAAAACTATTTGCAGCTAAAAGAAGAACTGCGAAAAAAGGATCATCAGTTTGTCACCGAAACCGATACCGAGATAATCGCGCACTTGATCGAAGAACATTTGAAGCGTGGCAATACTTTCGAACAAGCTGTGCGCGCAACCGTCAAAGAACTGCGCGGCATCTTTGCGCTCTCGATGCTTTCCGCCGATGAACCCGACACGATCATTTCCGCGCGCTTGGGTCCACCGGTGGTAATCGGAATCGGTCAGGGCGAATATTTTGTCGCTTCAGATATTCCGGCGATTCTCGAACACACCCGCGACGTTTTCTTTCTTGGCGACGGAGAGATCGCCGTGATGACAAAATCCGGCGTGCGCGTCACGGACTTCTCCGGCAATCCACTGATGCCGCAACGACAGCGCATCACCTGGGATCCAATTCAAGCGGAAAAGGGTGGCTTCAAGCATTTCATGCTCAAGGAAATTTACGAGCAGCCGCGCGCCGTTCGCGAAACGGTCGAGGGGCGCATCTCGCTCGACACGGGCCGGGTGTTTCTTGACGACATGAAGAACCTCACTGAGAAACATTTCAAGCGATTTACGTCAATCAAGATCGCCGCCTGCGGCACGTCATGGCATGCAGGCATCGCCGGCAAGTACATGATCGAGCAACTCGCGCGCGTGAATGTTGAAGTTGATTACGCGTCTGAGTTTCGCTATCGCGATCCCGTGTTCGATAAGAACACGCTGCTGCTGGTGATTTCACAATCGGGCGAAACTGCCGACACGATAGCCGCGCTCCGCGAAGTCAAAGAGCGCGATGGCGATGTGCTCGCGATTTGCAACGTGCAGGGCTCGATGATCACGCGCGAAGCTGACGGGACGATTCTGACTCACGCGGGTCCGGAAATCGGCGTTGCTTCGACGAAAGCTTTCACGGCCCAGATGATCGCGCTTTATCTTTTCGGTTTGTACCTGGGCCAGCTTCGCGGCACATTGACTGAGGAAGAAAGCAAAGCGCACGCGCAGCAACTCGCGGAGCTGCCGGTAAAGATGGAGCATCTGCTGAACGATGCGAACTTAATCGAAGAGCTGTCAAAGGAATTCTTTCGCTCTAATGATTTTCTTTATCTCGGGCGCGGCATTAATTTTCCGATTGCGCTGGAAGGCGCATTGAAGTTGAAAGAACTTTCGTACATTCACGCCGAAGGTTACACTGCCGGAGAAATGAAGCACGGCCCGAACGCTTTGATTGACGAGCGCCTGCCGGTGATGTTCATCAACACCCGCGAAGCGGGCAATCGTGCTTCCGAGTTGCGCTACGAGAAAACTCACTCGAACATCGTAGAAGTGAAAGCGCGCGAAGGCATTGTGTTGTCAGTTTTGACCGAAGGCGATTCGATGTCTTCCAGCATGTCTGATCACGTGATCTCAGTTCCCGCCTCCAGCGACCTGCTCTCGCCACTGCTGTCGATTATTCCGCTGCAACTGCTCGCCTATCACATCGCCGTACGACGTGGCTGCGACGTCGACCAGCCACGCAACCTGGCGAAATCAGTAACGGTTGAGTGATGCCTAATGTGCGCACTGCTGGCGTTTCAGTTCCGCAAAAATATTGACAGCACTTTACCACCGCCAGGAGTACGGTCAACGATCTGCGGTCGCAACTGACGGCAGCGGTCAACGACGCCTCATCCATCGCAGTATTATCAGGACGTGGCGCGATAATCACGAAATCGGAGTATTATCACGCCACGGCCGGATAATGTATTGTTCGGCGTCTAAGCTGGAAGCAAATGACACTAAAACGCCCGACACCTGAGGATCAGCGAAAGCTTCACTCTGAAGTCAATCAAATCGTTAGCCAACGATTTCAACTTGCAACGGT
>WNGG01009781.1_pt1 | contig 10455 bp, 12 predicted proteins | sample 5400661 | NCBI WGS metagenome assembly WNGG01 (sample SAMN13153372, study PRJNA577476) | soil metagenome | isolation source: 100 cm soil or saprolite under Garry oak tree replicate 1 | place: USA:California | collected 2016-06-15
CCCCGCACCATTGCTGTTATCCAGTAGTCGGAACAACGCATTCTGGACCATGCCTTCTGGCTCAAGAAGGAGGGTTACAGACAATCAACCATAGTATCGCGAGTAAAGTCACTGAGAGGGCTTGCTAGGAGGGCGAATCTGCAAGACCCTGAATCGGTGAAGCAAGCCGTAGCCGTACTAAGCGTGTCGGAGGCACGCAAAGAGGTTCTGGTCTGCGTTTACGCTGGCTTCTGCAAGCAGAACGACATTCCATTCCAGGGGTTGTATATGCAGCTGAGGGAGTCGTCATGGGCTATGCCCTCCTTATGGCCTTGCCGAATGAGTACAACCTGAATGCGTTGCGCAAGCACTTTTGGGACAAGGAGAGGGGGAGGAGAAGGCGCACGAGGTGCGATCGTGTTCGGGGCTCTGTTCATCTATCTTGTTGTGTTCCCTAAGCAATTACTGTCAGTTGGACCGGGAGTCAATGCCTTCGCGCATTCTGTTGGATTCTAAGTTAGCTTCTATCCGTGTTGATACATGGGTCATTTGGAAGACGGAAGACAGGAAATTCCTGAGTGGCTGTCGCCAGTGTGAATACCATAACCGCGCAATGCATTACAAGAGTGGGGATTCGCCCCAACGTGCGCCTATCAAACGCGGCCGACCCATCGCAAGTCCCCTAAGACAAGCCGGTCCAAGAGTTTAATCTCTTGGTGTTCAAATTCCGGCCATGGAGGAACAATTCCTGGGAGGAATTGCAAGTGTTCGCATCTATCGTCGCACTAATCCGTTCAGTGTCTTTGTGAATTCTTGGCGCTATGGGATCTACTTTACAGAGAATCGTCTAATTGGCGTTTCATACCGGAAGATAACGTCTCAAGCCTTTCGTCCCGCATATGTTTCTCTTCTGATCTATCTAATCGTGGTCGCATCTGGCTCTATCTTGGTATGGCTAATCGGAGTCCCAACGCTGGACATCCCTCTGAGGAGAGGACTGGCGTTGTTGACTATTGGATTCGGCTTCCTGTTTCTCGGGTTCATGTATTACCTGAGTCCCAAACGAGCCTCCAAGCAAATTGAGCGCATCACGGTCACCTCTATTCAGGAGTTGGAAAAACTACAAAACGATGTTCTCTTGGATAGAAATAGGATCTGGTCAGTTAGGCTTGGCCGCCGCGTAATCAAAGTGAGAATGCAAACCGGGCAGACGTACACGTTCGTTAACCGTCTAAGAAGAGGAGATCGGGAATCCTTGATGGGCCTGATTCACAGATTCTGTGCACAGAATCCTTCAATTTTCATAGAATGAAGCAGATAACTGAGTTCCTAGAGTCTGGCATGCTTGAAGGTATGACCGGAGGATTCTTAGCTAGCCACTGACAAGTAGTTGGTTGGTGCAATGAATTGCCTGAAAATCAACTGAGTGCTAGCCCGAAGGGCTGCACTTCGCGGGTTCGAATCCCACCCCCCGCACCAAGAGCGTCACGCCGTCAGGTAGCAAGGTCAGCAGCCTGCTTCCTTGTCAAGGATTGCCTGCAGTTGCTGTGAGTTCAATTGCGCACGAAGAGGTCATAAGTCCTACGATCTCAAATTCGAAGTCCACTGTTAGGATTAGTCAGGCCTTGCAGCGCGTACCGTAAGGAGGAAACATCCTAAGGGGGAGAGCGTATAAGATCATTGCACCGCCCGTCATGATTAGTGCTGAGCCAAGCAAAGCGAGCGCCAGGTCAGAACTCTCCCTTGCCAGAGGGAGACCCTGACTTTCCAGTAGGGAGACCCTCGCTTGCCAGAGGAAACTGGCTGAGATCATGAACATGAAGACTCCCAAAACAACGAAGCCAGTTCTTGACAGATTTCCCAATGATTTTGCCATGCTACTGGATTTTCCAATTATTTCCGGTTCGACCAGTCCTACACCAGCTGTTGCGATTGGTAAAACGAAGAAAATCAACAGTACCGGACCATAAAGAAGCATACTGCTCCCGTTAGATAATGTAAGATAACCGGGAACAAAGGAATATCCGTCCTGTTGCGGCCAATATTCAAGTGAATAAATCGCGCCCCAATTAAAAAGAGCGTACCCGGTCGATTTTAGCCCGGAGGGGTTGTTGAGGCATAGGACGCTACGACTACTGCATTGGATCAGCGATCCATCGTAGATAACTGGAACGAAGAAAAGGAACGAGAACCCGAATAGAGCAATCGATCCGATGAATCGGAGGTCCTTGGGAGTCAAGCGAGATATGTGTTGGCTAGAGCGGAATTTACGGATTCCGTTCACTAGTCTCTGCTCCATTTGAGTTTCTCCGAACGGGTACGAGGGGAGTCCGAAGTCTGAAATTTCCGCCCAATCCTTTGGAGTATCTCCCGTGGCGTAGGCCTTCGTGGGGTCGAATCCCAACCCCGCACCAAAACTTGATAGTTTGTGTTTCCATCCATGTTTGCGGTCGAACCCATGAAGTCTGCTGACACAGTCGTTCGATCCTCAACAAAGGATGACTTGGAGAGCATTGCAAGTCATTATGGTCCGCTTGACAACTTGGGAGACCCATTCTGTCAGCCAAGCACTACTCAGAAGGTCCGGCTTGAATGGTTAGTTATCGCCGAGATTGGTGGAGAGTATGCGGGGTTCCTGTACTGGCATCTTGGACAGAAACCGTTCTTCGCCCCCGAGATTGCAAGGTTTGCCCACATAAGGGAGGTCCAGGTTCTAGAGAAATTCCAGGGGAGAGGGATAGGCAGAAAACTGGTCAATCATGCCATTGCGAGGCTGAGGGCCCTTGCAGTCACAGATGTTTTTCTATCCCACAGCTGAAAATAATGATGCGGCGAAACACTTGTATGAAAGCGTCGGGTTTCGAGAGTTCCGAAAACAGATCCAATACAGACTTGCTCTCGATAGCACTCATTGATCACTCTGTCAAGTGAGGTAGAATTTCACGATCTGGTGCTGTTCTTGAGCCATCAAGCCTACGTGAAGACAATCTTGATGAGTGATCAAGAATGATCGGATTCGTCTAGAGCTTCATGATCTGGCTTGCTTCGACCATAATCCGCGCTGTCGTTGGTCTGACTCTGATAGTGTGGCCTGGAAGGTTGACAAGGCCTAAGCTCACTTCAGGTTGACTCTTGATGCCGCGTCGAGTCTAGGATAGTACTTCTTGACGTCGCCCGCCCCGTACTTTGCCTTGAAGAGTTCGATTACTTCGGAAATTTCATGCTGGTCCTTAATGGGCTTGGCCAATCCGGTGTAGGACTCGGCATCGATCGTTATTTTCACCTGTGGATTCTTGACGATGTTCTTGTACCATTGTGTCTTGATTCCTGTCACTGGTAGGAGAAGGAGTTGATGATCCTTTAGCACGTATCAAACGGGCCTTGAGGATTCATTCCCTGTGACCCTTCCTTTGACGATTAGTTGAATCTCGCTTCCTTTCTTCAGTGCGTCAAGGAGTTTGCTCGACAGGGTACTCATCGCACGCTTTGGGGCGATGGGAGTTCTTGAAGATTGTCGAGCTTCCGAAACGGTTCGGTTTGGCGAGGGTAACATCACTCTGAAGTAAGTATGTGGAATAGTTTTCATCGAGGGGCTTTTTGGGTTTGGAGGATGGCGAGGAATTTGTCGGCGGTTTTGCTGGAGGTTTTCTAGCCAGGCAGTACATTCCAGGCTACGGGGTCTATGCGACGACTAGGAGAATAATCGGCGTTGCTCTTACATCTACCCCTGCTCGCCAGTTCCTCGGAGGAGCTCTTGCTGGATTCGTTCAAGGCCAGCTTATGCCGAAACTGTCGCAGGACGACAGCAACAGGGTGATTCAGGAACTAGACCAGAAGAAGGAATTCGCCCTTCACAAAGACGATATTTCACAGATCGAGATCAAGAAACCCGGTCTGCTGTCGACGGGTCAAATGATTATCACTTCCAAAGCAGGGGAGAAGACACAAATTTCTCTCCGCTATCGGGTCGCTTTTGAACGACTCAGGGATCTGATGAAGGCATTCTATCCCGAAGTTGTCAGGCTGGTCTAAGCCGGCAATAACCGTAAGACAGCTCAGAGCTTGGAATACCAAAGATAGCTGCCCAGTCCTAGAAGCGCGAAGAATAGCGAGGGAGCAATGAGGGCTGAGATTGGGGTAAACCCGGTCCCTGCGACGTGCAGTTCTCGGAAGGCCTCCACTGCCCAGCTCATCGGATTGCTTGAGACGATCGGCACTAGAAACGGGGCCTGTTGCTGAAAGACGCTTAGTGGGTAGAAGAGCGTGCTGAGAAATGAAAGGTAGAGTTGGATTAGGCTACGGACGGTAACGAATACCTCGATGCTTGACGAGAATGCGGCGAAGCTCATCGAGAGCCCTACTATCCCCAATGAGAACAGACCGACGATTAGATAGCCCGCGAATATTCTCGGGTCGAACAATATCCCGTACAAGTAACATATGACTAGTGTACCGGGGAAGGTCGCGATCAGGCTGCGGGCCACTCCTCCAATTATCCTTGAACCCGCAAGGACCAAGCGGGGCGCGGGGAGACTAAGCAAGTAGGAGGTCATGTCCTTGATGTATTTCTCCCGCCAAACATCCCTACCTGATTGGAAGGCCGCAACGGCGGCAGTGATGAGATTAGATCCAGGAGCAATGTAGAGGAAGTAGCTCGGGATACCCGAGCTCGGGGGAATCAGGTTCCCAAAGGTGACTGCCGTAATAAAGAGGTCTATTGCGAAGTTGGTGAACATTATTCCAACCAGGAATGTGTCGGAGAAGAGAATTCGTATGTCTCTCTCCACAATGAGCGGGACGAGTTTCAGGCTGCCGGACCTTTTCAAGCGTATACGCCTCCTTCGAGCTTTCTAAAGTAGAATGCCGCTCCGAGTCCCAAGAAGATGACTACGAAGGCGATTAGCCCCGCGAAGCCTGCCACGTTCAGACCCGCGCCTGTTAGCGCATCTCTCGCACTGTTGGCTGCAAGACTCACCGGTGAGAAGGGAGCGAGAACAGCCACATAGGTCGGCATAGCAACAATCGGATAGAGTGCTGTGCTCGCCCTTGACACGGCAAGCTCCAGAAGGGCCAATACTACGTCAAACCTGTTTGCGCTCCTTACACTCACTGCCACCGTTATAGAGAGTCCAGTTACACCGAAGGACAAAAGGAAAAGGTCGAGAATTGCAGCGGCCAAGTTTAGCGGATTCGTGAATCCCTCCAAGGCCGCTACAATGACGAACATTGGAGTGATGTAGATCATTGCACGAACAGCCCCGCCCAAAGCGCGGCCGACAATGAACTGTCTTCTGGAGACAGGGAGAGTAAGGAGATAGTCGAGGACCCCCTCCTCAGCCTCTTCAAAAATGTCGTAACCGATAATGAATGAAATAGACGCCATAGTTCCCACTACGCTCCCGATCGCGTAGTATTGGAAGAAGTTCAGTGAGGGGTCGGTCGGAATGTGGACGAGGTTGCTGATCAGTGCTGCGAATACGAATAGCTGTATGATGAACGCGAGGCTTCGAGAAATTATGATCCACGGCGTTCGAAACAGAGTGGAAATGTCACGAAGCGCGATCTGGAACAAACCCCCAGTGGGGCCGGCCAGAACCAGGGCCTTGTTATTCGAGGCGTTGTCCGGTGTAGCGGAGGAAGACATCTTCCAAGGTTACCTCCTTCAGGTGAACGCTGTGTATTTCGATTCCCTTCGAAGTTACTGCTTCTACTATCTTTGGCAGGAGTAGTCGTCCTGCGGTGAGATAGATCATGACTTTGTTCTCTGTTGCTGCTACGTCTATTACGTCCTTGAATTGAGTGAACAATTCCTTCGGCACATCGGAGCCATTCGCAACGGTCAGCTCGAGAACTTCTCCACCCTTCTGGGAACTCTTGAGGCTCTCGGACGTTCCTGTCGCTACGAGCCTTCCAAGGTTCACGATTGCTATGCTGTCGGACAGCCGTTCAGCCTCGTCCATCATGTTGGTCGCTACGATGACCGTGGACCCTTCGTCGCGAAGTTCACGGATCATCCTCCAGACAAGCAGCCTGCTGGGAACGTCAAGGAATGCTGTGGGCTCGTCGAAAACGGCTATCTTCGGTCGCTGTGCAAGAATCTTCGCGTCTTCGACCTTCTTCTTCATCCCACCACTCATCAGCCAAGTTCTCTTGTTCCTGGCATCCCAGAGGTCCAGTGCCTTGAGAACGCTCTCGACTCTCTTCTCCCTCTCCTCTTTGTCGAAGCTTGTCGTCATTTTCAGGTGCCAGTTCAGGCAGTCGTAGGCTCCAAGAATTCCGTCGACTCTAGCATCTTGGAATGCTATCCCGATTAGCCTTCGGACCTCGTTAGGCTGTTTCACAACATCATAATCATGCACCAATATTGTTCCTGATGAGGGTCGGTAAACCGTCCCCATCATGAGCATCAGCGTGCTCTTTCCCGCCCCGTTAGGGCCCAGCAGCCCGAGTATCTCTTTCTCTTGAATTGTCAGGGAAAAATCCTTGACGGCGTCTGTCTTTCCAAATTTCTTACCTACTTTGTCGAAGATGATCATTGAAACACAACCTCTCTATGAGAAGGTGGACGGTTCTTCTCCGAGCACTTTCACCTTGACAGCGTTCAGGGTCACGCGGAGAAACGCGCGATAAAAACCCGTTTTCAATACTACAGCTTTTCAACCCCAGCAAGCACGCCTTTTGAGTCATGGAATTCGGGAGAGTCGTTCGGAAACGGCGGATGATTCGGGCCTTCAAACCAGACCCGGTCCCGGAAAAATCTCTCAATCGCATTCTCGATCTCGCCCAGCATTATCCCAGTGCCGGATTCAGCCAAGGAGTGGCCTTCATCGTGGTGAAGGAGACAGAGCAAGTAAAGAAGCTCAGAAGGCTCAACCGGCTCGTTGGCGACGCGCCGCTGCTCATCGTGCCCTGCGTTAGCGAGAGGCTCTATCATGATCGGTATCATGAGCCCGACAAGATTCAGCCTGATGGAACCGAGATCGAGTGGCCAGTCCCCTACTGGCACTTTGACGCGGGATGCAGCACGTTATTGATACTCCTCACCGCGGTCGACGAAGGTCTAGTCGCGTATTTCGCAGGGGCTTTCCGACCTGGTCTTCTGAGGAAGGAGCTCAGAATCCCAGAACACTTCATGCCAATCGGTGTTGTCTCAATTGGATATCCAGACTATCCAAGACACCTCCCCTCGCCTTCTCTGAAGAGAGGTCGAAGGCTCCTAACGGATGTAATCCACTACGAACACTGGTAGGTTTTAGATCTTGTTGGCCGGAGCCTAGAAGACGTCCTTCTCGGATCTCAGATCGCGACCATTCTGGAGGACAGACTTGAGATTCATCAAGAAATACGCCCATCCAGAACACACTGCGGCATAGTTCTCATTCCACAAAGTTCCAGTCTTGAATCCAGAATGGTTCACGTCGAGTATTGTCCCATTATCTTTTGGCTTCAGCCTGAAAGTGGCCCGGGTCATCCCAAGCGACTTACCCCTCTGAACCTGAGGCCAAGACAGGCTCAGGCTCTTGTCACGGACATAGCCCAAAACCTTTCCTGACTGTGCCATTTCTCCGCCCCAGTTGAAAGTGTAATTTCCACCGGTACGTGGGGAGAACCTTGCCGAGGCTACAAACCACTTTCTCAACAGACTCGGTTGTGTGAGAGCTCTGAAGACTTTCTCTGGAGGTGCCTGGAAGAAATATCTCTGTTTGACCGACTTGGCCATGAGGAATTCTTCATTCCAGCCGAATTCGGGATAAAGCTTCCCCGCTTTTCCGCAATGAGTAGGATGACAGTCTTTTGATAGTTCTCGGCCTATTGTCCGATCAAGTCATAGTATAGTCTGCGATTCGTTTTTCCCTTGTTCTCCAGCTTCAGCAACTGAATTCGTCCAACCTCTGAGAGGCGCGCGACATGCAGTCCTCCATCGGCTTGCCTGTCTATGCCTTCAATCTCGACAATTCTGAGCTTGTTCTCAGCTGGCGGAGCAGCTTCAGCTAGTTTGACGAGACCAGGCATTTTCAACGCCTCCGTCCGTTCGAGGAAATACGTCTTGACGGGGGCATCTTTCGTGATCAGGCTATTCGCTTCTTGGACGAATCGTTCGATCCGTGTTCGGTCGAAGGCTTCCATGTCAAAATCCATTCTAGACTTGTCTGTCTCGATCTGGTTACCTGTAATTCGGCAATTTGCCTTTTCGAAGAACAAGGCGCTAAGTAAGTGACCGGCCGTATGCATGCGCATGAGCCGGTGTCTGCGAGTCCAGTCAACACTTCCGGAAACAGTATCGCCTATCTTGAAAGTTGGGGGTGCTTCCAGGGAGTGAGAGATTGCCTCTCCAGATTTGACAGTTTCCAAGACTCGGACCCCTCCTAGGGTCCCAGTATCGCATGCGACTCCACCGCCCCGTGGGTAGAACAGGGTCTGGTCCAGGAGCACGGTGTTGCCCTGAAGTTCAGAGACCTTGGCCTGGAATTCTCGACTATAAGGTTGGTCCCAGAAGAGCTTCACGGTCAAGAATTTCCACGCCGCTTTCTAGTTGGGCCTTCTCGGACTAGCCATTAGGGGAATTCTGCTCTCCTTTGCATCTTCGTAGACCTCTTTCGCCTCTTGAACGCTCAAACCATGGTGCACGATCTCTCTGATCGCCCTGATCATTGGGACGGGGTGTTCTGATTGCCAGATGTTCCTTCCCATGTCCACACCGACAGCGCCCTCTCGAATCGCATCACTTGCCAATTGAAACGCGTCCATCTCCGTCTCCAATTTGGGGCCACCAGCCACAACAAGCGGCACGGGACATCCATCAACTACCTTGCCAAAATCATCGCAAAAGTAGGTCTTCACAAAATGGGCACCTAGCTCCGCGGCAATCCTGCAAGAAAGCGCAAGATACCTCGCGTCTCTCTTCTCAAGCTCCTTCCCTACAGCAGTTACTGCCAGTACTGGAATACCGTGCTGCTCACCCTCATTCACAAGTCTCCCAAGATTGGCCAAGCTCTGATGCTCATGTTCTGACCCGACGAATATCGAAAGAGCCATCGCGGACACGTTGAGCCGGATAGCTTCCTCAACCGATGTCGTGATAGTCTCATTCGCCAAGGAACTTCCAACGATACTGGCTCCTCCAGAGACACGAAGGACGACGGGGATGTTTGCCTTCGGATCAACGCTGTTACGCAGAACACCCCTAGTGAGCATGAGAGCATCCGCATGTGGTAGCAAAGGCTCGATCGTCTTCCTTGGCTGTTCGAGCTTATGGGTAGGACCCATAAAGTATCCATGGTCCACCGCGAGCATCACGGTTCTCCCGGTATCCGGCTTGATTATCCTAGAGAGACGATTCTGCAGTCCCCAATCCAAAGGCTACTACACCTGCAGTTCTCCTATCCAATACACGATATTATGGTTTTGATAGACTTTGAGAACACCTGAGCTACGGCTTCTCCGCGTTACACCAGTAATATATGCACAGGACCATCCCGGGCGATAACGGACCAGGCTAAGTTGAGGGACCGATAACTAATGATTAGACAAGGCTGGCCTTCATTCCAAGGATATCCCTTTCAGGAGAGATGGGTTCACATCGACGGACTGGCAATTCACTATGTTGACGAGGGAGCGGGTGGCGACCCGGTCCTCATGGTTCATGGAAACCCAGCCTGGTCCTACATGTGGAGAAGACTGATCCCGCCGGTCGCCCTTGGACGCCGGACGTTAGCGCTCGACCTTATGGGATTCGGCAAGTCAGAGAAGCCAAATCCAAACCTACATGACTTCTCACACCACGCGAACATTGTCTCAGGCTTCATCGAGTCCCTTGGCTTGCGACACCTAACTCTCATACTACATGACTGGGGAGCACCTTTCGGGATGCAGTACGCGGTCAGGCACCAGAACAACATAGCTGGACTGATCCTGACGAACACATTTCTCACCACGGATGCTCACATCCCTCCAGACGCTGCCGCCAAGATAACTCCTGCAGTCATCAAAGAGTCATCTCTACACCCGGACAAGATCTCTGATGGGACCATGACGGCGTATTGGGCACCGTTTCCAGATGAGGATTCAAAGAAAGCCTATCTGGCTTTCGCGAGAATGTTCCCAGACTCCCATTCACATCCTAGCTTCGGACCATTGAAGGAGATTCAGCAAGCTCTCCCCCATCTCAAGATTCCAACACTGATCATTTGGGGAACGCGAAAGAACCAGTCAGGATATGCGGAGAGAATTGCAAAGATGATTCCAGAATCACGGCTGGAGATTCTCAACGCCGGCCATTTCGTCCCGGAAGACGCTCCGGAAGATGTCGAGAGGCTCGTGCTTAGCTTCCTGGCGGGGACGGCACCGGCTCCTATCCAAGCGCCCGCACCGGTCCAAGCACCATCAGTACCGGCACAGCTCCCGGTAGAGGCTCCAATGGCAGTCCCACAGAATGAATTAAAAGCCTCTCCCTCCCCCACGCAGAACCAGACAAAG
>WNGG01028087.1_pt1 | contig 10455 bp, 11 predicted proteins | sample 5400661 | NCBI WGS metagenome assembly WNGG01 (sample SAMN13153372, study PRJNA577476) | soil metagenome | isolation source: 100 cm soil or saprolite under Garry oak tree replicate 1 | place: USA:California | collected 2016-06-15
GCTCGAACAGCTGATCCATGGGCTCACGCTGGGCTCGATGTACGCCATGGTGGCGGCCGGCCTCGCCCTCATGTTCGGCGTCGTGCGCCTGATCAACTTCGCCCACGGCGAGTTCTTCATGCTGGGCGCGTACGCGTTCTGGTTCGCCTACCGGGCAGTAGGCCTCCCGTACCCCGTGGCCGGGCTCGTCGCGGCGGTGGTCATGGGCGGCTTCGGCATCGTCTACGAGCGCACGGTCATCCGCTCCATCCTCGACCGCTCCTGGCACGTCCAGCTCATCGCCACCCTCGCCACCTCGATCACACTCACCAACCTGGCCATCATCGTGTTCGGCACCCAGGCGAAGGAGGTCCCGACCGGGCTGTCCTCGCGGATCCTCGAGATCGGCGAGGTGCGCATCGCGTGGCACCGCCTGCTCGTCCTCGGCATGAGCCTCCTTGTCTTCGCCGCGCTGCACTGGTTCGTGAGACGCACCAAGACGGGCAAGGCGATGCGCGCCATGTCCCAGAACCGCGAGGCGTGCGCCGTGGTCGGCGTCGACGTCCAGCGCGTGGCCCTCGCGACCTTCGCGCTCAGCGCCGTTCTGGCGGGCGGAGCGGCCGCGCTCGTGACCCCGCTGTTCAGCATCTTCCCGGACATGGGCGCTCTCCTGACGCTCAAGGCCTTCGCCGCCGTGATCGTCGGCGGCTTCGGCTACGTGCAAGGCGCCATCGCCGCCAGCTTCCTCATCGGGGTCACGGAATCGCTGGCCGCCGGCTACATCTCCTACGCCTACAAGGACGCCATCGCGTTCGTCATCATGATCGCGGTGCTGCTCTGGCGGCCGCAGGGACTCTTCGGCCGCCGGATCGGGATCTGACGCCGATGCGCGGCGCGACGGCATGGGCGGCGGGCGGAGTCCTCGTCGTGGCCGTCCCGTGGATCGTGGCGGCGCTCGTCCCCGACCAGCAGCGCTACGTGCTCCACATCCTGGTCTTCACAGCGCTCTTCGCCGCCCTCGCCCTCTCCTATGACCTCGTGGTCGGGCACGTGGGGAGCCTCTCCCTCGCCCATCCCGCGTTCTTCGGCATCGGCGCCTATGCCGCCGCGCTGCTTGCGACCGAGGCGCGCTGGCCCTTCCCGGCCGGCCTCGGCGCCGCGGTCCTGACCGCGGGGATCGCCGCGCTCCTCATCGGCGTGCCCGCCTTCCGTCTCGCCGAGCACTCCTTCGCCATCGGGACGCTCGGCTTCGCGCTCGTGACCCACGTCGTCGCCACCAACTGGGTGGAGTTCACCCACGGTCCGCTCTGCGTGACCGGCATCCCGCGTCCGGCGATCAGCCTCGGCGCGGGGCTCCGGCTGCAGATCGTGACGCTGCCGCAGTATTACTGGCTCGCCGTGGCCGCCCTCGGGCTCACCGCGGCGCTCTACCGCGGGCTCACCACCTTCCGCATCGGCCGTGCTTTCACCGCGGTCCGGGACAACGAGGCGCTGGCCGCCGCCGCCGGCATCAATCCCTTGAAGTACCGGATGCTCGCCTTCGTCACCGGCGCGGCGGTGGCGGGGGGAGTCGGAGCCCTCTACGCCCACTACCTCACCGTCCTGTGTCCCGAGGAGCTGACCATCGGGCTCACCGTCAACCTCCTCGTGATCCTCTTCCTGGGCGGCGTCGGGAGCCTGCGGGGCGTGCTCATCGGCGCGGTGCTCTTCACCGCGCTGCCCGAGATCCTGCGCGTCGCGCCCACCTGGCGGCTGGCGATCTACGGGCTCCTCCTGCTCACCATCGTCATCCGCGCCCCCGAGGGCCTCGACGCCTGGCTCCGTGGCCGCCGCCGTGGGCCGGCGGCGCACGGGTGATCCGGGCCATGTCGCTCCTGGAGATCCGCGGGCTCACCAAGCGCTTCCTCGGGATCACCGCCGTCGACGGCGTCGATCTCACCGTCGAGGCCGGCGAGCTGGTGAGCCTGATCGGTCCCAACGGCTCGGGCAAGACCACGCTCTTCAACTGCATCACCGGCTATCTTCCCGCCGACGGCGGCCGCGTCCGCTTCCGCGGCCGCGACCTGACCGGCGCGCCTCCCTACCGCGTGTCCCGGCTCGGGATCGGCCGGACGTTCCAGCTCGTGAGCGTCTTCCCGCGTCTCTCGGTGCTCGAGAACATGCTCGTCTTCCTCCAGCAGCACCAGGAGGACGACCTCCTCGCCAGGCTCTTCCGCGTGTCCCGGCTGCGCCGGCTCGAGGCGGCGGCCGCCGACCGGGCGCGCTCACTCCTGGACCTGGTCGGCCTCGCCGAGCACGCGGCCATGCCCGCGGGACATCTCTCGTACGGCCAGCGCAAGCTGCTCGCCTTCGCCGCGACGCTCATGCCCGACCCCGATCTGCTCCTGCTCGACGAGCCCGCCGCCGCCGTGAACCCCACCGTGATCCGGCAGATGATGGAGCACATCCGAGGGCTGCACCGGCGGGGCAAGACCATCCTCCTGGTCGAGCACAACATGGAGGTCGTGATGGACGTCTCCCAGCGCGTCGTGGTGCTGGACCACGGCCAGAAGATCGCCGAGGGCCCGCCGGCGGCGATCCGTCGAGACCCGCAGGTCATCGAGGCCTACTTTGGCCATTGAGCACCGCGAGGGGGCGCCGCTCCTGGAGCTCAGCGAGGTCCGGGCCGGGTACGAGGAGGTCGAGGTGCTGCGCGGCGAACATGGTCACCATCATCGGGGCCAACGGCGCCGGCAAGTCGACCCTGCTGAAGACCGTCTTCGGCATGGTCCGCACCCAGAGCGGCCGCGTCGTTTTCGACGGCCTCGACATCGCCAATCGCCGGCCGGGGGAGATCCTTCGCCGGGGCCTCTCCTACGTTCCCCAGGGCCGCTGCAACTTCCCGGCCATGACGGTGGAGGAAAATCTCGAGATGGGCGCGTACATCCGCAACGATGCCGCCGTGCGGAACGACATCGAGGCGATGCTCGCCCGCTTCCCCGTGCTCGAGGAAAAGCGCCGTGCCGCCGCGGGAACCTTGAGCGGAGGCCAGCAGCAGATCCTCGAGATGGCCATCGCCCTGCTGCTCCACCCGAAGCTCCTGCTGATCGACGAGCCCTCGCTCGGCCTCGACCCGAAGATGGTAGAGGCGGTGTTCGAGACCATCCGGACCCTCCACCGCGAGGGGGCCACCGTGCTGATGGTCGAGCAGAACGCCAAGCGGGCGCTCGAGATCTCGGATCACGCCTTCGTCCTCGAGCTGGGACGCAACCGCTTCGAGGGCACCGGGCAAGAGCTGCTCGGCGACCCCGAGGTGCGCCAGCACTATCTCGGCGGCTAGGTGCTCACCGCTTCAGCAGGTACGGCACATCGGTCACCACGGTGTTCTTCCGGAACAGGAGCGCGCCCTTGATCACCAGGGCCGTCTGGTTGTGCAGGACGTGCTGCCACCATCTCCGCGGCAGGAACTCCGGCAGGACGATCGTGACCATCTGATCGTCCCCCCGCGACTGGATCTGGTCGATGTAGTCGAGCAGCGGGCGCAGGAGCGAGCGGTAGGGCGATGCGAGCACGACCAGGGGTACGCCCAGCCCCCACTTGCCCCACTTCTCTTCGAGCTTGGCGGTGCCCGCCGGGTTCGCCTCGACGTACACCGCCCGGACGTGCGCGGCGGGCGCGGCGAGGGTCCTCGCGTACTGCACGGCGCGGACGACGCCCCGATGGACGTCGCCGATGAGGACGAGCACGGTGTGCTGGAACTCGGGCGGTCCCTCGAGCCCATCGAGCGAGAGCTCGATGGCCACCTCCTCGTAGTGCCAGTGCACGGCGAGGAACACCCCGACCAGGAGCGGGATGATCACCACCACGATCCAGGCGCCCTCGATGAACTTGGTGACGGCGAGGGTCAGGAGGACGATGCCGGTCACGACCGCCCCGATGCCGTTGACCCACATCCGCCACTGCCAGCCCTTCTCACGGAGACGCAGCCACCGGCGCACCATGCCGCCCTGCGAGAGCGTGAACGAGATGAAGACGCCGATGGCGTAGAGCGGGAGGAGGGCGTGCGTATCGCCCCCGAAGAGCACGATCAGGAGGACGGCGAACCCGCTCAGGATCAGGATGCCGTTGGAGTAGACGAGACGATCACCCTGGCTGGCGAACTGCCTCGGCATGAACCGGTCCCGCGAGAGGAGCGAGGAGAGGCGGGGGAAGTCCGCATACGACGTGTTGGCGGCGAGGAGCAAGATGAGCATGGTCGCGGCCTGGATGGCGTAGTACGCGAGGCTCGTGCCGAACACCCGGCGCGCGATCTTCGACACCACCGTCTCGTCGCCGCCCGGGATGATCCCGAAGTCATAGGCGAGGTACGTGATTCCGAGGAACATCACGATGGAGATCACGCCGAGCCAGGTCATGACGGTCTGGGCGTTGCGCCCCTCGGGCGGCCGGAGCGCCGGCACGCCGTTGGACACGGCCTCGACGCCGGTGAGCGCGGTGCAGCCGGCAGAATAGGATCTCAGGAGGAGGAACAGGCTGACGCCCTCGAGACCCGGGGGATGGGGCTCGTAGGGCGCCCCGGGCAGCAGATCGAACGCCGTCCCGACGAGCCCGTACGCGACCATCCCGAGGATGCTGACGACGAAGAAGTAGGTGGGCGCGGCGAAGAGCCGGCCGGATTCACGGACGCCCCGGAGGTTCCCCACCGCGATCCCGGCGATCGCCAGCACGCACAGCGTCACTCGATGCGGACCGAGGGCGGGGAACGCCGAGGTCAAGGCGGCGATGCCCGCCGCCACCGACACGGATACCGTGAGCACGTAGTCGGTCAGGAGCGCCGCCGCCGCGGTCAGGGCCGGGAAGACGCCGAGGTTGTCCTTCGCCACCAGGTAGGCGCCGCCCCCCTGGGCGTAGGCCGCCACCGTCTGCCGGTACGAGACGACGACGACGGCCAGCAGCGCCGCGATGCCGAGCGCGACGGGAAGCGAGTAGCTCAGGGCCGCGCGGCCGGCGAGAACGAGAACCAGCAGGATCTCTTCGGTGGCGTACGCGACCGACGACAGCGGGTCGGACGCGAACACGGCGAGCGCGACCGCCTTCCCGAGGCGCTCGTGCCGGGCCTGGGCGAGCGGCATCGGCGCGCCGACGAGCAGGCGCTTGAGGAGGACGAGTCGCATACACCATCGACAGTACCGCGGCTCGGCCTGGGCGGAACCCGGTCGCGCGAATTTTGATGGCTTCTTGAGGTCGCGCGCCCGCTTCCCGGGTTCCGGTCAGGGAGAGCACGATGCCCGAGTCACCCGCTCGTCAGACGGTCCATCAGGCGCCGCTCCCGCTTGGTGGGCCGGCCGGATCCGGGCGGGCGGTAGGCGGGAGGCGGGATCCGCGCCTCCCGCGGCGGAGGTGGCGGGGTGAGGTCCTCGTACAGGCGGGCGGCGTCGGCGCCCGGGCCCCGTCGATCGGTGAGCGTCGCGACGCGGACGACGCGCTTGGCGCGCGGCAGCGTGATCTTGAGCAGGTCACCCGCGCGCACGACTCTCGACGGCTTGACGGCCTGGTCGTTGACGTCCACCTTGCCGCCATTGCAGGCGGCGGCGGCCAGCGTGCGGCTCTTGAAGAAGCGGGCCGCCCAGAGCCACTTGTCGATGCGGACCTCTTCTACCATGGCGGCCTTACGGTACCATATGCGCTAGACTGTCTTCGCGTGGCATGGCTTCCACGGACGCCTTCGTCGATCAGCTAGCGGAGGACAACGCCCGGTTCTGGGCGGGGCGCGATGTGCGCCAGGACCTCCTCGCGCCGCCGGCGGTGAGGCGGGCGCAGCTCCTGGCCCGGATGAGACAAGGGGTCTACAACGAGCTGCGCGCCGCCGAGCTCGTCGCCGCCTGGATCCCCTGGGTCCGCGAGCGGGAGCTTCGCGCGCTGCTGCCCCGCCAGCTCGACGACGAGCAGCGGCATTACCAGCTCCTGCGCCGTCGCCTCAAGGATCTCGGCGAGGACCCCGATGACTTCGAACCCTTGCCCGAGTGGCGCGACCTCTTCGACTGGCTGATCGCGGCGCGCAGCCGTCCGACCCTGGAGAAGCTCGCCATGTTCCAGTTCGCGGGCGAGACCCAATCCTGTGAGGGCTTCGAGACCCTGATCCGCCTGGCCGCCGACGTGGACCCGGAAACGGCCGAGCTCTACCGCACCGCCATCCTCCCGGACGAGCGCGTCCACGCGGCCATCGGCAGGAAGGCGCTGCTCCTGCTCGCGGATACGCCGGAGGCGCAGCGCCGCGCCGGCGAGGCTTGCCGGGAGATGAACGAGCGCGTGGCGTCGGCATACCGTCTTCATCGCGCCCGGGTGGATCGGGAGAGTGCGCCCGACATCCCGTTCACCGGCTGAGCGGACCGGCGCGCTTACTCATTCGAGGACGTGGATGGCCAAGGGGGGCGGAATGGAGAGCTACGGGGCGACGGTGCTGCGGCTCTTCCTGGGTGTCATCTACATCATGCATGCCTACCTGGCCGCGTTCGTGTTCGGGCCGAGCGGCATGGCCGCCTACCAGACGGCCAAGGGCATTCCCTTCCCCGAGATCGGCACCTGGTACGTGATCGTGGCCCACGGCCTCGGCGGGATCTGCCTCATCCTCGGCATCCTGGTGCGCGTGGCGGCCCTGGTCAACATCCCGATCATGGTGGGGGCGCTCGTCTTCGTCCATCTCAAGCAAGGGTTCTTCATGGACAAGGACGGCGGCTACGAGTACGCGCTCCTCGTCCTCGGCGCGACGATCGCCCAGGCTCTTCTCGGCGCCGGCGCCTTCACCCTCAGGAAGTGATTCCTTCGCCGGCGCGTGGATGTCGAAGGTGGGCGGCTCGAGCACATCGGGATCTGTCAGCACACGGCCTCACAGTGATTGAGCACGCGTAGCGTCCATCTCTCTCCCGGGCCGCCGAGCACGGACACGCTCGCGTAGTCCTGCCCCAGCGCCAGGAGCCGGTCCACGCCGAGCCCGAGGGCGCGGCAGAGGATCATGCGGTTGGTGCCGCCGTGAGCGACGATGGCGACCGAGCCACCGGCATGGGCCGCGACGATGCGCTCGAAGGCCGGCCAGGCCCGCGCCGTGAGCTGGGCCAGGCTCTCCCCTTCGGGGAACCGGTATCCGGCCACATCCGCCGTCCACACGGCGAGGGCGGCGCCGTCGAGGTCGCGAATCTGCTCGATGGTGAGCCCCTCCCAGCGGCCCAAGGCGAACTCGCGCAGGTCCGGCACGGCGAGCGCCGTCAGCCCGTGGGGCTCGGCCAGGATCTCGGCGCTGCGCCGCGCGCGCTGGAGGTCGCTCGCATACACGGCGTCGAGTCTCATCTCGGCCAGACGCCCCGCGAGCGCGGTCATCTGCCGCTCACCCAGCGGCGAGAGCGGCACATCGAGGTGGCCGATGAAGCGCCGCGTCTCCGCGCCGACCACGCTGCCGTGGCGGACCAGATAGACCGTGGTGGGCTTCAGACGAGGCCCCGGTGCGCGAGCGACGCGCCGGCCAGCAGGATGGCGAGCTCGCCCAGCTCGACGCCCGAGCCCAGCGCGTCGCCCGTGAGCCCGCCGAACCGCCACGCCAGGAAGGCCGACCAGAGGAAGACGGCCAGGAGCGCTCCCAGCGTGATGGCGGGGCCCCATGGGCCCAGCAGCCATGCACCCAGCGCGAGCACGCCGACGAGATGAGCGGGACCGGCCCAGCCCGACAGGGCGCTGAGAAAGGCACCCCCCGAGCCGTGATCGGGACTCGCGGCGCCGAAGCGGGGACCGATCAGCAGGGGCGCGAGCCGTCCGGCCACCGGCGCGAGGAGCAGGACGCGCCCGCGCGCGCCGACGGGGATCTCGGCCAGGGCAAGGAGCGCGATCAGGAAGTAGAGAATCAGGCCGATCGCGCCGAAGGCCCCGATGCGGCTGTCCCGCATGATCGCCAACCGGTGCTGGCGATCGCGCCCGCCGAGCCCGTCCAGGCAGTCGGCCAGCCCATCGAGGTGGATCCCCCCTGTGGCCACCTTCCAGAGCGAGAGCACCAGCAGCACCGACAGGAGCGGGGGGAAGGCGAGGAGCAGCGCGCGGTCCAGCGCGACGAGGGCGACGCCGAGCGCGAGCCCGACCACCGGAAACCACCAGGCGGCCCGGCCGAGGGCGCCTCGGCCGTCCGCCTCGCGCCCGGGAACGGGCACGATGGTCAGGAAGCGCACGGCGAGGATGAGTGATGCGATCACCGTCTCGTCACCGCCCCGAGAGCGCCGAGAGCGCGCTGCCGCGGAATCGCGGGCCGCGCTGGAGCAACTCGGGTCCGTGATCCCAGAGGGCGCCGACCGTCCACACGGCGCCCGCCAGCGCGACCAGGATCAGCCCACCCCGCCGTCCCCGGCCCGCCAGCACCAGCGCGAGGAACTGCACGCCGAGCCCCGCGCCCAGCAGCGCGGCGCCGACGCCGGGCGCGAGCCCCGCGCGCTGGGCGATGCCACGCTCGAAGTCTTCGAGGACATGGGGCAGGAGGAAGGGCAGGCTGCCGAGCGACAGCGCGATCGCGCCCGCCGCGCACCGGCCCGTCGGCAAACTTCTGGGCGCGGACACTAGACGGGGGTGACGGGGTTGCGGCGGGGCGGGAACTCGAGCTGCTTGGATTCGGCGTAGGCCAGGCGCTTGATCAGCTCCTCGCGGAGCTCGGAGCCGGCGATGATCCCGTCCACGAGCATCTCCGAGGCGAGCTTGTAGATGTCCACGTCGCGCGCGTACTCCTCGCGCTTCTGCCGCACGTAGGCGGGACGCTCGCTCTCGGGCAGCTCCATGATCTTGTTGTAGTACACGGCATTGACCGCGGGCTCGGGCCCCATGATGGCGATCTGCCCCTGAGGCAGCGACAGCGCGGCGTCGGGCTCGAAGGCGGGGCCGCACATGGCGTAGAGCCCGGCGCCGTAGCACTTGCGCACGACCACGCAGATCTTGGGCACGGTGGCCTGGGAGGTGGCGAAGACCATCTTGGCCCCGTGGCGGATGATGCCGGCGCGCTCCACCTTGGTGCCGACCATGAAGCCGGAGACGTCGGCCAGGTACACGAGCGGGATGTTGTAGGCATTGCAGAGCCAGATGAACCGGGCCGCCTTGTCCGCGGAGTCCACCATGAGGACGCCGCCCTTGACCTTGGGCTGATTGGCGACGATGCCGACGGCGCGGCCGCCGACGCGGGCGAGGCCGACGATGATCTCCGGAGCGAACAGGCGCTTGATCTCGAAGAGGCTGCCGGCGTCGATCACCCGGTCGATCACCTCGTACATGTCGAACCATTTCCGCTGGTCGTAGGGGACGACCTCCTCGATGGAGCGTCCGGGGCGGGACGGCACCCCCTCGACCGAGGCCGGTCGCTCCCGGAAGGAGCCCGGCATGAAGGCGAGATAGCGCTTGGCGAGCTCGATGGCCTCCTCGTCGGAGGCCGCGAGCACATCCCCGCAGCCCGAGATCGAGCAGTGCATCCGGGCGCCGCCCAGGGCCTCGAGGTCGGTCTTCTCGCCGATGGCCATCTCGACCATCCGCGGCGACCCGACGTAGAGACTCGCCTTGCCGTCGACCATGATCACGCAGTCGGTGAGCGCCGGGAGGTAGGCCGAGCCCGCCGGCGACGGGCCGAACAGAATGCACACCTGGGGCACGACGCCCGAGAGCTGGACCTCGTTGTAGAAGATGCGGCCGGCGTGGAAGCGGCCGGGGAAGATCTTGATCTGCTCCGAGATGCGGCCGCCCGCCGCGTCCACCAGGTAGAGCAGCGGGACCTGCATCCGCTGCGCCCGTTCCTGGACGCGGACGATCTTCTGGACCGTCTTCTCGCCCCAGGAGCCGGCCTTGACCGTGTAGTCGTTGGCCATGACGCACACGGTCCGCCCTCCCACCGTGCCCACGCCGGTCACGACGCCGTCGGCCGGCGTGTCGGGCTCCTGGTTGCGCGCGAAGAGGAAGTCCTCCTGGAACTCCGAGCCGGGATCGAGCAGCAGCTTCAGCCGGTCCCGGACGAAGAGCTTGCCCTCCTCCTTCAGCTTCTCGCGATACTTGGCGTGCCCCTGCTCGATGCGGGCGCGCTCCTGGAAGTACCGCTCCTCGCTCACGCTTTCGGTCCTCGTGACCGCAGGCGGTTGCAGCCTGCGACTCGCCCATCCCGCTCGCGCACAGCTCCCTCAGTGTTCGCGGGGCGGATTGGGATTGGCCCAGAGAATGATGATCAGCACGCCGTTGCCGTGGGCCGGCCCGCCGAGGACGGCGGGGGCGCCCGGCGCGGCGATGATGCTCGCGTTCATCTCCGCCCGATCGCCCGTGAAGAGGCGTACCTTCATCCGCACCCGCTTGCCCTGCATCTCGTCGGGGATGACTTCGAGCCAGCGTTCACCCGGCATCGCGAAGCGCTGCGGCGTGCCGAGAGGACCGTCGACCCGATGGCGCTCGAGCGTGGTGTAATCGCTGTAACGGAAGACCATCCTCAGCTGGGGCAGG
>WNGG01009784.1_pt1 | contig 10453 bp, 8 predicted proteins | sample 5400661 | NCBI WGS metagenome assembly WNGG01 (sample SAMN13153372, study PRJNA577476) | soil metagenome | isolation source: 100 cm soil or saprolite under Garry oak tree replicate 1 | place: USA:California | collected 2016-06-15
GGCATCGTGGCGAAGGTCATCATCGACGCGACGCTCCCCGCCGAGAAGCGCAAGCGCTATCTCAAGGTCGCTTACCCGCCGGTCGACCTCAAGAAGTATCTCTGAGTGATCGGCCAGCCGGTCCGGCGCAAGGAGGACGACCGCCTGCTGCGCGGCGCCGGCTGCTACGCCGACGACGTGAACCTCCCGGGGCAGGCGCATGCGTGCATGGTGCGCTCTCCGCACGCGCACGCCAGGATCCTTTCAATAGGAACTGAACAAGCTTTGAAGATTTCCGGGGTCATCGCCGTGCTGACCGGCAAAGATGCCGCAGCCGACGGCCTGAAACCGATCCCGCACAAGCCGGTCACGGTAAATCCGCACGAGGTGGCGCTCAAGAATCGCGACGGCTCGCCGTTCTACATCCCCCCGTATGCAGTACTGCCGACCGACAAGGCGCGCTTCGTCGGCGAGGCGGTCGCGATGGTCATTGCCGAGACCGCGATGGCGGCGAAAGACGGCGCGGATGCCGTTGAGGTTGACTACGAAGTGCTTCCGTTCAATTCGCTCCTCTGGGAATCCCTCGGCTCCAACGTGCTCGTCGACGCCGACGTCGGCGATGCGCAAGCGACCGAAGCGGCGTTTCGCCGCGCCGCGCACGTCGTGCGCCTGGAGACCACGATCAACCGCGTCACCGGCGTGCCGCTCGAGCTGCGCGCCGCGCTCGGCGTCTACGAGGATGGGCGCTATACGGTCTACGCGCCCTCGGGCGGCGTGCAGCGCTTCCGCGCCGATCTTGCCGTCACTCTCGGCGTGCCCGAAAGCCACGTGCGGGTGGTGGCGAGGGACGTCGGCGGCCGCTACGGAGTGCGCAATTACCTGTGCCCCGAGATCGCGCTGGTCGCGTGGGGCGCGAGGCGCCTTGGCCGCCCCGTAAAGTGGCGCGCCGATCGGCAGGAAGCCTTCCTCACGGACGATCACGCGCGCGACCTTTCGGTGCAGGCCGAGCTCGCGCTGGACGCCGAGGGCAATTTCCTCGCCTTCCGCTCGGCGAACACCAGCAATGTGGGCGCCCACGCCGTGTCCTACGTGCCGCTCACCAAGGGCGTCGGCGTCTCCACGTCGGTGTACCACCTGCCTTGCGCCGCACTGCGGGCGCGCGCGGTGCTCAGCAACACCATGCCGACCTCTCCCTACCGCGCCGCCGGCCGGCCCGAGGTGATGTTCGTCATCGAGCGGCTGATCGAGCTCGCCGCGCGCCGCCACGGCTTCGACCGAGTCAAGTTGCGCAGTCAGAACCTCGTTTCTACATTTCCTTATAAAAACACCCAGGGGTTGGTGTACGACAGCGGCGACTACGCGGCGACGCAGACGCGGGCGCTCCAGCTCGCCGATTGGAAGGGCTTCGAAGAGAGAAGAAAGGAAGCCCGCAGTCGAGGCCGCCATCGCGGCATCGGCATGGGCAACTACATCGAGCTCAACACCGGGGCGCCGCGCGAGCGCGCCGAGGTCGCCGTGCGGCGCGAAGGCCGGGTCGACGTCGTGCTCGGCACCATCTCCTCAGGCCAGGGGCACGAGACGAGCTTTGCCCAGCTGATCGCGGAGTGGCTCGGCGTCGAGCTCGCCCAGGTGCGCCTGCTCGCCGGCGACACCGACGTCGCGCCGGTCGGCGGCGGCACCCACTCCGGGCGGTCGATGCGCATGGGCGCGGTCGTCATGCATCTCGCATGCAAAGAAATCATCGAGAATGGCAAGCAGGCCGCCTCGGAAAGGCTCGAAGCCGCCGTTGCGGACATCGAATTCTCACAGGGAAAATTCAAGGTCAAAGGCACCGACCGCGCGATCAGCCTGTTCGAGCTCGCGCCGCTCGCCGGCCACCACGACGCGACCGTCCCGCTGCCCTCCTATCCGTTCGGCTGCGCGGTGTGCGAGGTCGAGATCGACGCGGACACCGGCGTCGTCGAGATCGTGCGCTACACCTCGGTCGACGACGTCGGCCGCGCGGTGAATCCACTGATCCTGCACGGGCAGACGCACGGCGGTATCGCCGCGGGCGTCGGCCAGGCGCTATGGGAGCGGCTCGCCTACAACGCCGAGACCGGGCAGCTCGAATCGGCGAGCTTCATGGACTATGCGCTGCCGCGGGCTGACCAGTTGCCATTTTTTAAGACAGAAATAAGCGAAATTCCCTCCACCACCAACCCTCTCGGGCTGCGCGGCGGCGGCGAAGGCGGCACCACGCCGGCGCTCGCTACGGTGGCGAACGCCATCTGCGACGCGCTCGACATCGAGCATATCGAATTGCCGGCGACGCCCGAGCGCGTGTGGCGAGCGATCCGCGGTAAGATTCAGGCGGCGTGAGTAGAAGCGGTCAGCCGGCGCGGTGAAGCACGACTGCGCGGTCGGAAATTGCTCACGCACCTGAAGAGCTGACCGGAGCTTCGCATGATCATCGACCTCAGCTGCTATCCGACCCAGACCGTAGATACGGCCTGGCGGCACGACGGCGACCCATTTACCGGCGAGCGCCTGCTGAAGATGATGGACGGCCCGTACTACGTGAACGGCAAGCCGCGCCGCATCGACAAGGCTTTCATCCAGCCGCCGCAGGGCAACACCATCTACAACTGGACGAATGAGCACCTCACTGGCCGCGACGGCATCCGCGCCTATATGGCCTATACGGTCGAGCTGGTGCAGCGCCACCCGGATCGCTTCATCGGTTGCTTCGTGTACAACCCGCGCTACGGCGTCGAGAACGGCGTGACTGAGCTCGAGCGCCATGTGAAGGAGCACGGCTTCAGGATGGTCCAGCTCCACGCCAACATGCACGCCTATCGCCCGGACCGGGCGAAGGACTGGGTGCGGCCCGCGCTCAGGAAATGCGAAGAGCTCGGCGTGCTGGTGAAGCTGCACACGGGCGACGGCCCCTACAGCATCCCGACCGAATGGGTGCCGCTCATCAAGGAATTCCCGAAGGTGAACTTCATCATGGCGCACTTCGGGGTGCAGACCGGCGGCGTCTACTGCTTCGAGCCGTTCCAGTGGGCGATGGAGCTCGACAACGTCTACTGCGAGTCGGGCTGGTGCCTGCAGTCGCGCATCGTCGAGTTCGCCAAGGACCTGCCCAAGCACAAGATCCTGTTCGGCTCCGACACGCCGCCGAACGAGCCGGGCATGTGGATCCGCCTGCTCGAGGTGCTGTGCATGGAGCCGCCGCAGGGCATGAACCTCGACGAGGCCACGCTGGAGGATTACCTCGGCAACAATGTGGCTCGCATGATCGGCCTGAAGGTGCACTGACCATGATCATCGACACGCATCTCCACCCGACCAACATCGTCGACGAGGCCTGGCGCCATACCGGCACGCCGTTCAACGGCGAGCGCATGCTCAAGCTGATGGACGGCCCCTACATGATCAACGGCAAGCCGCGGCGCATCGACATGGGCTTCATCCAGCCGCCGCCCGGCAACACGGTGCACCGCGAGGGCGGCCGCACCGGCCGGCAGGGCATCCGCGACTACATGGCGTACTGTGCGGAGCTGACGCAGAAGTATCCCGACCGCTTCATCGGCAACTTCAACTTCAACCCCCGCTTCGGCCCGGAGGACGGGGCACTCGAGCTCGAGTTCCACGTCAAGCAGTACGGCTTCAAGATGCTGAAGCTGCACTCCAATATGCATAACTACAGACCGGATCGCGCGCTCGACTGGCTGCGCCCGGCGATGAGGATGTGCGCCAAGTACGACGTGGTGGTGCTGATCCACACCGGCGACGGCCCCTACAGCATCCCGACGCAGTTCTATCCAGTGATCCGCGAGTTCCCGATGGTGAAATTCATCATCGGGCACTTCGGCATCCAGACCGGCGGCAACTACTCGTTCGAGGCCTTCTGGATGGCGATGGACACCAAGAATATCGTGTGCGAGTCGGGCTGGACCTTCCAGTCGCGCATCGTCGAGTTCGCGAAGGAGCTGCCGCGGCACAAGATCGTGTTCGGCACCGACTCGCCGCCCAACGAGCCCGGCATGTGGCTGCGCGAACTCGAAGTGCTGTGCGGGCCGCCGCCGCAGGGCATGAACCTCGACGAGGACGGGCTCGAGGACTACCTCGGCAACAACATCGCGCGCCTGTGCGGCATCAAGACCACGCCACCGCCGAAAAACATCGACGAAGCCAAGGCGCGGCTCAGGAATACTTACGCGGGGGTCAGATGATTCGAATTCTGATTGCAGCCGTCACCCTTGGGATTGCGATTCAAGCAGCGGCCCAAACCAATGTGCGCTTCCTGCACGAGTGGCGCTTCGAGGGCCATGTCGCTCCGTTCCTCGTCGCGCTCGACAAGGGCTACTACCAAGCGGAGCGTCTGAACGTCACCATCGACGCGGGCACCGGATCGCTCGACAGCATCAACCGCGTCGCCACGCGCGCCTACGACATGAGCATCGCCGACATCAATTCGCTCATGCGCTACCGCGACAACCCGGCGAACGCGCCGGTCAAGGCGGTAATGATGGTCTACGATTCTCCGCCGTTCGCCATCCTGACGCTGAAGAAGAACAACATCCGCACGCCGAAGGACCTCGAAGGCAAAGTGCTGGGCGCGCCGGCCGCCGACGGCGCCTGGGCGCAGTGGCCGATCCTCGCCAGGGTGAACGACATCGACACGGCGAAGGTGCGCGTCGAGAACGTGGGGTTCCCGGTGCGCGAGGCGCTGCTCGCGCAGGGCAGGGTGGACGCGGTGACTGCCTTCGGCAGCAACGCGCTCGGCCTGGTCGCCCAGGGCGTTCCGGAAAGCGAGATCGTCGTGCTGATGATGCGGCGCTTCGGCCTCGACCTGTACGGCAGCGCGATCCTCGCGCATCCCGAGTTCATGAAGACGCAGCCGAAGGCGGTCGCGGGCTTCGTGCGCGCGCTGATCAAGGGCTTCCAGGACACGTTCCGCGATCCCGATGCCGCGATCGAGAGCGTGATGAAGCGCAACCCGGTGGCGAAGCGCGACATCGAGCTGGCGCGGCTGAAGAAGGTGATCGAGCAGAGCTACCTCACCGACGAGGTGCGCGCCAACGGCTTCGGCGCAGTCGACATGAAGCGCCTGGAAAGGGCGATCGACCAGGTGGCGATCGCCTTCAAGTTCACCCACAAGCCCGAGGCCGCCGATATCTTCACCGCCGAGTTCCTGCCGCCGCGCGGCGAGCGGCTGGTGAAGTGAAGCCGGATTTCCACAGCTTCCTGGATGACTACCGTAGCCGGTATCCCGATGATGTATTTCATGTAACAGAAGAAGTCTCCGCCGACCAGGACGTCACCGCGGTCGTCTGGACGCTCGCCGCGCAGGGCCGCGAGCCGCTGCTCGTGTTCGAGAGCGTGGGCGGCGCCAGAGTCGCGACCAACCTCTTCGCCTCGCGCCAGCGTATCGCGCGGCTCCTCGGCTGCGAAGTTTCGCGCATCCACCAGACCTACCAGGAGAAATCGCGCCAGGCCGTCGACCCCAAGCTCGTGCCCACGGGCCCGATACTCGATTCGGTCGAGGAGCGCGTCGATCTCACCAGGCTGCCGCTGCTGAAGCATTTCGAGACCGACAAGGCGCCCTACATCACCAACGGCATCGTCGTCGCCGAAGGTCCGGGGAACCTGTCGTACCACCGCGCCATGCTGCACTCGAAGACCGAGCTCGCCACCAGCCTGCATTCGCGCGGGCACTTGTGGCGCCTGCTGCAGCTCGCGCAGGAAAAAAAGCGGCGGCTTCCGGTTGCGATGGTGATCGGCGCACACCCGCTGTTCATGCTGGCCGCCTCCGCACGCGTCGCCTTCGGTGCCGACGAGCGGCGCATCGCCGGCGGGCTGCTCGGCGAGCCGCTGGAGATGGTCAGGACGCCCAAGCACGGCATCGGGGTTCCGGCCACCGCCGAGATGGTGCTCGAAGGAACGCTCGACCCGGAGGCGAAGGTCGAGGAGGGACCGTTCGGCGAATTCACCGGCTACTCGTCCAACCGCACCACCAACACGCTGTTTCGCGTCGAGACGCTGCTGCGCCGCAAGGACGCGATGCTGGTCGACGTGGTCGGCGGCAACTCGCCCGAGCACCTGAACCTCTCCCGCGTGCCGCGAGAGTCCGAGATGGCGGAAAAGCTGATGGAGCGCTTCCCGGGGGTGACGCGGCTGCATTACCCGAACTCCGGCGTGCATTTCCACGCCTACGTCGCGCTGCGCGCGCGGCGCGAAGGCGAGGCGCGCCAGGTGCTGCTCGCGCTCCTCGGCTGGGATCCCTACGTGAAAACCGTCATCGCCGTCGATGAAGATATCGACCTCGGCGACGACTCGCAGGTGCTGTGGGCGCTCGCCACCCACTTCCAGCCGCACCGCGACGTGGTGATGATCGACGGGCTGCCGGGCAATGCCCTCGATCCATCGGCGTCGAGCGCCGGCACTACCTCGCGCATGGGTCTCGATGCGACGCGCGGCCCGAATTTCGAAAGCGTGCGCGCGAAGATTTCCGACCGGGCGCTAGCCCGGGCGAAGCAGCTGCTCCAGTCCGCCCGCTAGCGCCGCCCGGTCGAGGTTGCGGCCGATGAACACCAGCTTGCTCACCGGCTGCTCGCCACCCCAGGCATCGGCGGGCTTGAGATCCATGATGCGGTGCACGGCCTGCAGCACGTAGCGTCGCGGCTCGCCCGCGAGCGCGACGATGCCCTTCAGGCGGAAGATGTCGTCGCCTTTCTTCTGCAGTAATTCCTTCAGGTAAAGCTCGAAGCGCGCGCGCTCGAACGGCCGCTCGAAGACGAATGACTCCGACTCGAGCGCCGGGTCGTGGCTGTGCTCGTGCTCGTCGAGGCTCACGCTGCCGCGCTGGGCGTTGAACGCGCCGATGCCGAGGATGTTCTCGAGATCGACCCTGGCATGGCTCGAGCGCAGGATCGGTGCCGTGGCATTGAGGCGCCGCACGCGCGCTTCGAGATCGCGCAACTCGGTCTCGCCGACCAGATCCACCTTGTTCACGAGGATGCGGTCCGCGATGACGATCTGATCGACGGCAATGTTGTCGAGGTGCGCGGCTGCATGCTTTGCATCGACCAGGGTCACGATCGCGTCGAGCGACGTTTCGCGCATCAGCTTCTCGTTTGCAAACAGTGTCTGCGCGACCGGTGTCGGATCGGCCAGACCGCTGGTTTCGACGAGGATATGGTCGAGCGGCTCGCGCCGTGCCAGCAGCTTCTCCAGGATGCGCAGCAGGTCGGCGCGCGCCGTGGCGACGCAGCACACGCAGCCGTTGGTGAGCTCGAAGATCTCCTCGTCCGAGGTCATGACGAGCTCGGCATCGATGTTGATCTCGCCGAACTCGTTCTCGATCACCGCGATGCGGTGGCCGTGCTTCTGCGTCAGGATGTAGTTCAGCAGCGTGGTTTTCCCCGAGCCGAGAAAACCGGTGAGGATGGTTACGGGAACTGCGCTCAAGATTTGTCCCTCAGGGCCTGCAGAACCTGCTCAGGGGTGATCGGGTAATGGCGGAAGCGCACGCCGATCGCGGCGTAGATCGCGTTCGCGATCGCCGGGCCGATGGCGATGATCGGGTCCTCGCCCACGCCCTTGGCGCCGAAGGGCCCGCCGGGATCGGGCGCGGTCTCGAGCAGGATGGTGCGGATGGGCGGCATGTCCATGGCGAGCGGCATCTTGTAGTCGACGAAGCTCGCGTTGAGCGAGCGCCCGGTGGCGAGGTCGACGACGTGCTCCTCGGTGAGCGTGTGCCCGATGCCCTGCTGGATGCCGCCCTCGATCTGCCCCGCCGCGCCGACCGGGTGGATCACCCTGCCGATCTCGTGCACCGGGATCACCTGCAGGACGTCGACCTGCCCGGTCTCGGCATCGACGCTTACCTCGACGAAGTGCGCGGCGAATGAGTACGACTTGGTCGGATAGTAAGTGCTGCTCGCCAGGAGGTGCGCCGCCGGAACGCCCTTCTTCGGGGCTACCGCGTCGCGCACGCTCACGCTGCGGTCGGAGCCTCGGACGCAAATTACACCTTTTTCTATCTTTAAATCTACAGATGAAGTTTCCAGCAATTCGGCAGCGCGCTCGAGCAGCTGCTTCTTCAGCTCCGCCGCGGCCATCTGCGCGGCGCGCCCGCCCATGTAGGTGGTATGGCTCGCGAAGGCGCCGATGTCCCAGGGCACGACGTCGGTGTCGCCATGCACCACCGAAACATCGCCGAACGCAAGGCCGAGCTCCTCGGCGACGATCTGCGCGAGCGCGGTGTGCGCGCCGGTGCCGAGGCCGGTGGTGCCGGTGTAGAGCGTCACCGCGCCGTCCTCGCTCATCTTCACCGTGGCATTGCCCTGCTCCTTGATGCCGGGATAGGCGCTCGAGCCGTGCATCTCGCAGCCGACGCCCCAGCCGCGACGCAAAGGGCCTTTCTTGGAGGTCTTGTTTCCCGGCCAATTCGTCTCCTGCATGCCGCGGCGAATGCAGTCCTCCAGCCCGTGGCCGACGATCGGATGGCCGGAGGGCGAGAGGTCGCCCTCGCGCACCGCGTTCCGCATCCTGATCTCCACCGGGTCGATGCCGAGCCGCGCGGCGGCCTCGTCCATCTGGATGTCGAGCGCGTAGTAGCTCTGCGTCACGCCGTAGCCGCGATACGCGCCGGCGATCGGCGTATTGGTGTACACACAGCGGCCCTCGAGATGCACGTTGTCGCAGCGATAGAGCGACGTCAGCGCGGTGGTGCCCACGGCGGTGACGCCCGGGCCGTGCGAGCCGTAGGCGCCGCTGTTGTAGGTGAGCCGCGCCTCGCGCGCGGTGAGGCTGCCGTCCTTGCGGAAGCCCTGCTTGAGCCAGATGCTGCACGGGTGGCGCGAGCGCCCGCCGAGAAAGGTCTCCTTGCGCGTGTATTCCATGCGCACCGGCCGCCGCGTCTCGCGCGCAAGCAGCGCGCACAGGAACTCGTGCTGGAAAAGGTCCTGCTTGGCGCCGAAGCCGCCGCCCATGTGGTCGACCAGCACGCGCACCTTGCCGAGCGGCAGGCCGAGCACCTCGGCGAGGATGCCGCGCACCATGAACGGCGTCTGCGTCGAGACCCACATCGTGAGACGCCCCTCCTGGTCCCACTGCGACACGCAGACGTTCGGCTCCATGTAGGCCGGCGTCGGCCGCCCCATCTCGTAGCGGCCTTCGACGATGAGGTCGGCTGCGGCAAAGCCTTTCGCGACGTCGCCACGCCTGACCACGACCGGTTCCGCGACCAGATTGCCCTTCGCTTCGTGTATCAGAGGCGCAGCCGGGGCGAGCGCCTGCTCGACGGTGAGCGCGGCCGGGAGCTCCTGGTACTCGACCTCGATCAGCTCGAGCGCCTCCTCGGCGATTTCCTCGCTCGCCGCGGCGACGGCCGCGATGCCTTCGCCCCAGTAGCGCACCTTGGTGTCGAAAATGTACTGGTCGCGCGTCACCGACGCCGAGCGCGGGTGCGGCGAACCGTAATGCAGCACGCGGGGGACGTTTTCATGAGTCAACACAACCATTACCCCTGGGAGTGAGAGCGCTTTCGAGCCATCAATCCGCCGGATGCGCGCGTGCGCCACGGTGCTGCGCTTGATCTTGCCGTGCAGCATGCCGGCGAGCTTGACGTCGCCGGCGTAGCTCGCGCTGCCCGTCACCTTGCCGAGGATGTCGGGGCGCGTGACGCTCGTGCCGACGACAGATAGATCGCTCATGAATTAGCGGTGGCGAAAATCGCTTCGATGATCTTGGTGTAGCCGGTGCAGCGGCAGATATTCCCTGCAATGGCAAAGCGGATCTCCTCCTCTGTGGGGCGCGGATTTTCATCGAGCAGCGCTTTCGCCATCATGATCACGCCCGGCGTGCAGAAGCCGCACTGCGCGCCGCCGCACTTCATGAAATTCTCCTGCAGCGGATGTAGCCGGCCGGGGGGATTGCCGATGCCTTCGATGGTCACGACCTCGCAGCCCTGCGCCTCGACGCCGAGCACCAGGCACGCGCACACCGGTCTGCCGTCGAGCAGCACGGTGCAGGCGCCGCAGTCGCCGACGTCGCAGCCTTTCTTCGAGCCGGTGAGGCCGGCGTCGTTGCGCAGCACGTCGAGCAGGCTGCGGTAAGGCTCGACCGCGAGCTCGCACGGCTCGCCATTTACGCGCAACGACAGGTTTGTTTTCACCTGATCAAACCCAATGCTTGCCGCAGCGCGCGCCGCGTCAGCACCGCGACCATCTCGCGCCGGTAATCGGCGCTCGCGCGCACGTTACTGATGGGCTTTGACTCGCTCATCGCGGCGATTGCCGCTTTTTCTATCAAATCCTCACTGACTTCCTTAGTACGCAGGATCGCCTCGGCCTTGAGCGCGCGCAGAGGCGTCGGCGCGACCGCGCCCAGCACGATGTCGACTTCTCTGAATCTGTTTTCCTGGAGAGTCACCGACACGGCCACGCCTACCGTGGCGAGCTCCATCGCCTTGCGCCGGCCG
>WNGG01017916.1_pt1 | contig 10453 bp, 10 predicted proteins | sample 5400661 | NCBI WGS metagenome assembly WNGG01 (sample SAMN13153372, study PRJNA577476) | soil metagenome | isolation source: 100 cm soil or saprolite under Garry oak tree replicate 1 | place: USA:California | collected 2016-06-15
AATAGCCCACCTGGTCGTGGTAGGTCTCGACCTCCCCCGGCTTGACGATGTGCGTGTGGTAGCGAAGCCCATAAAAGAGCTGGGGTCCGTTGGCCTGTGGATCGATGGGTTGCAGCTCCGTGTGCTCTACAAAGGCCTGCCGCACCGGTGCGGACAGCGGCTTCGGCGGAATGTCGAGGCTACGGCTCCCCTCCCAGATGCCCGCCATCTCGGTCAGCGGGCCGAGATTCTTGAGAGTGTTGACGTCAATGTTGGACGGTTCGGTAAAGATGTCCCCGGGGTTGCGCATCCTTCAGTTCCTTTCGACTGGCCACTTCGTTTCTTCAAAGCTCGTGGCGTGGTCACCGTTTGCAAAGGATGGGATGCGAACGGTTCCATACCTGCGCGCCCACGGCTCTACGACTGCCTTCTCCCCCCACTCACGAAGCGCCGTCCCTGTCAGGTCAAGATCCCGGGCACCTGCCCGACGCTCCTCTCGCCCGCGGCCTGGCAGGGGCGCACGGCCTCCGCCTTGAAGTCCGGCGTGAACTTCCTTCGCTTCCTCTACGCCATGGGAGACTCTTGTGGCGCGCCCGCGAAGTAGCCCTCCACCGCTCGATCGAGGTCCAGCCTTATCCCATCCGGCTGGTGAACTGGTTCATGTCGAAATAGTCCCGCCAGGCGCTGATCTTGCCGTCACGGACCTCGAAGGTCCCCATGACCTGCAGCTCGAACGACTTGCCAGGGAGCTTGAAGACGTCCACCCGCTCGGTCATCACGACCGGACCGCTTGCTGCGATGTTGATGAGGCGGAGGTGGAGGCTCTCGATGCCTGGCGCGCCAGGGCGGATGAACGACGCGATGTTGTTCGCGATGGCCGCCCTGCCGGTGACCGGCGCGAGCGGGATATTGTGGTAGACGGCGTCGTCGGTGAAAAATGCGGCGAGCTCGGCGGCGCCGACATCGGCGTTCCACGCCGCGCAGAACCTGCGCACTACCTCGATCGGGCTCTCCATCTGGCTCCTCCTGCGGTCGATCCTGTTGGCACTCCGCCGGGCACCCATCAGCGCCAGGCCCACCGACGATGACACTATTCCGGCACCACCGGTTGCCGCCGCCGCAAGCATGAACGTACGGCGTGAGACGAGGGGCGCCGGTACTCCATTTTCGTTTTCCGAGTCGTTCTTCATGAGTTGCTCCGGAATGTTGTTCAGGCTTAGCGAAGCTTAAAGACGAGCAGCGTACCGCCCTTCGGAACCACGGTTTGGATCCCTCGTATCTTGTCGATCCCGTTTTGAACGCCCTGCGCATCAAGTCCCCAACCGGTCGTGACCGCTACGTACTGCTCGCCATCGACCTCAAAGGATGTGGGAACGCCAATCACGCCGGCGGGCGCCGGGAAGCTCCACAGTTCATCCCCCGTGCGAGCATCGAACGCCCTGAACTCCCGGTCGGGCGTTCCACCCGCGAACACCAGATCCCCGCCAGTCACCAAGAGCGGCGCCCAGAGGATGGTTTTGAAGTTGTGCTGCCAGACGCGCTTGCCCGTGTTCAAGTCCCAGGCTTGAAGCTCGCCAAGATGATCGGCCGCACCCGCGCTGGTGCGAACCGACCCGAAGATGCTTTCGACATCGTACCCAACATAGAATCCGCGGGCGTCAGGCTTTGGCACGGCTCCCTTCGGGAGAAAGGCGCAGATGTTGTTGTTCGCAGGGACGTACAGGAGCTTCGTCTGTGGGCTCCATGCCTCAGGTACCCAGTCCTTGCCGCCGCCGATGCTCGGGCAGAATTCACCGCCTTGTTTGGCACCAGGACGCTTCGATTCGTCGATGACGGGCCTCCCCGTCTTCGGGTTAATCGACGTGAACACGTTGTTATTCGAAAACGGAAAGGCGTGGAGAAACCTCAGCAGTCCCTGATTGCGATCCAGGATCCAGAGGTATCCATTGCGTCCGGCATGTGTCGCCGTCTTGACGATCTTTCCGTCGATCTCCGTGTCGATCAGCAGCGGTCCCGACACTTCATCCCAGTCCCACGAATCGTGCGGCGTGTACTGGTGATAGCCCTTCAGTGTGCCGGTGGCGAGGTCGAGCGCCAACGTGGAGTTGGTGTACAGATTATCGCCCGGACGATCGTCAGCGATCCACGGCGCCGGATTTCCGGTGCCCCAGTAGGTGATGTTCGATTCGGGATCGTACACACCGGTGATCCAGATAGAGCCACCTCCGCGCTTGTATGTATCGCCCCTCCAGGTCGCCCCGCCTGGCTCATCGGGCGCGGGCACCGTGTAGGTGCGCCAGATTCGCTTGCCGGTCTCGGCGTCGAAGGCGCTCAGTGAGCCCCGGACGCCAAATTCTCCACCGGAGTAACCGACGAGGATCTTGCCTCGCGCAGCGAGCGGCGCCAGCGTCGCGTAGCAGCCAGTCTTGTAGTCATCGATCGGGACCGTCCAGGCTTCTTTGCCCGTGGCGGCATCCAGGGCCACGAGTTCGCAATCGGTGGTTGCCATGTACACGCGGTCACCATACAGCGCCACGCCGCGATTGGTCGGGTGCAATTGAAAGAGGCCCTCGGGATACTGCTTCACATACCGCCAGAGCTGAGTGCCGGTCTTCGCATCCAGTGCGATCACGTTATTGCCGGGTGTGGTGATGAACATCCGCCCGTGGTTCACGATTGGCGTCGTTTCATGGGCTTCGACCAGATCCGTATTGAACGACCAAGCGAGGGAGAGCTTTCCGATGTTGCTCGCGGTGATTTGCCTCAAGGGACTGAAGCCCGAGCCATCGTATGTGCGCCGATACATCAGCCAATCGCCCGCTGCCGGATGCTGCAGCCGTTCGTCCGTCACCGTTGGGTACGGCGTCGACCCGACCTGCACGCCTTGTGCGGCGACGCGCGCAGCGGGTAGGCATAGACATAACGTCAGATACGACGCGGCTTGAAACCTCATTTCGTGTCTTCCTCTCTCAATGGAACAGCGTAGATCCGAAAGGGCAGGGAAGGCGATAAGCCCTTCTTCGAAGGGTCGAAGAAGAAGGCCAGCTGGCCGTCACTGACCCACGCTGTCGCGCCGATCCGGGCAACCGACGTCGGGGTTGCGAAACCGCCCCGAATCGTTGTGACGGTGAATGCGTCGCCTTGGATCACCACGCGATCCAAGCTTCCTGAACCCTCGATCAGCAGGAAACTGTTGTTGCCGAGCGTTCGGAGGGCATCGGGAAATTTCAGATGACGGGTACCGGAGAGTGTCGTGATGCGTCCGGCCCTTCCGTCCTTGACTTCCACCCGCACGAGCTCGCCGGCCGTGTACGTCGTGACGTAAAGATTGCCGTCGCTGCCGAAGGCGATCCCGTCGAGCCCAAAACCGCCCTGAGGCGCAGCAAAGACGGAATCCTGTGCGAATAGCTCGAGCGTCGTGGCGCCCGGGGACAGTTTTAGAATGGTGGGATGCGCGCTGTCGGTGATGTATACGGCGCCCGTGGCGTCGACGGTGATGTCGTTGCAGAACGCGTGTGAGCTGGGCAACGAGACGCTGCGTTTCCCGACTCCCGTCTTGAGGTCAAAGCCCTTCAACGCGCTCCCCGTATCACTCCCGGTTGCAGGTCCGCCCAACGCACTCAAGTCGTTCGAGCAAGCCCAGAGCGTCGTCGATGCCTCATCTGCGAAGACTCCCAAGATCGAGCGAGAGCCTGCTGTGCCCGGTTGGACGAAAACGGTGGGCGCGGCTGCGCGCGGTTTGCCGCGCACGATTCCACCATTCCCCAGTGGCCCGACAAAAAGAGCACCATCGGAAGTCGATGTGATGCTCTCCGGAAAGGCTTTCGTCCCCGGAACGGGAATTGATTCGACCTGCTGGGTCGCCGCTTGAGTTGTGAAACTCAGCACCAAGGCGAGGAGAGTCCTCATGGCGTACACGCGAGGCAATTTCTGGTCCAGCCGTAAGCTGTTGAATCCCAAGGGGTGGACAGCCGCTTTATTGGCGAAGTTTCGCCAATGGTGGGATCTCGACAATTCAGCGAGTGTTACGAACTCTTCGTCGCGAGCGTGCGAAAATGGCTCTTGTCAATCCTTAACGCGCGAATCTTCGATTCAAGCGTGGAACGCGGAATGCCGAGTCGGGCCGCTGCTCCTGATGGCCCGAATACGCGCCCGCGGCTTATGCGCAGCGCATCCTCGAGGATCGCACTTCTCGTGCGCGGCGAGCGAGCTCGACAACCCGACCGCGGCTCTTAATCGCGGGCTTTCCGGGGACAGCCAGCTCTCGTCGACCGTGAATTCGTCGGTGTCCGAGACGATGACGGACCGCTCAATGACGTTTTGCAACTCGCGCACATTGCCGGGCCACGGATAGGACTGCAGAGAGTCGAGTGTCCGCTTGCTAACCCGTCGGAATGTCTTTCCGACCCTCCGCGCGTAGCGACTGATGAAGTACTCCACCAGCATCGGAATGTCTTCTCGCCGTTCCCGCAACGGAGGCATCTCGAGGGGAAACACGTTGAGTCGATAGAACAGATCCTCTCGAAACGTGCCGTCCGCCACCGCGGCGGTCAAATCACGATTCGTTGCGGCGATGACGCGAACATCGACCTGGATCCGCTCTCGCCCCCCCACGCGCTCGAATTCGCGCTCCTGGAGGACCCGCAGCAACGCCACCTGTGTGTCGGACGAAAGTTCGCCCACCTCGTCCAGGAGGATCGTGCCGCCGTTCGCCAACTCGAACCGACCGAGTCGCCGGTGCACGGCCCCGGTGAAGGCGCCTTTTTCATGACCGAAGAGCTCCGAGGCAATCAGGTCGCGTGGAATGGCCGCACAGTTTAGGGCGACGAACGCTCGTGCGATACGCCGAGACCGCCGGTGAATCGCTCGTGCGACGAGTTCCTTTCCCGTGCCGGTCTCGCCGCTGATGAGCACCGTCGAATCGCTGCCGGCGACCTTGCACGCGCGCGCGAGCACCCCCGTCAACGCCGGCGAGGCGCCGACAATCTCCTCGAACATCGACGCTCTGTCGACTTCCTCTCGCAGGGCGACGTTTTCCTGCTGGAGTCTCTCCTCGGCGGCCTTGCGATCGTCGATATCGGTACACGCGACATACCAGCGGATCATCTGACCTTGGTCATCGCGAACCGGGTTGGAACGAGCCAGAAACCAGCGGTAACTTCCATCGCCTTTGCGCAGACGCAACTCCAACTCGTAGGCGGACCCGGTAGAGAGGGCACAATCAAAGCAATCGAGCTCCCGCGCTCGGTCATCTGGATGAACGAATGCACCCCGCGCGGGCGTCTGCCGCCACTCTTCAAGAGTAAGCCCCAGGTAATCAAGTCCCACGCGGTTGACATAAAGACGTTCGCGATTCGGTCCGTATACCGCGATTAGTTGAGGCGTAAAGTCCAGAATCTGCCGAAGCTCTGCTTCTTGTTCGTTGACGGTCACCTTCATTATTTCAGACCTCATTTCAGACCTCCAGGCTCGATGATCCGGCACGGAAGGCAACCGCCATGCCAAGTCCATCTGTTGGCGCCGCCGGAACTTGGCGTTTCGGACTGCGCCAACCGATTGGCAATTGCCAAGTGATTGGCGTGCCGTATATCTGACGCTCATGAGTGATCCTACGACGCCCGGCTCGCGTGAGGCGTTCTACCTTGCCGAAGCCCAACGGCTCGCCCATACGGGCAGCTGGGCGTTTACCGCTGCCGGCTTTACCCACCTATGACTGGCCGGGCAGTGTGCGCGAATTACAGAACGCGATCGAGCGTGCCGTGGTGTTGAGTGAAGGCGAGACGTTCGCGATCGATGAATCGTGGCTCGGCCGCAAGCCAGTCAGGCTGGTGAACGGGGCACTGGTGACGACGCTGGCCGACGGTGAGAAGACGTTGATCGAAGCCGCGTTCAGAGAGACCAACGGCAGGGTCGCCGGCCCCCGCGGCGCGGCGGCCAAGCTCGGTATTCCGCGTCAGACCCTCGAATGGAAAATCCGCAACCTGAAGATCGATAAGTTGGCCTTCCGCGCACGCTGACCGCCTGGCAATTGCCAACCTGTTGGCAGCCTCCGTAAGACCAACTCTCTGCTAATCAGGCGGTTAGCGCTGGCGCGGCGTTTGCTTCTTGCTGCTCACGCATGCTGAAGATCGAAATCGCTTCCGACCCTGAGGCCCTGTGCCGGCGACGGCGCTGGCGGTGCTCACCAGCTGTTCCGCGACTGGCGGTCACCGTTAGCGAAGAACGCACTCGAGGTCATCGAGTGGTATTTCACAGAGGTTCCGAAGGTGTCCAAAGCCATCGGTGTCGACGTCCGGGAGAAAGGAAAAACCGGTGCCAGTAGCTGAGGCCGCGAAAACGACTTGGCTGGCTGTTTGTTGTAAACACGTCATGAACGGGGGAGCGACATGTCCGGCAAGTTGAACGTGCTCGTGACCGGCGCGACCGGGAAGCAGGGCGGCCATCTGGTGCGCGAGCTGCTCGCCCGCGGGCACTCGATTCGCGCGCTCACGAGGAAGCCAGAGTCCCCCGCCGCCGCGGCCCTCGCGGCGCGTGGGGTCACGATCGTTTCCGGGGACTTCGACGATCAGGGAAGTCTCGAGCGCGCCGCCCGTGGCGTCGATACCGTCTTCGCCATGTCTACGCCGTTCGAGAGCGGTGCGAAAACGGAAACACGCGAGGGCGTCAACATCGTTCGCGCGGCGTCGGCCGTGGGGGTTTCGCATCTCGTCTATGCGTCGGTGGCCGGCGCCAACCGGGCGTCAGGCATTCCGCATTTCGACAGCAAGTTCGAGGTCGAGAGCGAGATACGGCGGTCGGGCGTGCCGTTCACGATCGTCGCGCCGGTATTCTTCATGGAGAACTTTCTCGCAGACTGGATGGCAGCCGGCATCGCAAGGGGGTCAATCGCGATGGCGTTGCCGGCGACGCGCCGTCTGCAACAAATCGCGGTTGCGGATATCGCGCAGTTCACCGCCCTCGTCATCGAACGCCGCGAGAGTTTCCTCGGTCAACGAATCGACATCGCGTCTGACGAGCTGACGGGCGCGACGGTGGCTGCGGCAATCAGTGAGGCATCGGGCCGGCGTATCGAGTACACGCCGCTTCCGCTCGACGCAGCGCGTCAGCAGAACGAGGATCTCGCGCGCATGTTCGAGTGGTTCGACCGCGTGGGATACGACGCGGACGTCGTCGGCCTTCGATCGCTCTATCCCGAAGTCGACTGGCACCGCTTCAGCGTCTGGGCTCGCGAGCAGGATTGGTCAGCGATCGCGGTCCCGGCGACAACTGTTTGATCCTACGGAGGATCAGATGCAACGCCTGTCGATCGTTATCACAGCGCTGACGACGCTCGTCGGACCCAGTCTCGCCCAGAGCGCGAACCCCAAACGACCCGGTACGACCGTCATTGTCTATGACGACTTCCACAAGCCCGGCGGGTACACGCTCGCCGACTATGACGCGAAATGGTCCATCCTCACGCTCGGCGAGATGGCCGTCGAGGATACGCGCCACAACCACAGCCTCTCGATTTCCGCGACGCCCTTTCGGACCGGCAAAGACTCCAGCGTCGCCGATCACGGCAAGTACATCGCCCTGAGCAAACGGGTCTTCGTAGTACCGGAGATCGGCTCCATCACCGTTTCAATGGACATCGCCGCTGAGACCCCCGGCACCGTACAGGGCCACGTGGTGCACGGCACCTACGTGCAGTCGGGTGCGCCGTACTCGGCGACAGTGCTCCAGGGCCAGCAGGCTGCCGCCACGCTCCATGTGATCGACTTCGCCACCGGGCAGCTCTTCGACTGGTTCGTCTCCGGAAACACCGCGTTCCCGCTCATCGAGCGCCTGCCATCGAGCGTGACCGGATCGGCCGAGCGCGTTTCGACCGCCAAGATGTACACGCAGATCACGCGCGAGATACCGATCGCGGCAGGCGTCCCGCATACCGTGGCGATCCGCTATTCACGCGACCGACGACGCTCGCGCGTGGAGTACCTGCTCGACGGTAAGCTTGTGTCCAAGGTCGAGAGAGTCGGCATTCCCCTCGACGCGCAGGGCGTCCCGTACTCCGGGACCTACCCGTCGCGCGGACCCGGGGAGCTCTTGCGAGACAAGATCAATTCAGTCGTCATCGCCCACGGCCTCTTCAGCCTGCTCGACGCGTTTCCGTTCCAGCATCCAGACGCGCCGGCACTCAACGTGTCCGTTCCGATGCACGAGCGTCTGTTCGGTCAAGGCGCAAAGGCCAGGTTCACGAACTTCGTCGCCACGATCGAAGCATCGAACGGCACAGCCCTCAACCAGTAGCGGAGGATCCTTCCATGGCCTGGTTGACGTATCTCTTCAGCGCGCTGCTCGCGATGACGACACCCACTCATGCGGCGTCACCCCGCCATTGGACCGTGATCGTCGGTGGGGCTACCGCCGATACCAGTATCTACGCCAACGCGTTCTTTCCCCAGGCGCTCGAGATCGGTGTCGGCGACACCGTCACCTGGATTTTTGAAGGCTTTCACAACGTCGCCTTGCTGGGTGGAGGCGCCGCGCCGCCGTTCGCAGTTCCGGAGGGGGACAAAATGTATTGGAATCCCCTGATCCTGTTTCCCGCCGGCGACCAGAGCTACGACGGCACCGGCTATCACAACTCGGGCGTGCCTGGCCCGGACGGGCGGCTGTCGTACACACTGACGTTCACAAAGCCCGGACGCTACTCGTATATCTGCGGCATTCACTCCGGCATGCGGGGGACGGTGATCGTGACGGACCAGGCGAAGGGCACGCCGGCCGCTGCATTGAAGCGGGGGCGCGCAGAGCAGGCCGCCACCCTCGCCGCGGGACGCGCGCGCTTCGCCAGCCTTCAGGTTGCACGTCACGGTACGACCTTCGTTGTGCCGCTCGTCGGGAATAGCCAACAGCGCTACTCCGTGCTCCGCTTCACGCGCGAGCCGCTCGTTGTTCCACGGGGCTTGACAGTCACGTGGGCGATGCGCGACACGTTTGAGATTCACACAGTGACGTTTACGAGCGGAGAGAAGCCGCCCGAGTTCGCTGTGCCCGAACCGCAGTCCAGCGGCCCACCCAAGGTGCTCCTCAACCCGAAGGCCCTCGCCCCCCCCACCACCACTCAGTACGACGGCACCGGCTACGTGAACTCTGGCATGCTGTTCCCGCCAGGCAACCCGGGGAAGCTCCCGTCGTCGTTCAGCCTCACGTTCACCACACCGGGACGGTTCGAGTACTGGTGTCTGATGCACGCTGAGGTCGGGCAGCGTGGAACCATTGTCGTCCGGTAACGCATCCATAAGGGAGACATTTTACCGATGGCAACTGAACTGCTGCCTTCCAGCAGCGTGATCCGCGATCCGATCAGCGATCATCTCATCACGCTCGAGAACGCGGGCGTAGTCGTGATCGACTACCAACCGGCTCAGGTAGGCACGGTGCGGTCCATGGATCGCGACCTCCTTGTCAAGAACATCGTCTCGACGGTGAAGCTCGCGCGCGTGTTCCGCCTTCCGATTGTGCACTCGACGGTCAACGTCAAATCGGGCCGAGGCAAGCCGACGGTTCCACCACTCGCGGAGCTGCTCGGGGACAGTCCGCCGGTCGACCGCACGAGCATCAATGCCTGGGAGGACGCCGATTTCGTTCGCGCCGTGCGGGCGACTGGCCGGCGCAAACTCATCTTCTGCGCGCTCTGGACGGAGATCTGCATGGCCTTCCCCGCGCTCGACGCGTTGCGTGAGGGTTACGAGGTGTATCCCGTCGTCGATGCGATCGGCGGTACCTCCCTCGAGGCGCATCGCGCCGGAGCTCCGCGTTCGTGTGCGCGTGACCGGCGAGGCCCCAGCCGCCGTCGGGAGCCTCGGTGAGCAACACCCAAATCCGCTCCTTCACCGACGCATCGTTCGCCGCCGCGGCCACAATCCGTGTCAGCTCGGCGACCACCCCGAGCTGCTTCTCGCGGTCGAGGCCCCCCGCATTCGTGAGCACTTGCACGCGAACGCACGCGTGATCGCCGTCGACATTCGACAGGCTATCCAGCGGGAGCTCGTGCACGAACGCCGCGGTGTTCTGCCGAAACAGCGGGATGTTCGGCACGCGCTCGATCGTCATCACCGCCGTCGCGAGGTCCCGCACGAGCTTGGCCCGGTCGCGAAAAGTGCCGGCCGGGGCGTACACGTCGATCATCGGCATGCTATTGGCTCGCGCTCTCGATGATCCGGGCGACGTCCTGCGCCCGCGAGATGAAGACGAGATGCCCGGCGGGCAGCTCGGTCACGCGCGCATTCATCCGCTTCGCCATGAAGCGCTCGAGCTCCGGGTTGATCGCGCGATCCTGCGTCCCGACGACGTACCACGACGGCACGGTCTTCCAGGCCGGCGCGACGGTGAGTGGCTCGCCGAGCGCGCTGCCGGCGATCGGCTTTTGTGCCGTCGCGAACGCGCGCGCCTGAGTCGGCGGCAAGCCGTTGGCGAACACCTCGGGATA
>WNGG01011663.1_pt1 | contig 10452 bp, 7 predicted proteins | sample 5400661 | NCBI WGS metagenome assembly WNGG01 (sample SAMN13153372, study PRJNA577476) | soil metagenome | isolation source: 100 cm soil or saprolite under Garry oak tree replicate 1 | place: USA:California | collected 2016-06-15
TGACTACGGGCTGGCCGTGCAGCTCTTTACGAAGGCCTTGGAGGCTGGCGAATACGCGCAATTTTATGCGGCCCGCGCCGACGCATACGAGCGGATGGAGGAATATGCTAAAGCTCTCGCCGACGCCAACTCGGCGCTCGAGTTATATCCGCAAGATCCGGCCGTACTTGCCGACCGCGCTTACGCCTTCACGGGGCTAGACCACCTTGAGGAGGCTGTTGCAGACCTGGAATTGGCCGCGAAGATCGACCCAGGGGAAGATGGCTTGGAGAACGCACGCGATTGGCTTGCGGGGAAGCTAACGTCGGCGGGCTACGAGCTGCAAAAAAGCGGGCACTACGACGAAGCGCTTGGTCGCTTCAATGAGGCAGCGAAGGTAGATCCGAAACATCAGGAGACGTTCTACTGGCGCGCTCGGACATACGTACAGAAGGGAAAGCTTGACCAAGCGCAGAGCGATCTTGAGGAGGCCATCCGACTGGATCCGCACCACTTTGAGGCGTATCAAACCCTTGATTGGGTGCTCGGCCAGGGGGGCAGATGGGACGAGGCGCTCGCTCACTGGAACCGCTTCTTGGATCTCGAACCCAACAACGCCAACGCGTACTTCGGGCGAGCGGGGGCATTTCACCACAAGGGAGACCAGGCGGCGGCCTTCACCGATCTGAAGAAGGCGTGCGACCTCGGGAACGGCAATGCTTGCCGGATCTATGATCGCGAGCATGGCCGGGCCGGCGCCGCGAAGTAGGCGTCTATTGACTTGCCATTCAAACTGTCAGAGGAACGTATCGTTATCTTGAAGCAACTCCTAAGTGAAGCCCGAGACCTTGGGACAGGTCATCGACTCATCCTCCCTGACTGTAGGCCCGCGCGAGGGAAGCTGTGAAAGTTGAGGCGGAACTGACTGTCAAGGATTATGAAGCATTCTTCCGGGCTGCCACCCGGAGAGCCGTTGGAGGAACGGGCTCGCGCAGGGGACGGGCGCGTTACTGGCTGATATTCAGTATCAATCTCGCGGCATGGATTGCCTTTGCCTCTTTTCTCCCTTCTCTCTTCCCAGAATCCTCTCTTACCCAGACGTTCCTCTTTGTGGCCGTTTACGCCGTTGCCGTTTATTTTTGGCGCAAGCGTTCCCGGCGCCTGATGGCTCCAGAACAGGGAGGCACCTTGCTGGGGTCACACGGAGCCCTGTCCTACTCCCTCACCAAGTGGCCGGCGGTGCGGGCGATTGAAGAAACGCCGGAGCACGTCTTTGTCTTTGTCGATAAGACGGTGGCCCACATCGTGCCGAAGCGCTGTTTTCCCCAATCGGAGGATTATCAGGCGTTTTTGCGCGAGCTACGGGAACGCGTGCAGGGGTCATCCGACGCCCGTAGCGTGAAGATTCCCCCTCGTCTCGGTGCGCGACGACTGATCCCCCGCTCCGCTTTCTGCCTCGTCGCCGCCTTTCTTGCCACATTCCTCTTATCGGGAGCACCTCTCCGGCCAACATCTCAGAACCATCAGGATACCGCCGAAGATTTCTCCGAGGAAGAATGGGAGGAGGCAGAAGACCTGCTCTACTCTCAACTCGCCCTCGTTGAAAAACAGAACGCAGCCCTTTTGCCGGAACGGCCCGGTATTGTTGACCTCTACTTTGTTGGGTTCGGCGGTGACGCCGACCAGGACGTCTTCATGAATGAAGCACTCTACGCGCAGCACCTGTTTGATCGACGGTTTGATACGCGCGGCAGATCGCTTGCGCTGATTAACAACCGCAAGACACGGAAAGAATTGCCGCTGGCTTCCTTCACGAACTTGCGAACGACGTTGCACCACGTTGGCCGGCTGCTGAACCCGGAAGAGGATGTGCTTTTTCTTTTTCTCACCAGCCATGGGTCGCGAGACCATATCCTTTCGGTCAAGTACTGGCCATTGCCGTTAAAGGAAATTTCCTCCGCAGACCTTGCCGGGATGCTCGACGAGTCGGGCATTAAGTGGAGGGTCGTCATCATCTCTGCTTGTTATTCGGGAGGGTTCATCGACGGGTTAAAAAACGACCATACGCTGATCATCACCTCGTCTGCCGCAACTCGCCCCTCGTTTGGCTGCGGTAAGGGGGAGGACCTGACCTATTTCGGGAAAGCCTTCTTTAAGGATCAACTGAGTCAAGCAAGGGGGATCCTGCAGGCGTTCGCGGGCGCGGCGGCGCTTATTCGGCAGCGAGAAACCGCTGAAAAGTTGAAGGCCTCGGAGCCGCAGCTCTCCTCGCCTCCGGCAATCATCGAGAAGCTGCAAGCCCTCGAAGCGCGCTTAGAGTCGGGCGGGCCTCACTAAATCGGAACACAGAAGATTGGTACAGGAAATTGGGCGGGCCGTAGGAGCGAATCTTGTATTCGCCCCCCGTCTGAGCTATAAGAGGCACGTTTGTGTGTACCTCCATTGAAGGGGGAATGTCAGAGGAGGAAGAGGGGAGGAAAACGCGCCTCGGCGGATAGCCAGGAGAGGACCTCAAGGTGATCGGCAGGCGCTGTGGCAGAGGGTACACCAGAGTCAGGCGCCGTGCAGGCGCCGTATCCCGCCGCGTACAACACGCCCCTTGATACCAGCAAAGTAAAGACCTGGCCTCAACCCTAAGCGGCGCAGGACGGCCGCAATTGATTGGACCTTAGTAATGGCGAAGGAGGTGTAGAGATGGGCGCAGAACCTTGGCAGTATTTTGTTCCCTATGAACAGGACACTCAAGCCGCGTTGGAAAAGCTCAAAGAACGGGAGTTTCGGGCCGGGAGATTTCGCTTCAGCGAGGAGCACCCCGCGACGATCGATGAAGCCCGCGAAATCGCTGATGCCGATGGGACCGGCTCCATCCTGGACATCGACGGAGTGGGCGATGAGCCCGATTTTGGGGTTGTCGTTCCTTTGTCGGCAGAGAACCTGGTGGAATTGTATGGCACCGCTCAGCCAACTCATGAAATGATCGAAGCCAACCTGGACTTCTATGAGGACATTGAGCGCGGGCAGGGTATTTACATTGTTGTCTACAAGGGTGGGAAGCCGGCGGAGATCTTCTTTGCTGGGTACTCGTACGATTGAGCTGACCGGGCTTCGCCGACAAGTGTGGCGTATGTATCCAAGAGCAAGACCTAACCCGGAGAAGGCATAGGACCTGCCAGCTCCTCTACTAGCAGGCTGCTGAAAAAGTCGGATTCGTGCTTCGACAGAGCCTGTCCTGAGCTTGTCGAAGGACTCAGCACGAACGGAAAATCTCTAACGCTTGCAAGCCTGCTTCCGTTCGCCCTGAGCTTGTCGAAGGGTAAGCGGCGGGTTTTTCAGCACCCTGCTAAGGGTTGGCTATGCCTATCCTGCAAATCTGCAAGACAAGACCGCACGGGAAAAAGACAAGAGCGTAAAGCCCCCGTCTCTTGAGCCGTTCTCCCGCGAGGCATCTAGGCCGGACACACAAGCCCCATCGGGGGGATTTACCATCAGCCCACCAAGGTGGTACGCTCTGCTGCTCGGTACTGTGACGGAGAGACTGGGTAGTGGATGACGAGAGAGCCGTTCCTTTTCTCTAGCCGAGATGCCGATCTCTTCGATATCAGGAGGACGGATGCATGGCCGCTCGTGAGCTGAGACGGGGGCAGGACGAGGCCGAGGCGATCTGGCTCAAATGTACGGCATGCCAGGAGATCCTCTTTCGCAAAGAGGTCGAGCGGCGCTTATTCGTCTGTCCCAAGTGCGGCGCGCACATGCGCCTCACGGTCGAGCAGCGTCTGCTCATGATAGTCGATCGTGGCTCGTTTGTTGAACACGACGGGACGCTCAGCTCTGCCGATGCGTTGGGGTTTAGCGATCGCAAGCCGTATACGACCCGGCTGGCCGACGCTCGCCAGAAGACCGGACGCGAAGAGGCGGCGGTGTGTGGGGTTGCCACCATTAACGGCCGGCCAGTAGCGCTGGGGCTGTTCGACTTCGCCTTCCTCGGTGGGAGCATGGGGTCGGTGGTTGGCGAAAAACTCACGCGTATCATTGAGCACGCGCTCACCGCACGACTGCCGGTGATTTTCTTCTCTGCCTCGGGCGGGGCGCGCATGCAGGAAGGCGTGCTCTCGCTCATGCAAATGGCCAAAGTCAGCATGGCGCTGGGGCGCCTGCGAGCCGCCGGTCTGCCCTATCTGTCGGTGATGACCGATCCCACCACGGGCGGGGTCGCGGCCTCGCTGGGTATGCTCGGCGACCTCAACCTGGCCGAACCCCAAGCGCTGATCGGCTTTGCCGGACCGCGGGTGATCGAGCAAACGATCCGCGAGAAATTGCCCCCTGGGTTCCAACGTGCCGAGTTCCTACTCGAGCACGGCATGGTCGATCTGGTGGTCGAGCGTAGGGACCTGCGGCGGGTCCTCAGTCAGGTGCTCGGCTTGCTGTGTGACTGATAGCAAGCTGCGTTCCGGGTGGCAACTGTGGTTCTGGTGCAGATTCGCAGGAGTGTGGTTGAGCAAGCCCTTTTGGGGTCCGATCAATCGGACCCCCTACCTTACGAAACGCAAACTGGTATGAAGGGGAATCAGTAAGGGCGTGGCACGCTGCGCTCCTCTGTTCGTGTATGGCGACCTACTACGAAACGCTGGACTTCCTATACCGTCTCGAAGTCGAGCGCATGGACCTCAAGCTCGAGCGAGTGGCCGAAGCGCTGCGGCTGTGCGGTTCGCCACACCTCTGCTTTCCCGCTCTCCATATCGCTGGCACGAACGGTAAAGGCTCAACCGCGGCGCTGTTGCATGCTGTGCTCAGCGTCGCCGGCTACCAGGTCGGCCTGTTCACCTCTCCCCACCTGGTCGATTTCTGTGAGCGTATCCGCCTTGGCTCCGGGCACATCAGCGAGCAGGAGGTGATTGACGGCGTGGCCGCCATTCGCGCGCGGGTAGAACCGGCCAGGCTCCGGCTCACCCCGTTTGAGATGATGACCGTCCTGGCGTTTTGCGCCTTTGCCCGCGCGCGCCTCGACGTGGCCGTGGTCGAGGTCGGCTTGGGTGGCCGGCTCGATGCCACCAATGTGCTCTCCCCGCGGGTGTCGGTAATCACTGGTATCGGCCTAGACCATCAGGCATATCTCGGGCCAACGCTGGCCGATATTGCCCGCGAGAAAGGCGGGATTATCAAGCCGGGCGTGCCGGTGGTGATCGGCCGGGTTGATGCTGAGAGCCGTGCACTCCTGAGCGCCCTCGCACGTGAGAGAGGCAGCGCAGCTTATGTGTTTGGCCGGGACTTCATCAGCTGTGATAGGCAGGACGAAGGGATTGACTATCAGGGGCTGACGTGGCGATTGTCTGGCTTACGCCTGGGTCTGCGTGGCCGTTTTCAGCATGACAACGCCGCGGTGGCCCTGGCAGCGCTGGAGCTGATTCAGGCTTCTTTTCCGGTTTCTGAAGACACCATACGGCAGGGGCTGCGCGCCGCGACGTGGCCTGGCCGGCTCGACGTGGTCTCTGAGCAGCCGCTGGTGATTCTCGATGGCGCGCACAACCCGCAAGCAGTCGAGACGCTGGTTGCCGAGTTGCCCGTGCTGCTGCGCGGTAGACGGGTGAAGCTGCTGTTTAGCGTGATGCGGGACAAGGACTGGAAGGCTATGGTGCCGCTGCTCGCACGGGTCGCGACCGAGGTCGTGGTGACCCGCGTGCCGCAGGCGCGTGCTGAAGAGCCGGCAGTTTTGCAGGCGGCTTTTGCGCCTTTCTGTCCCGTACGCGTGATCGTGAGTGCCCAGGAGGCGTGCCAGCAACTCATGGCCGAGGCCGGACCGGACGAGGCAGTAGTGGTCTGTGGCTCGCTGTTCCTGGTCGCTGAGGTCTACCCGCTTTTTTCTCCAACCTTTGCACCGCTACCTCAGCAGCAAGTCAGGGAGGCGGGGAGGTGAGGCGGCGGCTTGGTGGCGTAATCTTGGCGCTGGTCTGTATCCTCGGGCCTCCCCGAGGCTGGGCGCAGAACCGGGAACGGGAACAAGAACCGGTACGAGTGAAGGCCGACTCCCTCAGCTACGACGAACAGCGCAACACCGTCACTGCGACCGGAGACGTGGTCGTCACCAAGGGCGAAACCACGGTGACCGCTGATACAGTCGCCGTCAACCGGACGACCAGCGAGGTGGAGGCACGCGGCAACGTCGTGGTCAAAGATCCCCGAGGCCAGATCGAAGCTGAGGCGCTGCGCTTAGAAATGCAGGACGAGACGGGCGAGATCACCAACGGGACAGTTCATCTCCCCCGCAACCAGTACATCTTGACCGGTAAGACCCTGCAGAAATCTTACGGCCAGACCTACCACATCGAGAACGGGGCCTTCACCACCTGCCTCTGCGACGACTTTCGCAAAGCTGACTGGAGCATTAGCGGAGAGACGATCGACGTTACCCTGCGCGGCAAGGGAGAGGTCCGCAATGGCATCTTCCGTGTGCGCGACTTCCCGCTGTTGTACCTGCCCTATGGGGTGGTGTCGGTACGCACCGAGCGGCAGAGCGGGTTACTGTTCCCGTCCTACGGGTTCTCTAGCGCGCGGGGGTTTGTCTGGCAACAGCCCTTCTACTGGGCGATCAGCAAGAGCCAAGACCTGACCGTCACAGCAGACCTGGAGACTGCTGCTCGGCTCGGCCTGTTTGGCGAGTATCGCTATGCACCGAACGAGTGGACTGAAGGCCAGCTTGCGGCCTCATACTTGAATGAGCAGATTCGTGGCCCGGCTACGACGAGCACGCCCGTTGACCGCTGGAGCCTGACCGGCGTCCACCGCCAGACTCTAAGGGATAATTGGCGCCTGTACAGCGACCTGTTCTTTGTCAGCGACGACCTCTTTCTGCGCGAGATCAGCAACCGCGCGATTGATCTGCCCTCCTCTCTAGACGAGCCAGAGTGGGCTATCCGCACTCGCCGCTTCACCGACTCCCACGTGGGGGGGGCCAAGACCTGGGATAACGCGTTGCTACGTGCCGAGGCGAGCTATTATCAGGACCTAATACATGATCAGGGCTTTGCCTTCCAGGAGCTGCCACGGCTGCAATTTCAAGGACAGCAACGCTTCTGGCGGGACCGTCTCGAAGCTGGCATTACGGTTGATGGCGCCAATTTCTACCGTAACCACGGGTATGCCGGGCAGCGTCTCGATCTGGCACCCTCAGTCGCCTTTCCGTTCCATCTCGGGAATTATGCCTTTGGTGCGCTGCGGGTAGTTGGCCGCGAGACCGCCTATCATCTCACCTCAGAAGACCTGGGACAGCCCGCCCTGCCGGAGTCGGGCCAGTTGCACGGCGACCGGACTCGGGAGATCGCGCAATTCTCCGCCGAGATCGGTACCCGATTGTCGCGGGTCTTTGACGTCGGTTGGGGCCGGCTCCTCCAACTCCAGCACGTCGTCGAGCCCGAGGTTTCCTACCTCTACGTCCCACTCGTGGGCCAGCAAGACTTACCACTCTACGACTCGCTCGACCGCATCAACAAGCGCAATCTCTTCGTCTATGGGGTTTCCACCCAGCTCCTGGGCAAGTTCGCTACCAAGCCGGCCACTGCTGCGACTGAACGGGCCGAGACTCCGAGCGAGATTCGTGAACTCGCCCGCCTGACCGTGACTCAAGCCTACGATCCCACCCGTAGGCTCAGCAAAGATGAGAAGCACTTTTCTGACCTAGACATCCACGCCCGCCTCACTCCGCTACCGTACACAGCCTTTACGGTCGATTCGGTCTACGATGTGGGCAGAGGGGACGTCACCGCCGCTCGGCTCGCAGCGTCTCTGAGTGACCCACGCCCGCTGCCGCCTACCACCCCTTTGCTGCAGCACCTGCAGCGTAATACCTCCGTGGGGGTATCGTACCGGATCATTAGCAACCGTCTCCTCAAGGACATTGATCCGCTCAGTCAAGTCAGCGTGCCCAAGGAAGTCGACGCAAGCGTCATTTTTCGTCTCAATGAGGCGTTCACCACCGCGTACATCAGCAGCTACAACCTCAAAACCGGATCGTTCACTAGCGACCGCTATTTCGTGCGCTACACTCCTCCCCAGAAGTGTTGGTTTGTTGATATCGGTCTGGTCGACAAGGTGAACCCGCACGAGTTTGAGTTTCGGTTCCTCTTCACCTTGGTCGGGCTCAGCTCGACAGCTGGGCACTCGACGTTCTGAGAGCCGGGTTGCTTTTCCTGCAGGCTTCAGCGAAATTGACCCTTGAGGAGGAGAGACAGATGATCGAAGCGGGCATCGTTGGTGGCTCAGGATACTCCGGGGGAGAGTTACTGCGTATTCTGCTTCAGCATCCCTCAGTGCGGGTGAAGTGGGTCACCTCGCGCGGTGGCAAAAAGCTCGAACATATCCACCGCAACTTCTACGGTATGGGCCTGGAGTTCATTCCCCTCGAAGAGGCCCGCGGGGGAGATGTGGTCTTTCTCTGTACGCCCTCGCGCGAGTCGATGCTGCACGCGGGCGGGTTTCTCGATCAGGGCGCCAAGGTGATTGACCTGGGCTCGGACTTCCGCCTCAAGAACCGGGAAATTTTCGAGATGGTCTACAAGGTCACCCACACGTGTTGGGACCTGGTAGCTGAGGCCCCCTACGGTCTCACGGAACTGCGGCGCGCAGAGATCAGCAAAGCGCGGCTCATTGCTAACCCCGGCTGTTTCGCCACTGCCGCGATCCTGGGACTGGCACCATTAGTGCAAGAAAAGCTGATTGACCCTGATCATATTCTGGTAGACGGACTCTCCGGCACCTCTGGCGCCGGGGCCCAGCCCGAGACCCAGAGTCAGCACGCGGAAATCGGCAACTCGATCTTCGCGTATAACGTCACCGATCACCGCCATACTTACGAGATGGAGCAAGAGCTGTCCGCGCTCGCTGGCGAGAAGATCCAGATCCATTTTACGCCCTTCTACGCGCCCTTCTCCCGCGGCATCCTCGCAACCTGTCACGGCTTCATTGCTGAGCCCCTCGACCGCGGCCAGGTGCTCGACCTGTTCAAAGATTTTTACCAGGGTCACTACTTCATCCAGATCCTCGATATGGACAAAGACCCCAAGGTGTCCTGGCAGTATCTGCCCTACCCAAGTGTCGCCACGCTGGCCGGCTCGAACTTCTGCCAGATCGGGGTCGATGTAGACAACAAACGCGGTCGGGTGATGGTCTTCTCGGCGCTGGACAACCTGGTCAAGGGTGCGGCTGGAGCCGCGGTGCAGAACATGAACCTGATGTTCGGCCTGCCTGAGGAGACGGGACTGACAATGCTGGGAATGCATCCGTAAGGAGTGCGGAGTGCGGAATAATTTCAAATGTGGATTGTGGATTGTCAACGTTGAACGTTGAACTCTGACTGGGTGCTGGGTGTTGGGTGCTGGGTGTTAGGGGTTGGGGAGGTAGCAACGTTGAACCTTGAACCTTGAACGTTGAACTGTTGGAGCGATGCGTACCAAGTACTATCCCCCCCCGGTGTTGGCGGAGGTACTTGCCGGGCTGCGCGGCCAGGGCAAGCGCCTCGTCTTTACCAACGGCTGCTTCGATTTGTTGCACTCCGGCCATCTCCATATCCTTAGCCAGGCGCAACGGCTGGGGGATGTGCTGGTCGTGGGCATTAACAGCGACGCGTCAGTCAAGCGGCTCAAAGGCACACAGCGTCCGATTGTGCGCGAAACCGAGCGAGTGCAGATCCTGGCTGCGCTCGAAGCGGTCGATTACGTCACGATCTTCGGAGAAGACACTCCCTTAGAATTGATCCGTCTGCTGCGGCCGCAAATCCTGGTCAAGGGTGGGGACTGGGGCTCGGAGGCTGTGGTCGGCAAAGAGGTCGTTGAGGAAAATGGGGGAGAAGTTGTGGTGGTCCCCTATCAGCCGGGCTTTTCCACAACCGGCATCATCGAACGAATCTTAGCAGTCTACCGGGACGCCCAGAAAGCCTGAGACCACATGATAGGGGAAGGTTCGTCTTGCGGCCTATGAGCCTCTGTGTTACTCAGGAGCTTTTGGAGGAGGACGCACGTGGCACGTATCTGTGAAATCTGCGGGAAGGGCCCCTCAGTGGGCCACAACGTGAGTCACGCCAACAATAAGACCAAACGCCGTTGGCTGCCCAACCTACAGCGGGTCAAGGCCAAAGTGCATGGAATGGTAAAGTACATGCGCGTTTGCACACGCTGTATTCGGTCGGGGTGGGTCAAGAAGGCGGCATAAATAAAATGCTGAGGACTGAGTTTTGTAGGGTGCGCTTGCGCACCGTTTCGTTGCCCCGGCTATTTGGTGCGCGGAGCGCACCCTACTACCGTGTCTACGGTAAATCTGTGCATAAGGGGAGGCAACAGAAAAACTCCTACCTGCGACCATTCGTAGCCAGAAAGCGCTGGTGCAGCCGTAGGGGCAACCCTTGTGGTTGCCCGGGGGTGGGCGGCCACGAGGGCCGCCCCTACACAAAACAACTGTCCTACGCACAGTTTTTGGATAGACACGGTA
>WNGG01021416.1_pt1 | contig 10452 bp, 10 predicted proteins | sample 5400661 | NCBI WGS metagenome assembly WNGG01 (sample SAMN13153372, study PRJNA577476) | soil metagenome | isolation source: 100 cm soil or saprolite under Garry oak tree replicate 1 | place: USA:California | collected 2016-06-15
CTTCGACAGCAGCTCGGCGCCGACCACCAGGACGGCGCGGTAATTCCCCGAGGCGACGAAGCGCTCCGCCACGGCCAGCGCGTAGATGAATCCGGAGCAGCCCGCCGCGAGGTCGAAGGCGGCCGCTCCCGCGGCGCCCAGGTTGCTCTGGACGATGCAGGCGGTCGCCGGGATCGGCATGTCGGGAGTGACCGTGGCGCACACAATCAGGTCGATGTCCGAGGCCGACATGCGGGCGGACTCCAGCGCCTCCTGCGCCGCGCGGGTGGCGAACTGCGACATGTACTCGTCCGCGCGCGCGATGCGCCGCTCCCGAATCCCGGTGCGCGACCTGATCCAGTCATCCGAGGTGTCGACCATCTTCTCCAGATCGGCGTTGGTGAGCACCCGGGATGGCAGCGCGGAGCCGGTCCCGCGGATGACCGCACGCCTCTCACTTCGCGCCATTCAGCTCCTCCGACGCCATCGCGCCGCCGCCCGGGAGCGGCGCGCGCGGGGCGGACGCCGCCGTGATCCTGAGGATCTCGTCGTGGATCCGATCGTTGACCCGGTTGCGCACGAAGTCCAGCGTGACCCGTACCGCGTTCTTGATGGCGCGCGCCGACGACCCGCCGTGGCAGATGATCGCCGCCGCACGCACGCCCAGAAGCGGCACGCCTCCGTACTCGGCGTAGTCGACTTTCTTGCGAAAATTGCGGAACGCCGGTCTCGCCAGGACATAGCCCATTTTCGCGAGGAACGACTTGGAGATCTCCTCTTTCATGAAGTGCAGGATCGCCTCCGCGGCGCTCTCCACCGCCTTCAGCGACACGTTGCCGATGAAGCCGTCGCAGACGATGACGTCCGCCTCGCCGTTGAAGATGTCGCGGCCCTCCACGTTGCCGATGAAGTTCAGGGGGGCCTCCTTGAGCACCCGGAACGCCTCGCGGGTCACCTCGTTTCCCTTGGTGTCCTCCTCCCCGATGCTCATCAGTCCGACGCGGGGGCTGCGGACGCCCAGCACCTCGCGGCTGTAGAGATGGCCCATGACGGCGAACTGCACCAGGTGCTCCGGCCGGCAGTCGATGTTGGCGCCGACGTCGAGCCAGACCGAGGGGCCTTTCAGGTTGGGGACCACGGCGCACAAGGCGGGCCGCTCCACCCCCTCGAGGACGCCGCAGGTCATCTTGACGGTGGCCATCACCGCTCCCGTGTTGCCGGCGCTGACGACCCCCGCCGCCTGGCCGTCGCGCACCAGGGTCGCGGCCACCCGGATGGAGGAATCCTTCTTGCGTCGGAACGCCGTGACCGGGGACTCGTCCATTCCCACCGCTTCGCTGGCGTGCACGATCTCGATCGGCAGGCCGCCGGCGCGGTGCCTGGCGAGCTCGACCTCGATCTCGCTGCGGCGGCCGACGAGAATGATCTGCGCCCCGTATTCACGGGCGGCCAGGACCGAACCGGCGACAGGATGAGCGGGTGCAAAATCGCCCCCCATCGCATCGATGGCGATCTTGATCTCCACTCAGGTCCCTTCCCGAATGCGCGCCGGGCACGCCGGTCGCCGGAGGAGCGACCCGCCCGGGATGGCCGGGACGGCTCCGCGTCGGGGAGGCGCCGGCGTGGGTGCCCGGTCCGGCTTCAGATCTCGCCGACCTCGATGACCTCCCTCCCCTTGTAGAATCCGCAGTGAGGGCAGACCCGGTGGGGCAGCTTGTCCTCCTGGCAGTTCGGGCATTTCGCAAGGGCCGGGGGGGTCAGTGCGTCGTGGGCGCGCCTCTTGTCCCGGCGCGCGCGCGAGTGACGTCGTTTCGGATTCGGCATCGGTCCGTCCTTGTGGCTCTAGAGGAGGTTTTTCAGGACCCGGAGTCGAGGATCCTCGGTCCTCTTCTCCGCGCATGCGCAGGCGCCGGTGTTGAGGTTGGTTCCGCACCTCGGGCATAGCCCCTGACAGTCCGGCCGGCACAGCGGCTTGAGCGGCAGGCCGAGATACACCTGCTCCGAGACGAGGGCCATCAGATCAATCCGGGCGCCCTCGAAATAGGTGGCCGTCACCATCTCCTCGTCGATCCGGCTGTCCTCGCGCGCTCCGCCCTCGCGCGACGTCGTGTAGAACAGGTCGAAGGGGAGGTCGAGGGGCCAGGAGTACTCCTCCAGGCACCGGCTGCAGGACAGCGTCGCGATGGTCTCGACCCGTCCCACGAAGGAGAACCCATCCTGACCCCGCTGCAGCTCGCCGCTGAGTTGCACCCTGTCCACCCGGATGGAATCTTGTTCGCTCACGGGGAGGCGAAACGCGTCGAACGAGCGACTGACGACCAGCCCCTCGGGGCCTATCTCCTTTGTTTCTATGAACATGACGCTTCGTTCCACGCGGACGGCGCATTATAGCACGAGGCGGGAGCGTGTCAATCGGGCCGCGGACGAGGCTTCCAGCGCAGCGAGCGCGGGAGCGCGGCCCGGAGGAGCGGCGGGGGCTCTAGTGTTTCTCCCGCTCGAGCTCTTTCAGCGAGGCGAGCGCCTCGGCATGGGCCGGGACGAGCTCGAGGGCCTTCTCGTACTCCCTCTTGGATTTGGCATACAGGCCGTGCGACCTGTAAAAGTGCCCCAGCGCGATGCAGTGGGTGGGGTTGAACGGCTCCAGTTCGGCGGCACGGGCCAGGGCGTTCTCGGCGCGCTTCTGCCAGCGGTAGTCGGGGTTGCGCTGAAGCGCCTGGCCGAGAAGACCAAAGACGGCGGCGTTCTTGTCGCTGTACGAGGTCGCGAATTCACAGTAGCGGATGCAGTTGAAGAAATCCCCCATTTTGAAGTAGTCCCTGGCCTTGGTGAAGAACTGCTCGGCCATGCGCGCTTTCTCCTCCTCCAGCGACTGCTTCTCGGTCTTGGTCATCTCCTTGCGCATGGCCAGCGTCTCGAGATCGAGGTTCACCACGCGCTCGGTGCTGGAGCCGGCCGCCCGCGCCCGACCCAGCTTCTGGGAGCGCTCCGCCAGGAAGGCCTCCAGGAGCCGGGCCTCGATGATCTGCAGCTCCTCCCGGAGATCCTGTTGCACCTTTTTCATGAAGCGGGCCGGCTGGTAGCGCTCCTTGCGCTCCAGATAGGCCGTCTTGACCTGGTCCTGGCCGGTGTTCGCGCCGACGCCCAGGATGTCCTGGAGGGTCCCCTGTCGCACCACCCTGTAAAAATCGAGGACCTCCTCCCTCTCGCGGTCCTCGCGACGCTTCTTCTCTTCCTCGCCGCGCACGAGGTCCCGGCAGCTCAAGGGGCCGGGGGCGATGGCGGGGACGAAGGTGACCAGTCCGAGAATGAGCAGGCCAAACAGGAATCTGGCGGCGGCCTCCTCCGCGGCGGGAGGAACCTGGGCGAGCACATCGCGCACCCTGGTGCGGCCGTCGATGCGGGACAGGAGGAACCCCTCGATGGGCGCGAGCGACAACTGGTCGACCGGCAGGTAGACCTCGTCCGGGAGCCGGAGGCCCCTGTCCTGACGCAGGAGCGCTTCGCGGATTGGTTCGAATCCGACCATGGAACGGAGCGCCCCGATGATCATCTCGAAGCTGACGACGACATTGGTCTCCAGGACGCCGGCGGTCACGGGCGCCGCGTCGAAGCGGTATTCGATCTCCTCCCAGCGGAACACCGCGGTCAGGATGCTCTGCGCCAGGTCGCGGTTCGCCGCCTTGAGCGTGTCGGCGGTCACCAGACCGCGGCGCGCCGCGACCTCCGCCACCTGCCGATCGTCGAGCCCCTTGAGCGTCTCGGCCTCCTCCGTCCGCATGAAGCCGCGCTCCACCAGGAGCGCCGACAGACGCTCGTCGGGGAGCGTCGATGAGGCGGAAAGGATCATCCCCCGGTCGAGCAGGATCCGCTTTTCCACTCCGCTGCGGGCGAGCACGAGCGTGCCGGTCCGCTCGTCCAGATAGAGGTCACGGATCAGCTCCGCCAGGGCCGGTGGTGCGAAGAGGCCGCGCCGTGCCGCCGTCGCGCCGGGGGTCGCCGGCAAGGCCGATCCTTCGCCGCTCATGCCGCGGTCGCTCCCGCGGAGGTCGAGCCCGGACTGGCGTCGGCGGGCCCCTCGATGAGAAGGGAGATGAACACGGTCGTCCCCTCGCCCGGCTTGCTCCGGAGCCAGATCCTGCCGCCGTGGCAGTCCACCGCGAGCCTGCAGAAGGTCAGGCCGAGACCCGAATCAAAAAGCATGCGCCGGCTCCCCTCCGAATCGCCCGCGACGAACTTCTCAAAGATGCGCGGCTGCAGCTCCTCGGGGATCCCCTCGCCCGTGTCGCTGACCGTCAGGGTGACCCGTGCGCCGTCGCGCTGCGCGTCGACGATCACCTGCCCGCCGCTCGGAGTGTGCTTGAACGCCGCGCGGCGCGGGCAGGTCGGGGCCGACGCGATTCTCGAGCCGGATGCCGTCCCGCGCGCTCAGGCCCATCATTTCGTCCACGTTCTCCTGCACGACCTTGTGCAGCGGCACGGGTTCCAGTCGGAGCGGCATCTTGCGCTCCTCGAGCCTGCCGATCTGCAGGATGTTCAGGATCATCCGCATCAGCTGGCGGGCGCTCTCCTGGGTGCGTTGCAGGAGTTCTCCCAGACGCGCGGGGGTCATCATCTCGATGTTCTGCATCTGGATCAGCTGGATGTTCCCCATGATGCTCGCCAGCGGGTTCTTGAGATCGTGCACGACCATCTGCATCATCGACTCCTTGAATCCCTGCATGCGCACCAGTTCCTGGTTGGCCGCCTCGATCTCCGACTTCGTGCGCTCCAGCTCGTCCTGCAGCCCCTTGACCCTCAGGACCGAGCGCACCTTGGCCAGCAGCTCCACCTTGTTGATCGGCTTGCTCAGGAAGTCGTCGGCGCCGTATTCCAGGGCCTGCACCTTGTCCTCGAGGGCGTTGAGCGCGGTGACCATGATGATCGGGAGCAGGCGCGTCTCGTAACGCCCCTTCAGCCTCTGGCACAGCTCGAAGCCGCTCATCTTGGGCATCATCACGTCCAGAAGGAGCAGGTCCGGTGAATCGTCCTCGACGATCCGCAGGGCCTCCTCTCCGTTGTAAGCCTTCAGCACCTGGTAGCCGCTCGACCTCAGGATCGATTCCATCAGGCGCACGTTACGCTGGTCGTCGTCGACGACCAGAACGGAGCCGGTCTCGGCGGCCTGCGCCTCGGTGATCGGGCTCCCGGAGGACACGCTCATGCTCCCGGCGTCAATTGGAGGAAAGGTCCGCACTGCGGTGGAGGAAGGCCGCTATCTGCCGCGGGAACTCGCCCGGCTCGATCGGCTTCGGGATGTAGCCCGCGCAACCGGCCTCCTTCGCCCTGATCTCGTCCCCCTTCATGACGTGGGCCGTCAGGGCGATGACGGGAATGTCCCGGGTCTCCGGATTGTCCCTGAGGAGACGCGCCGCCCGGAGCCCGTCCATCCCCGGGAGCTGGATGTCCATCAATATGAGGTTCGGATGGATGAACTTCAAGGCGTCCAGCGCCTCTTCGCCGGTGGTCGATTCCGCCACCCGGTAGCCGTTCGACTTCAAGATGTCCCGCACCAGCTTCATATTGATCGGATTGTCTTCGACCACGAGGACGAGGTCACCGTCGCCTTCGGTCGCCCGCGTCAGCGCGCTGACACCCTCACCCCCGGGGTCCTCCCGCGTGGCGTCGCCGTCGGGTGCGCGGGCCACTACGCCCGGAATGATGAAAGTAAAGTCGCTCCCCGCACCGAACCCGTATCGATGACCGAGACCGCCAGCGACTCGCCGTCGCGCCGCACCCGCACGGTGACACAGCCTCCCGGGTGCGTGAACTTGACGGCGTTGCTCAGGAGGTTGTTCATCGTCTGCTTGACCTTGCTGCGGTCGGCGAAAATCTCGAGCCCGGGCTGCGCGACGTCCGCAACGAGCTCGATGTGTTTGCGTCCGGCCTCCACGCGCAGGAGGGCCATCGCCTCCTCGACCACCGGCCCGATCTCGAACTCCTCCAGGCTGAGCCTCATCTTGCCCGCCTCGATCTTCGACAGGTCGAGGATCTCGTTGATCAGCTCCAGAAGGTGGCGGCCGCTCGACAGGATGTCGGCCACGTAGTCCTTCTGGTCTTCGTTGAGGCTCCGCGCGCCGGCGTCGAGCAGCAGCTCGGAGAACCCGATGATCGCGTTCAGGGGCGTGCGCAGCTCATGCGACATGTTCGCCAGGAACTCGCTCTTCAGCGAGTTGGCCCGCTGCAGCTCGAGGTTGGACTCCTGGAGCTTCTGGTTCACGATCTCGAGCTCCTGGGTGCGCTCCTTCACCTTGCGCTCAAGGTCCGCGTTCATCCGCTCGATATCCTCGAGATGCTGCTTCTTCTCCTCCAGCTTGTCGAGGTAGAGCTTGTACGAGTAATAGATGAGGACGCAGAACGGCAGCGACAGCACGAACGAATAGATGCCGAAGCGCTCCAGGAAGTACGACATCCCCAGGGCCAGCGAGCCGCCCGCGAAGAACGACGGCGCCGACCAGAGGAAGTTCTCGTGCCAGACCCGGAAGAGATTCAGCCGGCCCGAGAGCGTCACGACGCCCGAGACGCTGTAGGTGTTGACCAGGTAGAACACCAGCGTCGCGATCATGAGGGCGTACAGCGGGTAGCCCCCGGCGGTCCCCTGACCGAAGCCGCCGAAGAACACGTACGTCGTGCAGGTCGCGAAGGTGGTGATGACGAACGAGCTGATGTTGAACAGCGCGCGGTAGAGCTCCATGCGGGGCGCGCGGATGAAGCACAGGCTGCTGATGCAGATGATGGCGATCAGCACGGCGTTCGCAGTGCCGAGAAGAATCATCGTCGCCAGAATGAACGGATGCGAGATCGACATCTCGACGCGCATCCCCAGGTGCACGGTATGCGGCGCCATGATCGCGCCGATCAGGGCCAGGGTGAGGAACTCGGTGTTGAAGGTGAGGGTCCCGGAGTGCAGCACGAAGAGGAGGATGGCCAGGGCGGCCGCGTAGGTGGCCAGGATGTAAATCCGGGTGCCCCGGTTGAGTTCCTTCATGCGATCACGTCCGCCCCGGCGTGGCGGTGGCGGACCTCGTGGGCCGGCGGGCCGCGCTCAGTTCGAGGTCGGCCCCCGCCCGATGTCGTACTTCTTCAGCTTGCTGTACAGGCTGCTGCGGTTGATGCCGAGCACCGAGGAGGCGAGCTTCTTGTTCCAGTTGCACTCGGCCAGGGTCTTGAGGATATAGAGCCGCTCGTTCTCGTACAGCGACAGCTTGACCTCCGCCCCCTCCACCGCTCCGTCCTTCAGGTTCGGAGGCAGATCGCTGAACTCGATCAGGTCGCCCTTGGAGAGGATGACCGTGCGCTCCACGACGTTCTCCAGCTCGCGCACGTTGCCCGGCCAGGAGTAGCGCGTCATCCCCTCCATCGCCTCGCTGGAGAAGCCGCGCATCGATTTCCCGGTCTTCTTCGAAACCCGCTCCAGGAACTCCATCCCGAGGGTCGGGATGTCTTCGACGCGCTCCCGGAGGGGAGGGATGTGGATCGGGATGACGTTCAGCCGGTAGAACAGGTCGTTGCGGAAGCTGCCGCGCTCCATCCCCTCCTGCAGGTTCTTGTTGGTCGCGGCGATGACCCGCACGTCCACCTCGATCGTCTCCTCGCCGCCGACCCGCTCGAAGCGCCGTTCCTGGAGGAACCGCAGGAGCATGAGCTGGGTCGCGGGAGAGATGTCACCGATCTCATCGAGGAAGATGCTTCCGGCGTGGGCCAGCTCGAAGCGCCCCTTCTTCTGCTTGACCGCGCCCGTGAAGGCGCCCTTCTCGTGGCCGAAGAGCTCGGAATGCAGGATGCCCTCCGAATACACCGCGCAGTTGGCCTCGACAAACGGCCTGTCGGCGCGCAGAGAGTTGTAATGCAGGATGCGCGCCAGGAGCCCTTTGCCGGTGCCGCTTTCGCCCATGACGAGAACCGTGGAGTCCGTGGCCACGACCTCCTGCAGGAGGTCGTGGATCTGCTTCATCTTCGGGCTCTTGCCCAGGATGGCGTTGAAGGCGTACTGGCCCTGCAGGTTGCGCCGCAGCTCGAAGTTCTTCACCTTCTCCGAGTGCAGCTCCTCGAGGGCCCGCCGCCTCTCGTAGCCCATCTGCTTGATCTCGGCCGCCTTGTCCGCCAGTCCGAGAAGGAGGTCCTCGGAGACCGGCTTGCGCAGGAAGTCGTACGCGCCCTTCCGGAGGGCCAGGATGGTCGCCTCGATGTCGGGGCGCAAAGCGGAGACCGCCACGGGCGTTTCGGGAGACGCCTCCTTGAGCCGCGTGAGCACCTCGATGCCCCCGCCGTCGGGCAATTCCACGGCGACGATCACCAGGTCGAAGCCGTGGGCCCTCATGCGCTCAAGGGCCAGCGTGGCCCGATCGACGGAAACGACGCGGTGTCCCGCGCGCGCCAGGATGCCTGACTGGACGCGGGACGATTCGGCATCGGCATCGACGAGAAGTATGTTCGCCTTGGGAGTCACGTGGCCCTCCTGTATCGTGTCCAGAAGCACAGCAAGAAGCGTTCCACGCCCGGACACGGAGTCCTCGCGGGCAACACGCGCCCCCTCAGCGCCTTGCGGAAATGACGAACTTGGGATCCCTCGGGGTGGCCTGGCGAGCGACGTTTTTGGCAGCGGCGATGGCGGGAAATGTAACGCGGCGTCCGACGGATGCCGCTTCCCGCATCAGGTCCTGACCAGGGTCAGGACACGCGTCAGGTCGTCGACGGTCGCGTCGAAGGTGAGGCTTTCTCCCGTGCGGAACGGCCCCGCCGTGAACGGACGCTCGACCCGCACCGTCTCCATGCCCAGCGCGCCGGCGCCGTCCAGCTCGAAGCCGTTGCCGTCCCCGACGAACAGGCACTCGGCCGGCTGCACATGCAGCGCCTCGCACGCCTTGAGATAGATTTCCGGCTGCGGCTTCAGCACCCCGGCGCGGAACGAGAACACCGCCTCCTTGAAGTAGCCGCTCAGCCCCAGCCTCTCGAACAACATCGCCGCGGTGGAAGACGCGTTGCTGACCAGGCCGGTCTTCACCCCCGGCCGGGCGCGCAGGGCGGCGAGGGTCGGCAGGACATCCGGGTACAGGGACGAGCCCGATGTCATGTGCTCCTCCTCCATGCGGACCATGCGGCGGACCAGCGTCTCGTCCGGATCGGCGCCGCAGGCGCGCGCGGCGTACCGGATTCGTGCGGCGATGTCCGGCAGGACTCCCGTCTGCGCCTGCTCGCTCGCTGCGATCCACACCTCGATGAACCGGCCGGGCGGCACGCTCAGAAGACGCGCCGCCTCGCGCTTTCCCGCGAAGTATTTCTCCGAATCGATGCGCACCAGGGTGTCGAACAGGTCGAACAGCACGGCGCGATGCGGGCCGCGGATCATCGGGCACCTCCCGGCCACGTAACGATGATGTCCGGCCGCCCGTCTGTCAATCCGCGCCGGGGCGGGCGCGCCTGGCCTCCCGCATCCGGCCCGCTGTGGTACGCTTTCGGGGTGGAGCGACGACCGGTGCAGCGCCCATCCAGCCTCGCGCGCGCGACCGTCGCGCCAGCGCTCATCTTCGCCGCCGCCGTGACCTGCGGCTCCGCCTCGCGCGTCCCGCCCGCGGCCGACGGGATGATCCGGGCCGGCCTGCAGGACCTGCACGACGGCCTCTACGACAGGGCCGAGACCACCTTCCGGCAGGCGGCCGGGGCCGCCCCGGGCGATCCCGGCCCGCGGCTGTTCCTCGCCTTCGATTTCTGGTGGCGGATCCTCCAAGACCCCGCCGATCCAAGCCGGGACCGGCCGTTCCTCGACGCCATCCAGGAAGCCGTCAGCGCGGGCGACAGTCTCCTGCAGCAGGACCCGGACGACGTCCGCGTGCGCACGGCCGTCGGAACGGCCCACATCCTGCGCTCGCAGGTCGAAGGGCTCCGGCACAATTTCTTCAAGGCAAGCCAGGAGGCGCGGCGGGGCAAGAAGAGCCTCGAGGCGGTGCTCTCGGCCGACGGCGGGTACAAGGACGCCCTGTTCGGTCTGGGCGCCTACAACTATTACACGGACAAGATCCCCGGCCTGGCGCGGGGGCTCCTGTTCATGCCGCACGGGGACCCGGACCTGGGTCTCAGGCAGCTGAAGACGCTGGCCCAATCGGATGCGTATTTCAGCACCGACGCCCTGCTGCTCCTTGCGCTGATCTGCGGCAGCCGGGACGAGCAGTGCTACGGCGACTCGATCACCCACCTCACGAAGGCGCTCACGAGGAACCCCGGCTCGCCTCTCATCCTCGGCACAATCGCCGGTCTCAAGACCCGCCTCATGGACTACCCCGGTGCGATCGAGGCCTTCGAGCAGGCCCTCGCGGCGGCCTCGGGCCCCGGAGCGGAACGGGCCCGGCAGCGCCGGATCCTGAGCCTCCATCTGGCCGACGCGCTGGCCGCCGACTGGCGCCTCGGTCGCGCCACCGAGGTGCTGCGCGACGTGGGTGA
>WNGG01038498.1_pt1 | contig 10450 bp, 10 predicted proteins | sample 5400661 | NCBI WGS metagenome assembly WNGG01 (sample SAMN13153372, study PRJNA577476) | soil metagenome | isolation source: 100 cm soil or saprolite under Garry oak tree replicate 1 | place: USA:California | collected 2016-06-15
TGCACCGCCGGACCATCCATCCGGCTCACAGGCACGTTGTCTGTCACGTCCCGGTCCTTCCGTCAAGCGCACCGGAAATGCTTCGCAAATAGGATCGTAAGCCCGCGCCCAATCCGCCCTGCGCGACCCGCCTGCGCGACGGGAACGCGACGATCCCTACCGCGGTCCGGCCCGTGAACGCGACGATGCGGAAGACCGGGGGTTGCGAAGAGCGGGCTCGCGCCAGAACGGCGGCACCCGCCGCGACGGGCAACGGACGGCTCGCCTCAAGCCGGGGCCGGGAGACAAACGGGAGGGAGAAGAACGCACGCAACCTGGCTCGCGTCTTTCAGGCGGTATCGCGACCGGGCACCTGAGCTGGTATTTGATCTTGCGGCTGCCCTGTCGGATTCTCCGTCACTGCGGCAGTCTGTGAGGCAGGCCGGCGATGCGCGGGCGCGGCGCGTCGTCCGGCGGTTCTGCGATGATTTAAGGGGCGGACGTGGCCACCGTCTTCCGTGAGATCGAGCGGAAATACGACGCTGCCGGAGCAGCGGCGGCCCTGGATGCCGCGACAAGCATGACCGGTGTGGCCGGAGTTGCGGCCGTTTCGCAGCAAGATGAGCACATCCTCGACGCCGTCTACTACGACACCGAGGACCTGCGGCTGATACGTGCCGGTGTCACGCTGCGGCGGCGCACTGGCGGCGAGGATGCGGGCTGGCACCTGAAGCTGCCTACGGCCGCGGGCACCCGGGACGAGATTCGCCTGCCCCTAGCTGCGACTGCGGCTAAGCCGGCCGCCCGGAAGGCCGCAAGGACCGCACCCGGCACGGCCGCCAGGACCGCGGGCAAGCCCGCGGCAAGGCCTCGTGGTAAGGCGGCGGGCGCGGTACCGGAGGAACTCGCGGCTTTGGTCCGTGCCCGTACCCGCGGGGCGGCGCTCGCGCCGGTGGTACATATGCGCACCAGCCGCGGCGTGCTCCGATAGCTCTATGATGCCGGCCGGACGCTCGCCGAGATCGCGACCGACCACGTGTCGGCCGGGCCGGCGGATGGGCCAGCTGCCGCGTCGTGGGATGAGATCGAGGTTGAGCTGGTGACCGGTGACCGTGAGCTGCTGAAGGCCGTCGGCGCGAGGCTTAGCGCGGCCGGCGCTCGGCCTGCTGGCACGGCGACCAAGCTGGAGCGTGCGCTCGGGGCACAGATGCCACTTGCCGACCATGTAGGTGTTCCAGCCGCGCTCGCCCAGCACCTCGGCCACCGTCGAGTCCGGCAAACCTGTCCCGGCGGGTGACTGCGTGCTGTCGGCGTCCTTCGAGAAGTCGGGCACCACGATGCCGACGGAAGGGATGCTCCGCCTCTACATCGACGCCGAGAAGGTCGGCGAGGCGAAGATCAAGACCCAGCCGGGCAAGTTCTCGCTCGCCGGTGAAGGGCTCAACGTCGGGCTGGACCGCGCCGAGCCGGTGACCGCCGACTACCCCGGCGAATCGCCGTGGGCGTTCACCGGAGGCACGATCCACAAGGTCGTCGTCGACGTCGCCGGCGACCCGTGGACCGACCTCAAGAAAGAGGCGGAGGCAGCCTTCGCGCGCGACTGACAGACAGCCCCGCGGGCGCACCGGGCCCCCTTGAGGAACAGAGGGCAGATCATGAACGACAAAGATCTTCTTCCCAGCTGGAGCGACGGCGCTTCGAAGACCGCGATCCTGGAGTTCGTGACGTCCGTCACTGTGCCTGGCGCGTCCTTCGTGCCGCCCGCGGAGCGGGTCGCTACGTTCGACAACGACGGCACGCTGTGGTGTGAGAAGCCCCAGTACGTCCAGGCGGACTTCGTCTTCCGCCGCTGGAGGGCAATGGCCGAGGCCGACCCGGCCAAGGCGAGCGAGCAGCCAAGGCACTCGCGGAAAACGGCCGGGCGTGGCTGGCGAGCCTGCCCGGCCACGTGCCGGATCTGGTCAAGGGCCTCAGCGAGGCCTACGAAGGAATCACGGTCGGGGCGTTCGAGCAGGCCGTGCGGCAATTCTTCGCGACGGCGACCCACCCGACGCTCGGCCTCGCCTACACCAAGGTCGGCTACCGGCCGATGCGCGAGCTGCTTGCCTTCCTCGAGGCCCGCGACTTCACGGCCTACATCTGCTCGGGAGGCGGACGCGACTTCATCCGCCCGGTCTCGGAGCAGATGTACGGCATTCCCCGTGAGCGAGTGATCGGCTCTGCGACGACACTCGAGTACCGCGACGACGACATCTACCGCACCAAGGACGCCGAGCAGCCGATCGACGACGGCGCCGGCAAGCCGGAGCACATCTGGATGCGGACGGCCGCAAGCCGCTGCTCGTGGCCGGCAATGCGGACGGCGACGTGCCGATGCTCAAGACCACCCGCTTCGCCATCCTGATTCACCACGACGACGCCGACCGCGAGTTCGCCTACGACACGGGCTCGGAGAAGGCGCTCGCCGAGGCGAAGGAACGCGGCTGGACGGTCGTCAGCATCCAAAACGACTTCAAGGTGGTGTTCGACCCGTGATAGCCGGGAGCCCTGCCGCCGCCGGCCCGGTAAGCGGCCCCTCCGCCGAGACCGCCGGCCCGGTCCTGACCATGCCCGGGGCCCCGCCGGCTTTTCATGTGATGGCCAAGCCGACGGGTGCGGTGTGCAACCTTGATTGCGAGTTAGGGTAGCCAGATCGGTTGTCCGGGTCTGTGGACGCCGCGGGCGAGGACCGCGACGCGGCCGGGTAACAGAGCACCGCGGGTGTCAGACTGGGATCGCAGGCGAGCGCCTGCGATCGCCGACACTAGGGGGCACGATGACTCACCGGGCTGGCTTCGGGCGCGAGCACGACGAGGAACGGCGGCAGTCCGGGGAGGTTCTGCCGCAGGACCGCGAGGCCTCGCCCGAGCGTGAGATCGACGAGCACGACCGCGCGGATCGGGAGGTGGAGTACCTTGAACCGGAAGACAACGAGGCGCGCGCGCCCGGCAAGGTTTGCGAGCGGTGCGGAGCGGTCATCACCGCGAGCGAGGACGTGCGGCTGCTACCAGACGGCCATTGGATACATGAGGTGTGCCCGCTAGATCTCGGCGGCTTGCCGGCGGAGGGTACGCGGCCGGGGGACGGCGGATGATATCGGCCTCCGAGATGCCCGGGAGTTTGCAGGCCGGGCACGATCGCAGGACACGCCGGAGGGCTGGCCGGGACGAGGCGACGGATATCCCAGCCCGCGGCGTTGACCGGGCCTGACACGGCGTCCTCGCTGGTGGCGGCCGGCATCCGACCGGATGACAGCCAGCTTGTCACTGCCCATGGTGCTTTCCGCAGATCCTTCGAGGGCATGCGCGCACCGAGCCGCTTTACTGTATGCGCGCGACGGTAATGTAACCTTCGATTGGGCGCAGCCAAGATGCTACTTGTCAAGGGAGCATCTGTGGTGCGTAGTATCGTTAATTTCACTTGCCTGGTTGCGGAATAATCGGGGCAGGCTTCTGGCATTACTTGTTCGATGACCTCCACCATGGATGCAGTGAATGCTCCTGTACTGATTCAAAACCCATCGCACGCGTCTGACCTGGGTGTCATGAGGTCAGCTACGGTGCCCGATACTACTCATTGCTCGGGCCGCTGAGGGCTTTTCGCCGCGGAACTGGCAAGTCCAGCGGAACGCTGGCCTGGTCGTCCTGATCGGGCGGTTGTTGCTGGCGAGACTGGCAGGGCCTGTGTCGGATGTAATGGCTGGTGTACTGGTCGAGAACTGATCGAAGGTGCCGTTCGTCGTAGATCAACACCCGGCCGGTGCCCTCGGCTCGCGCGGTGCGTATCCATCTTTCGGACTAGCAGTGGGCCATATCGTCGACTACACCCGATCCAGGCGACGGCTATCGCAGAGTGCGGGACAGGCACCCGTTCCATCCCTGCCTGGCAAGGATTCCGAGTTCGTCGTCGACGGCACGCTGCCTGGAGCTCCAGGGAAGCGGTGCTGCTATCATCAGGCATCCTTCCTGGTGGCAGGTGGTCACCTCAGGTCGGGTGTCCGTGCTGTGGGGAAGGTCGGCACATGGCCTGAACAGCGGGCAGGGACGCTGGGCCGGGATTTGTGTCCCGGCCGCCCCCCGGGACAGGGCGTCGGCCAGGTCAGCCGGAACCGCTCTATGAGTGGATCCAGGGACTTTGGCATGTTCGGCGGGGACCTTGGTCCCTGCCAAACCGGGTCGGCCAAGGGAAACATGGTTGAAATGTGCGTGCCCGATGAAGCCTGCATGACTGGATGGGCAGGCTGGGCGCGGGCCGGTGCTGGCCGCCGCGGGTGCTGGGACCTGTCCGGGAGGGTTGTGCGAGATGGCGGATGACAGGGCCAAGCTGCTCGCGGAGTTCATTGAGCCGTTGCGGGTCAGGCCGGGTTCCAGGGTGAAGCTGGCGAGAGATTTCGATCCGGGGTATAAGGCGAGTTTCCTGAAGAAGAAGGACGGGGCCGGGCTACTGGAGGCCGGCGTCGCCGTGCTGGAGGAGTATCAGGCCCGGCTCGCTGCGCAGGACAGCTGGGGGGTGCTGGTCTGCCTGCAGGCCCTGGATGCCGGCGGCAAGGACGGCACCATCCGCCATGTGATGAGCGGGGTTAACCCGCAGGGCGTGCGGGTGAGCAGTTTCAAGGTCCCCTCTGCGGAGGAGCTGAACCACGACTACCTGTGGCGCTACGCCCGGCGGCTGCCCGGCCGGGGCGAGATCGGCATCTTCAACCGGTCCCACTACGAGGAGGTCCTCGTCGTGCGGGTACACCCGGAGAACCTCAACCGGCAGAGACTCCCGTCGGTAGCGAAGGGCAGGGGCGTGTGGGCCCGCCGGTACCGGGAGATCAACGACTGGGAGCATTTCCTGGCCGGCAACGGGTTCAGGGTCGTCAAGATCTTCCTCAACCTGTCCAAGGAAGAGCAGCGGATCCGGTTCCTCAAGCGGGTCGACCTGCCCGAGAAGAACTGGAAATTCTCGGCCAACGACGCCAGGGAGCGCAAGTACTGGGACGACTACCAGGCCGCGTTCTCCGAAATGCTGTCGAACACCAGCACCGAGTGGGCGCCCTGGTACGTGATCCCCGCCGACCACAAGTGGTTCGCCCGGACCTGCGTGTCAGCCGTGCTGGCCCACACCCTGATCGACATCGGCCCCCGCTATCCGAAAGTGGATGCCGGCAAGCAGAAGGACCTTGCCGAGACCAGGGCGCTGCTGGAAGCCGAGGCCCCCCCAATGCGCGGCACCGGACCCCTTCCAGGCCGAGATCGTGACCGAGGCCGGCCAGGAAGAGGCCAGGAAGGACAGCAAGCAGGCCCGCAAACAGCGCAAGCGGATGAAGAAAGCGAAAGCAAAGCTGGCCAAGGCAAAAGGGTCCAAGGCGTAGCCGCGCGCGCATGGGCGTCGCGCACAGGGGGAGGAAGCGATGTCGAATCACAACGGCTGGGAAGAGCTGGCCAGTGAGAACGAGCGGCTTACCGGGGCGGCGGATGCCCATGACCGCGTTGCAGATGGTACCGCTGTGAGCGCTACAGCGGGCGGCCCGGCTGCGCACGGCGTCGCGAGCACCGCGAGCTCCGCGGGCGGCAACAGCGGCTCGCTGGCGGCGAGGTCGCCGTCGTTACGCGCCCGCCGCTGGCCGATGGCCAGGAAACCGGCCGGGGCCGGGCTGACGTACTGGTTCTCTGCGCGAAGCAAGACGGGTGGCGCGGGCATAGCGATTTCTTCGGCTGCGGCGGCGGCCGCAGATCGAAGCGCTGCCACGGCACCTAGCCGGCCTGCTGAAAGGCACCAGATGTTCCGGGGCTTCATCGTCCGGCTGCGCCAGTACCTCAATAGGGAGCTTGCGGTTCTTTCCCGCTGGCCGGCGCGATTGCCGGCCTGCTCCTCGCCAAGGCCGTCCGCCAGGGTGACGTTTCTTAGGAGCCGCCTTGTTGCATGCCCGTCTTAATCTGATCACCGCGGATCCGGTTCTGCTGGGTGAGTCCGTCAGGTACATCGAGAGCGAGGTCCGCCCGGCGGTCGAGCGCCTGCCCGGCAATCTGGGGATGTCGCTGCTGGCGAACCCGGAGTCCGGTGTGGCGGTACTCGAATCATTCTGGGTGTCGCACAATGCGCTGCTGGACAGCGAGAACGCAGTAGCCACCGCTCGCGGTGAAATGGCCCGGCGGGTTAAGGGACCACTCACCGCCGAGTGCTACCGGATTCCGGTCTTCGAGCGGGAGGCACCTTTGCGCGGCGGGGAGGGGATCCGGCTGACGGGCGGAAACGGTCGGCTTCCGCGGCGCGCTGTTGTTCGCCGATCCGGCGTCGGGGCATCTGATCAGCGAGACTGTGTGGCAGGACCCGGCTGCGCTGGCCGCCAGTCCGAGCGCCGCCGCTGTGGCCCGGGCCATTGGCGTCGATACGGCGGACTGCGTGATCCGCGCGGTTGAGGAGTACATCCTGGTGTTCAGTTCCGCGCGGAAGGCCTGACCGGCTGCCCCGGCCAGGCCAGGGCCGGACGGCGAGGCCGGGCGATGACCAGCGGTACGAGACGGCGAAGCCGCGCTCCGACGTCCTCGACAAGGCCATCACCCGGTTCGCCGCCGCCTGCGCCGACCAGAACGAACGCGACCACCAGGCTCTCGCCGACGCCGTCACCTCAGGAGGGATTACCCCGGCCGCGGCCCGTGAGATTCCGGTGGCGCCCCGCCGCTGTGGCCTCCAAGCTGCCCGTCGGCTCGTTTGCTGCTCCTGTTAGCCGCACGTCAGTGGCGCCGGACTGGCATGCTCCCGCGCCGGGCCGCCTCGACCCATGGCGACGAGCCCGGGCGTAACAACCCACGCCACGCACCATCCTGGCTGTTTGAGAACGGAGGCATGCAAGTCCTGGCATCCCTTCGGGGACGCCACGCCCGGCGTGAGGATCCCGGGTCAGTTTCGTTGTCCGCCGGCGGGGTTGGCTGCCACCCACCCGCCGAAAGCGGGGCAGCCCCGGCCGAACCGGCGACGCCGACACTTTCATACCGCCCACCAGCGCGATCAAGTCCCTGAACATCCGATACCGCCGGGCGGTCAAGGATCGCGGCCTTTCCCGACCGACAGGCAGCGCTAAGGTGCCTCTAAGGTGCCTCTAAGGTGCCTCTAAGGTGCCTCTACCGGGTCACCCGCTCCCTCGATACGAGACATCGCGATCATGAAGTGCCCGGTGGTGCGGCAGGGGGGGCGTCTGTGGTCCGCGCGAAGGTGAGGGCCTGGTGGCGCAGCCGTGCCCAGTCCAGTTGCGGCCGTGGCGCCGGGACGCCAGGCCGGTTGCGCGGTACCTGTACCCGCAGTGCCAGCGGGCGGATCGTGCAGCGCACCGGGGTGGGCATCAGCACCGATTCGCCGTCGATCCCGACCGGGATCTGCGGTTCGTCCGCCTCGATGATGACCTCGCGCGCGGTGAGCGCGGTGAGTTCGCGGGAGCGTTGTGCCCTGCGCAGCAGCCCGGCCGCCTCGGCGGCGTTCTCGACCTTGACGCCGCCGACGCCGAGCACGCCCTGGTCGATCCGCGCGCGCCGGCCCAGGCCGGCGAGGTCGCCGGTCTCGTACGGGTTGTTGCTGACCAGCACCGCTTGCGGCCTGTCGAGTATTACCCGCCCGTCGACCCGGACCACCAGGTGCGCTCCCTCGTGGGCGCTCAGCAGGTCCGGGAGCATTTGCAGGACGGTGCCCACCTTGTCGTCGCGGTAGGCGGGGCTCTGCACGATCCCTGCATAGGCGCCGAACGACGCATTGTTAACGAACGTACGGTCGCCGATCAGGCCCAGGTCGATGCGCAGTTCGACGCCGTCGGTGAGGGCATCGAGGCAGCTGGCAGGGTCGTCCCGGTCCAGCCCGAGGTCGAGGGCGAAATGGTTGCGGGTACCTGCCGAGATGACCATCATCGGGATGTCCCGCCCGGCGGCGATCCCCGCGACCAGAGCCTGGGTCCCGTCACCGCCTGCCACCCCGAGCAGGTCGGCACCCCGGTCCACCGCCTGGCGCGCCAGGGCGGCCACGTCGACGATCCCGGGGCCCTCCAGCAGGACCACCTCGGCGCCGAGCGCGATGGCCTTGTCCTTCAGCCCGAACTTCCCGACCTTCCCGCCGCCCGACCTGGGGTTCATGATCATAAACGGCTGGCGTTGTCGCGCCGCCGCATATTCGGGCGGACCCGCGGACGCGTCGCCGCTGGCGAGCGCCGCGCGCCCGGCTCCGACGGCGGCCGCCGCGAGCACGACGCTGACCGCCACCTCCCACACCAGCCCGGCAACGACGTACACCACGATCACGAACACCGGCGCGGCGACCAGGACCACCAGCGCCAGCCAGCGCACGATGCCGCGGTTGGCGAGGAACCACCAGGCCGCCGCGCAGCCGATCGCCAGGCCCGCCAAGCCCAGCAACAGCGCGGCAATGCTTCTCAGCCCCCCGAACAGCAGCACTACCACCGCAGCGACGGCCGCCGCGAACGCCAGCCTGGCCAGCCAGCGCTGGCTGCGGGTAGGGCCCTTCGGCTGTTCGTCCATTACGCGCGGTCCGCCCGCGCCGCCAACCCCATGCGCCGGACCGCCGCCCCGCGCAGCCACGTCATCGCCCTTGCCTGCCATGCATGCCTCCCGCGGACTCTCACCGGCGGCATCACCTCGAAAGCCCGGCTCTCATTGAAAGTAAGCCGGTCTACGCTCCGTCCGGGACTTCGCCCGGAAGGAGTGGCCCTTTCGGGGCAGCGCAACATCGCGATCGGCCATAAGCGACCGCCGTCACCCGAGCGGTAGACATCGGCCGCGCCCTTTGGTCCCGGCTGGGGGCGAGGCATCTGCGACGGCCACCGTCTTGATCCGCTCGCCGTATTCGTGCTGGCTGCAGCGCCGGGCGTGGGCACCCTATAGTCCGCAGCGGACCAGGCATCTGCGCCCGCCACCCGGCACTTCCTTCAGTCTCCACCTGGGGCGCCGACGCCCTCCACACCCACATCGACAACCTTTTGTCGATCGGAGACGTCCAAGCGCCTAACGGCAGAGCGGTTCACCCAGGCCGGGTGAGCCGCCGCTGCCGTGGTGACGCCGATGGCTCCGTGCTCATCGATGTGGACAGCAGGGCCGGGATCAGGAAGCAGGCCGCTGCCGAACGCCGCGACAGATGCCACCACCGCGGCCACGGCGATCACCCGCACCACGCGCTTCGACATCGCGTATCAGCCGCCCGCGGCGCGGATCAGCAGGCCAGGACAACGGTCGCCGCATGGAAAGCGATGCCGAGGAGGAGGGCGGCCACGGCCGCCGCCCGCGCTCGGCCGCTGCGGCGCCGTACTCCGCGTGCTGCCCGGCACGTGATCCTCCCTGACGGGCAGACTGTCCCGGCGTTCCCATCCGGGCTGGGTGTTAGCATGCGCCGATGGCAACACAGGATGCCGCCGGCGAGCCCGCTGGCGCCGCCGAGGCGGTCACGGAGCGCCTGGCTGACTGGCTCGCCCAACTAGGGGGGCCGGTCCGCCAGCAGGTTGCCGATGGGCTGCGCGAGCTGGCGGCGGTGGACCGGGCAGTCTACTCTGCCGTGGCGTCCACGCCCACCCCGTCCCTCGACGAGCCGCTGCGCTGGCTCTCCAACGCTGCTGATAACTCCCGCCTCTGGCTGGCCATCGCGGCCGGGCTCGCCGGGGCGGGCGGCCAGGCCGGCCGGCGTGCGGCGGCGCGCGGAACGCTGGCCATCGGCGTCACCTCCGCGCTGGTGAACCTCGATGTCAAGTCCCTCTGGCCCCGGCAGCGCCCGGACCGGGCCGGCGCCGGAGTGCCGGCGCAGCGGAACGTGCGGATGCCGGCCTCCACGTCGTTCCCGTCCGGGCACGCGGCGTCGGGGTTCGCCTTCGCCTCGGCGATCGCCCGGGAGCAGCCCTGGCTGGGCCTCGCGCTGCGGTTCCTCGCGGCGGCCGTCGCGTACTCCCGGGTGCACACCGGGGTGCACTACCCAGGCGACGCCGTGGCCGGGGCGCTGATCGGCGCGAGTACCGGGCAGGCCGTGGCCGGCCTGATGGACCGGCTGCCGCCGACCCGAAGGCCTTCCCGATCAAGTCCCGGTGGAGCAGTGTGAGCGCTCCGGCGGGGCCTCGGGGCGATCAGCCTCGGCGCAGTGGGCACCGTCCGCGGGCAGATGGACGCGCATAGGAAACCTGTACTGCTCGATCCTGTCCAAGCATCGGGGTGATGATATCCCAGCGGCCCGCTGGCAGGACGGCCAGACTGGACGGTCTGTTGACCGGGGAAGCCTTGCCTGCTTCATCACCGCGCCGGACGGAACGCCAGCACTGTCCGCAGAATCGATGCCCTCGCTGCCGAACTCAATGCACGACATGGTCGTCCTGGTCGCCGAACTGCGGGTAGAGAATCGTGCGGCCTGGCGTGCTGCCATTCATGCCGCAGGTGGACCTCTCGTCGATGAGAGTCAGCTACGGCTGTCA
>WNGG01022233.1_pt1 | contig 10448 bp, 6 predicted proteins | sample 5400661 | NCBI WGS metagenome assembly WNGG01 (sample SAMN13153372, study PRJNA577476) | soil metagenome | isolation source: 100 cm soil or saprolite under Garry oak tree replicate 1 | place: USA:California | collected 2016-06-15
CCGGCCGTCGGCGTGGTCGGGTTTGACTTTGATAAGGATGGTTGGATGGACCTGGCCTTTACGCACGCGGGAGCGCCCGGCATCAGCTTGTGGCGGAACGTGGAAGGAAAACGGTTGGAGCGCGTGGCATTGCCCGATTTTGACTGGCAAAAAGGGTGGGGAATTGCGGCCGTGGATTATGACAATGACGGCTGGATCGATCTCGTTGCCGCGGGCGAAACCAGCAACGGAGGGGAGCTGCGGCTGTTGCGCAATTTGGGGGTCAAGGGCTGGGGCGATGTGACGAAGAGCGTGGGGCTCGACGCCGTCAAGCTGAGTCAGCCGCGAGCCATTGTCGTTGCGGACATCGATGGAAATGGTGACGCGGACCTGGTTGTGACGCAACTTGGCGGCGCGCCGGTGGTACTGCGCAACGAAGGCGGGAATCAGCACACGTGGATGAGCATCGACCTGAAGGCGCTGAACGACAACAAGAGCGGCATCGGCACGAAGGTCGAGCTTTACGCGGGCACGCTCTATCAAAAGTGGGAAGTGGTCGGCGCGTCGGGCTATCTTGGGCAGAACGCTGCGCCGATTCTAGTGGGCCTGGGCTCGGAAGCGAACGCCGAAATGGTGCGGCTGCTCTGGCCAACAGGTGTGCCGCAAGACGAAATCAATCTTGCCGCAAAAAAATTTCACTCGATTGCGGAGTTGGATAGACGCGGCAGCTCTTGCCCGATTTTGTTCTCCTGGAACGGCCACGAATACGAATTCATTGCGGACATGATCGGGCCCGGCGTGGTAGGCCATTGGATTGCGCCGGGAGAGCGGGATGTCCCCGACCCGGATGAGTACTTGAAGGTGCCCGCGCGCAGCGTCAAACCGCGCAACGGAATGCTCAGTTTCCGCTTCATGGAACCTATGGAAGAAACCGTCTACCTTGACCAGGTGCGATTGCTGGCCATCGATCACCCGGCAGCCTACGAAGTTTTTCCGAATGAACGATTCGTCAGCGCCCCGCCCTTTCCGGAATTTCGGGTGATTGCCAGCCGGAATGCACATGCACCGGCAGGCGCGTGGGATGACCATGGGCATGACGTGCTTCCGCTCATTTCGAAAGCAGATCGCAAATACGTCACAGATTTCAAAGATTTGCCCTTTGTAGGTTTCGCCAAACTTCACCGGCTGGAACTTGATCTCGGGGAGTGGGATGCGAAGAAGCCTTTGCGGCTGATCATCGATGGTTACACGGACTATTTCACGGCGACATCGATGTACGCGGCCGATCAAGCGGGCATCCAGGTGATTGCGCCGTACGTGGAAGCGCAGGATGCACAAGGAAAATGGGTCCGCGTCGTGGAGGACATGGGTTTTCCTGCCGGTCTCGAGCGCACGATGATCGCAGACCTGAGCGGCAAGCTTCCTGCCGGGACGCGGCGCATTCGAATTGTCACCAACCTAAAGATTTATTGGGACGCGATTCGAATCGACCAGACGCCTGATACCAACGACATTCACGTTTCGCAAGTGCCGCTGGCGAAGGCGGCGCTGGATTTTCTCGGCTATCCGCGCGAGATTCGCTTGCAGCCGGCAAGCGACACAACCTATTCCTACGCGCATCGCAGCCTGACAGGACCGTATGCGCGCGCTGCCGGGAATTACACGCGCTACGGCGATGTCCATGAACTGCTGCGTGCTTCCGATGACCGCTTTGTGGTATTTGGTTCCGGCGAAGGGCTGAAACTCGATTTCGATCCGAAGTCGCTTCCTGCGCCACCCGCGGGCTGGGTGCGTGATTACTTTTTCTATGCGGATGGTTTCGAAAAAGATCTGGATTTTTACGCGGCCTATGCGTTCACCGTTGAGCCCCTGCCGCGACATTCGCCGCTGCCGTATCCTTATCCGGAAGGCAAGGACTACCCAAGCGACGCGGAGCATTTGAAGTATCAACTCGAATACAACACGCGCACGCGCTCCGGTCGCATGCCGGCCAGCCTGCGCTATCAATATTCCACTTCGCCGCGCTGAAGTTGCGGCATCAGTCCCAGAGCACGGGGACCCACGCGCGGTCCCGCGCGCTTTTGGCGATGGCTTCACAGAGAACCAACTCGTGATTCCCGTTGGCAAACGTAGGGAAGTGAGGCCGCGCGTCGAAATCTCCCGCATCGAGGTAGGCGTAAAACTCGCGAAAGAGCTGGACGAACGTATCGGGATAGCCCTCGGCGTGGCCACCGGGATAAGCAGCGAAGCCGCGCGCCGCAGGGCTTAGCAGTGCAGGATCTTTCGGAAGCTCCTCGCAAGCCCGGTCGCGCCTCCCAATCCACATCGTATTCGGCGATTCCGAATTCCACGCCAGCGATCCCTTGCTGCCGTCAATCTCGAACCACAACCGCGCTTTGCGTCCGGCGCTAACTTGGGAAACGGTCATGACGCCGCGAAGTTCGTCCTCGTAGTGCAGAAGAACCGAAGCGTAATCATCGGTGGTGATGGGAACATCGTCGTGCTCGACCACGGCTGCTTTCTGAAACGTTTCCACGCGGCCACGCGGCCGATGGCGAATCGGTAGAACCGTGGCCAGGTCCGCGCAAACTTCGGTTACTTTGCGGCCGGTAATCCACATCGTCAGATCGAGCCAGTGCGTGCCAATGTCGGAAACGGCCCGGAGTTCACCGCCGAGCTTGGGATCGAGGCGCCAGTTCCAATCGCCGGGAAAAAGCAGCCAGTCCTGAAGAAAACTTCCGTGGACGAGGCGAGGCTGGCCAATCACGCCGCCGGCGACCGCGGCTTTGGCCTCCTGACAAAGCGGATAGTAACGGAGGTTGTAGGCCACGCCGCCGACGCGACGGCATTGCGCGGCAAGCTTTACGAGCATTTCCGATTCGCGCGAGTCCATGGCCAGCGGCTTTTCGCAGAAAACATGCTTGCCGGCGCGCAGCAGCGTGCTGGCCTGCTCGAAATGGACGTGATTCGGCGTGCAGATGTGCACGACAGTGACGGAGGGGTCGGCCGCCAATTCCTCGAGGGAGGCGTAAGCGTGCTCGAGACCGAGCGACCCGCGAGTTTGTTCGCCGCGCTCGCGCGAACTGCCCAGCATGCCGCGCACGGGAATGCCGATGCGCCGCAGGGCTTCCAGATGCGCTCGGCCTACGAATCCGAGACCGATTACCGCGGCAGTTTGCTTCATGGGGTAAGGTTCCTCCTGCGCATGCGGTTTCTGCGTGCTGGTGATTTTCCGGGCAAGAGGCAAGGTACCAGTTTTTCGAAGAAATGTGATTGAAAATCAGAACCCGCGCTCGGATTCGTAAAGAAAGACCTCCCGGATCGTCCGTCGACGAAGGGAATGGACGCGCACAGCCTGAAGGCTGTGCCACGGGACGGAGCCCCCATTAGTCTTTTTGGGCGAGGAGGGAGGCGCGGACGGTGGCGAGCTCTTTGCGCTTGGATTTTTCGACGTCGGGGAAGGCGAGATTCAGATCGTTGAGAGCTTCGAGAATGGCGCCGGCGACGACCAGGCGGGTGAACCATTTGTTGTCGGCGGGAACCACGTACCAGGGCGCGTGTTTCGCGGCGGTCTGCTGAATCATTTCCTCGTAGGCTTCCTGATAGTCCTTCCAGAAGTTGCGCTCCTGAACGTCGGCCATGGAGAACTTCCAATTCTTTTTTGAGTCTTCGAGGCGCTCCAGGAAGCGCTTTTTTTGTTCTTTCTTGGAGATATGGAGGAAGAATTTGCGAATGACGACGCCGTTGCGGGAAAGATAGCGCTCGAAGGCGTTGATATCGTCGTAGCGCTCCTGCCAGATGTGCTTGGTGACCCGGCGGTCGGGGAGTTTTTGCGCACGGAGGAACGCGGGGTGGACTCGCACGACGAGGACTTCTTCGTAGTACGAGCGGTTGAAGATGCCGATTTTGCCGCGCTCGGGGATGCACGAAAAGACTTCGCAGCCCTGGGGATTCACGCCGGACATGACGTGCTTGATGGCGCCGTCTTTGCCGGCGGCGTCCATGGCCTGAAAGATGAGCAGAAGAGCCCAGCGGTCCTGCGCGTAGAGCATTTCCTGCATGTGGCTGAGACACGCGATGCCGTCTTCGAGAAGACTTTGCGCCTGGCGCTTGTCCTTGAGGCCGTTGGTGTCGGCGGGGTCGTGGTCCTTGAGGCGGAATTTTTCGCCTTTGGTGACGCAGTAGGGCTCAATGATGCGCGAAGCTTCCTTCAACAATTTATCGTGTTTCATGATGCAGGGAGTTTAGTACAAGGGCGCAGCTCAGAACAGCGAGCCGAGCCCCCAGCCGAAAGCGGAGGATCGATTGCGGGCGAAGAGGAGCGACTTGTCCGAAAGAGGAATACGGCGGTCCAAGCGAAGTACATTCAGCGCGTAGTAGGAGCGCAGCGGAACTTGGACGCCGGGGATGGTCCAGCGAAACTCGAGTCCCGTGGAGCCGTGGAGAACGCCGTTGGTGGCGTTGAGCAGAGAGGGTCTTGCTGGTCCGAGCCAATTCGGAATAAGCCAGCCAGAGCCGAGATCGAAGAAGCCGGCGGCCTCTGTTCCGCCGCGCAGCGGAATGCGGTATTCCGCGTTCGCGGCGGCGATCAAGTTCGCGCCGGCGGGCGAAGGCGAAAAGGTTGTGGCGCCGGAAGCCGCAGGCTTTTCCGTCAGCGCGAGCGGGCCAAGTTCCCCGGTGCGGAGGCCTCGAACGAATTCATCGCCAGAGAAGAAGCGCGAGTAGAAAGGCATGTTGCCGCGATAGCTACGCGCGGCGTTGAAGGTGGTGCGAAAGGCCCAGGCGTTTTTTGGCGCAAAGAGCGGATCACGGAAGATGCGCGCGGCCTCGCCGGAAGAGCGAAGCATGTTCTCCTCTCCGCCAAGGAGTCCGCCAGAGGCGGAGTTCGAGAAGAGAATGCGTTCGTTGCCGGTGTCGTGAACCCAAGCCGTTCCGACCGAGTGACTGGAAATGTGCGAGCGGAGATCGATGGGCGGCAAGCCGGTTGTGCCGGGCGCCGTACCAAGCGGTTCATCGGTCGTGGTTCGCGACAGAGTGTAGTTGATGCCAAGGGAATCGGAGTTGGTCAGCGCGTAGGTGTAGGGAACGCTGATGCCATCAGTGTGAGAAGTGAAAAACGGTCCCTGGACGCCGCGCGTGAGCCGTGGCCGAAGAACGTTGTCAAAAACCGAGAGCGCGAGCGAACCGCGCGTGCCGAAGATGCCTTCTTTGGCGATGCCCAAAACAATTTGCAGGCTTTCCGGCCCGCCTTCGAATTTCGCGGAAAGCAGCTCTTCGCAGTTCAACAGATCGAAAACGGTGTACGCGAGGCCCAGCGTGCTTCCGAATTGGGCGCGGCCCCCGTCAAACGAGACGCGTTGCTGGCCAATTTCTTCGACGCGAATGATGATGTCGGCGGTGCGGCGAGCGTCGTCGAGCCGGATATGAATGTCCTGTTTACGAATTGGCTTGAAATAACCTGTCCGCGCCAGCCTCGTGAGGCCTGCTTCCAGCGCACGATCGTCCACGGGATGTCCCTCGCGGAGAGGAATCCGGCGGCGCATGTAGCGATCACTGAATTTGTGGAGGCCCTGAAACTCGAGGCGATGGACGAGATAGGGAGGCGAATCGCTGAGATCAAGCTTGAGGCGCACGGAATGTTTTTCGGAGTCGAAGATGGGAGTGGCGTCCGCCGATTGGAAGAAAAAAGTATCCGATTTCGAATCCCGAGGCCGAATGCGCGCGGAATAAAAGCGACGAAGTTTGTCGATTTCCTGTTGAGAAAAGGCGCGTCCTTGCTGGGTCGCGGGAAGGAGGAATGGTTTGCCAGTCTGGGTTTCTACCGCTTGTTGAAGAGCGTCAGTCGCTTCGACGGACTCCAAACGGTAGAAAGGACCAGCTTCGACTGGAATTGAGAGCAAGAGCCCCGGCCGTGCTGCGTGGTGCGGTAAGGGAAACGGCTTCCAGGATTGATCTGCGAATTTGGCCAGTTGGGCGTTGCCGACTCGCGCTTCTGGGTATCCGTGGTCCATGTAATACGTTAGGAGCCGTTGACGATCTGCTTCGAATGCTTCCTTGGAATATGCATTTCTACTTCGAAACGAAGCGAAGGGTTTCCACGGCGCGATGCTTTGCATTTGCGCGCGCAACAGCTTTTCTGAAACGCTCGGATGGTCTTCGAAACGAACCCGGCGGACCGGGAGATAAGGACCATCCTTGATTTCGAAGCGAACGGTAACCGTGTGGTTTGTTTGTTCCTGGCGACGCACCTGAACGAAAGCCTCAGGATGCCCTAACTCATCCAGGCTGGATCGAATCATCCCTGCGATTCTTTGAAGTGACGCGGGATCCGCGGGTTTGCCGAGGGGCGGAGCAAGGTTCTTCTCCTCGAGCAGTTCTTCGATTTGCTTTGGAGAAAGCAGGCGGGAGCCCGAGTACCCCACTTTGGAAAGGAAAGGGAGTTCGTGCACGCGAAATAGAAAGGTAGCGTGTTGCGGGCCCACCCGAGATTGGGGGGAAAGAGGATTCGAAGCGATTTGCACAACTTCGATGGAATCGAACCAACCGAGACGGGCAAGAAGGCGAACATCCTGTTCCATACGATCGGCGTCAAATCGATCACCGGCACGTGATTTTATGCGTGCCGCGACTGCCTCCGGGGCGATGTGGCGCAATCCCGCAAAACTGATCTCATCGAGAATGGGTGATTCGCTGCTTTTGAGTAGATTGGGATATGGCTCAGCCGCGGAGTTGTGAGTTTGAGGCAAGGTGACGGATGCGGTCGACAAAACCGAACCGAAACAGATCGCCGGAATGAGCCAACGCACGAGCATCTCTCCTTGCACCGAGGAGGACGAGTGAACAGATGACGAAGCGGGCGGCAGGGTTGTCTCCTTTGACTTTCGCCATGGCGGAAAACTAAGATGCGCAAACCATGTCTCCAACTGGGCGGAGGTTTCGCCTGCCCCACCCTGAGCCTACGGACGCGCTGACCTATGCGCGGTTCACCGGCATCCCCACATTCATGCGCTTGCCGCATATCACCGAGCCCGGGGAGCTTGAGGTTGCACTGATCGGCGTGCCATTCGACGGCGGAACAACGTACCGGCCGGGGCCGCGCTTCGGCCCGCGTCACATCCGGGAGCAATCGGCGATTATCCGGCCCTGGAATCCGGTCTTGAAGGTGAATCCATTTGCCAAGCACCGCACGGCGGACTTCGGTGACTTGAGCATCAATCCTCTTTCGATCGACGACACTTTTGGCCGCATCGAGCGGGGAATCCGCCCGCTGCTCGACGCGGACGTGCGCTGCGTATGCGTGGGAGGGGATCACTCCATCAGCCTGCCGATTTTGCGTGCGGCGGCGAAGAAGCACGGGGCTGTTTCGTTGATTCAATTTGATGCGCACAACGATTTGTGGGACGAGTATTTTGGCAGCAAGTATTCACACGGCACGCCGTTCCGCCGCGCGTTTGAAGAAGGGCTGCTGCAGGATGGCAGCGTGCTGCAGGTTGGGCTGCGCGGGCAAGTGTATGGAGAAGACGATTTTGACTTCGCGCGAGCACATAAGGTCAGGATGGTGACCGCGGAAGAATTTCACGAGAAGGGCATGGCCACCGTGCAGAGCCACCTGCGGACGTTCCGGGGCAAGCCGGTGTACGTCACGCTTGATATCGACGCGGTTGATCCGGCGTTTGCTCCCGGAACGGGTACGCCGCAAGTGGGCGGATTGACGAGCGTGCAAATTCTGGAGCTGGTTCGCGCTCTGCGCGGGTTGAACATTGTCGGATGCGATCTTGTGGAAGTCTCTCCACCTTACGACAGCAGCGAGATCACCTCGCTGTTGGCCGCGAATCTTCTGTTCGAGCTGCTCTGCGTCCTCTAGATGACGACACTCGCGCGCAAACTTCGCCTGAGGGATTACTTTGCGCTGGCCTTCGGCACGATGGTGGGAGTCGGGTGGCTGGTGCTGATGGACGATTGGCTGGGGCGCGGCGGACCGCTCGGCGCGATGCTGGGATTTGCGCTGGGGGGAATTCTGCTGCTGCCGGTGGGATACGTTTATGGTCAATGGGTGAAACGTCTTCCGGATGCGGCGGGCGAAGCGGCGTACACGGCGCAGGTTTTTCCGCCGATCGTGAGTTACTTCACGGGCTGGATGATGTTGCTGGCGTATTTCATCGTGTGCCCGTGGGAAGCGGTGGCGCTGGGGAAGCTCGCAGCGTACGTTTTCCCGTCGCTGAATTCGATGGAAATGTACCGCGTGGCGGGGCAGCCGGTTTTTTTGCCGCGACTGGTGTTGGGAATTGCGCTTACTGTGTTTCTTGCAGCGTTGAATTACCGGGGCATTCGGCTGAGCGCGAGTTTCCAGAACTGGACGACGACGACGGTACTGCTCGTTTTTGTTGCAATGCTGGGAGTCAGCGGCACGCATGGAAAGCCCGCAAATTTTGAGCCAGCGTTTCGCGCGACCCCGTTTGTGTCTATTCTGCTGACACTGCAGATCGTGCCGTATTTCATGACGGGATTCGAATCGGTGCCGAAAGTGGCGGAGGAGGCGCACCAGGATTTTCGCTCGACGGGATTTTTTCGGGCGATCGTGATGGCGCTTCTCGTGGGGGCCGGATTCTATGTCTTGACGGTCGCGGCCGTGGCATACATTGGGCCGTGGCAGGGCTTGCTCGGACAGCGGTTTGCGACAGCCATTGCGTTTGAGCAAGCACTGGGCGCGCGATGGCCGGTGCGGCTGATTTTGGTGATGGCCATGTTCGGGCTGTTTCAATGCTTCAACGGAAATTTCGTGGCCTCGAGCCGGATGCTGTTTGCGTTTGGGCGGAGACGGACGATTCCTGCGGGCTTTGGCACGGTGCATCAGGAATTCTTGACGCCTTCGGTGGCTGTGCTGGGCATCACTGCCGGAACGCTGGGCGGCCTGCTGCTGGGCGACGCGTTGCTCGTGCCCGTGACGGAAGTTGGGTCGATGGCCTCGGCTTTGGGCTGGTTTGCGACTTGCGCTTCGTTCTGGGTGGTGGAGAAGCGCGTGGGGATGAGATTGGTGACGGGACTGGGCATTCTCGTTTCCCTGATGCTTTTCCTGATGAAAGTGCTGCCGGTTTTTCCGGGGCACTTTTCGCCCGCGGAGTGGCTTGCGCTTGGGATTTGGGTGGGGCTGGGAGTTTTGCTGCACCGGAGGAGGGGCTGAAGCAGGCCTCGTGTATACTTCGGAAGGCCAAATGCTTCACCAACGATGATCCCATTCCTCCATCTTGGACCGCTGACGATTCCGACATTTGGGCTGATGGTCGCGACCGGATTGCTGGTCGCGGCGTACGTCTTGCAAGCGGATTTTGACCGGCGGCGCGAAAATTTCCTGAAGAACGGTTATTTGAAGGAAGAGAAGGAATCGAGCCACCACGACGAAGGATTCCTGATTATCGGCATCGCGGGCATCAGTGGCTTGGCAGGCGCGAGGCTGTATCACGTGCTGCAAAGTCCGCGGGAGTTTTTTGCGGACCCCTGGCCTCTGCTCTTCAGCCGATACGGATTTGCGTGGTTCGGCGGACTGCTGGGCGGATTCATTGCGCTGGCATTTTTGGCGAGACATTATCGAATCCCGGCGTTGGAGTTCATGGACGTGTGCGCGCCCGCGGCGGCGGTGGGCTATGCAATCGGGCGGATTGGCTGCTTGCTTTCGGGGGATGGCGACTACGGCGTTCCGACGACTCTGCCGTGGGGAATGAGTTTTCCAAATGGCGTAGTTCCGACGATGGAGCGCGTGCACCCGACGCCGATCTACGAATTTCTCACCTGGCTATTGATTGCTGTCATTTTGTGGAATGTGGGCAAGAAAATGTTACGCGGAGGCACCGCGGGCATAGTTTTTGGCGGCTATTTGATTTTGACCGGGGTCGCGCGGTTCCTGATCGAGTTTATCCGCGTCAACCCGAAGTCTTTTTTCGGCATGTCGAATGCGCAGACGGCCAGTCTTGTTTCGATGCTTTTGGGCATCATTTTGATGTTTCGGATCAAGTCCAGCCCGGAAAAAGGCAACGCGGCAGCGTAAGCCGCGAGCGAATGGCTATTGTTCCTGCTTGTAGATTTTACCTTCCTTCATGACAAACCTTACGTTTTCGAGAAGACGGATGTCTTCGAGCGGGTTGCCGGAGACGGCGATGATGTCGGCGTACTTTCCAGGTTGAAGAGAGCCGAGCACATCGGATTTGCCAAGCAGGTCGGCGGCGCTCGTGGTGGCGGACTGAATGGCCTGTAGCGGGGTCATGCCGTACTTCACCATGAATGCGAATTGACGCGCGTTGATGCCGTGCGGGCAAACGCCGGCATCGGTGCCGAACGACATTTTCACTCCCGCGCGAACGGCTTTGGTAAAATTGCGGCGCTGAATCTCGCCCAGGTCGCGGTCGTGCTCGAGGAAATCGGCAGGCGTCTGGTTCTGCTTGCCGGCATCCTGAATGCATTCCTCGTCATAGATA
>WNGG01025727.1_pt1 | contig 10448 bp, 12 predicted proteins | sample 5400661 | NCBI WGS metagenome assembly WNGG01 (sample SAMN13153372, study PRJNA577476) | soil metagenome | isolation source: 100 cm soil or saprolite under Garry oak tree replicate 1 | place: USA:California | collected 2016-06-15
GTGGTCCTGCCATCGTTACCTTTTTCGAATCGTCCCGCCTGCCCGGTAGTGGGACTTTTTGGAAAGCGACAGAGGCCCACTACCGCCCTTGCTTCAAATGGCGGCCATGAAAAATTCGATGCATATCTTTATCCCGCATGGGATAGAATCCCGCCGATATGTTTACCTACCTTTCACGGCATCACTGTTGGTTGTTCGGCCTTGTCTTCTGTTTGAGTTGGTTCTTTGCGCCAGGCATGGCGGCGCAAACCAGCATCCTGCAGCCGCTGGCGGATAAGCCAGTCACCGGCAGCGCGGTGAAACTCAAATCTGATTTCTATGTTCCTGCCACGCCGGAAACCATCCGCTGGGGCTACCTGCCGGACAATGCCGCCAAGCCTGTAGTGACGGTGCGCTCCGGCGCCACCGTCACATTTGATACGGTTTCGCACGAAGGGATTCTGGAAGACCAGGGCCGCGATCCAGTGAAATACTTCGACGGATTCGGTGTTGTCCCGGATCAGGTATTAAATGACGCCAAAGCGATTGCCGCATCAAGCCTGGTGCATGACTTCGCCAAAGATGGTCCGCATGTGGTGATGGGACCTGTGGCGCTGGAGAACGCGCAGCCCGGCGACGTTTTGAAAGTCGAAATGATCTCGCTGGCGCCGCGTGTGCCTTACGGTGTGATCAGCAATCGCCACGGCAAAGGCGCATTGCCTGGGGAATTTCCTGAGAACGCCGATCCACAGCCGGGCGCGAGCGCCGCAAATCCTCAGTTGTACAACAACGTCTCAAAGTTCGTTCCCATCAAGCTCATCGACGGAAAATGGTATGGCGTTTTGGCCGCGGGGCAGAGCAAAGAGGCGCACATACCCGTCGCGCCTTTTATGGGCACCATGGGCGTTGCCCCCAACGTGAGCGGAAAACCCAACTCCATCCCTCCTGGCGATTACGGCGGCAACCTTGATATCCATGATCTGACCGCGGGCGCCACGCTGTATCTGCCGGTCCAGGTCCCGGGCGCAATGTTCTTTATCGCCGATCCCCACTTTGCGCAGGGCAACGGAGAAGTCGCGCTCACCGCGATCGAAGGTTCGTTGCGGACAACGCTGCGTTTTACCGTCCTCAAAGCTGGCGATCCGGCCATTCCGGGCAATGGAAAGCTCACCGGGCCGTTTGCGGAAACGCCCGATTATTGGATTGCCATCGGGCTTGATCCTGACCTGAATGAAGCCATGAAAAAAGCGACGCGTGAAGCCGTGCGCTTTCTCTCCGAGAAGCTTGGCATGGATCGCGCAACCGCGTTTGCCTATCTGAGCGCCGCTGCTGACTTTGAAGTCTCACAGGTTGTTGACAGGACCAAGGGCATTCATGCATTGATCCGTAAGAAAGACTTCAGCGGTAATAAATGAACAAAAGTAGCCAGCGTCAATCGCTGTTTGTCGGCGGGCCGCCCAGCTTCCACAGAAGATGCATCTTCACCGTGGGCCACTCGCCGGCAATGATGCTATAGACACACGTGTCGCGGATGTTTCCGTTGGGAAGGATCTGGTTGCTGCGCAAAATGCCGTCCAGCTTCGCGCCCAGGCGCTCAATGGCGCGCCGGCTGGCATGGTTGAAGAAGTGGGTGCGCAGCTCCACGCAGATGCAATCCAGGGATTCAAAGGCGTGCGTAAGCAGAAGCAGCTTGCACTCTGTGTTGAGCGGCGTGCGCTGCATGCTCTTGCGGTACCAGGTGCCGCCGATTTCCACGCGCCGGTGCGCTTCATCGACGTTCCAATAACTGGTCATGCCCACGACTTTTGACGTGCTTGTGTCCCGGACGGAGAAGGGAAGCATTGCGCCCTGGGCCTGGCGGTCGAGCCGGCGCTCGATCTCGGCCCGCATCTTGTCCGGCTCGGGAATCACGGTGTACCAGAGCTTCCATAGCTCGCCATCCTGAACGGCTTCCACCAGATCGTCATGATGGGTGAGTGAAAGCGGTTCCAGGACCGCGTGCTTACCACGCAAGGTGATGGGCTCAGGCCAGGGCATGTTGATCATTGTCACATAGCGGTAATGTCGTGGCCAGAACAGCGGGTCTTTACTTAAGCGCGAGCCGATACATCAGGTATTCCTCGCCAGTGCCGCACCAATCAGGAAAGGCGCGAAGAAAGACCGCGCCAAAAGCGGCGTTGAGCCGCTGGCTGGCGCCGGGACGGGCGTAACCATAGACAGTTTCAAATCCCATGGCCACGGCCAGTCCCAGCCAATGGGCTTTGAGGATTTTACCCAGCCCACGGCTTTGAAACGCGGGAAGAACGGTATTGGAGTAGCAATGGATTCCGGATTTCTTCTCGCTGTCAGTCAGGTCGGTCAGGCCGGCGATGGAACCATTACTTTGGCCACCTGATGCAGTACTGGCAGAAGAACGGCTACCCCCAGGCCAGCAATGGGACCACGCTGGACGGAATGCCGGATGGGGCGACGAATGTGGGCGATCCACCAGCCGGCGGAGGCCCACCGCCAACCATCACCGCTTTCCCGCTGGTTACCATGTGCGTGGAAAATCCCAGCCCGTCATGGAATGAGAGCCACGTGGATTTCAACAAGGGAGACCACCTTTCGACGGTTTATAAGGGCGATGGTTTTGCCCAGACAGCGGGACACGAAGGCCCGATCAATGACGTGACCGGCACACGCGTGATGGGCTTCTACACCGGCGACAGCCTGAATTATTACTACTTCATGGCCTCGAACTTTGCCACGTCGGACCGCTGGTTTTCACCCGCCATGTCTCGCACGCAGATCAACCGCCAGTACATGCTTTCTGGAACGTCGCAAGGCCATGCGTATCCACCTGATGCAACTTCCGGAGCTCTTACGGCCAAGCCGATCGTTCAGGTGCTGGACGAGAACCATATCACTTGGAAAGACTATGTCCATCCCTTGCTCGGCCCGACTCCATGTACTACCGCAAAGTGTCTTATGGGGCAAAGTTATCTGAACCAGTTTACCTATGCCTCTACCATTGTGAGCAACGAGCCGCAAAATATTGATACCATCGACCACTTCCTTACGGATGCCAACAGTGGGAAGCTGCCCCAGGTGGTCTTTGTTGAACCGGCGTCGGCTGAAGGGTTGGACGAACACCCCTCTGACATTGGGGCCGGCCCAAACAATATCCAGACCGGCGCCAAGTTTGTGGCCAGCCTGATTAACGGACTGATGAAGAGTCCTTCCTGGAACGATTCCATCTTCATTCTTACCTGGGACGAAGGAGGCGACTTCTTTGATCACGTTTCGCCAGCGCCAACCGTGAGCCCTGATGGCATTGCCCCTAAAGACCTGCGGCCAGGCGATATTTGCCTGAACTCCGATGGAAGCATCAACTCCAGCCCAACGTGCAACTTCATGTTTACCGGTTATCGCTTGCCGCTGGTGGTGATTTCACCCTTTACCAAGAAGAATTTTGTCTCCCACACAGCGGCCGACTACACAGCAATCCTGAAACTCATTGAAACCCGGTTCAACCTACATAGCCTGACCGCACGCGACGCCGCTCAGATGGACATGACCGAGTTCTTTGATTTCAACGCCGCACCGTGGAAAACGCCGCCCACGCCACCCGACCAAATCACAACTGGAGCATGTTATCTGGACCACCTGCCATAAAGGTGATCAAGCATTGCTGGCGAGAGAGTGGCGCGGAATCGCGTGGCCTCGACGTTTGCTAGACTGGTCATATGTCTGTCAGGCCAGGTATTACGGGCTATGCGCTGGGCGTCGCTCTCAGCGGCGGTGGCTTTCGCGGGATGGCCCACATCGGCGTGCTGCGTGCGCTGGAGCGTCGCGGACTGAAGCCGGAATTCATTGCTGGTACCAGCGCGGGAAGCCTGGTGGGCGCGCTTTATGCCTCGGGCAAGAGCACCGACGAGATCGAAGCACTGGCAGGCAGCATCTTCTGGCCGAAACTGCTGGGTTCGCGCGGGCTGGCCGATTTCTGCCGCGATCATCTTCCGCGAACCTTTGCCGAGCTGGCGATTCCATTGAGCGTCATTGTCACCGCACTTTCATCCAGAAGACCTGTGGTCTTTGACTCCGGTGATCTGGCGGCGGCGATATCGGCAAGCTGTGCCATGCCATGGCTTTTCCGGCGGGTGAAGATTGGCGACGCCATGTATACAGACGGCGGTTGGGCGTGCGTGCTGCCGGCTGTTGTATGCCGTGACAGTGGCTGCAGGAAGGTGATCAGTTCAGATGTATGGTGGCGAGCTTCGGTCGCCCGAAAGTCAGGGTTCAAAACCACCAGCCGATTTGCTGAGCAAGCCTATTCGCGGCAATACATCGAAGCCGTCAGAAACAGCGATATAGTAATTCATCCACGGATTCCCGCGGCAGGGATTGTCCCTGGCGCTTTTGGGATGCGCAGCCTGATCGAAAGCGGGGAAGCCGCAGCGGAGAAAGCCATGGCAGGCTGGCAAGCGGTCATGTGAGCATTCATCTATGTCGATTTCAAGATGGTTGCTGGTAGAGCCCGATCACGCTTCCGCCTCGCTTGAGCACCCATGATCCGCTCACCTGGCCGGTAGTATCGTCAAACGCGGTGCTGCCGTTGCCGCGCGTGCGGACATTCCATCCGAAGACACGCTTATAGAATTCAGCCGAGCGTGCAATGTCCGTGGCGGGCATTTCGATGTAGCAGATTTTTCCGTTGGCGAGTGTGGGAGGCATGGGTTTTCCTTTCACTGCGGGGCCATTCTAAGGTCGGGCGTGAATGGGATCCCCGAAAACGCGGCCCTGATCACGCCTTTATGGATGACGTTCAGGAAACGACATTATTACACTGTGCGATGAATTAACAGTAGGAGGAACGCAGCATGAAGAAGGGTACGGACTTCCGCTACTACCAACCAGTCAAGCCCGCTTGCGCTCTAACCGGCTTGAAGAAGTTCTTTATCCTCGAGCATGCCACTACCCCGCCGTGATTGCGGCCTGCGTACTTCTATTTGCCCATTACGTGCTCTTGCCTCAAGGCATGGCTGTGGATGCACCGCTGGTCCGTTAAGCACCCGGCCATCTTCCAGAGCAAAACGAGATGCGTGGTAGGGACAAACAATGCTGTCGCCATCCAATTTTCCTTCAGAGAGTGGGCCGCTGAAATGCGAGCACGTCTCTGCCATGGCAAAGAGACGCTCCCCCCGACGAACAAGCAAAATGGGTACGCCCTGGTGCATCGCACGTGTCGGCGTATTATCCGCCAATTTGGATTCGGGCAAAACTGCGGTGAAGTTTTCCGGGAACGTCTCTCCTGCCGTGCGGTCCACTCCTACTCTATGTTCGTACACCATCTTGCCGCCGAGATGGGCGGAGAATGTCATCAACGCAAAACCCAGAGCCGCAAATCCCCGGCCTCCACTGCGCGCCTTTTTCTTGCGCAAGACGAGCGACGTTGTGAACAGCGCAGTAGCACCTATGTTCAGCAGCCCATGAATCAATCCAAGGCGGCGCGCTGGAGGATCGACGTCAGACCAGTCTGTCACTCCGGTGATTGCCGCGCCTGCCGCACCGGCAAGTCCTATCGCTATCGACGTGTCCGCGGCCAGAGCAAACTCATGGCGACTGTTGATCATCTCCAGGGCATCGAAAACCATGGCTACGGTCCAGGCGCCTATAGGCACATCCTTTAGCACGACATGGAGTGGTTCGCCCAGCCATGTGCCATTCAGGAAATTCCTGGCTTTTTGAGCGGCAGGATTGCCGTTGGCGTATAGGGCCTTGTCGATCGCCTTCTGTAACTTTTCTTCAAGCGGCTTGGATTCTGGCATATGTAATCCTTCGTAATATGAGATGCCAAATGCTTCAACTCAGATAAAGACCTTCTGAATTCCGTTGTCATGAACTGCGAAGCGCGATTCTGCTAGAATCGCGCCAGTTCCTGATGGCTCGCAAAATTTCACTCTTCGTGCCGTGTTTTGTCGACCAGCTCCAGCCAGAAGTGGCGGTGGACACGGTGAAAGTCCTGCGGCGCATTGGATGTGAAGTGGACTTTCCTGCCGGCCAGACCTGTTGCGGCCAGCCGGCATTCAACTCTGGTTTCTGGGATGAGGCGCGGCCGTGCGCCGAGCGCTTCCTGCGCGTATTCAAAGATGCCGAAGTGATTGTTTGTCCTTCGGGGTCTTGCACCACGATGGTCCGCGTCTTTTATCCTGAGCTGATGGCTTCCGGCCCGGCGCATGATGAAGCCCTGGCGGTGGGCAAGCGAACATTTGAGCTCTCAGAATTTCTGGTGAGAGTAATGGGCCTGACCGACGTGGGAGCGACATTTCAGCATAGCGTTACCTATCATGCGTCGTGCCACGGACTGCGCGAGTTGAAATTGCGCGACGAGCCGTTGCGGCTGCTGCGCGGCGTGAAAGGACTGAAACTGGTGGACATGCTGCGCTCCGAAGAGTGTTGCGGTTTTGGTGGTACCTTTGCCACCAAATTCGAAAGTATCTCCGCGGCCATGGGCGAGTCGAAGTGCGAAAGCGTTGCTGTGACCGGCGCCGAATACGTTACGGCAATAGATCCGAGCTGCCTGATGCATGTGCAGGGAATCCTGGGCCGCCGCAAAGACCGTGCGCAAACGATCCATCTTGCGAGTATTCTGGCCAGCGAGGCGCAGGCATGAGTACCAACATTCCAACTCCCACGCCTGCCGGGGAAACTCCTTCCGCCCTCACAGCGGCCCAGAAATTCCTGCGCGATGCCGCCATCAAGTCGGCAGACCTTGTTCACCGTGAGATCATCCGCAAGAACATGGATAGCTACGATGCCGCGCACAATCGCGGCCGCGCTCGCATCAAAGACTGGGAAGCGGCGCGACGCAAATGCCAGGAGATCAAGCGCGAGGCCATCAATAATCTGGATAAATACCTGCTGCAGTTCGAGCAGAAGGTGCTGGAACGTGGCGGGCACGTCTTCTGGGCGGCCACGGGCGACGAAGCGTGCGCTTATATCAAAGATCTGGCGGTGAGGCGCGGCGTAAAGACCGTGGTGAAATCCAAGTCAATGGTGACCGAGGAGATGCACCTGGCGCCCGTGCTGGAAGAGCAGGGAATCCGCGTTTGGGAGACCGACTTGGGCGAGTTCATTGTGCAACTACGCAATGAAGCTCCGTATCACATCGTGACCCCGGCGATGCATCTGGATCGCCAGCAGATCCGCGACCTGTTCCGCGAAAAGCTGGGTGAGGGTATTCCTGATGCCGATCCACAGAAGCTGGTGGCGCTGGCGCGGCGCAAACTGCGCGAAGCTTTCTTCGCCGCCGAGATGGGAATTTCCGGCGCAAACTTTCTGGTGGCCGATGCAGGCGCGGTAGCAATTTCAACCAACGAAGGCAATGGCCGCCTGAGCACCAGCCTGCCGCGCATCCATGTGGCGGTGACAGGAATTGAAAAGGTGATCCCGCGCCTGGAGGACCTTGGCACGCTGTGGCCGGTGCTGGCGACCTCTGGCACAGGACAGCCGATCACAACATACAGTACGCTCGTCGGCGGGCCAAAGCGCGCGGACGAAGCCGACGGGCCTGAAGAATTCCACGTTGTCCTGCTGGATAACGGTCGCAGCGGTCTGCTGGCCAATGCTGAGGAAAGGGAAGTGCTGCATTGCATTCGCTGCGGAGCGTGCCTCAATATTTGTCCGGTGTATCGCAACATCGGCGGGCATACGTACAACACTACGTATCAGGGCCCGATTGGCAGCGTGCTTACACCGCATCTGCGCGGCAGCGAGTTCCAGCATCTTTCATATGCGTCGTCCTTGTGCGGCGCATGCACCAGCGTTTGTCCGGTGAACATCAACCTGCATCATCATTTGTTGCACAACCGCCGCGACTTCACGAAGGCGGGTGGAGCAAAGACAGATGGAGAGCGCCGGCAATTTAAGCTTTGGCGGACAGCCATGCTGCACCCGCGGCTTTACGAGCTGAGCGGATGGATGATGCGCCGCAGCCTGCGCCTACTCTACGGCATGGGACTCGCCGGAACCGCTCTCGATCCCTTGCGCGCCTGGAGCCGCAAGAGAATGCCGGTGCCGCTGCCTTCGCAGTCGTTCCGCGCGCGCTGGAAGAAAGAGCTTTCAAAAAAAGAACTGGGGAGGAACGCCGGTGGCAACAAGTAACCCCAGCCGTGAAACGATCCTGGCGCGCATCCGCGAAGGGCTGCGGACGCCTGCGCCGCCGATGGAAGCCCACACTTTTCTGGGGCCGATCTTTGAGCCGGTGGAGAATCCTCTGGAACGCTTCCAGCAGGAATGCAAAGCCAACCTGATGGAATGCCAACTGACTGCCGATGCATCGGCCAGCGCGCAGGCTTTGGCGCAAGTCTTGCAGTCATTGCCTGCGGGCCAAATTTTTGTGCAGGATGATCCGGCGCTGCGTCGGTTGATGACGGCATCTGGTTCGCAGCGGCAGATTCGCTGGTCGAGTGAAGGCGGACCGCAGGAGAAATCACAAGCAACGATCACGCTGGCCGATGCGCTGATCGCGCAGACCGGATCTGTGTTTGTGAGCGCGTCATGCGGTGGACGCGGAGCTTCTGTAGTCGCACCTACGCATATTGTTTATGCATTCGCGAAACAGTTGGTTCCCGACCTGGTAACCGCGCTGCGCAATGCGACCGCGGACGGCCGACTGGACAAAAATTCTTATGCCTGCGTGATCAGCGGCTCCAGTCGCACCGCCGATATCGAAAAGATCCTGGTGCAGGGCGCGCATGGGCCAATGCGGCTGGTGGTGATCGTGGAGACCGGCAGGTAAGCGAGATTGCCAAACGCCGGAATTGCCAAGATTGAAAACCAAAACTTTAACCACAGAGGACACCCGTTCGACTCCCTCCGGTCGCTCAGGGCAGGCTGCGGAACACGGAGGAAGGCAAAAACGAGAGAGGGTTAAGATCGCTCTAGCCGCTAACGTTTTGGTAAACTTTTCTCATGGCCAGGAAAACATCAGCGCGCAAAAAGAAGACCGTCAGCAAGAAGAAACCAACCCTGAAAAAATCAGCAGCCAGAAGAGCAGCTTCTGCCAGAAAGAAGACGGTAAAAAAAGCTGCGCCGAAAAAGCTTGCCGCAAAAAAGAAGCCAGCGGCCAAGAAGAAATCTTTGGCAAAGAAGAAATCAGCCGCGAAGAAGACTGTCGCGAAGAGAACCACGCGCCGCCGCGTGGAAGTTATCAATCCGGTGACTCCCAGCGGCCGTCGAGGTCTGGGCGCGGAGTCAGGCGGGCAGTCTGGCGATACGCAAGGGCTTTCGCGCCGACAGTATGACGATTCTGAAAGCGTGGAAGAATTGATGGAAGAAGGCCAGTACATGGAAGCCGAAGCCGTCAGCGGCGTGGAAAACGCCCGCGAAGCCGACCAAGGCGAGGTACGGACCAGACAGTCTCCTGAAGACGATGTGCCGGAGGAGTACAAGGAAGAGGACTAACCTTACCACTGATCAACACTGAGGACACTGATCAGCGCGAGCTTGCCAGAATTGGCAATTGAAACCGGTAAAAGATCGCGTAATCCAATAATCGGATCCGAAAAGCAAAACCTTACCACGAATGGACAAGGATTGCGGGAATTTAAAGGCAGTCGATAATTAAGCCAAAAGCTAAGAGCCAATGGCTAATGGCTGGTTTTATGGTGGAGGCGGTGGGAGTTGAACCCACGTCCGAAAACGTCACTGGTCAAGAGCCTACATACTTAGTCCAGTTCACCCGACGGGAATTACCCCGCCAGATTCGCGTGTTGCGCTTAGAACGGACAAGAAACGCAAAACGCTAGCCCGTATGTCTCGTCCTTCCGCCCTGGCTTAGCAAGAAGGACCAGCCCACTGTGTGACGCCCTGGCACAGCCCGTAGACAAAGCCGTGTAGAGCGGCTACTTATTTAATTAAGCAGCGTATGCAAACTGGTTAGAGTTGGCAATTATTGTTTTTGCACCACTTACGGGGGAATGCGCCCCGGTATGCCTCTTGGCCGCAAGCATTTCCGTCGAAGCCGTGACGCCCCCATTTTGTTACGGAAAGGACTGTGGCCAGTCCTGTTGTCAAAGATCGGTCGTTAAAAGAGCTGTCTCTACCTTAGCAGATGGCAGAGACTCTTCAAAATATTAGATGACGGCGGCGCTTTGGCCGATTCAGAGCGTCTTTTGGTGGCGGCTTTTTGCCTTCGACTCCGACGTTCCGATGCCTTTCGTTCCTTTCTCCGGCAACCCTGCCATTCCGACTTTCAATTTGTCAAAGACCCGTTACTTCTCGCCGCCTGGGCGGCCTTTTGTTCCCGATCTGCATTCAATCAGCGTGAATCAGCGACAAATGCTTTCCCGGCTTTCCGATCACGCGCGATGTCGGCGATTCCGGGCGATTACGGCGATTCTTGCAGCCCTCTGCCTGCGTCTCTCAGCCAGACCCCCACCCCCCATAGACGTTTTGTTGAAAACAAAAACCAAACCCCAATTCGA
>WNGG01009790.1_pt1 | contig 10447 bp, 7 predicted proteins | sample 5400661 | NCBI WGS metagenome assembly WNGG01 (sample SAMN13153372, study PRJNA577476) | soil metagenome | isolation source: 100 cm soil or saprolite under Garry oak tree replicate 1 | place: USA:California | collected 2016-06-15
TCCTTCCGATTCTGCGTTCCTGAATTCCGTGTCTCACTCACTTAACATCCGGCCGAGGCGTATACTAGGTTACAGAACACCAGCCGAAGTGTTCGCCGAGATGCTCAGCGAAGTTGCTTCCACCGGTTGACACCGCCCAGTCCATGGACGTCTACGCCGCGCGGTGACCTGCACCGGTAGACGCCGATGGACACGCAGGGAAGCAGAGCAGCGGACTCTTAATCCGCGTATTCGGGGTTCAAAGTCCCTGGCGGCGCACAATTGTTTTGGCCTCTGACCTGGGCGTTCTTGACGATCGGGCAATCTTCCGTCGTAGCGTGCAGGTCCGAGTTTGCTCGATGTCCGCCCGGATGCGGTGATCTTGGTAATGCTGCGTGATCTTGATGACGTGGCTCGGCATGTCGGCTCAGGAGGGCGTGCTCATCGCGTCTGGGGTGATGGCCCGCGAAGCCGGTATCATTTCGGGATCGAAAACAGCGGCGGCGACGCGATTGGCGAGGCGCCGTCTCGTCCGTGACCGGGGACGTCGCCCGAGCACTGTGCGCGGCTTCAGGCAGCTGCTGATTCCAGCCAGCTGCGAAATTGCGCTCAGGGTCCAGTGTGGATGTGTGCAGCCCAGTAAACGGCCGGCAGCTCGGGGGACTCATCGCGGATGGCGCGGACTGCCTCCCGCAAGGCAGCAGCCGCCTTAGCGGAGTCCATTTCGACGGAGCCATCATCCTCGGTAACGATCCGGTCGTAGACACGCTGCACGACGGCGGTGGCCGTGAGCCCTGAGATCTGCCAGAGAGTCGCGATCACGTGCCGGTAGCCCGCGATCTGAAGAGCGGTGGCAAGTGTGATGGTCTCATCGGGAATTCCGGTTCCGCCTCGGCTGGTGTCGCATGCCGAAAGGTACGCGAACTCCTGGTCTGGAAGTTGCGCTCTCATGATCTGCGGGATTGTCAGCGGGCCGTCATGCAGGTGCAGTGCGCCGTGGTCTGGCTCGCGCAGGTCCTGGCTGCCATGGCAGGAGAAGTGCGCCCAGTGGTGCCGGGGCATTGCCTCGGACACTGAATGGCGGGTCGCTGATGGCCCTTTCAGCAGGGTGTGCGCCGGAAATCTGCCGGCGAGGAAGGCGGCGTCCCGTTCGGGACTCTGCAGGTCATTGAGGCCAGGTGTCTTGGACATCGCGATTATAAGCATGCCGGAGTTATCGCTTGCCTGGTCAGCGTGCCGTCCCCGAAGCTGGAGCAAGGTCCGCAGTGTCGGCGTATATGAGGAGACGGCCAGATCCAGGGCATCGGCCTGGACGCGACGACCGCTCCGCTGATCGCCTGCGGCGTGGAGCGGCAAAAAGGCACTGAGCCCTGTGGCACACCACCACACATGCACCTCTTCGCCCGATGGTGGCGATTCAGTGAGCCCTATGTCGCTGAATACTGGCCCGACGATCTGGTCCCAGGTCCATTTGAGTACATCGTTTACTTCCGCTCGTGATGCAGCATCAACGCCGTCCAGAAGCTTGTGCACCTGGTCCGCGACCCCTTCGGCGGTTAGGGCTGCGAGGGGAACGAGGCGCACCTGATCCAAGGCGATGATCAGCGCATCGCACCGGTATCCGCTGATGTTGACGATGACGACCGGGCCTCGCACTGCGGATGCCAGTAGCCGCTCGTGGCCGGGAGGTCCGGCAAGATCTTGCAGCCCGGGTTGCGAGCGGATCTGGTCAAGTATCTGTGCACGCTGGCGCGCGAGCCTGTTGCGGCGGTCAGCCGGTCCCAGGGAGCTGCCCTCGTCGCTGACCGCTCGGGGCAGGTCTGCAGCAGTCGCATCCAGTGCATTCTGGACCCAGGCGAGCGCCTCAGCCAGCTCGGGATAGCGGGATTGCAGTTGCGCGTGTAGACCTGGCGCCTCTAGCAGTCTGGCGAGCAGGACGCCACGGCCACGCTCCAGCAGCTCGACGGCTTCCTCCAGGCGCCCGGCCTCTATTGCCATGGCGGCAGCGTCCATGGGCAGCCCGTTCAGCTCGGTCAGCAGCCGCTGCTGGTCGGCGCGGCCCATGCCGGCCCATGCGGCTTCCTCCATCAGCCGGACCGCGTCTCCGAATCCGTTCCGGGCCTCGTCGAGCCCGTGAGCGGTGGCGGCTAGCTGGCCTCGGTCACGGTTGGCACGGATTCGGACGGTCGTCGAGGCGCCGGCGAACCGTCCAGCCTGACGGAGTGCTGCCAGGCCGAGTTCAAGCGCCGCTACGCTTCCGAGTTCGAAGGCTTGGGCATGGGCCGCGCCGAGGGCGTACAGCGTCAGGGCGCGTCCCGGATTGTCCGGGCCGATTGCCTCCAGCGCTTTGCCGAGAACGGTGATTGCCTGATTCACATCCTCTTTGTCATGGCTGACTCTGGCCTTGTGCAGCAGCGCGATGCCGAGATTGGACAAGTGCGGGCCGCGGTTGCTGTGTTCTGGCGGCGTGATGGCAACCGCGCTGTGATGAAGATTCAGGGCTTCTTCCAGCGATACCTCGTCCCCTGTGTGCTCGAGTCTTCTGTCCAGGAGCCCGCCGAGGTTGGACAGCAGCATGGCCTGCTGTACGTGCCCGTCTGGGATGAGCTGGACTGCCTGGCGGAGGTCCTTGATCGCCGTGTCGAGGTGCGCAAGGTCAGATGGGTCGCGCTGGAATCGCAGGACGGTAGCTGTCGCGAGGGCAGACAAGCGGCCCGGCTTAGCCGGATGATCGTCTGGCGTGGCATCTACGACGACCTGCCAGAGATGGATCGCCTCATCGACGCCGGACATGTCGCCTGTGCGCTCGGCCAGCCGCATCAATGCTGATGCGAGGTCGTGGATATACCTGACCCTACGGTCGTGGCCTTCAGGCGTGTAGTCGACGGCCAGCCTGAAGATATCGATGGCTTCGTCAAGCACGTCCAGGTCACCGGTTCGCTCATACATGCTCAGGAGCGCAATGGCAAGATTCGTCTGCCTGGGCCAGTGCTCGACGTGTATTTCGGGCGTTTCCGCGACAGCTTGCCGGTGAAGGGTTATCGATTCATCAAGCGCAGCTCGCGACCCGGTTTCCTCATACAGGTGCTCGAGGGCAATGCCCAGGTTGGCGTTGATCATCGGCGCGAGCGGATCACCTAGCCCGGCAGCGTCTAGGGCGTCACGTTGGACATCCACTGCACGCTGCAGCATCGCGATGTCACCTGTGCTGATTGCTAGGTCGTCCTGGCAGGTACCCAGATTGGACAGGCGGCCGGCAAGGCTGGCGTCCGCCGGTGGCCTGCGGCCAGTGCCGGCCTCATGCACCCGGACTGCCTCTCGCAGTGTTGCCATGTCTCCGGTGATCCTGAACTGCGTCGCGAGCACGGCGCCCAGGTCGGACAGACGCCCGTCGTAGGTCGCTGCATGCCTGCCGGTCAGCTTCAGTGCTCTGCGCCTCGCAGCCACCGCTCGTTCGGCTGTTGTGGCAAGGCCGCTGCGCTCGGCGTCGCGCAGGAGCGCGTGACCGAGGATAGAGAAGAAGTCTGCTTCGCGGGCACCGAAGACCGCCAGATCGGGCCCTACGCCGTCCAAGATGGTGATAGCCCTGTCGAGAGCGCCAGCGCGTCCGGTCAGCTCGAACTCGACGGCAAGGGCGTTCGCAGCATTGGCGGCGGCGATCGGATGGTTAGCGTCGCCGGGGGTCGTAGCCGCCAGAACGGATTCGAACCGCGCCACCGCGCGCCGGACAAGATTCGCATCCCCCGCCGCGATGCCTCGGTTGACCAGGCGAGTTCCTGCATCAGTCCAGGCGCTCAGGTCCACCGGCAAGGCATCAACAGACTGTCCCGACGACATAGCCAGGAACATTAGCCGGACTGAACTCAATCAGGACAGTCCGCGCCGGCAGTCCTGCGTGCGCAGGCCGCCCTCGGGCAGCCACCCGCCGGGACCGCAGCCACGGTCATCGCTTACGCCGAGGCCCAGCTCGGCAAGCCCTACCAGTGGGGCGCCACCGGCCCCGACGCGGTCGACTGCCGAATCGACTGCCGACGTCGACGCCACCGCCAGCTGCCAGCCCGCCCCAGCGGCGGCGCGAGCGATCCGGCGAGCCGGGAATGGTACGCCGCCGCGATGCGCGGAAAAGGTGGGCGCACGTCCATACAGCAGTCCTACCGCTTCTTGCATGCCGTGCTGGCTACTGCCGTGCGTGATGGTGCGATACCGACTAATCCAGCGAACATTCCTGGCGCAGGAACCGATAGGGCTAAAGAACGCCCGGTGGCGTCGGTCGCTCAGGTGGTTGCGCTTATCGAGGCCATCACTCCGAGATACCGTGCCGCTGTATTGCTCGGTGCATGGTGCGGGCTTCGCCGTGGCGAGATTATCGCGCTAACGCCCGGTGATATCGACTTGACGGCCGGAACCGTGACGGTCCGAACAACTCGCGTTGAGTTGCTCGAAACTCGCCAAGCCTTCGACGCACCACCTAAGACTGACGCAGGTAATCGAACTGTCAGTGTTCCGCCTCACGTGCTGCCGATTCTCATTGTGCATATGGCTGACTGGTCAGGGCCTGATCGCGTATTCATCGGTCGCGACGGACAGCCCATGCGCGGCGATGCAGTTCGACAAGCCTTCGTTCGTGCGCGTCGCAAGGTCAATATGCCTGGCTTTCGGTTCCACGATCTTCGCCATACCGGTACTACAGTCCTGTGGGGTTCCAGAACTCGGCCACCAGTCTTGACCTGGTCTTCTACGCGGCGCGCTCGTATTCGTCCATGAGGCCGCCGAGGACGAACCGGCGCTTGATTCGCTTCTGGGAGAGGTCGGCGATGGGGCGGTCGGGCCCCGTCGGGCGGTGCTGGCGGCTGCCGTGGGGGCGACTTCCGTTGTAGTGAGCCTCGTAGTGGGCCAGGACTATCCGCAGGTGTCGCTCTCCCAAAATCAGCATCCAGTCGGTCACCTCAGTCCGGGCGGTTGAGCACGAATCGTTCTGCGCAAGCGTTCGGGTGGGACTGCGGGGCGGGATCATCACGGCTCCGACGCCCGCGCTGGCAAGCCCATCCCAGGCCAGTAATCAGATGAACGTGCTGGTAGCAGGCTTGCACGGACGCTGTTCGTCCCTGTCCGCGATTTCACCCGCCCGGCCAGGTGAGCGCACGGACACCTGACGGACAGGATTGGGCGCGAAGGCCGGTATCAGCTAGAAAACTGCAGGTCAGGCGACATATGACTGCTTCGGGCCAAGCGGTCTGCAAGACCTGTGCGTGCCGATAACCTCGTCCACGTCATGCGACCAGCCGATATTCGTTGATCATGCCACCGACCTGAGCTTGTCTTCGGATGCGGTACAGGTCGAGGTCGACCGGCTCGGGTAGCGGTTTCAGCGGCGCGCCGCCGTGCAAGGAGCGGTGCGGCCGGTGCTGATTGTGGTGGGTCTCGTACTGGCGCAGGATCTGGTGCAGGTGAGCCTGGTTCCAGATGAGGGTGCGGTCCAGGAGCTCGCGGCGGCATCCGCCGATCCAGCGTTCGGCGGTCGCGTTCATGCGGGGCGTCTGGATGTTGCAGAGCACAGTCCGGATCCCGGCGTCGGCGAGGACGGCGTCGAACGCGGCGGCGAAGTCCGGGCCGCGGTCGCGGATCATGAACTTGCCCCGGCCGGCCTGCTCGCCAAGGTCCATGATCAGGTTGCGGGCCTGCTGGGTGGTCCATTCCCCGGTTGGATGGAGGGTGAGTCCGAGGATGCTGATGCGGCGGGTCGCGTGCTCAATCACGGCCAGGACGCAGGCCTGCGTGCCGTCGAGCAGGCCGGCGGTGAAGAAGTCGCAGGCCAGGATCGCCTCGGCCTGGGAGCGCAGGAACTGTGACCAGGCCGGCCCGGTCCGCCGCGGGGCGGGGTCGATGCCGCTGGCCTTGAGGATCTTCCGCACGGTAGACGCTGCGACCTTTACGCCGAGTCCGGCCAGTTCGCCGTGGATCCTGCGGTATCCCCAGCCGGGGTTCTCGCGGGCCAGCCGCCGGGTCCAGGCCCGGATGTTGCGCCGGGTCGCTGGCCGGCCGGCCCTGCTGCACGCGGACCGGGCGGCCCGGCGGCGGCGGACGATGTCGCGGTGCCAGCGCACGATCGTGTCCGGGGTAATCAGCAGCCGCAGCCCCTGGCGCCGCGCTTTCGGCATGACGCCGGGCAGGGCCGCGAGCAGGGCCCGGTCCGCCCAGTCCAGCTTCGGCCGCTGCGGCTGCCGGCGCTGCAGCACGCTGAGCTGGTGGCGCAGGATCAAGGTCTCCGCGGTCTTCCACATCTCCTCACGCCGCGACAGCCGCGACCCCGCAGCGACGCGCGTCATTAGGCGGAACACGAACCGCAGGCACATGATCGGTGATCATCACGGCCGGACGGTCAAAGAGCAACCGCTGGTCAGAGCCGTGGACGAGATTCCCGGCACGCACAGGGCAGCACCCCAAAGCCAATTCATTTTGGCTGGTAAGTTAGCGCTCGGGAGCCTTGCATGACGGTTCAGGTGTGGGCGTGTTGCCGACGCTGGTACAGCATCAACATGGTCGTCTGCGGCCGTGGGCCGTTCTCGATTTTGTAACCAGTGACCACAGTGGACGCTGATCTACAAGGAGACGATCAAGGTAGGAGGTACGACGCGTACGCGGCTCAGCCGCCCACGTGTATCAGGGTCGCCCAGCGGCTTGGGCGGTTCCGCCAGCCGCGGGAGGCCCATTCGGTGAGCTGGTTGAGGATGACGGCCGGCTCGCCGGCGGCGCCGTTCCGGAGGCGTCGGCCCAGCGCGTCATGGAACTTTGTCGCCAGGAAGGCGGCCACCGCGTCGTCCACTGGCCAGAGCGTCCCGACCGCGTTGGCGAACCCGGCCAAGTACAGTCCTGTGCAGATCGTGATCGCCTCGTCGGTGAGGATTGTGCCGCCGCGCGCGGTGTCGCAGGCGGAGAGGTAGGCGAGGAAGGCGTGGCTCAGGTCTTGTACTGACAGCTCGGCGACGGACAGCGTGCCGTCGGCGAGCACCAGGCCGCCGCGGGACGGGTCGTTGGGCTCGTTGACGGCGTGGCAGGCGAAATGGGCTATCGCGGCCGTGGACAGGGCCGTTGCCACAGTGTCGTGGGTCGCGGCAGGGCCGATGATCTCGACCGCGCCAGAGTAGTTTTCCGCGACGGACGCGGCCTCGGCCTTCACGCCCGGCAGGTCTTGGTAGCCGAGTGTCGAGGGCATCGCGATGACGGCTGCGGACGGCTGGGGTGTCAAGGGTGTGGCAGTCTTGTGGAGTGCGCTTGCGGTGGGGGTGTAAGAGGAGACGACGCACTCCAGGGCACACAGGGCCGGAGCCGCTTCGTCTGCCCGCCGGAGTGCGGCGTGGAGGGGGAGCAGTGTCAGCGCACCGGACGGTGACCACCAGATGTGTGGGCGGTCAGATGCTGCGCGGGGCTGGCTATAGCGGAGTCCGGCAAGCACTGGGTCGACGACGCTGTCCCAGGTCCAGGACAGGACGGAAGCCACGGTCTCTTCGACATCCGCGAGGCGCCCGGGGTCGTTCCTGGCAGAATCGCGTTGGTCCAGCGCGTCATAGAGAGAGCCGACCTGCGACGCCACGTGGTCAGGCGTCACTAGCGGAAGCCGGATGACGATCGGTTCGCCAACCCGGGTGCCAACGATGATCGCGTCGCTGCGGTACTTGCTGAGGTTCAGGACAACGACGGGTTCGGCGGATGTCCGGGCGGCGTGCCTCTGACCTGTCGCGGGGAACTCCTCGAGTCCGGGCCGGGCCCTGATCTGCTGCATCAAGTCATTGAGCCGGTTGGCGGCGTCATTCCGGCGGGCGGTGTCGCCGATGTCGCGGATCATCCGCTGCGAGCCGTCGTCCTGGTCGAGGAGTTTCCGGAGGGCTATGTAGTCGTCGACGTGATCGGGTGCTTTGGCTCGCAGTTCGCCGATCGCGGCGGTGCGGGACATCGCGTGGCCGAGGAGGACTCCCCGCCCTGATTCCAGGAGTTCCAGCGCCTGGTCGACGCGCCCGGCGGTCAGGGCAGCCGCCGCTCCATCGCGAATCGCGTCGCCAAGCTTGGTCAGTTGGATCTCCCGGTCCCGGCGTCGGAGAAGCTCGCCGCTTGCCAGTGGGATGAGGGAAACCAGGCCGGCACAGCCCTCGGCCGCGGACTCCCAGGCTCCGCCGGCCGCGGCAGTTTCGACCCAGCGGTTGTAGGAGTTCCAACGCACCCACAGCGGCGCGGGCTCGTGTTCCGCCGACGCCCGGAAGGCCTGGATCGCGTCGTCGAGGTCGGTGGCGGCGTGGTGCAGGCCGAGACGGGCGGCGTGGGCCAGACCCAGATGGTTGAGCCGGTGGCCGAGTTCGGGACTGATGTGAGGAGTCTTGGCGACCGATTCTGTGGCTAGGGCGACCAGTTCGTCAGCGGCCTCCGGGGAGAGCACGGCGCCGTTGACGACAGGCGTACGCAGGGAAGTCACCAGGTTGGCAAGGACCCGCGGCCGGATTGCGTCATCGGGGCCGGTGAGGCTCAGCGCTCGCCGCAGGGTTTCGGCCGATTCGCGCGCGGCTGATCCGTCGCCGTAAGGGAGGTCGTCCAGCGCCGCTCCGAAGTCGTTGAGCGCCGGGGCCAGCCGCGGACTGTCGGGTGGCAGCTGAGCAAGCAGGTTCCGGTACATCTGGATCGAGTCGACCTGCGCGTCCGGGTTATGCGAATACCTCCACCAGATATTGATCGTGGTCGCCATCGACCAGCGGATCTCGAAGACATTGACGGTTGCTCGGGGGTGCGCCTCGGCTTCTTGCAATGCCAGCTCGTGGACGGAGATCGCCTCAGAGATCGAACCACCGTCCGACGCGAGTTCTCCGCGGTCTCTCAGGACCGTTCCCAGGTTCCAGATCCACCCCGGCCGGATCGACGGGTCCAGCATCGGATGATCGATGACGCGCGGTAGCCGCTCCAGGGCCTCGTCAAGTTCTGCGATGTCGCGCAGCTGGCCGTGCGCCCATAGCACGGCGCACAGGCCGCCCTCGATGTTGGGGTACTCGGGGGAGTCCTCATCCAGGAGTTCCAGCGCGCGGCGCCGGACCTCGATGGCGCGGAGGATGGCGTTCTCAGCCGACGTCAGGTCGTAGAGCGAGTGCAGGTGACTGCCGAGCTGGTCCAGGTACATGGGGTCCTGCTGCATGTCACATGTCCACTCCAGGAGGGTGACCGCTAGCAGCGCCATGTGCGGATCCCGGGCGCCGTCGGCGATCCGTCCAAGCTCGGCACCGAATTCCACTGCCGCCTGGATGTGGACGGGGTCGTTCCCGTCCGAGTCCATGAGCGTGCTGGCCGCCTGCGCCAGCTTCCCAGGGTTGCCCTCGGCGAACGCAGCGTCGATCAGCGATTGGACCCGCTCGAGGAGGTTGTCAGCATCCGGATCCTCCCACGGCCCCTCCGGTCCGATGATCTGCCCTGTATCCATGTTGACGACGACGACCCCCTCGCCGGGGTCGTACCTGTCGTCGTCCCACCCCGGCGCGACGATCTCCAGCAACTCCCGCCAGACCGCTAGAGCGGCGGCGCCCGCCGGCCCCTGGTCGAATGCCCGATCGTAGTAGTAGCGGAGCAGCTCTGTCCGCGCGGCGGATTCCTGCTGCAGATCGATGACCGCCCGCAGATTCACCGCGGCGGCCTCCGCCTCGTCGCTCATCAGCCCGAAGGCATCGCGCGCTGCCCGGAACTCGGCGAGGGCTTGCTTGATCAGACGCCGTCTGTCTCGCGTTTCCCCCATCAGGACACCGTCGGAGGCTTTGGCGAAGGCCCGGGCGGCGCGGGGGGCATGGGGATGTCGATCGCGGCCTCCGGCAACGCGTCCTCATCGACGGAAGCCTGCCCGCCCCGCAGGTCGCCGTCGGGGAATTGAGGGAGCTCCCCGTCGAATTCGAGGAAGTCCAGCTCGGGTTCATCAGCCATGTCCGATCCTCTCGGTAACCCGCCGTCGACAGGTGACACCCGCAACATAGGACTACTACGGTGGGTGCTCAAGGTTCAATGCTCGTACACGTCTGGTCGAGGGCGCGCGAGAGGATCGCCGATGCCGACCACCCTGACCGGTCTGTTCCTCTTCGTGGCGCTGCTGACGCCCGGGTTCGTGTACCAGCGGCGCCGTGCCCGCAACGCGCCGGCGTACGACCGCTCGGCTTTCGCCGAGACGGCCGGGGTCGTCGTTGTCAGCGTCCTGGCGGACTGGGTCGCCATCGTCGCGTTTGCGATCTTCGCGTACGCCGAGCCGCACGTGGTCCCGGATCTCACCAGGCTGCGCGGCGAGCCCGGCTATCTGACCCGGAACCTCCTGGCCGTATCGCTGTGGTCAGCTGGTGTCCTCGGGTTCGCGATCGCGTTGGCCTACGGGCTGGCGGTGGTACGCAAAGGCGACGAACGCGCTGAGCGGCCTGGGTGGTGGTGGGCGTTCCAGACGTTCCCCAGAAAGCACCGG
>WNGG01012129.1_pt1 | contig 10447 bp, 9 predicted proteins | sample 5400661 | NCBI WGS metagenome assembly WNGG01 (sample SAMN13153372, study PRJNA577476) | soil metagenome | isolation source: 100 cm soil or saprolite under Garry oak tree replicate 1 | place: USA:California | collected 2016-06-15
GGAAGACCCCCGCTACCAACCCGGTTCCCTGCTTCTCCTTAGTACAATCTTTTTGCCTCCATTTTTTGACTGTTCCACTTTCTGGTTGCGATTCGCGGCGCTATGCCATCGCGGTTTTCAGCTTGTCATCCGCCTGGCCGGACCTCGGCATAAAGCCAGGCGCGGGCATAGACCCACCAGCGTTTGGCGGTGGCCTCCGAAATCCGCAGCACACCCGCGGCTTCTTCGATGGTCATCCCGACGAAAAAACGCAGCTTCACCAGTTCGGCTTTATCCTTGTCCAGGGCAGCCAGTTTGTTGAGCGCCTCATCAATGGCCAGCATTTGATCGTCGGGGGCGGGCGCGGCGATTTCGAGTTCCTGGATGTCGAGCGGCGCCTGGCCGGCGCCGTGGCGGAGGGCCTTTTTTCGGCGGGCGTTTTCAATCAGAATCCGGCGCATCGCTTCAGCCGCCGCGCCGAAAAAATGCGCGCGGCTGTCCCAGGCCTGGTCTTCGTCGCCGGCCAGCCGCAACCAGGCCTCATGCACCAGCGCGGTGGGCTGCAGCGTCTGGCCCGGGGCCTCATTGGCCATCTTGCAGGCGGCGAGCTTGCGCAATTCGTCATAGACCAGCGGCAGCAATTGGCCGGCAGCCTTGGGATCGCCTTGTTCAATGGCGTTTAGGATGTGGGTAACGTCACTCATTTGCCCCTGGCTGTCGGCATTGGGGCGCCCATGATGAGTTCGTGGGCCTCGCGCAGCAGGATTTCCGCAATAATGGAATCGTTCCAGTCAATCCTGCCAGGCGTGAGCTTCGTCTGGGCAATTTTGATGCCCTCAGCCAATGTCGCCCGCGCGGCGTTAGTTTGGCCCAATTGGAATTCTGCCATAGCCAGGGTCGCATCAGCCTGCGCTGTGCGCGCGGGCACGCCCTCCTGGGCCGCGACTTTCCGGAGCCATTCCAAAACGCTGGCAAAATGGCCTAGCCGATATTCAGCCAACCCTTTTACGAACTCGTAGTAAGGCCATGAGCTGTTAGTTGGGCCCGCCGCGACGGCGGTATCAGCCATCTTCGCGAACCTGACCAGGCTGGCGGCGGGCGGAGGAAGCATCAGGCAATCCTTGGCCATTCGCTCCGCGACAGCCGGGTCGGTGGTTTCGCCAAACTGGCTCAAGACCCGCTCGCAGTGCTTCCGGTAGGCGCCCAAATCTCCGGTTTGAACCAGCAGCGGCGCCAGACAATGATAGGCAAGATGATTGGTGGGATCTGCAGTAATTGACCGGGTGAAGTTCCTGATGGCCGCCGGCCATTCACCGCGCCGGCCATAAATCTCGCCAAGAGCGTTATAGATGATGGAACTTTCCGGGATCGCCGCAGTGCGTGTCTCTCCCGGATAAACAAATAAAGGGACAAGCCAAGGCCCAGAACCAAGGCGGCGACGACGGCAGCCGCAGCGGCGAAAGCGGTTTTGTTGCGGCGCACCCATTTCTGAAACCGGTACAGACCGCTCGGTGGCCGAGCCTCGATGGGTTCGTTCTTGAGGAAACGATGAACATCCAGCGCCAGGCCGCTGGCGGATTCGAACCGGCGCATCCGATCCTTCTCCAGCGCTTTCATCACGATCCAATCCAGGTCGCCGCGGATGAAATGGACCAGCTTGGGCGGCTCTGCGCTCTGGCGTTTGGCGACGGCGGTCAAATCGGCAACGAGCATAGTGCTCAGGCGGGTCGAGGGCCGCATCGGTTCTTTCTCGCGGATGGTGCGGCGCATCTGGTCCAATCCGGACTGAATCAACTCCTGGGCATCAAATGGCGTCCGGCCCGTGAGCAATTCGTACAGCAGCACACCGAGGCTGTAGATGTCGCTTCGCGTATCAATGTCCAGTCCGCTCATCTCCGCCTGCTCGGGGCTCATATAAGCAGGCGTGCCAATAAACTGGCGAAGCTCGGTATAGACGGTCAGGTCACTCAGGCGTCCTTCGGTCGCTTTGGCGATGCCGAAATCGATCACCTTCGGCACGGGAACGCCGTCGTGCAGGGTGACCAGGATGTTTGAGGGTTTGATGTCGCGGTGGATGATGCCCTTTTGATGGGCGTGCTGGACCGCATGGCAGACCTGGACAAACAACTCGAGCCGTTGACTTGTATTGAGATGATTCTGATCGCAGTAGTCAGTGATTTTGATGCCGCGCACCAATTCCATCACGAAGTAAGGGCGGCCCGAGGAAAGATAGCCCTCACCCTTGATCCCTCTCCCATCCGATGGGAGAGGGCAGCCAGCGCTCGCCTCCGCCTTGGGGGCACCCTCTCCCGTCGGATGGGAGAGGGCCGGGGTGAGGGTGCTTTCAGTCGCTCCCGCGTCGAGCACCTTCGCAATATTCGGATGGTCCATCATCGCCAGCGCTTGGCGTTCGGCCTCGAACCGGGCGATGACGCTCCGGGTGTCCATGCCCAGCTTGATGACCTTCAGGGCCACGCGGCGTCGGACGGGCTCCGTCTGTTCGGCGACATAGACCACGCCGCAGCCGCCTTCGCCGAGTTTTTCGCGGATTTTGTAATGCCCAATAATATCGCCGGGTTTCTCGGATGGCGCAGTGGGGTTCACCACTAGCGTCCGGTTTGTGCCTGCGCGCAGGGCGGGATCAAGGAATTCGCCGGCGTGGTCGTGAGACCGAAGAAGGAGCTCAACGCGCCGACGCAGTTGGGTATCCTCGCCGCAGGCCTGGTTGAGGTATGCCGCGCGCTGTTCCGCGGCCAGCGCCAGGACGGCATCGAAGATGGCCTCCTCGCGACGCGGTTCGGGTGAAGGCGACGACGCGGGCTTCTGATTGGATTGCATCGAGCCAAGCATAGCCAAAATCTCCGAATGTGGAAGGTGGTTTCAGTCGAGTCTTGGGAGCTCCGGCTTCACAGTTTCGAGGCGAGCTTGGTGCGCAATTTCTCATCCGCGGGGAACAAAGCGGCGCCGCGCTGCCAGACCATCCGGGCATCGTCCACGCGGCCGGCCTTTTGGTATTGCTCGCCGAGCCACGCGTAGGTTTCCGCGAACTCGGCTTGTGGTGTTTGGGCCTCCTGTAGTTGAATCAAGGTTTGGAAATGCTGGATCACCTCCTCGCCCTTGTTGAGCGTTGGCGGCCAATAGGACATGCCTACCGCCTTGGTGAAGCGCGCCTCCCAATTGGAAGGGTCGAGACTCAAGGCCGTGTCGAACAGCTTGTCAGCCTGCATGGCCAGCATGGCCTGTTCACGCACATCCTGGATGGTGCCGCACTTTTTCAGGTAGGCCTGGCCCAGCGCGGCCGGGTACTCGGCTCGGCGCGGATCGTTGACGGTTCGCTCTTCCAATTCGGCAATCGCCTGGTCCAGCTTGCCTGCGTCACGCAACCGTTTCCATGCCTCCCGTTTCTGCTGGTAGCTGACTTGCGTTGAGACCAGGAGATCGACCGTCCGGCTCAAGGACGAAGCCTCAAGGCCGGCGCTGGCTGGCGCGGCCACTGGGCGCGAAACCGGTCTTGCGATGTTCGGCGTCTCCACGGGCGGTGCAGGCGTTTCGAGTCGTGCGGCCAGAGGTTCAACAACCTGCGGTTCATCGCCCGCCGGGCCGGGAGCGGCTTCCGCCACAGGTTCGGCCGGCGAAACAGGCGGGGTCTTGTGCTGACTGACGCAGAACGCCAAGCCCACCAGGACACCGCCGCCGACTACTGCCAGGATCGATCGTTTCATAATAGCCTTTCGCTTTGCCGCTCAATGCGGCGATTTCACGTCTTCCATCAGACAATGCGAAATCCGCTGGGAAAAGGGCTCAGGGATGTTTGGCCTCTTGAGCTATGCGAAGGGTTAAGCTGTATTTGTGTTTCCGCTCAACCGCTCAGGGAGGCTCTTGAGCTCTGGATTTTTTCGGAAGGGTAAGCCTGATAAATTGGTAAAGGATTGTTTTGCTGAGAGGTGGTTCGCTGCTAAGCTCACAGCCATTTATCGCCATGGCCGTCGACTATAAGGCACTCTTCGAGCGGCTGACGAAACGCTACGGGGGCGCGACCGTGGAGGCTCTGGAGGGCATTCTGTGCCCTGTGCTGATTCCCGTCCGGTCGGTGGACGAGGCGATCTTTAAGATTCCGGCACAACCGCACTGGCGGGCGTCATTTACTATCGGCATCGACAGGGAGTGCGAGGAGCTTATGGTGCCGGGCCGAACGGGGAAGTTCGTGCCGAAGTCATACGAGGCTGGCGGTCCGTGGAAAGAAATCGCCAAAGGGCGGATTCTCAAGGTGGATGACAAGGTTGGCATTGCCGAGGGCGAGGTCTATTGCGGTGGGCGAAAGAAGGACCTCGAGAGTGCTCTGGCGGAGCTGGGGGACAACGACTACCTGGAAATAGACCAGTATGGCGCTTCGGCCAAGGTTCTGAGCGGGCTGGTCGAATATTCGCTGGTCCGGGTCTTGAAGGAAGCCGGATATACTGTGCGGCGGATGCCAGAAGACATGGCGCAACACATCGGAACCTACCGCCACTACGATTTTGAGGCCGAGAAAGGCGGTGTCAGGAAGAAGATTGAGGCCAAATCACTGTGGGGCACGAACACCAAGCTTGCGCGTCTGATCCATAGCAAGACGGATAACTACCCGACGAGCAGTTGCAAGTTTGAGACTCAGGACTTTTTCGCAGTGAGCCTCTTTCTGCGGACTGGCAGTATTCGTGACTTTGCCTTCGCGTGCTCGGTCCCCAGGGACCTCAAGGCGTATGGGCTCCCGCGTGCTGAAAAATATCCAGCTCACGTGAATCAAAACCCGACTTGCGAGGTTGGCGACGGGAAGTGGTTTGCGACGCTGGATGAGGTTTGGAAGTTGGAGTGACTGCACTCCGACGCCAAGCGGCTCCGGCGTCAGCGATCATGGAGGCGAAGCGGCTGCGAATCTGGCGGAGCCGCTCTTGCGCAGCTGAGATTTTCCTGGCTTGCTCCTCTAAATGATGCAGGTCCTCTCCGCGCACGGGCAAGAGCACATCCAGGAGGCAGGATTCGTTTATGGCGGGGTAGGCAATGCCTACGTTGTTCCGCATGAACTGGTTGATGACAAATTCAGTTTTGAGCAGGCGCGCGAGCGTCAGCGCATCGATTTTGGTTGGGTGCAACACCGCGAGGCCAGTCGTACATATTGAGCCATCTTGGTGGGGGCCGACTACTCCTACGGTACCGCGCTCTGGCCGGACGGTGGACACCAGGACGTCCCCGGCGCGCACTAATTTCCGAGCCCGGCTCGGTGTGATTTTGATATTGACGCAGTTGGAGTAGACGACGCAGGTCTGTGGGTCGATGTCGGAGATTTCAATGTAGTTGAAATCTTGGGTGCCCCAGCGGCGGGGGTCAGCCCGTTCGTCAACTAGCTCAGCGACATCGGAAACGCGAAGGTCGGACTCATTTTTCCGATTTAGCCGCTGTTCGATCTCCGCGGAGAGGGAAGCGTGGTGTTGGGCGTCCCACCGATCCAGTGCGGTAGCGTTTTCAAGCCACTTGACGAACCTCGCTTTGAGGGGCGCTTTTTCAATCTCCTCCATTATCACTGGCAGGTCACCTGCGCTGTGGGTGACTTTCGTCCGCTGGTTGGCCCGGGTTGTCACGCTAAAGCCGATATCCTGACAAATCGCAAAACCGGTCCGCTTTGGCTTGCCGATGGTGCGATCCATCTTCCGCAAGTGGAGCACAGAGGTCTTTGTGTTGGTGCCTGCAGTGCCGAAGGTCACCGTGGGCATGGACACGACGCTGCATAGTTCGACCGAGTTTGCGATACCACGGCGGAGGTCTTCAAACACGCCTTGATTTGTCAGGATGCTGTCGGGAACGATTCCAACCAGGTGTCCACCGGGCGCTAACCAGTCGAGATAGCGTTCCATGAAAAGAAGCTCGGAATCCAGTCGCCCGGGAAAGCGGCGGCTCCAAGTAGTGGCGAGTTTATATTTTACCAGGTCGTTGCCCTGGAAACAGGCACCAAAAGGCGGGTTGGTCAGGATAAGTCTGACCTTGCCTGTTAAGGAGTCCGTCAGCTTACCGTCCTCGCCGTTTCGAGCCAGCGAGTTGGCAAGGTGCAACTTGGTCATGGGGAGTCCGAACATGGCAACGTTGGTTAAGGCCAATCTGACCATGCGCTCACTCTTGTCGATGCCGACGACAACGTTCTCCAGCATGTTGTTGAGCCACGCTTGCCGCAACTTTGGATCCTCGACGCGGGCTTCGACCCTTTCCCGCAGGCTCTGGACTGCCTCTGTGAGAAAGGAGGCCACGCCGCAGGATGGGTCAAGAATCAACCCGCCCTCGGCGCAGCGTTTTGGGTTGCAGAGGATGTCCAGGCAGTCGCCTTGAAGGGCATTTAGCGCAACTGCAACCATGAAGCGAACAACCTCCGGCGGAGTAAGGTATTGTCCCAGTTCCTTCTCGTCGATGAAGGAGTCCGCCAGGAATTTACCGAATACTTCGTTAAGGATGTCAAGGCCCGAAAAATTGAAAGCATTGGTTTGTCGGTGAAGCGTTTCGAAGCAGTCTACCAACTCTTGGGCAAGCTGTTCCTCCTGAACTTTGAGCTTCAACTCGAAATCCTTGAGATCCACTTCGTGAGCTAGTGACTCAGGCAGGTTGCGGCGAACGGTTTCGTCCACAAAGGATTTAAGAGCCGAGGCCAAGCCGCCGTCGTTCGTTTGATAGCGGGAAAGCGTTTCCCGGCAGATGCCGCCGTTTTCCAATCGCATGGCCTGGACATGGGCGAAGAGCAGCTTGGACAGTTCGTCAAGCGCTTGGCTGCGGGAAGAAAGCCGCCCGCGCTTGTGGAGAATCTCACGAATGGAGCGTAGCGTTTGGTCTACGGCCTCCGTGATCATGGGGTGGTGCGGGGTGACGCGGTACGGCGAGGCGGACTCATGCAGGGCGGCCGGCTTGTGGGCGAGTTCTGAGAAAAACCGCCGCAACTTGGCCTCGTAGGCTGGGCGGGGTTTGGCTTCGCCCGCCAGCCAGCGCTGGACTGAGGCTGGCGAGGCTCTGAGTTGAAGTGCGAGTAGCTGCGGGTCGCCGGCGTGACCGTCGAGAACAGCCTTAAGAACCTTATCAATCGATTCCACAGCGTCAGTTTAGGGGTGGGATAAGTTTTGTCAACAGTTACTTACACGGCGTGTAGCCGAGTGTTTTACAGCCTGTCGGTGTCGCCTGCCGTGAGATGGATGACTCCACCGCCGTAATCTTGGGTTTGAAGCCGTGGGTTCAGGCCGGTCAGATCACCGCACCCGGCTTTGGGGCCGCGCTCAGGCTGTAGCGGTCATGTGTTTTCACCAACCGCATCGGCGAGTTGAAGGCGCGCGAAAGCAGCTTCGCATTTAGCATGTCAGCTTTTACTCCGGCAGCCAGAAGGCGGCCCGCTCTCAGGATCAGCACATGCGAAAAGATGGGCATGATTTCTTCGACATGATGGGTCACCAGCACCAGCGCCGGCGAGTGGTTTGTCCGCCCAAGCCGCTGGATGAACTGCAGGAAGTGCTCGCGGGCCGCGGGGTCGAGGCCGGCGCAGGGTTCATCCAGGATGAGCAGGCGCGGGCCAGCCATCAGCGCGCGGGCAATAAGGACGCGCTGGCGCTCGCCTTGGGAGAGGACCTGCCAGCGCCTCTCGGCCAGGCGCCTGCAGTCCACCTGGTTCAACAGGCGCAAGGCGCGGGCGCGGTCGGCGGCGGTTGGGCGGCCCCAGAAATCAATCATCGCGTATTTGCCACTCACCACCGTTTCGAGGGCGTGCTCGTCATTGGCCATCATCTGGCGGACCGAGGAACTGACGAGGCCGATTTTCTTGCGCAACTCGCGCCAGTCGGTCTGGCCGTAGCGCCGGCCAAGCGCGGAGATCGTTCCGGCCGTGGGTGTGAAGTAACCGGTAAGCGCGCTGAGGAGGGAGGTCTTGCCGGAGCCATTAGCGCCGAGAATGACCCAGTGCTCGCCGGGCAGCACGCGCCAGGAAATGTCGTCGAGAATGAGCGCGCCGCCGCGCTGGATGCGAAGGTTGGAGACCTCCAGGACAGTGGAGCGGCTCGCTCGCTTCCCGTTCTCGCCGTCGTCCTGGAAATCGGAAGCGGTCTTGTGACTGTGGGAAAAAGGGGAGCGATTACGAGGACGACGACGAGGACGATTAGGACCGGGGCGCACGTTACGGTAGTTACAAGGTTACAAGGTTACATAGGTTACACGAGTGACGGGCGGAGGTGGCCTTGGTAACAATGGAATTCATACAACTCATTCAATTCGGGACCGCGCTAGTAGGCGGTCTTTCCGATTCTGGCGGCGCCGACAAACACAGCGCCATTCTCGACGACCAGGTTGCCGGCCTCCACGTCGCCAAAAAAACGCGCGGTGGACTTCAGGAGCACTGTTCCGGCGGTGTGCAGGTCAGCCACCAGTTCCCCGGCGATTTCCGCAGCGCCGACGCGCAGCGCCTGGGCCCAGCGAAAGTGATTTCCCGGCGGAACAATCAAACGCCCCGTGGAAAAGCTGCCTTTGATGCTGGCGCTGGAATGAATTTCCAGGGAGCGTTGGGCGACGAGTTTGCCGATGAACCGGCCTTTGACGATGGCCTCGCCGACCAGCGAGTCGGTGTTCAGCAGGTAACCTTTTTCTTCAATCAGCAGCCGGCCATAGGTGCGGAAATTTTTCGACACGGTTTGAGCGACCAGATAATCGCGCAGATCCACGTGGCTGCTGCAACGTTTGCACATGGTGGATTCTGCGGCAATCGGCACGTCCAAATCCGCGCCGCATTGGAAACAAGTAATCCGCTTCCGGGCAATGGCGGGCTTTTGAGGTTTGGGCGACGGGTGCAGGGTCTCGCCGATGCGGAAATGCTCGTGGCATTGCTTGCAGATCGTTGAATAAGCCGTTCGCGGCTCCGGCTGCTCGTGCCCACAGCGCGGGCAAGCAACGGGGACCGTGTCCGGTTTGGAGGGCGCCCTCGAGCCGGCTGCACCGCGCTTGGGCGGCGGCTTGTCCCGGTGCGTGTTCAAGACAGGGCTAGCTCCGTCCTTCGCGGGAAGGGTCGCGACTGCTCCGAGCAATTGGAAATCGGCAATTGAACGTTGAAAATCTCAAATTGCAAGAAGCCGGGCATCAAAAACGGGACGATTTGGCGGCCTCGTGGACCTTGGGCGGTTCGCCGCCGGGAGGCAGTGGCGGGGCGGTGGGCGCGACTTTGTTTGGGTTGACTTCGGTCTTGCCAACAAAGGTCACTCCTTCCTCGATGACCAGCTTGGGCGCGCGGACGTCGCCGAACAGTTCGGTCTTGGATTTAATATCAATTTTTTCCTTGGCGGTGACGTTGCCATTGACCTTGCCGCGCATGACAACCGTATTGACGTTAAGGTTGCCCTTGACGACCGCGTTATCGCCCAGGTTCAGACTGCCTTCGGTCTGAATATCACCGTCGAGTTTCCCATCGAAGGTCAGTTCGCCGGAGAATTTCAGAGTGCCTTTGAGTTCCACGTCCGAGTTAAGGACGTTCTTGGAATTTGTTGCTGGTGTGTTCATGGGTTTGATGTATGTAGTTCGGTTTCGATAAACTCTTGTTACTCCCGCAGCAATGGGGCTGTCAACGCTTGTCACGCGAGAAAGTGAATTTTTTTGTTCCCGTTTTGCGTTGCGAATTGGCCGGGTTTTGGTAAATGGTTGCTCGGAGAAACTATGAACAACACTCTTTCTCGGTCCGCGGTTTGTCTGTTCATCCTCTGCGGTGCTGTTGCCAGAGCCCCGGCAGGAGACGGAGGCGAAACGCCGTCCGGGGCGGAGCCGCGGGTCATTGATCCCGGCCCGACGCCGTCGGATGCGATCGTGTTGTTCGACGGAAAAGATTTATCGCTGTGGAAGAGTGAGAAAGACGGCGGCCCTGCCAAGTGGGAGGTAAAGGAGGGCGTGGCAACGGTCAACGGCACCGGGAGTATTACCACCAGGCAGGCCTTCGGTGACTGCCAATTGCACGTGGAATGGGCGGCGCCGGCAGAGGTCAAAGGCGAGGGCCAGGGTCGAGGCAACAGCGGGGTTTATCTGCAAGAGCGTTACGAGATTCAGGTGCTCGATTCTTTTAACAACAAGACCTACTACGACGGGCAGGCAGCAGCGGTCTATAAACAACAGGCGCCGCTGGTCAACGCCTGCCGCGGGCCGGGCGAATGGCAGACCTACGACATCGTCTATCATGCGCCACGGTTCGATGGCGCAGGCAAGCTTTTGCAAGCGGCGACCGTCACCGTCTTGCACAACGGCGTTTTGGTCCAGGACCATGTCGAGATCAAAGGGAGCACAGGGCCCAGCGGCGCGCCGAAGTACGTGGCGCATCCGTTGAAACAACCGCTGATGTTGCAGGACCACGGCAATCCGGTCCGGTTTCGCAACATTTGGATTCGGGAGTTGTGATTCAAGAAATTCCAAGCCCTAACGCCGGGTGCCGGCAGGGACCCAA
>WNGG01009793.1_pt1 | contig 10445 bp, 8 predicted proteins | sample 5400661 | NCBI WGS metagenome assembly WNGG01 (sample SAMN13153372, study PRJNA577476) | soil metagenome | isolation source: 100 cm soil or saprolite under Garry oak tree replicate 1 | place: USA:California | collected 2016-06-15
GCCGGGGACGCCCGCCGCCGGGGCCGTCATCATCGTCTTGGCCGTCGTCCCACAGCGGCTGCCGGCCCGCCTCGTCCGCGCCGGCCAGCCACGCCTCTGCCTCCGCGTCGATCGCGGCCTCCAGCTGCCCGCCGGCCAGGTTCGCGAACCGGGACGCGTTCCCGGACACCGGGGACCCGTCGATCGCGGCCGAGTGCCCCTGCACCGCGCCGCCGGCCGCCAGCAGCGACAGCACCTGCACGAACAGGCGCTTCACCGCGCCGCGGTGCCGGCGCAGGAACTGCGCGACCGCCTGGTGGCCGGGCACCGCCCCGCCGCAGATCACCCGGCAGCCCACGTCATCGATGCACGCCTGGCTGATCTTCCGCGACGACCGGATGCCCTTGAAATAGCAGTAGAACAGCAGGGCCAGCATCATCACCGGGTCATACGGCGCCTGCCCCTGCCCGTCCGCCCGGTACGCCGCGGCGAACCCGGACAGATCCAGCTCGCCCACCACGCCGGGTCACCTGCCAGGCCAGGTGACCCGGCGGCAGCCAGGACCAGATATCGGCCGGCAGCAGGCACCCCTGATCACGACTAACGGAACGGAACCATCTAGACACAAACAGTATTGTCCCGTGCAGGATGCCGGCAGACCCCCACGACACGCCGCCACCCGCAAATCATTGACGCCACGCCACCGGCAGTCGCGTTACAGACTCAACAGCGACAGCAGATTCCCATTCACGCGGCTCGGTGCCGGTGTCAAGTGTCGGTGGGCGGGCAGCGGCGTCGGCCGTGCGGTCACCGGCGCCTGCCGTGTCGGCTGCCTTTGGCGTCGCGGGTGCAGTCTGCGGCGCCCTGGCGGACGGCTCCGGATGTCAGATCGTGCTGACAGCCTGGATCACATGGGAAGGAAGGCTTCCTTCGACAGCAAGGCCCTGGCCACCCTGCTGGCGAAGCAGGACGGCGTCATCACGCGAGGCCAGGCGGTTAGCTGCGCGATGAGCGATGCTCTACGGCGGCCCGCGAAGCGTGATCTCTGGCCGGGCGGCACTCGCCGTGCACGGAATCCGGGCCTGGGAGACCGAGATCGTGGACGTGCTCGTGTCGCCGGAGCGCAGGCGGCAGAATCTCGCATTCGTCCGGCTGCGCCGGACTGCCGCCATGCCCAGGCCGAGCCGGCCGCTGTCGCGGAGGAGATAGTTGCCGCGATCCAGGCCGGCCAGAGCCGGCGCCGCTGCCGATAACGACGCTGGCGGCCAGGTAGCGAACGCTGTCGCCGCGACATTGGCTTGAGCAGGCGCGGCGGCCAGTTCTGGCTGGCTGCGGTCGGCGCGCAGCCGTCCGTCGATGAGACGCGCGCGGCGGCGAAATGGGCCGGGGCGGTGTACAGCCCTGGCTACGACATCAGCTTTCGCAGGCGCAGCAGGTCGAATATGTTGCCCTCGACCCTCAGCCGGCCGGTGAGCCATGCCCGGGCGAAGCTGCCGGGATCGGCGGCGATGGCGACCACGTCATCGCTGCGGGCGGTGAACCTGATCTGGGCGGCAGCGTCGGCCGGGGTCGTCTCGGTGACCGGGCTGGCGCCGTCAGGGCTGAGCCGCGTGAGGAACGTGATGCCCAAGTCACTGACCTTGCAGCTGAGAGTGCGGTCATCCAGGTGGGCCGCCCGGTCCTCCGGGTTCATCTCCGCGATGCGGGCGATAAGGCTCTCCAGTGCCCTGCGGCAGTCTTCCGCCGTCGCCATCATGGCCTCGCTTCCACACGTCATTGTCCATCCCGGGCCGCCGCGCGGGCGGCCGGGGCGACGGGTGCGCCGGTTCGTCGCTCCCGGACGGTAGCGTTCCTTGAGGAGCGGCGCACGCACTGGCACACGCCGCTCCGAGGAGCGTGATGGCTAATGCAGGACGAGCAGGCGGGCCCGGGGTGGCCGGAGGCCGGCGAGCCCAGGGGAGATGCGGGCCCGGGGCGGCCGGAGACCGGCGAGCCGAGAGTGGATGCGGCCGTGGCGGCTCTCGACGAGCTGTCGGAGCTTCCCGTAACCGAGCATGCCGCAGTGTTCGAGCAGGTCCACCGGCAGCTGCGGGAGGTGCTCGGCGAGCTGGACACCGGGGCTCACGGCGCGGGCGTGCCCGCCACCGGCGAGGCCCCGCCACGCCCCGGGCCGGGCCGCTGAGCGGCTGCGAGCAGGTCATGAGCAGGCGGATGCGGCTCGACACCGAGCTGGTGCGCAGAGGGCTGGCGCGATCCCGCGAGCAGGCCGCTGACCTTATCGCGGCCGGCCGGGTGGCCGTAGCAGGGCGGATCGCGGCCAAATCGGCCACCCAGGTCGGCCAGGACGCGGCGATTGCCGTCGCCGAGCCGGGCGGAGAGCCGGACTACGCCTCCCGCGGCGGCCGTAAGCTGGCGGGCGCGTTCGCCGCCTTCGCCGGCCTCGCGGTGGCCGGCCGCCGCTGCCTGGACGCCGGCGCGTCCGCCGGCGGCTTCACCGACGTGCTGCTGCGGGCCGGCGCGGCGCATGTGGTCGCGGTCGACGTCGGGTACGGCCAGCTCGCCTGGCGGCTGCGCACCGATCCGCGGGTGACCGTGCTCGACCGGGTCAACGTCCGCCAGCTCCGGCCGGAGCAGGTGACCCCCGCCCCGGAGCTGGTGACAGCCGACCTGTCGTTCATCTCGCTGACGCTGGTACTGCCCGCCCTGACCGCCTGCGCGGCTCCCGGCGCCGACTTCGTGCTGCTGGTGAAGCCGCAGTTCGAGGTCGGCAAGGGCAACGTGGGAGCCGGCGGCGTGGTGCGCGATCCGGCGCGGCGGGCCGTCGCCGTCGCGGCGGTGGCGGGTGCCGCTGCGACGGCGGGCCTGGGCGTCCGCGGCGTGGTGGCGAGCCCGCTGCCCGGGCCGGCCGGAAACGTGGAGTACTTCCTCTGGTTGCGCCGGGGGGCGCCGCCGCTGGATGCGGCCGCGCTGGACCGGGCGGTCGCGGACGGGCCGCAGTGAGCCGGGCAGGCCGCGGCGGCCAGGGCGGAACGGAAGGAGAGCGGTGACTGCACAACGGGCGGTACTGCTCGTCGCGCACACGGGGCGCCCGGCGGCGGTGCGCAGCGCGCGCCTGGTCCTCGACCGGCTGACCGCGGCCGGGCTGGCGGTGCGCGTCCTCGCCGCCGAGGCGTCCGCGCTCCGGTTTCCCGCCGCTCGCGAGATGCCGGCCTCAGCCGAGGCGGCAGCCGGCGCGGAGATGGTCATCGTGATCGGCGGTGACGGGACCCTGCTGCGGGCCGCCGAGCTCGCCCGCCCGGCCGGCACCGCCGTGCTCGGCGTGAACCTCGGCCACGTGGGCTTCCTCGCCGAGGCAGATCCGGACGACCTGTCCGGGACCGTGGACCGCGTAGTGGCCCGGCAGTACGCCGTCGAGCGGCGGATGACCGTGGACGTCACCGTGCGCAACAACGGGGACCTCACCGCCGAGACCTGGGCACTGAACGAGGCCACCGTGGAAAAGGCCGCCCGGGAGCGGATGCTCGACATGGTGACCGAGGTGGACGGCCGCCCGCTGTCGCGCTGGGGATGCGACGGCGTGGTCTTCGCGACCCCGACCGGCTCCACGGCCTACGCGTTCTCGGCAGGCGGCCCGGTGGTCTGGCCGGAAGTCGAGGCGCTGCTGCTCGTGCCCATCAGCGCCCACGCGCTGTTCGCCGGGCCGATGGTCGTCTCGCCGCGGTCGGTGCTGGCCGCCGAGGTGATCGGCGGCACCGGCGCGCGGCCGCGGGGGGCAATCGGGGACGGGCAAACTGAGGCATCCGGCGCCGTTCTATGGTGCGATGGGCGGCGTAGGGTCGACTTGCCGCCTGGCTCGCGGGTCGAGGTACGGCGCGGCGCCCTGCCGGTCCTGCTCGCCAGGCTGCATGGCGCCGCCCGGAGCGGCGAGGGCCGGGCCGGCGAAGCCCAGCAGGGCACCGAGGCCGGGGCGCTGTTCACCGACCGGCTGGTCGCGAAGTTCGGGCTGCCGGTGGCCGGCTGGCGCGGCCAGGCCGATGCCCGGCGCGCGATGACGCCGGCCGGGCAGCGAGAGGAGGGTCCGAGCGGCGATGCTTGAGGAAGTCCGCATCACCGGGCTCGGGGTGATCGATGACGCCATCCTCGAGCTGTCTCCGGGCTTCAACGTCGTGACCGGCGAGACCGGCGCGGGCAAGACCATGATCGTCTCCGGGCTCGGCCTGCTGTTCGGCGGCCGGGCCGACCCGTCCAGAGTCCGCCCGGGCGCCGACCGGGCCAGCGTGGAGGGCCGCCTGCGGATCGACCCGGACGGCGCCGTGGCCGGGCAGGTACGCGAGGCGGGCGGGGACCTCGACGACGAGGGCGGCGCGCTGATCATCAGCCGCTCGGTGTCCGCCGAGGGCCGCTCGCGCGCACATGCCGGCGGCCGCTCCGTGCCGGTTTCGCTGCTCACCTACCTCGCCGACGACCTGGTGGCCGTGCACGGGCAGGCCGACCAGCGGCAGCTGCTGCGGTCCGCCCGGCAGCGCGCGGCGCTCGACCGGTTCGCCGGCCCGGAGCATCTCGCGGCCCTCTCCGAGTACCAGCGGTCCTACCAGCGGCTCAGGGACATCAGGGCGGAGCTGGCCGGGCTGACGGCGCAGGCGCGCGACCGGGCCAGGGAGGCCGACGAGCTGCGGCACGGCCTGGCCGAGATCGAGCGGGCCGACCCGGCCGCCGGCGAGGACATCGACCTGCGGGCCGAGGACGAGCGGCTGTCGAACGCCGACGCGCTGCACGCGGCGGCCACCGCGGCGCATGAGGCGCTGCAGTCCGATCCGTCCAGCGGCAGCTACGAGGCCCCGGACGCGCTGACGCTGCTCGGCGGCGCCCGCCAGGCGCTGGAGGCGGCGGCCCAGCACGACGCGGCGCTCGCCGCGCTAGCCACCCGCCTGTCCGAGGCTGCCTACCTGGTGTCCGACGTCGCGGCCGAGCTTGCTTCCTACACCGAGGCGGTGGAAGCCGACCCGGTCCGGCTCGCGGTGGTGCAGGAGCGCCGGGCCGAGCTGGCCCGGCTGGTCCGCGCCTACGGCCCGGCCGGGAGCCCGCACGGCCCCGGGGAGAGCATCGCCGCCGTGCTGGGCTGGGCCAAGTACGCCGCCGCCAGGCTGGGCGAGCTGGACAGCGCCGACGACAGGATCGCCGGGCTGGCCGAGCAGGAGGCCGCGCTGGACGCGGCCGTGGCCGAGCTGGCCGCCCAGCTCAGCGACGGCCGGAAGAAGGCCGCCGAGCGGTTCGCCGACGACGTCACCGCGGAACTGTCCGCGCTGGCCATGCCGCACGCCCGGCTGACGGTCGCGGTGACCCGGCAGGACGAGCTTGGCCCGCACGGCGGCGACGAGGTGGAGATCCGGCTCGCCGCGCATCCCGGCGCGCCCGGCCTGCCGCTGCACAAGGGCGCATCCGGCGGCGAGCTGTCCCGGGTGATGCTCGCGATCGAGGTGGTCTTCGCCGGCGCAGACCCCGTGCCGACGTTCGTGTTCGACGAGGTCGATGCGGGGGTGGGCGGGAAGGCGGCGGTCGAGGTAGGGCGCCGCCTCGCCCGGCTGGCACGGCTCGCCCAGGTCGTCGTCGTGACCCACCTGCCGCAGGTCGCGGCCTTCGCCGACGCGCACCTGGTGGTGGAGAAGGCCGACGACGGCTCGGTGACCAGCAGCGGCATCGCCCGGCTGGATGACCGGGGGCGGGTCAGGGAGCTTTCCCGGATGCTGGCGGGCCTTGAGAACTCCGAATTCGGCCGGGCGCACGCCGAGGAACTGCTGGCCGCCGCCGCCGACGAGCGCCGCCCGTAACGCCCCAGCCGGGCCTATAACGCCCGCCAAGGACTCGTCTGGCGTCCTCAGCCGCCGGGATCTGGCAAGATTGCCTTGCGATGAAGGTGCTGACTCGCAAACTACCCGGAGCCCGTCGGAGCAGGCCGGAGGACCTGCCCGGCATCTCAGCGACGGCCAGGCTGGACCGCAGGACCAAGAACCTGACCAAGCGGCTGCGGCCCGGGGAGATCGCCATCATCGACCATGCCGACCTGGACCGGTTCAGCGCCGAGACCCTGGTCAGCTGCGAGGTCGCCGCCGTGGTTAACACCTCGCTCAGCATCAGCGGCCGCTACCCCAACCTCGGCCCGCAGCTGCTGGTGCAGGCCGGCATCCCGCTGGTCGACGACTTCGGCCCTGATGTCTTCGAGCGCGTGCAAGACGGCCAGCTTGTGCGGCTGGACGGGGAGACCCTGTACGCCGGCGACGAGGTCGTCGCGAAGGGCACGGTGCAGGGCGCTGAGTCGGTCGCCGCGGCCATGCAGGACGCCAAGGCGGGGCTCGCTGACCAGCTCAAGGCGTTCGCGGCCAACACGATCGAGTACATCAGCCGCGATTCCGAGCTGCTCATCGACGGCATCCGCGTGCCTGACCTGCGCACCAGCCTGGACGGCAGGCACGTGCTCGTGGTAGCGCGCGGCTACCAGCACCGCGAGGACCTGCTCGCGCTGCGGGCCTACATCCGCGAGTTCAAGCCCGTGATGGTGGCAGTGGACGGCGGGGCGAATGCGCTGCTCGACGCCGGCTACAAGCCCAGCATGATCGTCGGCGACATGGACTCGGTGTCCGACCGGGCGCTCGGCTGCGGTGCCGAGCTCGTGGTGCACGCCTACCCGAACGGCGTCGCGCCCGGCCTGGCGCGCGTGCAGGACCTCGGCCTGCCGTCCGTGCCCTGCCCGGCCACCGGCACCAGCGAAGACCTTGCCCTGCTGCTGGCCGATGAGATGGGCGCCACGCTGATCGTCGCGGTCGGGATGCGGTTCTCGATGAGCGAGTTCCTCGACAAGGGCAGATCGGGGATGGCGAGCGCGGTGCTCACCCGGATGAAGGTCGGCGACAAGATCGTCGACGCCAAGGGGGTCAGCAGGCTCTACCGGAGCCGGATTTCCGCCCGGGCCCTGATCTTGCTGGTGGTCTCCGCGATGGTGGCGCTGCTGGTCGCGCTCGCCTTCAACCCGGTCAGCCCGGTCCTGTCCGGGTTCCTCGCGACGAAGTGGAACGACCTCGCCTACTGGCTGACCGGATTGCTGTAGTGATCGATTTCCGCTATCACATCGTCTCGATCGTCGCCATCTTCCTCGCCCTGGCCATCGGGATCGTCTTCGGCGCCACGGCGCTGCGCGGCGTGACGCTGCGCACGCTGCAGCACGAGGCGAGGTCCCTGCACAACGAGGTCAGCGCCAAGAACCTGGCGAACCAGGCGCTGACCCAGCAGGTCGAGGCCGACGAGACGTTCGCCCAGGCGTCGGCTCCGCTGCTGCTCGCCCACCTGCTCGACGGCCAGAGCGTGGTAGTGGTCAGCGTGCCGGGCGCGCAGCAGCAGGTGATTAGCGGCGTCGGCGACGCGGTACACCGCGCCGGCGGCACCGTGACCGGCCAGGTCGCGCTGCAGCAGCAGTTCTTCGACACCAGCGCGGCCAACGAGAACAGCCTCATCACGCTCTCGCAGCAGCTCGCGCTGCCGGGCGCGGGCAGCCCGAGCCCCCAGGCGTCAGCTGGGCCGCAGCTCACCGGCCAGCTCAGCGCCGCAGGCGTGCTGGCCGCGGCGATCGTGACCAAGGACGGCCCGGCGGTGAGCGCCGAGCAGACGCACGCCGTGCTGGCCGGGTTCGCGCAGGGCGGGTTCCTGCGGGTCAGCAAGACCCCGCTCGCCCCCGCCACGCTCGCCGTCGTGGTCATCCCCGCGACCCCGCCGACGGCAGGCGACTCCGATGCCGCTAATGTCACGCTGATCTCCCTGACTCAGCTGCTCGCCACGGCCGGCCGCGGCGCCGCCCTGGCCGGGTCCTACCCCGGCTCCGGGTCCGGCAGCGCGATCGACGAGCTGGCCAGCGGGAATACCGGAATCGAGGTGTCCAGCGTGGACAATGCCAACACGCCGGCCGGCCAGGTGATGGTCGTGCAGGCGCTCAGCCTGCTGCTCGCCGGGCACAAGCCGGCAAGTTTCGGCGTCGCGCCGGGGGCCGCCCCGAGCCCGGCGCCCACCCCGTCAGCCAGCCCGGCCCCGGTGCCGCGGCACACCCGCCCGGCCTCCCGGCGCAGCGCCGCCCCGCGCAGCAGCGCGCAGCCGGCCCGCAGCGCCGCGGCGGCGACCCGATGACCCGCGCGGCGCGCCCGGGCGGGCTGGCCGCCGCCGCCACCGGCGGGCTGGCGGCGGTGACGGCCAGGGCCGCGTACGCCCTGCTGCGGCGCAGGCCGCCGGGCGGGCCGGCCGCCTGGGCCCGGACGAACCACCGGGGCGAGCCGGTCACCCTGCTGGAGGGCCCGGCGGTGGCCGCGGCCGCGGTGGCCGCGGCCGCGCTCGGCCCGGGGCTGCCGCCCCGCAGCCGTGCCGCCCTGGCGATCGCGGGGGCCGGCGCCGCGGCCTTCGGCTGCTATGACGACCTGGGCGGCAGCGGCGCCCGGCGCGGCTTCCGCGGGCATCTCGGCGCCCTTGCGCACGGCGAGCTGACCAGCGGCGCGGTGAAGATCGCCGGGATCGGCGCCAGTGGCGCCGCCGCGGCCGCCGTGCTCGGCGGCCCGGCGGCCGACATCGCCGTCAACGCCGGGCTGGTCGCCGGCGGCGCGAACCTGCTCAACCTGTTCGACCTGCGCCCGGGCCGGGCCATCAAGGTGACGCTGGCGGCCGCGGGGCTGCTGGCGGCCGGGCCCCGGGCAGCTGGCCCGGCGGCCCGGTGCGCGGCCGCGGCGCCGGCCGGCGCCGCGATCGCGCTGCTCCCCGACGACCTGGGCGAGCGCGCCATGCTGGGCGACGCCGGGGCGAACGCCCTCGGCGCGATGCTCGGCGCGGCCGCGGCAGCCACCCTGCCCCGCCCGGCGCGGGTGGCCGTGCTCGCCGCGATCATCGGGCTGACCGCGGCCAGCGAGGTGGTGAGCTTCACCAAGGTGATCGAGCGGACGCCGCCGCTGCGCCGGCTCGACATGCTCGGCCGCCGCCCGCCTGCCGCGGCGCGGCCCGGGCCGCCGCCGGCCGGACAGCCGCCGGCCGGGCCGGAGCCCGATGACCAGGAGCAGGCCGGCCGGGGGCCGGCCGGGCCGGGCGCCCGGCCCGGGCACGCCGATTCCGCGCCGGCGGCTGCCGCCATCCCGTGACCGGCCCGGCCGCCAGGGTGACCGAGCCGGGCGGCCCGCCGAGCGCGGCGCGGGGCATCGGCAGCGCAGCGGCGCTGATCGGCGGCCTCACGGTGCTGGCCAGGGTGGCAGGGCTCGGCCGCCAGGTCGTGTTCGCGCACACCGTCGGCAATGCCTGCCTCGGCACCGCGTACGCGACCGCCAACCAGGTGCCGAACGTCATCTACGACATCGTCCTCGGCGGCGCGCTGACGGCCATCATGGTGCCGGTGCTCGCCCGCCCGGCGGAGCGGTCCGGCACCGACCCGGCGGCCGCCCGGGAGGTCAGCCAGTCCAGCGCCGCGCTGCTGACCTGGACGGTGGCCATTCTCGTCCCGGCCAGCGCGGCCCTGGCCGTCGCCGCAGGACCGATCATCTGGCTGCTGATCCCGGCGGGCAGATCGGGCTGCCCGCAGGCCGACCTCGTGCACGTCGGCTCCCGGATGCTGGCGGTGTTCGCCCCGCAGATCCTGCTCTACGGCCTCGCCGTGGTGCTCTACGGCATCTTGCAGGCGCACCGCAGGTTCGCCGCGCCCGCGCTGGCCCCGGTGCTCTCCAGCCTGGTCGTGATCGCCGCTTACCTGGCGTTCGTCCCGCTCGGCCATGGGCACACCACCGACCTGGCCGGGCTGCCCACGGCGGCCGAGCTGACGCTGTCGGCCGGCACCACGGCGGGCGTCGCCGCCCTGGTGGTCACCGCGCTGGTGCCGGCCTGGCGGCTGCGGTTGCGGCTGCGGCCCGCGCTGCGGTTCCCCGACGGCGTCGCCCGGCGGGCGCGGGCGCTGGCGGCGGCGGGCGTCGCCGTCCTGGCCGCGCAGGACGCGTCGGTCCTGGTGGTCACCTGGCTGGCCAACGGCCACGGCGCCCGCGGCGCCGTGGTGCTCTACGGCTACGGCTGGCAGGTCTTCACCTCGGCGTACGCCGTGCTGGCGATCCCGATCGCGATCAGCGCGTTCCCCGTGCTCGCCGCCCGGGAGGGCAGTGCCTTCGACGAGACGGCGGCCGGCGCCGCCCGCGCGGTGCTGCTGGCATCCTGCCTGGGCGCGTCGCTGCTGGCGGGCGCCGCCGGGCCGGCCGCCGGGATCTTCGCGTCCCAGCCGGGCCAGGCGCGCCAGCTCGCGCTCGGCCTCGCGGCCTTCGCCCCCGGGCTGATCGGGTACGGCCTCGTCGCCTGCCTGTCCCGGGTGCTGCTGGCAGACGGCAGGAACCGGGTGGCCGCGGTCACCGTGTCGGCCGGCTGGCTGCTGGTGATCGGCGCCGACGTGGCCGCGGTACGGCTGGTGCCCG
>WNGG01009795.1_pt1 | contig 10444 bp, 8 predicted proteins | sample 5400661 | NCBI WGS metagenome assembly WNGG01 (sample SAMN13153372, study PRJNA577476) | soil metagenome | isolation source: 100 cm soil or saprolite under Garry oak tree replicate 1 | place: USA:California | collected 2016-06-15
ACTCTCCCTCTCGGGCACAACCTCTGCCAAGGGCATCATCTTCAAGACAAACACGCAAATCGGTATCTCCAGCACCACCTACCAGTACTTGGTCGTACGGGCAAAAGGATCCGGAACCATCAAGATTGACGTATTCTTCTCTGACAGTCTGACTGCTCAGACTGTAACCGTTCCATTAACTTCCGTGTACAAGACCCTCTCTTTTCCGCTGACGACAGGTCACACAATAGGCAACCTGGTAATCTATGGCCAATCCGTTGCTGGAACAAACAACTTTGACTATGTGGCTCTTTGTGGGCTGCCTCCTATCCAGCTGAGCCAGGAGGACCTGATGAGCGGTACAGTAACGCGAACTTCTCTCGGAACCGACCACGCTGAGCTCAGGCTGAACAACAGGCGCGGAAAATTTGTGGCTGGGTCGAGCTCGACCAGCGCATTCTCTTTCGGTGATCACCTTCACATCTACATGGGACAAGGATCCACGCTATTCCATGTTTATGGAGGGTACACCGAACATCAGGAACCTATCCAGCCGAACGATGAGATCATCGTAACAAGCCGGGGATTCGGACTCGCACTCCAAGAGACGATAGTCGAAAACCAGCCTACCGCCGCTCCCATCTACACGAACCAGAGCATCCAGTCAATCATTAACGATTTCATTGATAGCCACGTTAACAATGGCAACAAGAACGGTGTGGGCATAGGTACCGGTTATCAGATTACCCGCAGTTACGTCCAAAACATCGGCAGTACGATTCCCCTCTACATCACGAGCTTCAAGAACGTCTGGGACAGCATGAGAGAACTAACAGATCTCTCAGTCGCCCAAGACAACCCTGCAGTCTTCTTCGTTGACCCGGCCGAAAATCTCCACCTGGTACCGCTCGGTGGTCAAGGAAACGCCAACTGGGGAACGGATCCAATACCCGCTAACTACAGTACTAGTCTCTCAACCGGTCTGAACCTTGTCACATATCGCTTCCCCCGCGATGTGAAGAGTCTCCGCAATAGAGTACACTACTTCGGTGTCAGCCAGAACCCCGGCAAGTACGGTGCCTGGACCGAGTCAGCGGCCAGCAGCTGGGGCAGCGAACGACTATTCGGAGGAACCACGGCCACCTTCTCAGATGACACCAGCATACGCGCGACTGGAACATCTTCTGTCAAATGCGTTCTCGCAAACGCAGGAAGCGCTCACTATGGTGGCGCCATGTTCTATCCTGCTAGCATGAATCTCGGACTCAATATCACCAGCCTGGGAAGTGTCTATGCGCCTCCCCTCTTCGACTTCTACTTCCGAGTAACACAGGGAGCCAACTGCAAGACCACCGCCCTCGGCTCGCCACCCACAATCTTCTTCGCAACTGACGCTACCAACCGGTTCGAATACAATTTCGCGAGCGACGGCAACACAGCCCCCCTCCAATCAATCCTAGGCATCCAGGGCATCAACAACGTCACCGACAACTACTGGTATCACGTCCTGCTTCCGATCGGACCAAACGGCGGGGTCCTGTTCAACTCAACGCCGGTCGCCAACACGGTGGCGCCTACGATCTATACTGGAGCGAGCCAGTACCAACGCGCCGACGTGGGAAGTCCCTCATGGAGCAACATCAACTATATCGGCGTCTATTGGGAAGATAGTGGGGGCTGCCCGAACCCCAGTGGAAGCGCCCCGTTCTGGCACAACGGCTGGAGAATCATCGGCGGCCGATATCTCCTTGCCTACGACAACCGGTCAAGCCCTCCAAGATATCCTGACATGAGGGAGATCCAGTTCTACGACCCTATTTCCAAGGACGACACAGCTCTAACCAACTACGCAATCGCTGAGCTCAAGCGTCTACGCAACGGAATACTCCGGGGCACAGCCACAACGCCCCTCTTGGGAGACGCATCTCCAGAACAACAGGTCCAGGTGACAACACTCAGCGCGAACTACAACAACACCTACTTGAGGGCCACATCAATAATCCACCGCTTCAGCCCGCAGGGAATGCTCACAGAGTTTCAGCTGAGCGACGACTTCACCAACAGCCAGCCCCTCGACTTGTGGAAACTCACCAACGTTCTCTCCCAGATGGGAGAGAACTCTATCCTCAGCAGGGAACTGTACGATCTCAAAACCGCAATTCTGGATCCTACATTCACACCTCAGCTCGTACCAGTGACGTAGGCCGGATGACCATCTTGAAGCTACTGGTTTACAGACTTGCTCCGCAATTGGAGCATCGACCTGACGTTTCAAAGTTGAGAGTATTACAGCTTCTACATCTCACCTTTACGATCTCTCTCATCACTTCACGATACTGTGACGGAGACTGTGGGGTCTGAATGATGATGGGTTGGACATAGGGATTGGCCATGGTAGGAACTACAGGGCCATAACCGGCGGATTCTTCTTCCTTAGGTATTCAAGAAACCCAATGAACATCATTCCAAGACCGATCAAGACAAGGAAGCTTCCAAAAATTGCCAATGCTAAGATGCCCAGTCGCGGCGAAGATTACTCCGAATACAAACAGAACAGCCCAACAAACAGGCTCTGAAGACCGTTATTCTTCTTCGGGCGTGACAAAGCTACGTTGTTCCTTTACTGCGCTTATGGATTCTTGGGACAGTAATTTCCCTCAATGGAATTGCGAGGGTGCCCAGCTTCTTGATTATGCCCGGCATCGTGGCCAGATATTTCACATCGATAAGATAGTGTGTCCGATTACGCCACGCTTCGATATCAACAGGTCTACCGTTTCTTGGGATAATGTTGGTGAAGCCAAGCTTTTGAAGAATTTTAGGAGCGATTTCTTTTTCGACAGTTCGTCCCCAAGCGTACCGTGCCTTCGCGTTTGAACTACGTACGGATTGAGCTTCCACCAGATATGCCTCAGGAGACAGAGTTTCAAGTTTTTCGATAGCAATTTTCGGCGATTCAGTTTCTTCTGTTTCTACTTTCTCGGTCGGAATTGCAGGGACTTCAGGCATTGACTCGTAGGTAGGAGGCGATAACTCGATGTCTTTGGGGACTTCCGTGAAGAAGTCGAGTGGTAGGAATGCGACAGTATCGGTAGTTATGTAAAAGATAGCTGGTACAGCGTTGTTAGCTGACAAGACTTCATTACTGATTCTATCAGTCTTTCATCGGTATAGCGTTACTCTCGAATTGATCTGTGGGTAGCACGCACTAAGAGGATCGCCTTTATCTTGAAGTTACTGGTTAGGATATGGCTATAGTTATCTAAATTATCAATGCAGTGAAAGTAATCCGTTGTCAGCTGACCCTTCCCTTAAGGCTGAAGAGAGAAGCGCGCTCGTTCTTCTGGGTCTCCTTGCCGTTATCGTAGGGCTATACGATAAACTCCCAACAGATTCCTTTGTGAACTTTCCCGCTAATTCTCCCTTCCCTCATCTCACGATTCTTGTCAGCCCTCTACTCGCCAATCTGATTGGATTTTGGGTTGGCTACGGGACATGTATGCTGTTCTACTTCTCCGATGACTTGTTTCCGGGAAGCAAGTTATGGACAACGTTTCGAATGTTTTGTCACGGATTGGGATGGACGTTCATCGGATTGCTTTTGATAATCGGCTACTTCTCCGTCGTGGCAGAGATTTCATTCTTTCTTCCTGCAAGCGTCTCAGGATTCTATTGGTTCATCGCAACGGGTGGGGAATTTCTTCTTATCCTGATAATCGGAGAAGCATCATTCCGACGAAGAGGGCTTGTTCGAAGAGCAACGAGCATATGGCTTTCTTCAATTGCTGAACTAAGCAGAGAACTAAAGTCCAGTATCGTAGATGCGTTCGAATCTTTCAAGGGACGAAAAAAGAAGAAACGCGAACAGCTTGAGAAAGAGGGACGTTAAGCTCCAATGTTTTACTTTGTTCGTTAGGTTACAGCGTGTGACTCGCGGCTCGGCTCAGTCTGTCTCTGGTTTTCTTGCTTGCGAATTGCTCTATGTGCCCACATTGAGGGCAGACGTAGAGGTCTATCGGAATGGGTTCTTCTCCAAGTTCAGCCCAAGCTCCAATCAACAATCGCATTCCCGGTCCGGTTCCACCAACTCGGAACGGCACACCGTAATACGCGTCCATCACTTTGTCGCAAGTTGGGCACTTCAGGCGTTTCTGTGTAAGTCCGGGTTCTTCAGCAGGTCCTTCCAAGTGTTGATTCAGATGATCGTCTAACTCTGAATCATCGAACCATTGCCCGCAAACGTTGCATTGAGACTTGCCCAAGATTCTTCCACGACCTGAGCTTTTCTTTCATGAGTAAGCTATTCTTGTTTGTTGTGGACCGCCTACCTCCCTGTTTTCTGCCTCGCGGGCGTGACAGGGTGGATTGTTCGAGCCAGCCCATGACAAGTGTCCCCAAAGAAGGTCCGCTTCTCCCTTCCAGATGTTCTAAGAGAGCCGAGCGTACGTTTCTCTCCTCAAGATATCGGACGAATTTCTCGAAGACTGCTCGTTTCTCCGTCGGGCCTTCTATGAGAGGTCTATTCCTTGCCCAGATTGTTGAGAAGTTGTTGGTAGAGGTCATCCCGTTTCTTGTCGGAGTAGTTGTCGTATGTAAGCTCGACTACTTTGTATCCGCGTTTCCGGAGAAGGGAGCGCAACTCTTCGTCCTTGATTATCTGAGCAGTTGTAAGACGCGGTTTCCCATCAACGAAGACGAGAGTTGGTCGCGGCTCAGTGATGAAATAGAAGTCGGCAGTCGTAATGGGAACTTCGACTTGTGTCTGGTACTGGATTCTCGCGGATTCTAGTCTAATCGCTAGTTCCCTCTCCATGCGGCTCGGATTCACGAAAAATCGTTCGCGCCAGTTGCTCCGCTGGCTCGACATCTGTGACGTTGAGCTATCGATCCGTTATTGCTCAGACACCATGGCGAAACTGCTTTGACCATTTTGCCCCTTTTCCAGACCCAATCCAAGAACTCCTGATTGCGCTTGAAGAGTCTTCGAGCCCCCCTTCTTCCTGATCGAAACACATTGGTTCGCTCATTGCTCAGCCGATCCCATGACGAGGTTCTCAACTTTCCGTAGGAAGGGATGGAAGCGATGGGGTAAAGCGTCTTTGAGGATAGTGAAGTCTCCAGGCTTGAAGATTTTTAGTCTCCGGCTAAGGATTAGGTAGCTGGTTGTGAAAACAGCCAAGAGCACAGGGAGCCTTAAGAGTGGGAGAAGAGAGATTTGGATTAGTAGTTGGTCTGTGGCGAAGAGAGGGAGACCAACTGCCAAAGCCAACGTAAGACTCGCCATTATTCCTTTGTGGGGAGTTATTGTGATTTCTGCTTTCAGGCTCTTCCGTGCCAGATAGACGACCGTCACATAGAGAAGTGCTCGACCGATAGCTCCTGCGACGGGGCCTAGATCTGTCGCAAATGAGCCCACTATTGCTAGGTCGAGGGCGGTGGCAACAGCCGTGATCTGCAAGAGCTTTTTGGTCTTGCCCATAGCCTGAAGTGTGGCGGCGAGGATGGCCGCTTCTGCCACGAATACGCAAGACAACGCGAGTATTGCAAGCGGTACTGCATCAGAAGTATAACTTGGCCCGTAGACCAGTGTGAGAGCAGTAGGGGCGACCGCAGCGAGAGACACTGATATTGGTAGGACCGCTAGGCGGATCAGGCGGGTAGCAAGATTGACACTGTCACTGATTCGTCTAGATGCATTGGCACCGACCGATGCGCTGAGGGCAGGCAATAGGGCATTGGATATTGGGGTCCATAGTACTGATAGAAATCCGACGCCCGTTACTGCTAGGTAATAGCCGCCCACTGTGGAAAGCTGGCCCAATCGGACTTGGAGTATCGTGATATCCCCCCATTGTTGAGCTAGATTGATGAGGCTTGAGATGAAGAGCGGTAGAGTAAAAACCAGAAGTGGTTTGACGGGATAGCTCCTTTCATGGAGGAGTCTTCCACGCCAGAGGTAGAGTGACAAGAGGAGTGTGGCTGTTCCTCCGACGATCCACCCAAGAACGATTCCGAGAACCCTCAGGCCGAGTATGGCAAAGAGGAGGCCGCTACCCCTGCTGAGTGCGAAATACGTAATGTTCTGGTAAACTTGGGATGCAAAGTCTCCAGCCCCGAGGAAGTATGCACCATAGAGCAGTACCAAATCGAAGAGTAGGCCTGAGACGGCAGTTATAGCTAGCATGAGTGAGAAATCTTGAGATCCAAATAGAAATTTGCTGAAGAAGGATGCCAAGAGGATGGTGGCGAGAGTGGATGGGACCGCTATGCTCAGCGTAAGTCGGAGGGTCGTACGGGCGACAGCTCCTGCCGCCTGTGGCTGAAGGGAGCCTATGTTTCTTGATATGAAGCGGGTGGTTGTCGCGGGTAGAGCTAGGAGAGTGAGAGTGTTGAAGAATGCAAGTGCGGCGGTTAGTAGGCCAACCTGACCTATCTCTTCTCGAGTGAGAATCCGGGCCAGAATTATGTAGAAAATGAAGAAAGTGAGATAGATGATAGCTTGTTGGCTTGTTAGGTAGGCTGTTCCGCGAGGAACATTGTATGCTACGCTGGTCTCTGTCAACCAGAGTTCTTAGTTGCGCAGCCGCGGATTAGTTCTAACTCTTTGCTCAGACCCGTCAATCGGAAGAGGTTGATGGTTGTGTATTTTCGTCGCTCTATCGGTCCGTTGGATTCTACGACTACTCCCACGGTTCCAAACGGAGAAGGCATTAGACTTCTAGCCAGGAAAGCTCAGGATTGAAACACTGAAAGCGGTGGCTTGAGTTTTGCTTCACCATGCTCCTCTAGCACCTTGTAATGCGAGTGGCTGGATGACGATACCAGATAGGTACCTTTCAGTCCCGACAGAAAAGACGCCACGAAGGCTCTCTCTTTTCTTCTGAGATCTTCGAGGTCAAAACCAGGATTGAAGAACGATTCTGCGATGAGATATGGGTTTGAATCCCAGCCAAGTTCATAACTGCGTATTGCCATGAAACGTGCTGTCGCCTCATCTATCGTCAATTTCCGGAATTCATCAATCCCATTTTGTACGAACATGGCTTTTGCGATTTTCACATCATCACATACTTCGAAGAAAACTTCAGGATGAAGGCGCAACCCCCCAGCGACGAATCTAACGGACAATAATCTGCTCTTCAGGTCGTTGAACAGGAGAGAGACCCTTTGCCTCTTTGTTAAGTTCAGGCCGAGCGATTGAATCAACTTGGATGTAAGCAAAGAGCTGCATGGAAGGGAAAAACAGGTTCCATGTGAATCAAGGACAGCTAATTCATCGGTCAGGTATTTCGCACCTCGCCTGGAAAGCATCCAGGCGGCAGTCGTCTTCCCAGTATTTGCAAAACTCGGTATGAGTATCCCCTCATCGTTGAGCTTTATCGCTGCACCATGAGCCATATACATTCCAGATTTTATCAGGGAAACCATGATGGCACTTCGAAAAACATCAATCAAGTCCCAACCCTCGGCAACTATGCGAGAAAAACGGAGATAGTTCTTGTTGCAACTAAAGACGAAACCCGCTGGGCCGAAGATCAATCTCGCGTACACGGGTCTTATCCATGGATAAGCAAACTCGACACTATCTGTTTGAACATCGTATCCAAGCATTAAGTTGAAACTAGGCTTGCCTTTCAGTGAGACCCTTAACTCATTGTCGAGCGTAAACCGAAATGTTGAGGGTTCGTCCTCATCCTTCCGCCTTCTGAAAGCATGAAACAAACCATCGAAGTAGTCAGTATTTGCCGACACTGAAAACAGGTCATGAAAGTTGTAGCGATAGTTCAATGCTTGTCGCAACCACGTACCACATCAGATAGAACCCAGTAACTAAGGAGCGGGTCCTGACTCAGAGAAGCAAGCGATGATGTGTTGAAGAAATCTGTCATCGCAAGAATGTTGATTGGAGGCATAGAAGTCAAATTCCAAGCAATTTTCAGATTCCAAGCGGCCTCCAGTGTTTTCACAAACGAATAGTGGCTGAGGCTCTGGTCATTCCGATAGCCGTGCCTTACATTCCGTCCAACGAATATAGCAGGAATGACGTCATTACAAGTCGGATATGTAGCGCCTGTCCCTGGACACACCTGTCTCGTAGAAGCTGTCCTGCCACCTCCCTCATCCCAGGTTATGAATAGAGCGGCGTTTCGGGTCTGAAAGATTCTGCTATCAAGTATTCGGGGTACAACTAGACTAAGATACTCGTTTGCTTGTGAAACGCATTGCGCAAACATCGTGGTGCATGTAGTTGTGGCCGTAGAATTGCAAGCATGGTACCCTTGGTCACACTCATCAGGATTCAACCACATGAAATTCGGCGCGCTGTCACTATTCAGGTCTGAGAACAACGCTGATGGAACGGAATAAAGTAGTTGATGAGCGCCGGGATTGGCGTCTACTATGTGGAGACATCGGGTTGGATTGTAGTAAAAGTCGGCATAATACGAAAATGGAAGCACCCCCCTACAGTAACCGCCGTAATTTTCGACATAGACCTTCCATGTCCTGCCCGTTTCTTCAATAGCATCAACCACATTTCTCGCACTGGTTATGCATCCATTGGCCCCTATCACCACACAAGAAGAAGCGAATGGTTCGTAGGCGTAGTTCCCACCGCTTGTAAGGGTCAAATAATTTGGCACGCTTCGATGAGCAACCCCTGAGTAGTTCCCTGCCATTGCGTAGGTATCAGCTAACTGTGTGACGTAGCTGCAATTACCAATACACGAGCTCCCGTATGTCTCGTTCAAATTCATATTCTCCAATACGACAACCACCAGATAGTCGAAGTATTGAGACGATGAACTATTCGGTTTGGAGACCGGATGGGAGAGGAGCCGGTCCCCGACAACGGCCGTCGCAATCAAGAGTGTAATGATAATGCCTAGCTTCCAAGAGACTGATCTATTCAACATCTAAGAGTTCACGAGTTGGGATTCTCTAACGTCTTTCTAGCCGAGCCCTCAAACACATTATCATTTGCTGCCTCCAGCATTATGTCCACAGTGTTCTTCCATGAATGACGCTCTTCGACGAATTGACGTAAGTCCTTTCCGATCCCTGTACGGAGATTGTGATCACTCATCAATGTCTGAAGAGCAGATTGCCATGCCCGAACGCGATCGCCACATGCAATGACAGATCGTAAGTGTCCAAATTCTTCGTCTGTGTCGTAGGCAATCACTGGTTTTCCGCATGACATCGCCTCCAGCGCTGCGAGGCCTAGGTAGTTGTATTTTCGAGGTGATAGGAATACCGAACAGGTCTGAATAAGACGAATCAAATCATCTTCATTTGGGCTAAGAAATTCCACCCGATTCCTCAATCTGTCTGTGTCTTTGACTATGTGGCGCAGGCGTTCGTAATACCACGAGAATCGGTTCTCGTGGATGCCAGCGATGACGATCTTGCACGAGGTGTCAATTGCGGCGGCCAGTCCGGCTTCAAAATTGTTTGTTGGGTGTAGACGACCCGCCATCAAAATGAATCCTTCATCAACCCACTTCGGCCGAAATCGATCTACATCCACCCCTAGAGGAATCGCTACAATTTTCCGAGCCCTAGTGTATTGTCCTATCCGGCTACTCAAACTCTTAGAATTAGCAAAGGCGAGAGGGATACTGCGAACACATTTGATATTCAGCACCTTTAGGGGAAAAGTGTACAGCCCTGCGACTTGGCGGGTTCCACCGAACAACGATTGGTCGTATTGATCGGAATGAAAGAACGGAACGCATGGTAAGTTGAATTTTCGCCAAGAGTGCTGGGCCATGCCAACCCCGCTGTGCAAGATTATGATATCCGCCCAAGAAGATGCTGCCTCGATTAGACGTTTCGAAACGGCAAGGCTAGAATACAGGGAAAACAGAGGGGGTCTGACAAAACCGATCCTCTTCGTCTCGACTGCAGGTTGGCCATCCGTGACTAAGTGGCCGTCAAAGAAAGTAGTGTAAATTCTCACTTCGAGTCTTCTCCTTGACATCTCGCGACTAGTTTCCAAGATGAAGCGTTCTGTACCTGCTACTCGCTGAAACCCGTGATAGATTTGTGCGACTTTCATAGCGAATTCGCAACAGACAAACTCGTTTTTTGCACTTCTCGCAACAAGACCTCAGAATTACAAACAGCGGGCATTTTTTCTGCCTTCAAAATGGGTATGCTCCGAGCCAGAAGTACAGCAGAAGGTACAGACAAAGAACCAAGCTAGAGCTCCTAACTAGAGTACCAGCAACGTCGCCACGTCCGTATCGCAGATAGCACAAGAACAGCGATGCCAGCGCTGTTGCAAAAATTGAGAAAATTAGTAATCGGTTCTGTACGACCTGATACACTGGTGTCGTGGGCAAACCGGTGTCTTCTCCAAAGAAGAAGTATGCCCACCCTGACGGTGCATGATATGACACGATGAGAAAGGCCAGAATGGTTCCAAAAACGAGCAAATATGCCCCAAGGTCATACTTACTGG
>WNGG01005215.1_pt1 | contig 10443 bp, 9 predicted proteins | sample 5400661 | NCBI WGS metagenome assembly WNGG01 (sample SAMN13153372, study PRJNA577476) | soil metagenome | isolation source: 100 cm soil or saprolite under Garry oak tree replicate 1 | place: USA:California | collected 2016-06-15
AAACGCAAACGGAATTGTTGCGCTCTCTGACTATGACAGCACTTGCCTTCGAATCATCGCTGAGTTGAACGACTGGAAGGACGTGGCTGGAACACCGGTGGTCGAAAGAGTCGTCCGTCGCGACGAGGCCTACTCTGGTCCATTTGTCGAACGGGCGAGCGATTTATTCATACATTGGAATACGGCTGCCGACCTTGGCGAGCCGCCCGACGAAGTTCGCGCGCGAGGATTTTGGTGGAGTGGCGACCATCGACCTGATGGCGTGTTGATAATTAAAGGCCCAGGCATTCGACCAAACACGCGGGGCGCCGCACAGACGGTGTACGATCTGGCGCCGACGATCATGTATGCTGCGGGCTTGCCTGTGCCCGATAAGCTGGACGGACGAGTGATCCAATCTGCGTTTACTGAAGAATTCCTCGCGGAGCGTCCAATTCAGATCGAAGAAGCGAGCTCGATTTCGACTCAAGGCCAGATTCAGATTAGCGCCGCCGAGGAGCAGGCCGTGGAAGAAAAGCTGCGCAGCCTCGGTTATATGTGATGGGTGAAGTGCGAAGGATGAATGCTGAGCCGGAAGTCGAGCTTCGCGCAGCGGTAGAGCCCGCACCAACAAGGGCAGCCCTTACCTTAGCGCGGCATGCGGTAAGTATCACCTTAATCCTTCTCGCTATTGTCGCTCTGTTCTGGCGTGTGTTCTTTCTCGGCGAGACGCTTGTCGATGTCAACACGCTGAACAACCAACTGCCGTGGGGTTACTACGCAGGTCCATCTGACTACCCCTACAATCGGCGCGACCTCACTGATACTTACGTCACACGCGACTACTTTGTCGTTTCGGCTTATCGGGATGGAGAGTTTCCTTTGTGGAACCCTTATACGATGGCGGGCCACCCGATCTACGCCGATGGCGTGACAAGGACGCTTTCGCCATTCTTGCTGTTCTACAAATTTTTCGATGTCCCGCTCGGATACTCACTCGCACGGATCAGCGAACTGGCGCTCGCGATCGTCTTCATATACGCCTTTCTAGTCGCGATTGGAGCGAGCGCGAACGGCGCGTTGATGGGCTCGCTTGTCTTCGGGTTCTCGGCGCACTCGATGTTTCACCTGACTGGACTAGGCTGGTGGGGCGGACTTATGTGGCTGCCGCTGATTCTGTTGTTTGCAGATCGGGCGATCAGAAGGCCGCAAGCTGGCAGCGTGCGCTACGCCATAATCGCGGGAGTATTTCTCGCCGCGCAGTTCTTCTGCGGATACCTGCCGAATGCAGTTTACTACGTTGGCGCTGTCATCTTGTACTACTTGTTCTTTGCAATTTTTTGGGGTCGCGGCGACAGTGCGCGACGTATTGTGCTGCGCAGAGTCGCGATGATGATCGTGACGCTGACGGTTGGACTGACGCTTTCGGCTACGCAATGGGCGCCGTCGCTCGAGTTGCTCTCGTACTCGAATCGCAAAATAGTAGGCGCCGAGCTCGGTTACGTCTGGCTGCCGCCGTGGTATGCCGCGACCCTCGTCTTTCCGAACCTGTTCGGCTCGGCTTACGACGCAAGGATGCTGACGCTGTTCACCGGAATCGGGGTCTCGCACGATCATATTTTGTATCTAGGCATTGCGGCGCTCGTGCCACTTTGCTTCAGCATCTATTGGTTGAGACTAAAAGGCAAACGACATGACCCGGCTGGTTTAGCGCCTCGTAATCGCATGGTCTTTTTCGCGATCCTGGCATCAATCTCTCTTTTCCTGATGATGGCGGCGCCGCTATACGTCCCCGTAACTCGATACATTCCAATTCTTCAAGTCATTCGCGTGGCCGTTCGCGCGGGCGTGTTGTTTCTGTTTGCGGCAGCGGCGCTGGTGGCATTTGGAGTTGACCTGCTTCTTGCGTCGAAGGCTGACGTACTTCAACGATTCGATCGGCACGCTCGGAATGTCGCCTTCGCTGTCACAGGATGCTTGTTGCTTGTTACTGTAGGATCTTATTTGCTCAGGGCCTCGGGCTTCTCGGTTGATTCGGCTCAGCGGGGACGTACGGCTTTCATCGGTCGCGCGGCTCTAGCTTTGAGCGCGGAAATGACCCCGCCACGTGCTGGAATAGTTCTACCGCTAATTTTCATTGTGCTTGTCGTCGTTGCGATGTGGGCATTTGCAAAAGGACGGCTCCCCCACAAGGGCTTCTTTGCACTGCTGACCGCGTTGCTGGTTTTAGATCTTTATTGGGATAGCACGCAGTTCGATCATAGCTTCGACTGCACTCGCGTATTTCCGAAGACCGAGATAACCGATCTGCTCCGATCGCTTCCGCCGGGCCGCGTTCTAGTAGTGCCGTCAGAACTGGAGACAAATCGCAGCACGGCGGCGGGATCGGCCACTGAGAAAATAATTGCGCCGCCCAACACGCTTTTGCCTTATCAGATCTCGACCGTGACCGGAAAGAACCAGCAATTCCCGAAATGGTATCGCGAGTACGCGTCGCTGATTGAGCCTCAGCCCAATCTCAGCCACGTCGTCTTTGACCAGTATCGATCCCGCTTCTACGATCTTCTGAACGTGAGATACGTGATGACTCACGAGTCAGCGCTGGTGGCGGGCTACGATCTGCTAGCGACGGCTGAGGGTGTGTCGTTATACGAGAACAAGAACGCGATGCCGCGAGCGTTTTTCGTCCCTCGTATTATCGATGCCTCCAGTCACGAAGAAGCGATAAAACTGTTCCAAGAGGAATACTTCGAACCGAGATCAATTGCGGTAATCGAGAACTCGGGACCAAGCTTCGCCGCGCTGAGATGGCGAGTGGAGGAGTTGGACCAGACTATTATTCAACCGAGCCCGAAGCAACTGGAGGTGTTGAGTTCGGGGACAGTGCGAATTGCTGAAGACAAACGCAACCGCCTCGTTATCGAAACGGACAACCGGAACGCTGAAGCGCTGGTCTTGAGCGATAACTACTATCCAGGCTGGCGCGCGTTTGTCGACGGCACGCCCACCGAGATCTTTCGCGCGAACTGCACAATGCGGGCGGTCAACGTTCCCGCAGGCCGCCATGTGGTATCCTTCGCGTTCAAGCCGGTGAGTTTTTTCGCGTCAATGTATGTTAGCCTAGCCGCCGCGGCGTTGATCTTGCCTGTTTTGATTCTGTCTGCTGCTAAGCGGAAGAGGGAGTAACGATCACGATCTACGACAAGATTAAGAAGACAGTAAAGCATACGCTGATATTTGGCATCGGCAGCGTGGTCAACAGCGCGTTCGGGCTGGTGCTCGTGCCGGTGTATGCGCGGAAGCTGCCTGCGGGAGAGTTCGGCGTGTTGTCGCTGCTTACGATAACGCTCACGCTGATAACCCTCGTTCTGAAGTTTGGACTCAATCACGCCTTCTTTCGACACTATTACGAGACAGACAACGACGCTCACCGTCGCAAGATCGTTGGCTCGACATTCGTTTTTCTGTTCGTTTCGTCAGCCGCGGCGACTGCGTTGCTTTGGAAGATCGCGCCGCAGATGTCGGCCGTCGTCTTTAGGGGTGACCAGTCCCGCGCGAGTCTGATACAGCTCGTCTTTGTGATCACTTTCTTTGAAGTGATCACGCTCATCCCCGACTCGATACTGCGAGCCAAGTTCAAATCGGCTCAATACTCGGCGCTGAACATCGCAGCGTTTCTGTTTCAGGTTGTGTTAATCACTTACCTGGTTATCGGCGTCGGCGCAAACGTACGAAACGTGCTGATAGGCCGGTTGGCAGGAGCAGTGTTTGAAGCATTGTTGTTCTACACGATGGTGAATCGCGATTTGAGCCTCAGCTTCTCGATCTCTGAACTTCGGGCGATGCTTGCGTTTGGCGCGCCGTTGATCTTCGGCCAGATATCGTTTCAGTTGTTCTTGATAATCGATCGCTTCTTCGTGGAGCGATACTCGACGCCGAGAGAGTTGGGCGCGTATTCGATGGCGAACACCTTAGTCTCAGTCATTACAATCCTGGTCACCGTGCCCTTCAGCCAGGTATGGACCGTAATGCGGTTTTCAGTGATGAACGAGGAGGGCGCCGATGAATATTACTCGCGCGTGCTGACTTACATAATTTTCGTCAGCATGTTTCTAGCATTGTGTGTGTCGGCTGTGGCCGGCGACGGGTTGCTGCTTTACGGGTTAAAGAGTTACTGGGCGGCGCCGACCGTAATACCCTTGCTCGGCTTAGCGATGGTGCTTGATTGCGCATCGCGCGTACTGAACATCGGAATAACTTTGAAGAAGCGAACGATATTTGCGCCAGTCGTCATCATCATCTCGCTGGCGATCAACATCGCTTTGAATTTTCTATTGATTCCGAGATATGGAATTGTGGGCGCGACGGTCTCGACGTTGATGTCTTATGTAGCGTTTTGCGGGCTGAGGTATTGGGCATCCAATCTGTTCTTCAAGGTCCGATATGAGTGGAGACGAGTGTTCACACTCGTCTCTCTTGGTTGCGTGATAACTGCCGCATTCTATCTGAATGATGTGCTTCGCGGCGACACTGCCACTCGCGCCGCGCTCTACGCATCGATCGCAATCAAGTCCTCGCTGGCTCTATTGTTTCCGCTTCTGTTGTTTGCACTTCGCTTTTACGATAAACGCGAGCTTCGCAGGATCGGCGAGATATGGCAGGCGACGAGCGTCATCGTGAGGCGACGTTTGTTAGTTACGGCCGCCGGAGGCATTTTGATATTGGCAGGCTTGGTGCTACTTGCCGCCCGTTGGCGTAGTTGAGGAGCGGGCATCGAATCGGTTAAAATCTGGACTTTTGTCATATGGGCAAGAAGGTTCTGTTTATTGGCCTGGACGGCGCCACGTTCGATGTGCTCGATCCATTGATCAAACAAGGCTTGATGCCGCGACTGAAGCAGTTCATCGACGAAGGCGTCAGCGGCACGCTTGAGACCACAATCCCTCCCATCACTCCTACGGCCTGGGTCTCGTGGATGACTGAGCGGCACGCTTGAGACCACAATCCCTCCCATCACTCCTACGGCCTGGGTCTCGTGGATGACTGGCAAGAACCCAGGCAAACACGGCGTGTTCGAGTTTCTGCTCAGGCGAAAGGGAAGCGGCGAGTTGCCTGACTCGCCCGTAAGCTCGCGTTCGCGAGACGGAATGCCGTTTTGGGACGTCCTGGGCGCGATGGGCAAGCGCGCGATTGTTACCAACATTCCGTGCACTTATCCCCCTGGTTTGATCAACGGACTGATGATCTCTGATTTCTTGACACCGCGCGGCAGACGAGACTTCGCTCATCCCGCGAGCTTGCTTCAAGAAATTGAAAGCAGGTTCGGTCCGTACGAACTATACATAACCGAGGTTTACACCAAGGGCAGCGTCGATAAGATTTTGAACCAGCTCTTCAGCGAGCTTGAGTACAAAACCAAAGTCAATCGATACCTGATGGACCGATACGATTGGGACGTGTTCGCAACGCACTATTGGGGAACTGATCGCTTTCAACACGAGCTGTGGCACTTGCTGGACGAGACTCACCCCTTCTTCGACCGTAAGGAGCACGACGCCAACATCGGCCGCATTCACAAGTACTGGCGCGCCGTCGATTCGACGCTCGGCGAGTTATTTGACTCGGTTGAAAGCGACGCGTCGGTCTACCTTGGTTCTGATCACGGTTTTGGCCCGATCAAAAAGTTTCTGTGCTTCAACGTGTGGCTGATCGAAGAAGGGCTGCTGGTGCTTAAGCGAGATGCAATGACACGCTTCAAGCGCACGTTGTTCAGTCTCGGCCTAACACCGGATTTTGCCTACCGGTCGGCAATGAAGATGGGACTCGCGCATTTGAGATTGTCAGTGGGCGTGACGAACCGTTCGAAGCTGATGAAGCTGGCGAACTCGTTGATGCTTTCGCTTGGAGATGTCGACTGGTCGCGCACGGTTGCGTTTTCCAAGGGAAATTACGGACAGATTTTTGTCAACCTGCGAGGTCGCGAGGCAAAAGGAATAGTCGAGCCAGGGGCTGAATATGAATCGGTGATGAAACGCGTGATCGAGAAGCTGCGATCTCTCAACGATCCCGAAACTAGACAGCCTCTTATTGGGCCGATCTGGCGTCGCGAAGATCTTTACAGGGGCCCGCACACCCAGCTATCTCCGGACATACAATTCTTGCCAGGTGACATGTCAAACAAGCCGCTCGGCACGCTTGATCTCACGTCCAACAAGTTTATAACTCCGGTCTATGGCAACTCCGGCGATCATCGAATGCACGGGATCATGCTCGGCCGCGGCCCGGAGTTGAAGTGCGGCGCTCAGGTGCAAGGTGCGCGGATCATTGATTATGCTCCAACCATCTTGCATTCGTTCGGTGTAGAGGTGCCCGTGGATATGGACGGCCGCGTGTTAGAAGAAATTTTCACCGAACAGTACATGGCTCTGAACCCGGTGAGAAAATCTGAAGCGCTCGATGTCGATTACAAGACGCCCGAACAGGCGCCTCTGATGACCGACGACGAGAGCGAAGAGATTCGCCAGCGACTGAAAGGTCTCGGATATCTCGGATAGTTCGTGTATCATTGACGACGTCGACCGCGATAAGCCAGCCTGTCATACCCAACATTGGAGCAAGAAATGAAGCGAACAATTATGCTTTGCAGTCTGCTGACAGTCATTTCGTCTCTGATCTTCGCACAGGCAACCAGCAACAAGTCTCGCGAGACCCAGGACAAAGAAGCTTTGACAAAGCTGACTGATGTCCTAACCAACGCCAAAACCAAGCGTGACATCGCCGCGCTTGATCGTTTGCTGGGAGACGAATACATCCTGACGAACCCGGCTGGTTTGGTTGCAAACAAGTCCGAATACCTCGATGGCGCGAGAGCGGACACTGCGAACTATGAATCGGTCACCAACTACGATCAGGTTGTGAAGATATACGGCGACACGGCGGTCGTGGCCGGAGCGACTAATGTGAAAGGACGCTTCGACGGGCACGACATCGGCGGGCAGTTTCGATTCACTCACGTATTCGTGAAGAGAGAAAATCGCTGGCAGGCTGTCGCGACGCAGTTGACGCGGATTATCCAGCAGTAGCAGGGTTAGAATTACTGGATAGCTATGCCCTTCGAAACCATCTCAGCCGTGTTGCCGGCATACAACGAAGAAGAGAACATTGAGACTGCCGCGACACGATTGGCTGAAGTTTTCCGCGCGCTCGGCTTCCGCGACTGGGAAGTGATAATCGTCGACGATGGCTCTCAGGACCACACTCCCGAGATCGCCGATCGCCTTGCCGCTGAAGACGCCGAGCACGTTCGCGTCTTTCATCACAACCCAAATCGAGGATATGCCGATGCGCTGAAGACAGGATTTACCAACGCGCGTCATCAACTGATCTTCTACACCGACTCTGACAATCAGTTTGACGTGCGCGAGATCGCCAACCTGTTGCCGCTCATTGACGGCGCCGACATCGTTAATGGGTTTCGAATCTATCGCTTCGACCCGCTGACTCGCCTGGTGTTATCCTGGGGTTTCAATCTGTTGGTGAGGATCATTTTCAGAATCAAGGTTCGCGATATCGATTGCGCGTTTAAGCTCTTTCGCCGAGAAGTGTTTGATAAGGTAACCATCGAATCAAAGAAGTTTTTCGTGGACGCGGAGATGCTGGCCAAAGCAAGATACTTCGGATTTCGAATGAGGGAAGTAGGAGTGCGGCACTATCCGCGACCGGCGGGACGCTCAACCGTTCGGCCCAGTCACATCCCCTCGACGCTGTTGGAAATCGCGCGTATGTGGATCAACATCCATTCAAGACCTCGAGGTAAACGCAAATGACACCGCAAGGCGCCGAGCGAGTTATGTCAGAAGTTAAAGCGCCGAGATCTCACGGGCGCGTCAACCTCGCTGGTCTCGCCCAGGCGCTGATTGGTATCAGCGCGCTGGCGTTGGTAGTCATAAAGTCCGACGCACACGGGTTGTCGGAAGCGATCAAGAACACGCGCGTCGGTTACTTGCCGCTCGCGGTTGCGGCGTCATTCGCGGTCACGTGGCTGATGGCTTATCGCTGGAACCTGATTCTGTCTGCGCGAGACCGGAGCTTCAAAACGCGCAGGTTGTTTGTCTATTACCTGATTGGAATTTTTTTCACCAACTTTGTGCCCGGCGGAGGCGTGAGCGGTGACGTGGCGCGTCTGATCTACATTGATCGCGAAGTGCGCGACAAGGCATTCGTATTGTCGACGCTGGTGTACGAGCGGTTGGTTGGAGTGTTCACGCTGTTGTTCATCGGTCTGGCGGCGACGCTGATGACTAATGCTTACGCCCAAACCGAACCGGCAATCTACGTCAGCGAGGCGGTGCTGGCGCTTGCGTTTGCTGCGATTGTTACGCTGATGAGCGATTACGTCTCGACGAGGCTAGCTCGAATGATCAGAGCCGCCGGAACGCGGATTAGGATCAAGCGCGCCGCGGAAGCGGCAGCGCGGACGCTCGAAGCAGTGTCGGAACTGCGTCGGCGACCGAACTTGTTAATCCGCACAACTGCGGTTTCGGTCGCGATCAGAATCGTATGGAGTCTTGGGTGTTATGCAGTAGCGTGGGCGATGGGATTGTCGATCGGATTACTGACGTTGTTCGCATTCATCTCGCTGGTTGATCTGGTAAGGCTGATGCCGATATCGGTAGGCGGGCTAGGCGTGCGAGAGTGGGCAGTCATAGGGCTCTTCGGAAGCATCGGGATCGCGCGCGAGCAGGCGCTGACGTTTTCGATTCTCGCATTCGCCCCGATTTACTTGAACGCAATTGTCGGAGGGATTTTGTATGTCTCGAGGGCAAGACTCAAGAGCGCGTCACAGGCCGAGCTTGAACCGCGATTCTGATCTCAGCAATGTTTGCCACGTGCCGTCGAATTTTATTTGTCGCCGTTGACATGAGTAGAAAGAATAACCGACGTTGCGTCGCACCGTTGGAATCAACCTGATCTTATGTATCGGAATAATAAAGTTGCAGTGGTGATGCCGGTTCACAACGAGCAGGCTCACGTCGCGCGAGCGATCGAACGTGTGCCGGCCTTCGTCGATCTGATAGTTGCGGTCGACGACGGAAGCAGCGACCAAAGTGTATCGACGGTCTTGAGGATTTCTGACCCTCGCGTGACGCTGCTCAGGCATGCCAACAACCGCGGTGTTGGGGCCGCGACGAAGACGGGATATCGACACTGCCTTACCGCTCACGTTGATCTTATCGGTGTGATGGACGGTGATGGGCAGATGGACGGTCGAGATCTTCCGCGATTGCTCGACGCGGTCATCGACGGAGCAGACTACGCCAAAGGAAACCGCTTTCTTGAGGAGAAGACGATCGGGAGAATGCCGCTGCATCGTTACATCGGCAATCGCGTTTTCAGTCGGCTCGCGCGCCTCGCTGCATCATTCGGCGACAGTCTCGACTCGCACTGCGGCTACACGGTGATTCGCCGTGAGTCGCTCGAGTGTTTGGACTTGGATGAGTTGTATGATCGTTACGGCTTTCCAACTGAAATGTTCTTCGCCGCACGCCGTTCGGACTTTCGCATCCAGAGCGTCGCGGTTAGTTCTGTCTATTCGGACGAGGTATCCGGCGTTAACCCGTTTACGATCGTGCCGACGATACTCTGGTTGATACTGAGAAATTATCTTCGAAGACTGGCTCTTGCCCGACGGCGACGAGGTCTATTCGCCTTCAGCCGCGGCGAGGCTGAAGCGATCGGGTACCGACTTGACGCGTAATCAGAAACCAACCGTTCTGATCCTGACGAGTTCGTTTCCGCGATCGGCTGGCGATGAGACCTGCGGTTATATTCGCGACTTCGCGCGCAGTCTCGCGGCAGCGAGTGAGACTCCAGGAATACCACCCACGGCAGTGGGTGGATCGTTCAATTCCAGCCTACCAACGAAGGCACCGGCTTCTTCCTCTGTTCGTCTCCTCTCCCGCGCGCCCCTCGCAGCGCGAGGGGCGCGCGGGAGAGGAAAGTACGGAATGCCCAGAACTCCCGCTAGTAGGTTGAGTCTGAACAATCCACCCACTGCCGTGGGTGGTATTTTCACACCGCAAGAGTTCGACGTTATTGTTTTGGCGCCGCCTGATCGTTATGCCACACAATGGCCTTCGGATTCGTTCACACTCGTTAGATCGAGATCGATAGTGCCGCTCGCGCTCGATCCCTTTCAGGCAAGGAACGACCTGAATCAGCTGACCCGTGCGAGCGCGTTAGCCAAGGTTGCGGCATTTATTTCGCTCTTGTGCTTCCTGGCCCGGGCGTTCGTACTGGGATCGCGCGCGGATGTTATTTGCTCGCACTGGATGGTGCCCTGCGGCCTGATCGGCGCTCTGATCTCACGCTTGCTCGGAAAAGAACACGTCGTTATAGAACATTCGGGCGCGTTGCATCTTCTGAGGCGCATGCGCGGCGTGAGGCTAATTGCACGTTTCATCG
>WNGG01020623.1_pt1 | contig 10443 bp, 12 predicted proteins | sample 5400661 | NCBI WGS metagenome assembly WNGG01 (sample SAMN13153372, study PRJNA577476) | soil metagenome | isolation source: 100 cm soil or saprolite under Garry oak tree replicate 1 | place: USA:California | collected 2016-06-15
GCAACCTTATATGCACACGGGCGGCTTCTCGACCTTGGAAAGCGCGCTCGCCGAGCTGAAGCGGTTGAGTGCGCTTGCAAGAACCCGGCAGGTTCGCGAGGGCGATGAGGAGCTCGCGCGGATCCAGATCTCTGATGCTGATATCGCGCCGCTTGTGGCCTTCCTCAAAACTCTCAACGAAGATTTGAAATGAAAGGACTAGACGAGTGACAACCGAGCGCGATATCTGTTAGGTTGTGGCTTCGGCGATGCCACGATTACGCGGAATCCTGCTGTTGACCTTTTGGTTCACCTCCATCGCGCTCCTGGCGCCGTTACTGATCCTGCTCGTTCTCATAACCAAGAACGAAAACTTTATCTATTCGCCCGTCCGATTGTTCATTCGCGCCGGCCTGGCTATGGTCGGCGTTAAAGTTGAAGTGTCGGGACTCGAACGACTGGACCCCCGCCAAACTTACATCTTCACGCCCAACCATCAGAGCTTGATCGAAGTGCCGCTGTGCGTGACGTACTTCAAACGCAACATCGCATATCTTGGAAAAAAAGAGGTGTTCAAGTATCCGATCTTCGGCTACGGCATACGATTGATTGGCATGATTCCCGTCGATCGCAGCAACACTCAGGCGGCGATTGAAAGCGCGAGGCAAGCCACCGAAAATCTACGGCGAGGTAAGTCGTACGCGGTTTATCCGGAGGGCACTCGCTCGCCTGATGGGCGATTGCTGCCGTTCAAAAAAGGCGCGTTTATGATGGCGATCGATGCCGGCGTGCCGGTTGTCCCGGTTACGATTTCGGGCGCTACCCAGATAATGCCAAAACGTCAGATCAAAGTATTCCCGTCGGTGGTTCGAATAACGGTTCACGATCCGATCAGCACAAAGAGTTATTCGAGAGAAAACGTTGCGGAACTTGTGGAGTTGACGCGGGCAAAGATTCTGTCGACGCTCAGTGAGGGCGAAGCTCCAGCGAAGTCGCGCCGCAGGAGTCAGTCGCAAGGCGGTATCGAGCAGGCGGCGGAATGTCAGCCCGGTTCCAGAACGCACAATCGGTAAACGCCTACATCCAAACGCAAGGCATAGCCTTCATCGACCAAGGCGTGGTGCCCCAATCCTGCGTCAGCACGCGACAGCCCGGTTACTCGCGACAACTCGCCTCGCAAGGTCAACGCCGCGCCTTGGAGAAATGCCCGAGCCAGTTCGCGCAGCGCTTCCTTTCGTGTCACCTTCATCGAAAGCTCTTTCGGGAAGCGCCCCTCCGCAAGTATCCAGATGTAAGTGAACGTCGGCTCGTAAACCACTTCGCCTGGAATGACTTTCATCGTTCGCTGCAACTCGTCGATCGCTCGGGTGAACCTGGCGCGGTCAGTCACGCCGGACGCTTCTCTCAAATCACGAGTAGCCATCTCCCACTCGCGACGAAGCACCCTGAGGATCGCTCGCGCTCCAGGCGAGAGAAGCTCAGACTCCTTTCTTCGCGCGATGCCCCACAGCGCATTGAAATGCGGAATCAATCGTGGAGCGATGAATGTAGATCGGCCCCTGACCAGCTTCGCGTAATAAACTCGTCCCCGCCGCATCACTTCGTCTTTGATGTGCCAAGCGAGATTAGCCTCGGGGTCTTTCTGAACGTGACGCGGCATGTATGCATCGCGCCGCCCGCATACGGCGATGTATAACGAGGGGCCGGGACTCCGCGCGTCGGTCAACGTCGAGCAGAAGCCAAGGCTCTCGATGAGGCGTTCCGCTTCGAGGGCGGTTTCGATTCGCAGCTCCGGCATGCGCCGCCAGGTATGATCGCGGTATGCTTCGATTTCTTCTGGCAGGCTCAGAGACATTGAGAGCAGTCATGCTAGGTGCGAGAGAGAGCATATGCAACGGCCGTTGAAGCTCGCCGACTCCGGCGCCAAGGGATCTGATGTCTCGATCAGTTTTGGTGCGGGCCTCTATTGACATCCGTAGTAGAATGAAAACCGGACGATGACCCTGATCGTCCGATGTTTCAGTTCGGCCCCACGATCAAACTCGAAGCTGACAGCTCGAAGGCCTAGCGTGCGCCCTCTGCGCTTCGCTCTTTGCCCCACACTCATTGGGAGGTCTGCAGCAGATGTTTGTTGTGAACAGCATTAGCGCTTCTGTGGTTGAGATCAAGAGCTCATATCCAGACCAGTGGGTCGCAATTGCAGTTAGAAAGACTGACGCCGATGGACTTCCGTCGGCAGGGGAAGTTCTCGTCCACGATCCGGATGAACAGATGGTGTGGCCCGCACTCACATTGGGCGAAGACGATGATCTGATTTACGTCTTTCATACTGGCCGCCAAAAGATCACGCAACCGCTTGATCTTCCCTGTCAATGAATGTCCTTCAATAGTGCTTCCAAGTCACCATAATCGTATGGCGGCCTCTTGCGAACCGCGAGCACGTCGACAATCAGTTCTGCTTCCGAAATCGTGTAAACGATTCGCCATCTGTCGAGCGCAGCCGGCACAGCTCTCGATCGAGACCAGGAGCCGTCAAAACCTTGATTCGCGAGGGGCGCGGATCGGACGCAAACGCTTGCACCGCCCGTCTGACTCGCTGTCTGATTCTTCCCGGAAGACCCTTGATCTCTTTAAATGCTCGCGGCGTGGTGTAAAACCTTGTAGCGGCTCACTTCAGTTCAGCCTCCACAGCATCCCATTCCAACCAGCCTGCCTTTTCACGGTCGCCGCCAGCGGCTTTCAGCTCCGCGATAGCTTCTTTTGCGATGTCGACGTCTTCAAGCGTCTGTATCCACTCGATAACAGCTTCCCAGTCATCGGCGTTTACGAGCGCAAATCGTTTACCCTTGACGGTTACGAACTGAACGGATTGTAACGCTTCCAATGCAGTCATTTAGATTCCTCCGTCTCGACCTCAAAGCAAGTTTGGCTTAGCATCGGTATCTCTGCACCAACTGCTATTGAGGCTTGAGGAGACCGAGCAAAATGAAGGCTAACGCACTTTGGGATTACATCTACTTTGGAACCTGCTTGCGCTATTTACGAGACTCGCAGCCTGAGGACAAGAAGTGGTCAGTTCGCTAAAGCGTAAAAAAGTGAGTCACGCTTGAACTATTTCTTCCTCTTCTGCACCTCAGACAACATCTTCTCGGCGCTGCTGTTCTGGAACTCCAGATTCTGCGCGTTCATTTGAATCGCCTTTTTGAACTCGTCTTCCGACTTGGACCAATCCTTCTTATTCTTTGACTGCGAATAAACAATCGCAAGATTCAGATGCGGCAACGCGCTGTTGGGATCAAGCTTCATCGCCCGCTCGATGTCTTTCGTGCCGTCTTTTTCACCCTTCATAACTCGCGCGAGCCCGAGACCCGCAACCGCACTGGCGTTGTTCGGCTCAATCGCGATCGCCTTTTGATAAGCGTCTATCGCCTCTTTGTACTTGCCTTCGGCGTAATACGACGAGCCAAGCGCCGTATAAGCCGACGCCCATTTCGGCTCACTCTGGGTAACTTTGATCAGAGTTGTTTCCGCCCCGCTGGCGTCCCCGGATGCCAACATCACAATCCCCAACTGATACCGCGTTGCGGTCATTGCTTCATCGAGCTTGAGAGAGGTCTCAAACTCTGCGCGTGCCGCCGCGGGCGCGGTCGAGCTTGAACCATCGCCTTGCCCCCCGGCTTCGCCCTTCGCGGAGCCGGTTTGCCAGTCGCGCAACGCGATCGCGCCCCTCAGATAGGCGGCTTCAGCTTGCGTTCGAGTGTCGTCCTTCTTCAACCCAAGCGAGACCGCAGTCGCATCTAGAGCTCGCGCCATCTGATCCCGAGTGACCGCCCGCCAGCTCATAACCGTTTGAGCAATCAGCGCCGGCACACCCTCAACGAGTTTGGCCGCCAGCACGCTCTTGAGCGTGGTCACCTCGGGGCGATCGCCGTACGCGGCTGTCAGCTTATTCAACAACTCGAGGGCGTTGGGGCTCTCCGGTCCGATAAGTTTCCCGCTTCCAACAAGCGAGTTGAAGTCTCTGATGTAATCATCGAGCTTTGGCTCCAGCTTGAAGACTATCGTCGGGGCCTCGCTTCCGGCATCGAACCCGCGCACTTTGGCGTTGTAGCCATCCTTCCGCACTTCTATCGTGTAGTGGGCCAGCGGTATCTTATCAAATTGGATCTTGCCCTCGGAGCTTGTTACGCCGCGCTCTTCTCCATTAATTAACACTGTCGACCCGCCAGGATCGGTCAAGACTGTGAGCATTACCGTCACCGGCGTCGGTTCCTTGGTCGCAGGCTTGGACTTTCCGGTCGTGGGCTTCCCTTTTGTTCCCGTGGGCCTGCCGGTTGGGTCTTGAGCAAAAGCGATCGCGCACAGCACAACAGTGAGGAAAACAACAAGGGCCATGAGGCCCATCGATTCGATGAAAGATTTCTTGTGCAGCATAGGGATACCTCGGTGCGCAATTATACCGCAGCTCGCGAAAGCTACCAACTGGAACCAGCCAGTGGTCAGTGCTTCAGCGACCACTTACCACTGGCCACTAGCTGCCCTCCGTAGTAGAATCCGTTCTGCTCTCAAGCGGGTCGGAGATTGCCATGCCGGAAGTCAAAATATACACGACCGGTTGGAGCGCTGATTGTGATCACGCCAAGCGCTTCCTCGACGATGAGGGAATCTTCTATGAGGAAGTGAATATCGAGCAATCAGTCGAAGGAGCGCGCTTCGTCGAGCAAGTCAACAAAGGGAAGCGGATCGTGCCGACGTTTGACATAGATGGTACGGCCTTCAGCGTCAAACCGTTTGATTGGAAAAAGCTTCAAGCTGAGCTTGAAAGATTAGGCGTTGAAGAAACAGAGTGATAGTGTCGTCCGCGCCGCCAGCCAAAGACAAATGTCTCAACTAAGCTTCCTCGAACAACTCGCCGCCAAGCGTCGACCCCAGTCGGTATCCGAGCTTACCGCGCGTCTGAGAAACTTCGTCGAGCGCGAGTTTGCGGATTTATACGTTGAAGGCGAGATCTCGAACTTTCGGCGCCACACCTCGGGCCACTGGTATTTCTCGCTTAAAGATGACGCTGCTTCGCTCCGTTGCGCGAGCTTTCGCATGCAGAACCGAATGATTCGCTTCATGCCCGAAGATGGTTTGCACGTAATCGCTCGAGGGCATCTTTCGATTTACGACGCGCGAGGGGAGTATCAGCTCATCGTCGAATACATGGAGCCGGTCGGGGCGGGCGCGCTACAGCTTGCGCTCGAGCAATTAAAGAAGCGCCTCGCTGACGACGGATTGTTCGCTATCGAACGCAAGCGACCACTGCCCATCCTGCCACGCACAATTGGCGTGGTGACCTCTCCTACAGGCGCGGCGATTCGCGATATCCTGCGAGTTCTGAAGCGCCGCAACGAGGCAGTGAGCGTGCTAATAGCACCGGTCAGAGTCCAGGGGGACGGGGCGGCTTCTGATATCGCGCGAGCGATTAAGCTACTGGCCTCGCGCACCGAGGTCGACGCGATAATCGTAGGGCGGGGTGGCGGGTCGATTGAAGACCTCTCGTGCTTTAACGACGAGGCTGTCGCGCGAGCCCTCTACACGTCGCGAGTGCCGGTGATTTCCGCCGTGGGTCACGAGACCGATTTCACAATTGCCGATCTGGTCGCCGACCTGCGCGCCTCGACTCCGTCGGCAGCGGCGGAGATGGTATCGAGCGTCCGCGATGAAATGTGCGCTCGAATCGCGGGTCTCGTGGACGACATGAAGAAAGCGGTGCGTTATCGACTGCTCGCGTTGCGCAGCGGCTTGACGGACCTCGAATCGAGCCGGGCTTTCTTGCGCGTTCCATCGCGAATACGAGAGTACGCCCAGCGAATAGACGATGCGGTCTATGCCTTGGAATCGTCTCTGGGAGCCGCTTTGAAGGCAGTTCGTGCGCGTTACGGCGCGCTTGCGTTCCGTTTGAGCGAAGCCGATTTGCGACGCGGGTTAGTTGAACGTCGCGGCAGCCTAGCCGAGGTCGGCGGGAGGCTCAACACAAGCGCGCGCGTAATGCTAAACACAAGAGGTGAACGCGTCTCACTGGCGGCCGGCAAGCTGGACTCGCTCTCGCCTCTTGGCGTGCTCGCTCGTGGTTACGCGATCGCTTTTGATTCCGAAGGAAGAGTCCTCAAGCGCGCCGATGATGTCAACTCTGGCGAACTTGTGCGCGTGCGCCTCTCAAAAGGAGAGATGGATTGCACGAAGAACTAGCCTGTACGGGCCGCCCTCCGCGGTCGCCCCTTTCCCGCAGGGTGGTTTCTCCAAATACGGCCCGCCACGAAGGCCGCCCACACCGGGTAATCAATCCAAACGGCCGCCGTGCTTGACTACCAACTCGATTCGGCGGCGCGGCACCAGAGCGCTCTTGGCGTGCTCATCGGTGCTGAAAATCTCCTGAGCGATATTGTCGCGAATGTACTGAAGGAAGTTTTCAAACTCGCGCTGCATGCGATTCATCTTCTCACGCATGTTCAGAATGATCTCGACGCCGGCAAGGTTCACTCCCAGGTCTCGAGTGAGATTGAGTATCAGTTCGAGTCGCTCGACATCTTCTTCCGTGTAATAGCGGGTTCCCTTAGCGGATCGCGAGGGCTTGATCAAGCCTTCGCGCTCGTATAGACGAAGCGTCTGCGGGTGGACGCCATACTCTTCAGCCACCACACTGATCGTATACTTTTTTACTTTTCGTTTGGCCATTGCTGCTCGTTCGCGGTTCGGTGTACGTCGTCGCTCTTTCCTCCGGTCTTAGTCGTCCCCCGTTCCTCGTCCTGCTTGTACTCAATTGCCTGGCGCTTTCCGTCGATGAGCATTGCATCCAGTCCTAACGCGCCGGCCCGAACGAACTGATTGATCTTTCCCTGGTTGGCGGTTAAATCATTTTCCCATTCCTGAATGCCGCCTGCTCGCAGGCTGGGAGCGCCTCGCTCGCGCAACCGAAATCGTTGGCCTGACTGTGTGCCCGGCGGAATTCTCAACAACGCCTTGCCGTCGACGGTGTGCACTTCTATCTTCGCCCCGAGTGCCGCTTCGGGGACGGTAATCGGCACCGTGCAATAAATATTATCGCCCTGTCGCGCGAGGTGAGGATGCTCACCGACTCTGGTGTCTACGTAGAGGTCGCCGACCCCACCGCCTGGTTTCCCCGCGTGCCCTTTGCCGGGGATGCGAATACGTGAACCGGTGTCAACTCCCGCCGGTATTGAAACCCTAATCGCTTCTCGAGCCCGCACGACGCCAGCGCCTTTGCAAGCCGAGCAGACGATGCCACCTGTTTCACCGATTCCGCTACATGCGTGACAGGTCTCGTTGCGATCAACCTCAATCTCCGCGGACAGTCCACTCATCGCCTGTTCGAAGGAAACGCTGAGCGTATGCTCGATGTCGTCGCCGCGCGCGGCTTCTTCCCCCGGCTGCGAAGCACGAGGGCGAATATTGCCAAACATCTCCGAGTAAAGGTCGCGGAAATCAGCCGAATCCAAATTGACAAAATCCAAATTGCGCTCGCCCGCTCGCACTCCCGCGGCTGATTGTTCAGAGTAGTAACCGTAGCGATCGTAAATGTCGCGCTTCTTGGGATCGGACAGAACGTCGAACGCCTCGGAGACCTGCTTGAAGCGATCTTCTGAATCCGTGCTTCCGGGGTTGACGCCGGGGTGATGCCGCCGCGCAAGTTTGCGATACGCTTTCTTTATGTCCTCAGCCTTCGCGTTGCGCGGCACACCTAACAGCTTGTAGTAGTCGGTACCTGGCATGGCGATGCGTGATGCGTGAAACGTAATGCGTGATCTCGTGTCACGTTTCACGCATCACTTCTCACGCATCACTCTCACTTCTTATCTTCATCGACCTTGACGAAGTCGGCGTCGATCACGTTATCGTCGCCGCCCGAGCTCCCCGCGGCTGCACCCGAAGCGCCCGTTCCACCGGATTGTCCGCCAGTCTGCGACGCTTGCTGATACATGATCTCGGCGAGCTTATGCGTCGACTTGACCAATCTATCGTATGCAGCATTGATCTCATTCACATCGCTTGAATCAAGCTTGCTCTTAGCTTCAGCGACTGCTGCTTCGATATCGCTGACGGTTGAGGCGTCAACTTCGTTAACAATGCCGTTCGCGTCGATGTCAAACGTTACCTCGATCTGAGGCACGCCCCGAGGAGCCGGCGGAATGCCCACAAGATGAAACTTGCCAAGCGTCCGGTTCTGCGTCGCTATCGAGCGCTCGCCTTGAAGCACGTGCACCTCAACCGACGTCTGGCTGTCTGAAGCCGTCGAGAAGATTTCCGACTTGCGAGTCGGGATGGTCGTGTTGCGCTCGATCAGTTTTGTGAACACGCCGCCGAGAGTCTCGATGCCGAGGCTTAGCGGCGTCACGTCAAGCAGAAGCAGGTCCTTCACTTCGCCGCCCAAAACGCCAGCCTGAATGGCAGCGCCCACCGCGACCACTTCGTCGGGGTTAACACCTTTGTGAGGCTCGCGCCCGAAGAACTCCTTCACCATCTGCTGAACCTTCGGTATGCGAGTCGATCCGCCGACCAACACCACTTCGTCGATCTTGTCCGGTTTCAAACCCGCGTCCTCAAGCGCCGCGCGGCACGGGCCAGTAGTGCGCTGAAGGATATCGTCGACAAGCTGCTCGAACTTCGAGCGAGTGAGCTTCATCACCAGATGTTTCGGGCCTGACTGATCCGCTGTGATGAACGGCAGGTTGAGCTCCGTCTCCATCGTCGAAGACAGTTCGATCTTTGCTTTCTCAGCCGCTTCCTTCAGTCGTTGCAACGCCATCTTGTCTTTCGACAGATCAATGCCCTGGTCCTTTCGGAATTCCTCGATGATCCAATCGATGATGCGTTGATCGATGTTGTCGCCGCCAAGATGCGTGTCGCCGTTGGTCGACTTCACCTCGACCACGCCCTCTCCAACTTCCAGGATCGAGATGTCGAACGTCCCGCCCCCGAAGTCAAATACAGCGATTGTTTCGTCTTTCTTCTTGTCCAGCCCGTATGCGAGCGCTGCGGCTGTCGGCTCGTTCACAATTCGCATGACCTCGAGACCCGCAATCTTGCCCGCGTCCTTTGTTGCCTGTCTCTGAGAGTCGTTGAAGTAAGCCGGAACGGTGATGACCGCCTGGGTTACCTTCTGCCCGAGATAATCCTCGGCCGCCTGCTTGAGCTTTTGAAGAATCATCGCCGAGATCTCCGGCGGAGACCACTCCTTATCTCCCGCCGATACCCTTACGTCGTTTCCGGTCCTGCTGACTTTATAAGGCACCATCTTCATTTCTTCGGTCACTTCATCGAAGCGGCGGCCCATGAAGCGCTTTATTGAGTAGACTGTGTTCTCGGGATTGGTGACCGACTGGCGCTTGGCAACCTGCCCTACCAATCGGTTGCCGTCCTTAGTGAAAGCCACCACCGAAGGGGTCGTCCGAGAGCCTTCGGCGTTTGTGATGACGGTCGGTTCTCCGCCCTCCATAACAGCAACTACTGAGTTAGTCGTGCCTAGGTCAATTCCTATTATCTTACCCATTTCCTGTTAATGCCTCCAGATTTGAAATCAACTGAATCTTAATATCTGAGCGATTCACTGTCAAGTTTGTTATAGAGCTTGGCCTCAAGAACACATGTAACTCTGGTTTACTCCTTGAGGATGACCGACCGATGGGGGGGATTAGGCACGGATGCGGCTGCGTTTCAATATGAGCAATCCCCGGATCACGTATTCGGTCCCGGATAAAATGATGCCCGCTGTCACAACCAAATACAAATACGGCAGCAAAAAGGCTAAGCGTTCAGTCGTATTGAAAATGAGGAAACACGTGATCAGGCCCAGCTCTAAGAACGTGTTAAGCTTGCCAAGCAAACTCGGCGTAAACTCGTTGAACCTAGTCATGAAATAAACCACAAGCGATCCGATGACGATCACGAAGTCTCTGGCCACAACCGCAACCGCAAGCCAAATCGGAATTGATGGGAGGCCAGCTCGAGGTATCGCCATAACCACAAAGGCGGCGGTGGTGAGCAGCTTGTCGGCCAAAGGATCGAGCAAGCGACCCAGGTGGGACTGCTGCCGGAAGGCTCGCGCGACGTAACCGTCTGCGACGTCGGTCAGACTAGCTAGGAAAAAGACCCCCAGAGCCAGGCCAAAGCGCCCTTGCAACACGAAGTAAATGAACGGGAGTATGAGCAGGATTCGAAAGGCCGTGAGTATGTTTGCTGTGGTCCACGGGCCCCGATTTCTTGGTGTATTAGGTTCGCAATCGGCTGACATTCCCGGCAGCGGATTATATGAGCCTGAGAGCCGCTGGGGCAAATAGTTGAGATTGCCGATTCGTGGAGCCGAGGGAAAAGATAAAAAAAAGAGGACGAGAACTGCACATCCAGCGTCTCGTCCTCTACCATTCCGCTCACTTCAGGAATTGAGGAGGCACCTCAATTGCT
>WNGG01032168.1_pt1 | contig 10440 bp, 9 predicted proteins | sample 5400661 | NCBI WGS metagenome assembly WNGG01 (sample SAMN13153372, study PRJNA577476) | soil metagenome | isolation source: 100 cm soil or saprolite under Garry oak tree replicate 1 | place: USA:California | collected 2016-06-15
CAGTGGTGGTCTTGCCGCAACCACTCTCTCCCACTAGTCCGAAAATTTCTCCAGGTTTGAGGGTGAATGAGACTCCGTCAACGGCGTGGACGGATAATTTCTCTCTCTGGAATATTTTCTGTATCAGGGGTCCTCTGACGGGATAGTATACTCTTAGGTTCTCGACATCCAGTAGTGGCTTGTCGGAATCTTGTCCGGTAGTTGAGGGGGTTATCAGAGGAAATCCTTTCCGAAAAGGCATGCGGCGAGCTGATCTTGGCGAAACTGGTCTAGGGGTGGAATCTTCTCTCTACACACTGCCTGCGCGTATGGACAGCGAGGATGAAAGCGACAGCCGGTGGGTGGAGACACGAGGTCGGGGGGTGCGCCGTCGATCGAGTGAAGTTCCTTTGTGTCAAGATGAATAATCGATTGCAACAAGAGCCTAGTGTACGGGTGGATCGGTCTGGTGAAGATGTCGTCAACTGTTCCTACTTCCACAATTTTTCCTGCATAGAATACGGCCACTCTATCGCATACTTCTGCAACAATGCCGAGGTTGTGAGTAATCAGGAGGAGGGACATCTTGTACGTCCGCTTCAAGTCTTCAAGAATCTCGAGGATTTGGGCCTCTACGATTACGTCAAGAGATGTTGTTGGCTCGTCCGCGACTAGCAGCGATGGATTGAGAACCAGAGCTAGTGCTATCATGATGCGCTGTCGCATCCCCCCTGAGAATTCGTGCGGATAGTTGCTTATGCGGGACTCTGGGACCCGCATTGAAGCTAACGCGGCTTCCGCTCTCGCCAGAGCTTCTTGCCTCGAGACTCGTTGGTGAGCCTTTATCGTTTCAACGAAGTGATCCTCGATCGTCATTAGGGGGTTGAGCCGAGTCACCGGATCTTGAAAGATGAGGGCAATTTCCTCTCCACGAATGTGCCTGATTCTCGCTTTATCTAGTTGGCCAAGCTCTCTCCCTCGAAAAACTAAGCGACCCTTTACCTCGGTGCGCGGGGGAAGTATTTCTAGAACGGCTTTTCCGAGAGTAGACTTTCCGCTTCCGGTCTCCCCAACTATCCCGATAGATTCCCCGCTGGCCACGTCCAGACTAATATTGTCAAGCGCGTGCACATATCCTCTCTGGGCCGCGTAATGAACCGAGAGATCTTGAACACTGAGTAACGGGTCCGACTATGCTCTCCCCTTTTTTAGGAGGGGGTTGATCAGATCGTTCAGTCCTTCACCCAGAAAGCTCAACCCAACCGTGAGAGTGATGATCATCAGACCAGGGAAGAAAGAGGTCCACCAGACTCCGTCCGTGAGGAATTGTTGAGCGACGCTCAGGTCCAATCCCCAGTCTGGGGTTGGAAGTTGTATTCCAAGTCCGAGGTAGCTGAGACCCGCTGCGGTGAGAATTGCATCAGCGGCACTTAGGGCAAAGATGACGGGTATGGTTATGAGGACGTTGTAAGCAATGTAGACCCACATGATCGTCCAAGGTCTAGCTCCGAGACTCCGCGCGGCTTCGACGTAGGTTTCCTCTCTGACAGAGAGTGTCTGGTTCCTGGTAACCCGGTAGTAGAGGGGAATGTAGATGACGGTGATTGCTATGCCTATGTTGAACGGTCCCTTGCCGAGCATTGCTGCTACTAGGGCCGCTAAGAGTAGGCCAGGGAAAGCATATACTGAGTCCATAACAAGTAGGATTGCCTTGTCGATTGATCCTCCAACGTACCCAGAGTAGAGGCCTACCGGGAACCCCACGGCAAGGGCGAGGATCACTCCGATAGCCATCACCTCGAGCGAGGTTTGTGCCCCCCATAGGACTCGGCTGAATACGTCTTGGCCGAGGTTGTCGGTTCCCATCCAGTGGTTGAAACTGGGAGCTTGGTTGGGAGGCGTCAGAAATTGTGCGTAAGGTCCTTGGGCCGGGTAGGGAGCTAAGACCGGCGCAAGCACCGCGATTAGGGTGAATACAACGAGAATTCCGAGGCCGATCCAGCTCATAACTCCCGCAAGTGTCCGACGTTTCTCTAGCATAGGAAGCATCAATCGTCCCAGGAAGGAGCGAGGGAGGATTGGCTGGGTCTTTTGCTGGTTGGTCGCGTGACCGGACGCTTCTGTCAGTATCTCACCCTCGGATCGATAACGCCGCTGAGAATATCCACAAGGATCGAAATCAGTACGATAATGAAACTGAAGACTATGATCGTTCCCTGTATTAGGGGATAGTCTTGGACCTCTATCGAGTCTATTAGCAGCCTTCCCATGCCGTCCCAGTTGAAGGTCGTCTCAGTAAGGACCGCTCCAGCGAAGAGTATTGCAAACTCGAGCCCGAGTACAGTAATGACTGGGATGAGGGCGTTCTTGAAAGCATATCGTAAGATGATAGTGCGCTCCTTGATGCCTCTCGCTCGTGCTGCTTCGACGTAGTCAGCGTTGATCGTTCTCAACAGGTTCGCTCGGACAGTCTTGGCGAAAAACCCACTCAAGACAAGGCCAAGTGTTAGACAGGGAAGGGCTAGGTGACGGATTGCGATAACGAACAGGTCTAGACGGCCTGCGAGCAGCGAGTCGATGGTGTATAGCCCGGTTATCGTAGCCGGAGGAGAAGAGGAAATATCAAAGCGCGAATTCACCGGAAGCCACCGTAGATCTACAGCGAAGAGAAGCTGCAACATCAATCCTAGCCAGAAGACAGGTATCACGAAGATGGTGGTCCCGTAGAGCCTTCCCACAACGTCCACGACCTTGTCCCTGTTAATGCCAGAGATCAGTCCCACGCTAATACCGATAGTTGAGGCGACGATCATTGACCCAATAGAGAGCTCAATCGTGGCTGGCAGCTTCTGCTCGATAACGGCTATGACACTCTGTCCCCCATAATGGGCTCCGAGGGAGACGCCGAAGTTTCCGCTGAAAATCTGAACGATATACGTCAGGTATTGTTGCCAGTAAGGCTTGTCCAGCCCTAGTTGATGACGTAGGGCCATAATAACGCTGAGTGGGGCCCGCCCCCCGTAGAGGGCATAGATAGGGTCGCCAGGGATTATTCTGAGAACCGTGAATACGACCGTTAGAAGAATGAGCAGCATTGGAAAGGCTAGGATTAGGCGAGTGAGTCCGTATGCAAAGAGTGATCCTCGCCTAGGCATGGCTCTTGCTAGGTATCCGGATAGAAAAAAGCGTTGAGGAGAGAACGGGGATGGTCAGAGGTGGTTCTTGCTGATGTCTAGAGTCTGGAAGATAGAGAGACCGTACTGGGACAGGAGGTTACCCGCCTGGGTCAGATTTGGCACTGAGCCGTAGATCAGCTGGAAGACTGGTATGGAGTAGTTCATCACTGTCGGAATCATCGTCCATAATGGGTCGACTTGGCTGTTGAAGACGTTGTTGATGATTAGTGATCTGTCTACAGCGTAGGCGATGGCTCTGCGTAGCAGAACGTTGTTGAAGGGAGCTGTCTTCACGTTGAATACTAGATATCGTATCTGTGGGCTCGCGCCGAAGTCTACTTTGAGTCCTAGAGAGGAGGCCTGGATTTGGAGTGAAGTTATGTCTTGAGGGTTGAGAGTGCGGTAAGCCATGTCGATCGCACCCGCGACTATGTCGTTCTTGAGCTGGGTCGCCGTGCTTTCTGACTTTATGTTGACCGTGCCTATGATCGGAACTGAGGCGAAGCCGCTAGTACTGTAGATTGTAGGTCCGTAGTAACTAGGGTTCTTGGCGAGCGTAAGGCTCTGGTCTTGAGTGTATGCTGTTAGCTTGTATGGTCCGGATCCAACTACCTTGTTGAGCTGGGTGGGCTGAGCGCCGGTCATATTGTATGCGTTAGTGCCGTAGATGGGTACTGGTGCTGATACCGAGAAGGCCATTAGCTGGTTGAAGAATCCTACGGGTTGATGAAGGTGGAAGGTTACGTTCGTAGGATTGGCGTCAATGTTGATTGTGTATGCAGGCTTGGCAGTGCTGGTCGTGTTACCCAGCTCTCCGACTTGGGAGAGAAGGAAGGATGCGCTTCCTGGAAGATTGAGGGTGATCGCGCGGATGATCGACTTCTTAATGACGGTCGAGTTGAGAGCGCTGCCGTCGGAGAAGGTCATTCCTGACTGCAGTGGATAGGTCCACGTCTTTAGGTCGGGGCTCACTAGCCCATTAGCGACAGTCGGAATCATCGATGCAATGCCCGGCAAGAGGGTAGTATTAGTGGGGCTGTAGACTAGCAACGTGTCAAAGATCTGGTTTATGATTTCGATGGAGAAATAGTCGTAGGCGTAGGCTGGGTCTAGCGACTTGATTCTGTCAGTGGTGCCGACGTTCAAAGTATTCGGATTGTTCGTGTTGCTCATGAAGAAGTACCGGAATGCGACGGGGTGCAAGAAGACGCCGTTGATTCCATTCTTGTAGACTATGTTGGCCTTTCCCTCCCACAATGGAATGTAGGGCACGTCGTTCGCTAGCTGCGTCTGGATTTGGGTGAAGAGCTGGCTTCTGACGGTCGAGCTGGAATTGCCAGCCTCCCAAGAGAGCCAGTTATCCATGGTGCTGTTACTGTATTGCGATCCGAGCGATGCGGCGCCTGCAGTTCCCAGAAACGGAGAGGCGTAGTCGTCGGCGTCAAAGTAGTCAGGGTACCAGCCCAAGAGGAAGAACGGAAGGTTTCCGTTTCCGAAATCTGTAGTGTACTGAGCCCATGGTTCTGATTTGAGCTGGACGTTAATCTTTCCAGTCCTCTCTATGGCACTCGCAATGACCTGTGCCACTGTTGGCTCAGTGTCGCCGTAGTGTCCGTCGCTGTTGTACCAGAGTGGGATTGTGAACTGTGAGGGCGGCCTGAGAAGCAATGCTGCGCTTACCGCTCCTACCGCGAGTATGGCGATCACGACTATGGCTATGATCACTTTCTTCTGCCTCTGCCACAATGATGGCATGGTTGAGATAGTAGGTTGCGTCAATTTTCTTCTCTCTCATCGAAGAGTTCAAGTTAATGAGCGTTATTATTTTTTGAAGGCCATCATGCGATATCCTTCTGAGCAGTTCGGCCTATTGTTCAATCCATTTGGCGCCTTGCAGATCATTTCGAGTGCCTACGGGATCTTACACCGACACGCGATCTTGACCCACAATACACGAACAAAATGGGAGACTGTTAACCTGTCTTTCTCCGGATAAACCGCCCAAGTCCTTATATCGCCAAGAACGAACCGCGCGTTCATGCCAAAGTTCATCGATGTGCACAAGATGAATCCTCTCACTGAGCAGCAGCTCAAGCAAGCCCAGAATGCAGCAAAGGACGAGTATGGCGTCACCCACGAGAACATCATATACAGTGAAACGGAGAACAAAGTCTTCTGCGTTCTAAGGAAGATCGGCCTCAAGCCAGACTGGATACATGAAGTCAAGACCACAAAGTAACCGTCCAGTTCCAAACTCACCCAGTTTTCTCTTGCAGTTGCCTATTCGCGGGGCAAACTAAGCACTAAATATTCGAGACAGACTAAATCTTCAGCGGGAACCTGAGGCTAGATCTTCCAGAAATCTCCCGCTAATCCGAGGGATTGGAAGTGGGCAATTGTCTGCTCTCTTGAGGGTCTTGCATAGTCAAGGCTCATCTTTTCCTTGTAGATCGGAAGGCTGAGTCTCAACGTCTGGTCAACCGTCAACGCCTCGCCTCCAGCGACAGAGCCGGTTATCACCCATTCCTCAAGATGGTCCTTCGAGCTGAAGAACACCATATTGTTCGAGCATGTCAGCACGATGTTTTCCCACCATTTCGATGCGGGTAGAGCCAGGTAGATCAGTGGCTGGCTATGGGACCCTTGAGCGACCAACCTCTGGTCTCTGAGATGGATCTTGATGTCTTCCGCGCAATGGTGACAGTAGGAGGCTATCCACTGCTCTCTCCCCAGCGTTACATGAATGGCCACTGCGTCCCAGGCGCAATTCGCAAAGTAGTCCCTGTCCTTTCCCGCGATTCTGACCCTGAAGGGTGTCACTATGCTTGAGAAAGGAAATGCCATCAGGATTCTCTGCGTACCGGGCAGTAGAGCGATATGTCGAGCAGACTGGAGTTCGACGAGCACGTTGAACGCAGATGCTCTGTCCAATCCAAACCTTTGCATGATCTGCTCCAGAACTGGAGCGATCGTGTGTTCCTCGAAGTGTTCGAAGATGTACTTTCTAACGTTCTTCTGGAGATTCATCCCGGTATCCGGTGCGGGCGTGATGGAGTCGCCTAGGCTACAATTCGCTTGGGTAGACTAACGGGAGGCAGGTTCTTCTCAATTTCCGCTCTGGATTGTTCGAGCCAGGGCGGGAGTGCGAGGCGTGTCCCTAACTGCTCTGGAGATTCGTCAATAGCAAATCCAGGCTGATCCGTCGCCACCTCAAAGAGAACTCCACCGTGCTCCCGGAAGTAGATAGAGTGGAAGTAGTTCCGATCGATTACCGGGGTCACGTTTAGATCTGCCTTTACGATCTCCTGACGCAGAGCCTTCTGGTGTTCATCGTCCGCGGCGCGGAACGCAACATGATGAACGGTTCCGACGCTCACAAATCCACGCTGAGCATTCGGCCTAGAAACAATATCTACAATCGTATCCGCGGCTCCCTTTCCTGCTTCATACCTGAAACGGTTCTCCTCCTGGCCTACCAGCCGAAAGCCCAGAGTATCTACCAATACTGACTCTGTCCTCTCCAACACTTCCTCCGAGAGGGTGACACTATGGAATCCTCTGATTGCATGCTCTCTTGGGACAGGACCATGTGTCCATCCAGTTCTCCCCTCGTTTTCCTTGTTTCCGACCAACTCCAGGCCCTGTCCATCCTGGTCTTCAAAAGAGAGCACGGTCTCGCCGAAGCGCTTCTGAGTAGCTTCCTGAGAAACACTGTGCGATTTCAGTCGATCCTGCCAGAATGTTATCGATCCTTGTGGAATGGAGAAGGCAGTGTTTGTGGCCTGCCCGGTGCCCTTGCGACCACTAGGTTGACTGGGCCATGGAAAGAATGTGAGAACAGTTCCAGGATTTCCTATCTCGTCACCGAAGTAGAGATGATACGTGCTAGGGTCGTCATAGTTGACCGTGAGCTTGATGAGACGCAGGCCCAGAATTTTGCTGCAGAAGTCAAGCGTCTTCTGAGGGTCGCTAGATATCGAGGTGACATGGTGTAGACCGAGTACGCCCCTGACCATGACGATGCTGATCCCGCGAAGCAGTATTACGTCTTTATGAAGCGACAGGCCGAAGCGAGAAAGGCACTAAATACTCACCGTCTCAACCACGACCTGCCTACATTTGAGCAGGATTGAGGTCAGAGCCTCTGGCCGATGGCGAGCAGTTGAGATCCTAGGCGGCATCATAGTTATCGCTCTAGCGATCTTCGCACTGGCCGATCCTCAGTTTACAATACAGACCCTAGTGATTGTAATTGCAGCAGGCCTAATCCTCGGCGGTCTCTTCAGGATCACCGTGGGCGCCTTCGCTACAGTCTTGCCCTCCCCATTGCGAAGCCTCAACGTAACCGGAGGCGTCATCGCCCTAGTTCTTGGAATTGCAGCTTTGGTCGATCTACAGGCCGCCGTAGCTACCCTCGTCGGAATTCTCGCCGTAGCCCTACTTCTTGTTGGAGCAGTTGAGATTGGGGTCGGTGTTGCGAGGCACCCGCCCGTATGGCTCAGACTCGTGATTCTAGCGATTGGAGCCTTGACAATCATCCTATCAGTCTACGTCATCCTCAACATGTCAGTAGGGCAGAGTATCCTTGCAGCCATCCTAGCGTTCGCCCTGCTCCTGGTTGGAATCAGAAACATCGTACACGGATACACCGGCCACCACCCGGTCGCAACCCCAATCGAGCCGGCTTTAACAGCGGTCTGATCGGAATCTACGCGAACTAGTTCTTGGAACAATCTTCTGAGGCCATGTCACCATAGTGGGGTGAAATCCTTCATTGTCCCGCCCGTGTACGAGAATGTCACAATATCTACTGGTAAACTAGAGTCTAGCAGATTTGCTGCTGCAGTAACTCCCGGGTAGGGTCGGCCACCCCAGCGGTAGTTCCCCTTCCAGTAGGAGAAATCTCCTTGGACGATGTTAGCCCTCTCCATCACTCGCCATGATCCTTGGTATTGGAACGAGGGGTAGAATATGCCCACACTCCAGCCCGACACTGGTGTCTTGCTGGCTATGCCGAATTGGTAGAGGAACGCGGACCCCTGGGGGATAGTTGAAGCTGGACCGCCTGACAAGCCGATGTCAAAGTACGTCCCGAGTCTGGGGTCTGGAAGATAGCTTCCATACAACGTCCAAGGTGTACTTGTCGTATTGTAGTACCAGTTGACGACTTGTCGGGGCTGGCTGTTAACAGTCACTGGTTCCCACATCATTCGTAGATAGATGGGGCTGGAAATGTTCTGTGGATTGACTGTGACCTGTGAGTGATACCAGAGATGTTCCCACATGTGATGATCCTGAAACTATCATGCTCCTATTCTGTAGTAGGAAGACGTCGGCCCTCCATCCAAAATCCCAGCCATCAATACAACAGTTAGGCGACTGGACTCCCATACCGGCCATCAAGAAATTGTCAGGAGCCAAAAGGCGCGGATTAGCCATTGAGATGCTCACCCCAATCTCGACACAGCAGATCCTGTACTGGATCGAGTTATAGTAAGCCCCAACGTACGGGTAGAAAGGCTGGCCGAGAGTAAGGTCTCCGGGACTTGGAGAGAGAGAAGAAGCATAGAGAACACTTGGGTCCCAGAAGTCACGGGCGACAAGCGTCCATAAACAAAAAGTCAAAACTAAAGCAAGTCCGACTCGCCTAAAGTCCTCAATCCTGATACCGCCAAGCCAACCCGAGATCTTGGGCAAAGCTAACTGCGGGGGCAGGCCTAATTCGGTAATACCCCCCACTAACGCCAAGAGTGTCCAAGCTGGAATGAGAAGGTAGAGTAGGCTCCGATCGCACCCGGGACACTCAGGCGTCCAGAAGAATGCGGATATGAAGAGTAGCGAGACAGGTCCGGAAGCCGCGCCTATCTTCAGTGATCGTCCCATGCGCGCTGCTAGTATTCCTGTCGCAATCTGGGGCACTCCTATGAGTAATACTGTTTGAAAAACCAGGAGTAACGGTAGGTATGTAACGCCGGAGAACCATGCGCCGAGAGGATACCATGTCATTACCATGGTCAGAACTATTCCGCTGAGGAGAGCCATCGCTGGGCGTATTTTCCGATTGATCGCCTCAGCCTTTGATGCCGCCTTTACGAGAACTGGTGAGGCTCCGTAGCAGAACATGATCCCGGCGAGCCTGAGCCCCACTAGACCATCCGGTCCGGAATAGTAGCATTCTGGCTGCCAGACTCCTCCCGGTCCATAGACTGGGCAGGCCGCATAGAACAGAACCCAGACCAGGAGAGCGTTCAGTGCGATCTGGACGACTGCCCACCGCGGACGGAGAAGATAAGCAACTACGATTCCCCAGACCGCAAACGACGCCAGATCGACAAAGAGTCTGTATCCTGAGAGATTGTAGTACCAGTCAGGGTTATGCGTCAGGTGAAAATAAAAATCTGTCTTCTCGAAGAGGACGGGAGGTATCCACGGAAAAATAGCTAGTAGGACGGCTCGGAGAATGTTTTTGGGAGTGGACCGGGAGAAATCAGTCATCCAATCGACAGAATAGGGTTCAGCGCTTTTGGGTCTTGCCCCTTGTCAAAGGCGGACTATTCTCCTAAGAATAATGCCTCACGTAATAATTCGAGGAGTGGGTTGGGTCGTTTTATTGTGGGAATAGTGCGGGGTCCAGCTTCTGATATATCGACTGGTACGCTTGGATGAGGGCAAGGTTCACCCGGACCACATTCACATACGGGTCGCCAAAAAACCCTAACGTCCGTTCTATGTATTGACCAACAAGGCTAGAAAGTTCAGGTTGCGTAATATTTGTTACACGCGATATTCGTTGTGTTTGAAAGAGTGCATCCTCAAGCGTGATGTCCGGGTCGACGCCCGAAGCTGAAAGGGTCACATTTCGGGAATGGAAGAAGAATGGCGAGGAGAAGTTCTGAGCGATAAGATACGAGCCTACTGATCTACCGTTGCTTCCGTTAAGATGGGCTATCGAGCCATTTGCTTGATCATTGAGGATGACTTGAGCAAACCCTGTCACCAACAGTGGGAAGACCAAGCCGCAGAGGAGCATTGAGACAACTGCCAGCCTGAAAGCGGGTCCGTAGTTTCGTTTGACTTCGTTTTTGATACTCAACTTGATCCTATCCTCCTATCGATAACAGTGCGATGTCGATGAGCTTGATTCCGATGAAGGGCACAATGATCCCTCCGGCTCCGTAGATGAGCGCGTTCTTGATGAAGAGACCCATCGTGCTGGTGGGCCTGAACCGGATTCCCTTCATGGCGAGTGGGATTAGGAGAGGGATGATGGCTGCGTTGAATATGA
>WNGG01018723.1_pt1 | contig 10438 bp, 9 predicted proteins | sample 5400661 | NCBI WGS metagenome assembly WNGG01 (sample SAMN13153372, study PRJNA577476) | soil metagenome | isolation source: 100 cm soil or saprolite under Garry oak tree replicate 1 | place: USA:California | collected 2016-06-15
GCACAGGGATCATATCTGCGAATAGCGCGTTTGGCTGGAGCATGGTAGCGCAGGCGAACAGAATAGCGATCAGTCTGGACCGGGCACCTGAGCGTTGTAGTTCTGTGCGGAGACCCATGAGCGCGGCGCGGCATGCTTGTCCCACGGCTCCCGTACACGCATCGATGGCCTCAATGAATTGATTCACAAATTTGCAGTACATACCTGCCACTCCTTGCGAGCCATGAAGCGCCGGCCATCGATGAATCAACCGCGCCGGTGGCGGTGCCTTGGATGGTGAGCGAGCTCAGCGTATCCAAGATGGCTAAAGTCCGAACCCCCTTTACACCATCGGCCTGAACCGCCCCACCACTTCCTGCAAGCGGCCGGTGATTTGGCCTAGCGAACAAACCTCGGCGGCCTCCAGCAAAGTCGGAAAACAATTTTCCCGGCGCTCGACAACGGTAGCCAATCTATCGAGTGCGCGCTTGGCTCTCTCGGCGTTTTTCTTTTTGAATCTCACGAGCCGATCGACTTGCAGTTGCTGCTTCTTCCGTGGTGTGCGCACCAGTTTCACTTCCGGAATTTCCTCAGCGCCGTCACGATAACGGTTGAGTCCGATGATCGGCCGCGTTCTATCATAGATTTGTTGCTCGTAGCGATGCGCGGCATTCTGGATTTGGCTGCGCTGATAACGCTCTTCCACCGCCGCGAGCACGCCTCCGAGTCGCTCGATCTCGCGGAACTCATCGAGAATTGCCGTCTCCACCGCGCGCTCCACGGCTTTCATTCCGGGCGAGCCGCTCAACATGTTCATGGTGTGTTTAAAAATACCGGATTCCTCGAGCAGGATCGCCTGGCCGTGCGCGGCGAGGCGAATCCATTCTTCGCTCGGCGTCGTGAACGGTTCGTCGGCGCTGTTTGAGTGGCATGAATTGGTCGCGTTCATATAAGCAAGCAGTAACTCAGCAGCGGTCCGGGTGAGATTATTTTTGAACTCCGCGGCGATGAGGGAGCGACCGCTAGTTTGCGTGTGCAGCTTGAAAAGTTGTGCTTTCGGGCCTGCACCGAACACGTCGCGCATTCCGATCGCCCAAATCCGGCGCGAGACGCGGGCGAGCGCGATGTACTCCGCGTCCAGCCCGCAATCGAGAAAGAACGATAGCCGCGGCCCGAATTGGTCGACCGGGATGCCGCGCGCAGCGAACATCTCCGCGTAGGCAAACCCGTTGGAAAGCGTATAAGCGGCCTGCTGCACTGGCGTCGAACCGGCTTCGCCGATGTGATAACCGCTGATGGAAATTGGATACCAGCGCGGCATTTCGCGCGTGGTGAACTCCACCATGTCCGTGAGGAATCGCAGCGACGGTTCGATCGGAAAAATGGTTTCGTTTTGCGCTTGGACTTCTTTGAAAATGTCGGCCTGGATGGTACCGCGCAGTTTCGGCCCAGCTTTCGGGCCGAAGCGCCGCTTCGCTGCTGCAATGTACATCGCCATGATAATTGGCGCGGGGCCGCTGATGGTCATTGACGCGGAGAAATTCGGCGAGCCGAGATCGAATCCATCGTAGAGCCGCACCATGTCTTCGACCGTGTCGATCGCGACACCGCCCTCGCCGATTTTTCCGAAAACGCCATCTGCATCGCTGTCGATCCCGTAAAGTGTCGGCCCATCGAACGCGGTGCTGAGTCGATGCGTGCGCTGGTGCCGTGTGAGATAGTGGAAACGCTCGTTTGTGTCCTCCGCCAGCATCAATCCGGAGAACAAGCGCGTCGGCTCCTCGGCTTGCGGAATTTTCTTGTCGATCTTGCCGCCGTTTTTCTCGAAGCTTTCGACCTCGCGGATCGGCTCAAGGTACATCTCGCGATAGGCTGCGTTCAGATAGGGAAATTCGCCGGGCAATCCTTCGCCGAACAAATAACGGGCGATCTCGCCTGGTTCATCGATCTCCGGAAGCGCGAGTCGCGGTAAGGATAGACCGGTCGGCGTGCGTGTGGTCGGGATTTTCGCTTTGATATCGTTCCAACGCCCGATCAGATCGCGCCCGAATTTTTCATCCGTGCGCGCCCGCTTCACCTGATCGAGCACGAACTGGTTGTACTTCTCAACCGCTTCAACGACTTGTCCAAGCTTGCTCATAACAGATTGTGGATTGGGTAGCGTACGCGTCTCGCGTGCTGGCGTTAGCGTCGCGCCAACGCCAACTTTTGGGTAACGCGTGTTCAATAAACAACATCATCGAATTCGCCAAATCGCAAGGAAAGTTCGCGAACCCGAGAGGCTCCGCCGAGCACGCAAGACGCGCGCGCGCTACCCTGAGGCGCTCATTCGCACTGCGTGATCAGTTCGAACAATTTATCTACGCCAGGATTGCGATGGCGTTTTGCAACTGAATCGGTCAGTCGCTGGCGACGGCGCCGCCCAATGTCCCAAAGCGTTATCGCCAGTCGTCGATAACATACATGCCAGATCGACTGTAACCAGGCTCATTCGGCTTGTGCATGGTGACGCCTTGAAACGCGATTCTAAAGCCACGAGCCAGCATTTTCTGATGAGCCTCCTGCCGCGCCAAATTAACGCCGGCTTCGATTCGCTTAAGCCGCCGAGAGACTGCAAATGAATCGCAAGCAGCCAGGAGGCGATCAAACAACCGCGCTGCCGTTCGTCCGGGCCGCACGGCCGCGAATTTGATGTAGCACGTGTCGTTACCGGCCTCGGTGTTCGCGCCGCAGTGACAGAGCGCAAAGCCAGCCAATCCCGAGCCGTCCGAGAGCAACACCGTATCACCAAGTGCTTGAGTGGAGATGGCCCGAATCTCTGAGCCAACGTCAAGCCCGTCGTAAATGGTGTTAGTCAGCTCCGCAGCGGCACGGAGGCACTCGGCGCGCGCGGCTTCATCCAATTCTGAGTACTGCGTCCACCCTTGGACCTCTGCGTTATACCGGACGTTGACCGACATGATGGCAGTAAGAAACCGCGGCCAGAAACCAAATTTCTGGTAAAGACCGACATGCTTGGCACTGTGCGCAAACGTGAACAGGCCGGCGTGCTTCGTTCCCCATTTTGCAAAGATTTCCATCGTGGGTTCAAGTAAGCGTTTCGCAATACCACGATCCCAATAATCAGGCCGAATGGTCAGCGGCCCGAAAAAGCCGACGCTGCCCCAATTGGGCGACGAAATTTGAGCCGACTAACTCTCCCTCAACTTCCGCTCCCAACGCGGCGGGTGGATCACTAACGTAGCGTGTGCGGACGTAATCACGATCCGCGTAGAATTCCATGGGGTCAGCTAGCCCGAGGAAGGTGCCGAAAGCGACATGGAATATCCGTTTAGCCTCGGACAAGTCTTTTTCACCGAGTGGTCGTACTATTACGCCTGCCTGCATTGCCCTTAATCTTTCGTCGTTTCGCTCCGGCTTCTTGAGAAATTAGTGCGAAGAGCTGATCCACGCCACGGTCGCGATGGCGTTTTGCAACGGTGTCGATCAATTGCTGATTGCGGCGGTTCTGGTCTAGGCGTTGTTCGATTTCCGTGTGCGCTGTGCGTGCACGCTGCAAATCGCTCTTGTTCACCACCACGATGTCAGCCAGATCAAGCATCACGATCTTTTGCAACTGCAACCGGCTACCATAATCCGGGTTCATCACCAGTATCGTAAGATCGGCAATTCCACTTCTACGAAACGGCATCGCTTCCTGCCCCGTGCCGACGGTTTCGATGAAGACGTAATCGAAATCCGAACGGGCGAGCAGCGCGAGGCAATCGTGCGTCGCGGGCGAAAGTCCGCCGGCCTGTCCGCGCGTGGCCATGCTGCGCATGAACACACGATCATTTTGGGAATTGATCATCGTGGCGCGATCGCCCAACAACGCGCCCTGCCCAATCACGCTCGGGTCATGCGACAAAATCGCGATGCGGGACCGTCGATCTTGATTGAGGAATCGCAGCACGAGTTCATCAATCAACGTTGTCTTCCCTACCCCGCCAGGACCGGTGAAACCAACGACTCGAGATGTTTGATGTTCGATTTTCGATCCGGCCGCTGCAGCCTTTGCTGCTTTGGCGGACGAGGCTGTTTGATGTTTTTTGGATTTTCCGGCCGCTTCCTCGATCTCGCTTAGCTTATGCGCGAGTTCCATGTCGAGCGTTTTCGCGCGCGTTCTCTTCCCGCGTGGTTTGCCGTAACGCTGATGAACAAATTTCACCATTTCTTCCAGCGACGTGCCGGCAAAAAAAATTTCGTCCACGCCTTTGCGTTTCATGATCGCGCCGTCCTCATGAGTGATCGTCCCGCCGCCACCGCCGAAGACCTTGATGTCGTCCGCGCCTTTTTTGCGCAAAAGATCGACAATCTCCGCGAAAAATTCGATGTGCCCACCGTTGTAACTGGAAATGCCGATGGCGCGAACGTCTTCCTGAATGGCCGCGCGGACAATATCGCCGACCGACCGATGATACCCGAGGTAAATAACCTCAATCCCGTGCCGAATGAATTCCAGATTGACCGTATTGATGGCGCTGTCGTGCCCGTCGCAAATCGGGACGGCGGTAAGGATGCGGATTGGTGAAGCCATTGTCTCCAGGTGGCGCTCGTGGCCAAATAATTTGTCCACAGATTTCGCAGATTTACACAGATTTTGCACGAAGTAGTCTTTTTCTGACCGCCGAAATCCGCGGACTCTGTTTCGATTCTTTCTTGGCTTCCTGGTTTCCTGATTAATCTTCTTTCCGATTATGCCTGATGCGTTGGATTTCGCTGGCAAAGTCGCGCTCGTCACCGGCAGCTCGCGCGGGATTGGCGCGGAGATGATTAAAGCGTTCGGGAAACACGGCGCGCAGTGCGTGGCCAATTACGTGGCTGACGCGGAAGGTCAAAATAAGACGGATGCGATGAATGTGGCGGATGAGTTGAAGGAGCCGCTGGTGATCGAGTGCGACGTGACACAGCCGACGCAGGTCGAGGCCATGATGAAGCAGATCCAAGATCGACATGGCGGGCTCGATATCCTGGTGAACAACTCCGGGATCATTAGCGATCGCACCATCAAGAAGATGTCAGTGGACGAATTCGAGAGCGTCATTCGAGTCAATCTCATCGGCACATTCACGGTCACGCAAAAAGCCGCCGCCGTCCTGCGCAATGGCGGCCGGATCATCAACATGTCATCCGTTAGCGGGCAGATGGGCTTGTTCGGGCAAGCGAATTATTCATCGAGCAAAGCGGGAATTATTGCGCTCACGAAAGTTTCCGCACGCGAGTTTGCGCGTCAGAACGTTACCGTGAACGCCATTGCGCCCGGATTTATTGACGTGGGGATGAGCAAAGGTGTGCCCGAAGAAACAATGCAGAGCTTCATCAAACAAATTCCGCTCGGCCGGCTCGGCGACGTAAACGAAATTGTGAGTGCCGCGCTCTTCCTCGCTTCGCCAATGGCCTCGTACATCACCGGCCAAGTCCTCAACGTAAACGGCGGTTTCTACATGGGGTAAGCAGCCGGAGCCCTTGCGTAGCGCTTGGTCAGACCTATTGGGTGTTTATCTTTTCGACGCTTTCGACATCTCCTTTAGAATCGAAGTGGAATTGGCAAATCACGAACTGCCCACGATACCCAAATGTGTATGTGACAGAGTTCGGTGGCGATGATGGCTCGGGGTCAGAAGGACCAAGCAATATCTCCAGGCTAGCACGCGAGAGTCCAACGAAGTTTACCTCGGGAAAAAGCTTTTGTGCCACTGTTAAAGCGGTGAGGCTACTCGAATAATCTGGCGGGTTCCTGCTACGGTGCGACACGAGAAGCCCCAAAGCTGAATGTCGCTTGCGGAGCTCAGCGATTCGCTGCGTCTCTGTCGGCTTATAGCCTGGCGCGTAATCTCCGAGTCGAATGGCATAACTGGTTTCCGGGTGCATCGACATCCACGAAGCACAGCGAAGGGCCAACACTGCCTGACTGATCAACTCCTTCTTGACCAAGAATTGAGCAGCGAACTCATCCTCTTTGTTCGACTTCGATCTGATCGCCAAGGGCAGCTGGATCAGCATCCCGTTTGTATCGGTCACAGTAAGGTCAAGCTCGAACAGCTCCTTGAGCTTACCCGCTGCGGTAGCGTGAAATTTAACCACATACTCTGATGCAGGGCCTTGGATGGAAAGTGTATAACCCAGTTCTTTCTCGAGGTCGGAACCACGGTCAACCTCGTGGCGATAAACGGTGCTTCCTTGAGCTGCGCATCCAACAACAAGAAAACTGAGAACGATAGCTATTCGCATTAGCGAGTATCCTTACCAGATTCTTTCATTAAAATGTTTCCCGGTACAGTGGCAATGGAATCAGCGTGCTCGAATCAGCTTAGCCGAGCCGTCCTGCCAAACTTCAACAATAACACGCTCGTCACCAAGACCCCACGCGATGTCCCAAAACGGCGTCTCACGCCCGTTGATAAAGTTAATCTTAAACTCAGCTCTAAGCAGCACGTGTTTGGAAACGTCAATTTTCTGCGCGCGCAGAAAGTCTTCAGCAATCGCTGCGGCCTCCGTGAAGCTTTTCTGCGGCAGGGTTCTTGGGGGACTGCCCCCTCGAATCAGCTTCGCGGAGGCGTCCTGCGAAACCCAGACATCGACTTGCTCGTTGCCAACAAGCCACCTGATATCCCAGCGAGGTGCTTCACGCTCGTTGCGCAGGTAATTCCTGAACTCAGCCCAAAGTAGCACGCCGTTGGAAACGTCGATTTTCTGCGCGCGCAAAAACTGTTCAGCAATCGTCATAGCCTCTGTGAGACTTTTCTTCGGTGGACTCTTTTTCGGCAGCGTCAGGACGGGCACATCGACAAGTCGAATCGCATAATCAGCTTCCCCGTTTGGCGAGCCACCACAGCGAATCGTCAACACGGCCTCCTTGATTAAGTCCTTCTTGATAAGGAACCGAACGTCGACTTCGCTCTCTCTGTTCCATCGCGATCTTATCGCTAAGGGAGCCTGGACAAGCGTCCCGTTGGCATCGCTCAAAGCAAGGTAAAGCTCGAACAGATCCTTGAGTTTACCTAGTGCGGTAGCGTGAAATTTTACCACATACTCTGGCGCAGGGCCTTCGATCAGGAAGACCCCGTCTCCGCCATCAGATCGCCATTCATCGTGCTTGTCTTGCACGGAAAGCGTGTAACCTAGTTCTCTCTCGAGATCGGAACCACGTTCGACCTGATAGCGCATCTCGCTTCCTCGAGCTGCGCATCCAGCAGCGAGAAGGAAAGCAATAGCGATAGCTATTCGCGTCATAGCGTATCCGCAACGGCAACTAGAGGAATTTCGTAACCAAAGCGAACCTTTTTCCTTACCACGCGATCCTTGTAGCCGCCTCGCTCCGTCGAGGCGTCTTTCGATGGCACGGCGACAGAGCGCCGTGGGTACATCCACGTTTGTTCTTATTGGAGACCAATCAGCGCCAGCATGCGGCCGGTTTTTCCTTTTTCGGCGCGATAGGAATAATAACGGTCCAAATCGCACGCGGTGCAGATGCCAGAGTCGTGAATTTGTTTCACGCCAAGCACGCGACATTGCCGGACGATTTCCGCTGCGAAATCGATTTCGTAATGTGGCGGACGGATGCAAGGGCTAAGCTGCACAATCAAGTTCGTAGGACGCGAGTCGAAGCGATCAATCATCTGTTGAATTACGTTGGAAACCACGCCAGTCGCGGTTCCTCTTTTTCCGGAATGCACCAGACCGATCGCCGGTGTTTGTGGATCGACGATGTAAACAGCGCAACAGTCGGCCACGTAAATGCCAAGCGCGACGCCGTGTTGATTCGTGATAAGACCGTCGCAGCCGCGGAATTCGCGGCCCAGAGGCCCGCGGTTAGAACTATCGGCAACGGCGATTTTGTTCCCGTGAATTTGTTGGGCAGTAAGCAACGGCCAATCGCCAACACCAATTGCGTTGCGAATTTCGCGATGTGCGGCATCGAGTCGCGTTAATACCTCGCCTTTGTCGTGCGAAACATGGATGCCGGGAATTCTTTGCGTGAAAACGTGGCGACAGGTTCCGATCGCGCTTAGCGCGGGAAATTGCTCGAAGCGAAGCTGCATGATCTAAAGCTCCAGATTCCAAGCTCCAACATCCAGAGAAGTTCCAACCTGAAACTACGCCGCCGACCTCGTAGTGTCATGTTGAGCAAAGCGAAACATCTCTGATTATTGCTGCCTGGGTAGTAAGAAGCGATCAGAGATCCTTTGCTTCGCTCAGGATGACAGCGGTCCGAAGTTGGTGTTGGAATTTGAACGCTTCAGGGATCGTCGCCCTTATTCTTAGGCTTTCCCTCCGCATTCACCCCGCTACCGGTATAGTAGGTCCTCGTTTTCGTCGCGTGCGGCGTGAGGTCCGCGAACATCTCGTGGTAGGTACTCTGCGCGCCAGTGGCTCGGTCAAATTCAGCCAGAGCAGAATTGTACCCGAAAAATGCTTGCAAGCGCGTCGATTGCGCCGTGAGCAGTTGCACCTGCGCGTTGAGCACATCCAACTGCGTTCCGGCGCCAGCGTCCAGGCGCGCCTTGGCCAGCCGCACCGCTTCTTCGGCTTGCTCGACGTTTTTTTCCTGGCTTTGAATCTGCTCGCGGAATTGCCTGAGATTGGAATAGGCCTGTTGTATCTCGAGTTCTACCTGCCTAACGTCATCGTCGTACGTGTTCTTGGCTTCGAAAAGCAAGGCGCGCTGTTGAAGGACCTGGCCAGCGATCGCGCCGCTGTCCCAGATGGGCAAACTACCCTGGACGGTGGCTATCCAACCTTTTGAGATGTCGTGCCAACTTGAGTTTGTAGGCGAACTGACCCATTCGCCGCCTCCGGTTGTGGTGATGGTTGGGAGCCACTGACCCGCTGTCGCGCGCACTTGCTCTTTTTGGTTGAGAACGTTTGCCCGGGCCTGTTTGAGAAATGGGCGCCGTTCTTTTCCTAACTCGATAGCGTTCGCTAAGGCAATGGTGCGCGGGATGTATGGCATTTCACCTACCACTTCTAACGGCGGGTTTTCACCGCGGCGCGGTTGAAAATCGAGGCCGAGTGTCTTGGCAAGAACAATCTGCGAGATCCGATAATTGTTTTGCGCAGTGATCAGTAGCGGAATCTGATTGTAGAGGGCGACTTCCGCTTGCAAAACGTTGAAACGTGGAACTGTTCCTGCTTCAAAGCGGTTCTGCTGGTCCTTTAACTGACTCTCCAGAAGGTGCACCGATTGCTCGTTCACCGTGATGAGTTCTCGATTGACCACGATTTGGTAGAACTGCGTTTTCACGGTCGCGATGAGTTGGTCCAGAACATTTCGGAACGCGAAGTAGGCGCTGTCTCGCTGAAAAAACGTGCCGCGAATCTGCGGCCAGCTCGTGCCGTTAAAAATCAGCTGCGTTCCGAGAACGCTGATGCTGTATGAGACATCGCTCGCCTGAGCAGCCGTGATACTTGGTGTGGGTGTAGGTGACGGGTCGGCCAGCGGCGGCCGAATTTCGCGCACTTGCGACGGCAATGGCTCAACGAGCGATGCGGCGCCGCCCGTTGTGCCCGGAGTTGTGCCGGTTGTCGTCGTTCCCAAGATCCGGGCGCCAACCAAATGCGGATCGGTCCAATCATAATTCGCCCTTGCCGTGACCTGCGGCAGAACCTGCGCACGGACCTGAATGATCACGCCTCTGGTCCGTTTGATCTCCTGCTCCGCATTGAGGAGAGTCGGATTGCGCTGCAGCGCAGTTAGGATCGCTTGGTCGAGTGTAAAGGTGGGAACTCTGCCGGTTGAACCTGTTCCGACGCCGGACCTTGTTTCGCTGCCACCAAAAGCAATGCCGCTAAAAATGCCGATCTGTGCAAAAATCCCCAGGAAAACAACAATTTTTCTCATTAGAGGTTTAGCGATTAGATGCACGAAAGCCGGCGCGCGGATTTAACGCCCGCCGTTTTTATCGCAGTCTGATAGCACTGCCGCCAAACAAATGAAAATCATTTCGACTGGCAGTAATCATAAATTTTACTGTAAATCTGCAACCAAGCCTTCTGTTCATCGGGGCTGAGATATTCCAAAATCTTGATCAGATTGCCAACCATTTCCTCGCGAATTCGACGAACCAGCGTGGAACCTTTTGGCGTGATGCAGACCATCACTTTGCGGCGGTCGTCCCGCGCAACCGATCGCATTACGTAGCCAAGATTTTCGAGCCGGGCCACCAGCCCGCTTGCCGCTGCCGTGGTATGGCCCATTTTTTGCGCGATCGCGGACATAGTGAGCACTTCCTTCTGATCGAGGTAAGCGAGAAGAAAAAATTGCGGAAATGAAACGTTACCGGGCGCAAGTTCTTTGCACAGATGCAGCATAAAGCAGCGCTGCATTTCGAGAACAATATGGGAAAGCCGTTCCGCGTCCGCACGAATTTGCTCAGGCGGAGTTCGTGCAAACGCAGTGGCGGTTCCCGTATTCAAGGCG